>Ga0209208_10001006_pt1 | contig 39047 bp, 23 predicted proteins | sample S1TSphfallax_3_FD_187694 | JGI IMG/M metagenome (GOLD analysis project Ga0209208, IMG submission 187694) | Host-associated microbial communities from peat moss isolated from Minnesota, USA - S1T2_Fd - Sphagnum fallax MG (SPAdes) (version 2) | ecosystem: Host-associated > Plants > Peat moss >... | reverse complement strand
ACAAAGAGGTTTTTTGTGATACTATCATTGATAATCCCGGGCCCAGAGAGTGTGAAAGTGGCCAATTTTGATGTCTACTTGGAACCCGTGATAGAGGAGCTGGAGGAGCTATGGAAGGGGGTGGCAGGATTGGACATACTGCAACCTCCAGGTTGCCGAGCATTTGTGTTGAAAGCCATACTGATGTGGACTATTCATGACTTCCCTGGCTATGGTTTGGTATTTGGTTGTCAACACTAGGGTTACAAAGCTTGCCCTCCATGTGGGTCAAGTACCGTGTCCAGATGGTCCAAGGAGTTGGGGAAGGCTATTTTTGAAGGAAGCAGACGATGGTTGCAAAGGGACCACCCTTACAGAACACACCCAAATGCAACACACTTCATTGGTGCAGAGGAGCTTCGGATGAAGCCCCACACAACAACTGGTGCAGATACTTTAAGACGGGCACGAAGGACGGAAAAGTGGGTGGCACAGGGCAATGTTTTGGGGTTGAGGGGCTGCCCATCAAAGGAAACTGGATTGAAGCGTCAATCTGCCCTATTCAAATTGCCATACTGGGAGGTTAGTGTAGTAGTGTTATGGAGTTCAATTGTGGTTGACAACCTGATAATGCCATGTATAATGTAAGCATCCTGATATATGATTATTTCCTATAAGTTTAATTACAGTTGAGGGGAGTGCAACCTCCTAGGTTTCAACACCTGTAATATAGCTGTCATATTCAAGGTTTCATTGCAGACTTTAATGCAGTTTGAAAACAAAAGGTACATGAATCCTAGTTCAGATACATAGCCAGTAGTTTAATTAAACTGGACCTGAACCCAAGTATCCGAGCTTGATGTCAGAACTGTATAGTAGGGCATTGGCATGGAACATAACAAGAATGATGGCAGTAATACATAATTTCATTATTGGAAATCATGGCCTAGCTATTGTGTACACCCCATGCAGTGTGGGGAAGACCTTGCCATATCGATGTAATTACACCAAGTTTGGATTGGACAATGTAATAATGTGGAACATGTGTGGTGTGTGTAGATTGTATTAAATGTGTGATTGGTTGGCTGATGCCCATACAACACTTGTTGATTCGACATACACTGGATGTCATGCACATTGAGAAGAATGTGTGCGAGAGTGTGATCAAGTTCATAATTGGGGTGAAGGACACATTTAAAGTGCGTAGAGACATGGAGGTGTGTGGGGTTCAGGAGCATTTATGGCTGAAGAGAGACCCTCACAATCCAGGCAAGATCCTCTAGCCTATTGCTTCGTATGTGTTAAAACCAGAAGAATTAAAAACATTCATGGGTAGGTTAGGGGCCTTGAAAGTGCCATCAGACTACTGCAGTGCAGTGGGAAAGCATGTAATGGACAAGAAGTTGGGGAATATGAAAAGCCATGACTGGCATGTGCTAATGTAGCAATTTATGCCTTTGGCTTTGAGGGGTTTGATGGACAACAATGTGCGTTTAAGTTTAATGCACCTTAGCCGAGTATTCCGCAACATCTGTGCAAAGGTATGGGACCCAGCATCACTACCGTCTTTAAGAGAGGATGTTGCTGTCACCCTTAGCATGATTGCATGGGAGTTACCGGATGCATTCTTTGATGTGATGACACACTTGGTGTTGCATGTGGTTGAAGAGCTAGCCATTTGCGGGCATGTACATAATAGATGGATGTACCCAGTTGAACGAACATTGGGGACATTGAAGAAGTATGTGTGTAACCGAGCAAGGCCAGAGGCATCGATGGCTTCAGGGTATGTGTTGGATGAAACCCTGGGGTTTATGACAAAGTACATGCAAATGTTTACACAGGTACATCGCCGAATATGGGATGCTAATGAGGAAGAAGGGGTGTATGGTGAAGTATTGGAAGGGTCTGGATCTAAGTTCCGCCTTTTACCATCAGCACGGGACCTTGCACATCATTATGTCCTTACCAATGCATCTTGCTTAGCACCATGGGTCCAGTATTTGCCACCTAAACCCAACACACATTCAATTTTCATGACATGGTATTACATTTACAAGCTGTTGTATGTTGGTCACATAATGTAGCCTTGTAGGCCACCTACGTGGTGAACCTTTCCTTAACTCGTTATTTGGGGTTTGATGGGGTGGGCAGAAAACATCAGCAAGAGCGTGACCGAGTGGCAAGACTACGCACAAAGTTTGAAGACCAATGGCACAGGGATGAAAGAGGAACAGGAGGGCCTATCAAGTATCCTGTAAAGCTTGCAGAAGTGCAGGAGTTGGCAGAATGGGGTGAGGGAGGCAATGCGAACCCATATGGCAAATGGTAATGTGCTTGATGAGATGGATGCATACCATTTGTCAATTAAGCCTAGTTCTGATGCTTCCCGATATACACGGATGAAGGCCTATGGAAATCACTATAGGGTCATTGGAGAAACCAATGTTAACACAATGGCAACCTATGATTGTGGAGTGGCATCAATGTTCCAGCAAGCACAAGGGCCAGGTGAAGTGTGTGCACTTGGGCCCATGCAATATGTGGGAATTCTGCAGGATATAATATTACTTGATTATGGGCCAGTATCAATCCCAGTGGTTTTGTTTAAATGTGACTGGGTGAAGAATGAGGTTGATAGGCGAGGTCATCCAACTTACAAGCGTGATGAGGATGGTTTCCTGCTTGCAAATTTTAATGCACTGAAGGCAAATGATGACGAACCATTTGTGTTTCCAACTCAAGTGCAACAGGTGTTTTACTCTGAAGAGCTAAACCAACCATGGTGGAAGGTTGTGCTACATAAGGAACCTCGCTCCAGGCATGTGGTAACAGAAGGAGGGGAGGAACAGACCGTGATACAAGATAATGTGATAGGCGTTGAAGTGCCTTTAGAAATACTAGATGTGCCTCACAACATGGCAATGGTTGGTGCCCATTGAGTTGTGTGGCACAGAGGCAATTATGGCATCTGCAGAGTTGCAAATGCCAAGTGAGGATGATGATGCATGATATGTAAGCAGACTAAGCGTAGGGAGGAACAAACATCTAGCTGTATATGGAGATTGATCTACATGAAGGGTTGTTTGATTTAGAGTTGTACACATAGGTGGAAGCACTTGGTATATCCAATGGTCAGGTTGACCAACCATCAACTAATAGCGGAAACCATTTAGGAGGAGAGTGTATTAGCAGGAGCCCCTAACTGCATTTTAGAGTTGGACACCCAATGTGGCTGGTCCAAACCCAGTTATCATGAAGTCCACCAGCTTTTGAGGCTGCAATAGTTATGGCAAAGGGGGCAACATGCCTTAATTTTTTATGAATTTTCCCACCTTGATTGTATTTTCATAAAATTCAGGCCATTTTCCAATATTTCCAAAATTATCCAACATAAAAAATGATGTTGGTCACCATCCATAAGAAGCATTAGCCGATTTTGGCAACACATGCATGATTAAGTAGAAAATTAGTTATGTGAGTTAAATATTCCACCTTGTTTGGCTATTTGTATATGGCCATCAAGGGATAAAACAAAATATATGGCTTATTGGAAAAAGCTGGGTAAATGACTAATTTAGTCCAGAAACCACATTTCCACTAAATTTAGGGAATTTAATTTTAATTTATCATATGAATATTATGAATATGTACAAATTTGTATTTTACACCTTTGTATAACATAAAAAACCATACAATACGATATTTTACATATAGACATACGCCAACTATGACTAAGCACCATTTCACTTACGACTAAATGGGACTTTAAATGGCTACTCTTGGATGATAAATCCAACCCATATATAGATGGAAATAAAACTAGTCGCAAACTAGTCGCAGGTAGTCAAAGATGACTTGACTGATGTCAACACGATGTCACAATAATCGTAAATAACAAAAATTTAGTTGCAAAGACCAAATAGTTGCAGGTAGTTGTAAATGTGATGGTCACATATTGGCCTTTTCCTTCTAGTGATTCAAGGGAGTTTCTAATTTTTTGTTTCTTCTAAGTTTGTTGTTGCAGTTTCCAAGGTGGGAGCATGTGCTCACTCCTCACTAGGTAACAAAACCCTAGATTCCAATTACATAACCATTAACTTTTACTTGAAGCTATCATTCTTGTTTTAGACTTCAAACCTTGAGAAATTAGGGTTTCAAAAACCTTTGAAAGACTATTTTTTAGAATTCGCTAAATTAGGTCATTAATTTGCATAATCACAAGTTATTTAAAACCTTGCAAGGTCTTCAAAAGAGATTGGAGTAAGCTCAAATTGCAACAAGCCAATAGCAAAAATAAGAAGGAAAAAAAAAAAGTTCCAACAAAAGACACCTTTAAAAGGGAGGGGCTACACGACTGCTTGGAGATTTGGCCTGCGTGGAAGCATGCCATCTTGAACATCAACATCAACATCAACATCAACATCCTAAGTAGAGAGCTACAGATGGAATAAAAGAAACGAGTAGACAAAAACCAAGAGAAGAAAAATGACGAGCTAAGTGTTTCCCCATTTTTTTGGTTTTTGTTTTTCTCCTTCTTTTTATAAATCATTTTGCATGGTTTAGGGTTTGAAGAACTCCGCGATGGCGCTTGATGTTGCACTGTTGTTGTGTTCTTGCACTACAGTGTCGGACATTTTCACGCTAAAGAAGGACACTGCCAAACAACATTGCAACAATGTTGGGCTCAACGTCCTAGACAATGCATCCCTACCAGTCTACCAAGTAGCCCTAGTCGGGCATTGGCTGGTGATGGGCCTCAAGACTAATAGCTCACTTGTTGACGCGCGACTGTCCGAGATGGAGGCGGCCATCGAAAACATTGTGTCTCTCGCGGTTGTTGGCAACCTTGTAGTCAACTAGCTAATGGAATAAAAGGTGGCCTTAGTTGTCGTAGCCAAGGCTATGTTTGTGGAGGAGCCCAAGTGGACCACGGTGATGGCTAAGAACGTGCGTCAGGTGGTTAGCCGGGTTGTGGAGACCTTAGTTGACACTTCCAAACAGGAGGAGGGTAAGCTCAACCTACGCCTCACTGGCTTTGAAGCCCAGGAGGGCGAGACTAAAAAAGAGCTAGTGCAGTGCTTCAACACATAGTTGCTATAAGGCCAGATGAAGCTACATGCCAAGGTCGTCGCTATCACATGGTAATGGCTTGCTATTATGTGGGCCTCCACCTTAACGGTGGGTGCACGCCCCGACGTAATGATGTTCAAGTTTGTAATAAACAAGGATCGCTAGGCCATGTTACGAGGGCACAAGGGCCTCATGGGGACCAAGTTGGGCCTAGATGAAAACCTCACGCCCATGCAACAGGTGCGCAAGTCAAAGATGCGGCCGCTGTTCAAAGAGGCCAAGGCAGCGGACAAACGCACATGCAAACTTTTCATCAACGACATTCAAATTTGCCCACCCTCCTCTGTCTAGGGGCGTAGGGACCAGAAAGACCTATGTGTGGTATTATGGAACATGCACGGGGGTGGTGTAAATAAACTGGAAATGGAGGTGCAAATACTAGAGCTATTTCAGGGTGCTGACCTCATTTTACTAACCGAAACCTGGCACTTCCTAGGCCAACATTTGCCAAACGTTGAAGGGTTGACTCACTTGTAGTAGTGCGCACTGTGCAATTGGGAAAAACAGGATTGATAAAACATAGCAAGGGGATTGTTGCTTACTTCCGAAGCCACCTGAACCTAAACTTGTCATAGTGGAAGAAGGAAGTCACGATTTTTATCTATGGTTACGGGTCAGCAGGGGTGCTTGCCCTGACTTGTTTGTCTGCATGGTGTACATAACCCCTATTGGCTTCAAACAAAAGATTGAATCCTTGTTCCAAAACCTGGCAACAAATATTGCTAAAGTTCAAACTCTAGGGGCATAATATTATTGGGATGGGATTTTAATGTACGTACTACAACGCTGCTAGATACCATTGACACATGCGACCTTTTTAAATTGTTATAAGCGCTTGAGCTCATTGAAACTAAACAACCACACGTTGTGGTTAAATGACAAAACTATGATGCCAATGTTGGCAATTGGGGCCGCGAGCTTCTAGACCTATGCTGTGAGGTTGGGCTTCTCATCCTCAATGACCGGACACCTGGTGACAAGTCAAGGGAGTTTACTTGCTTGGCAAATGGAGTTCGTAACAATGTCGATTATATTGTTGGTTCACTTATAGTTTGGTAAGCTGTTACACATTTCGAGGTGATAATAAATGACACCTGCTACTACATAGTGGGGGGAGACTCTAACCACAAGTCATTACGCCTACGGTTGAACATCGATTGTAGCTTTGTTGAAGCGCAACATACGGTTGAAAAAAATAATTCTTGTTTAGGTTCAAATATGATAATTCAAAAGTTGAAGAGTATTAACTTGCCCTAAATGCGAGTCTTGGAAATTTGTGGGTTGTTGATTTGATTGGGCATCTAGTGGTAGATGGGTTAGTTGACTTCCTACAACAGTGCATGGGTGTTGTAGCAAAGTCTACTTTTAGCACCAAGCCTTCGGGAGGGAGCTTTAGAGAGAGACACTACCATAAACCTTGGTTTAATGTCGACTACCGTACAATGAAACATGAGCTGAAGCTTTGGTTGAAAGCCAACCCCAATTCGCACGCCACTAAACATCAAGAAAGTAAACTTAAAAATTTATCAAAAAGGAAAAGAATTTTTTGGGAAACTACAAGAGCTTAACATATGTGTGCACTTGCCAATGTGGACACATTCTTGTTTTGGAAAAAGTATCAGCCAAGGGCACCCATTGTAGGTAAGATCAATGTAATTGAGTTTTTGGAAAGCTTTTGTGGGTTGGTTGGTTAGTCTCCACCACCCGTTCGATTGTGAACTAATCATTCGATTTAAGTGACAGAACCTCCACCTAGCCACACCCTGAACACAGATATCACATTTGTTGACTTGCTTTAGGCATTGAAAAAACTATAAAGGAACAAGGTTGCTAGTTTGGATGGTATGAAAATTGAGTTCATTTTGGATGCGAGAGAGCTGCTACACATGCCATTATTAACAACGTTTAACTACTTTCTAGTAGAAGGTTTTCCATAAGCCCTTTCCACTAGGGTTGTCCACGCGCTCTTTAAAGGGGGTGATGCCTTCGAATTTGACAACTACAAGGGGATAACGGTTGGGCCTATCTTAGCAAAGTTGTTTGTTATGATCCTTGACAAAAGGCTGAGCGAGTGGGTTGAACAACATGGGCTGCATGCCAAGGGTCAAGCTGGGTTTAACAAAGATTATTGCACTACTGACCAATTTTTCATATTGCGAACTCTAATAGAACAGAGCAGGGCAAAAAAGAAACCACTCTATTGCTACTTTGTGTACTTCAAAAAGGCGTTCAATACTATGTCGCGTGAAGTGTTGTGGTAGGTGTTGGCTGGCCTCGGGGTGGAGGGACATTTCTTGTGATGCTTGTAGGCGATGTATGCCAATGTTACCATACGCATCAACCACCCAAACAAGGGTGTCACCTCCAGCTTTAGGTGCTAGCAAGGTGTGAAACAAGGCTATCCTCTCAGCCCCCTATTGTTTGGGTATATTTGGATGCCATGGAGGGGTGCTTGGACAATAAAGAATGCAATACATCAGCCCTAGTAGACTTGCACGTGTGGCTACTACTTTTTACAAATGACCTTACTTTGACGTCAAAGTCAGAGGTGCAACTATAACAACAGTTAGACACGCTTTAACAATTCTGTGTTGAACGAAGACTTATGGTGAACGTGAAAAAAACAAAAGTCATGGTGTTCAATTCTGTTGACCCATGCTAAACGTTTGTGTTTAAAGGTGATGCATTTGAGCGTGTACAAATTTTCAAATACTTAGGGATCTTGCTTGATACCACTTTGGACATGGACAATGTTATGGAGCATCTAGCAGTTGCCAGCAAGTGTTTGTTGTTTGCACTAAATTATTGTTGTGCAGAACTAGGTATTATGGATGTTAAGTTACACTGTGACTTCTTCAACATGCTTGTGTGTTCCACAACAAGTTATGCCTGTGAGGTTTGGGTGGATTCCAAAAAAAAAACTATTAAAGTAGTGTATCGAAGATTCTTCAAGTCCATGCTCGAGGCGCAAAAAATAACCAACACATCCATCGTGCTAGTAGAATTTGGCAAGTTCCCTTTTGAACAATTTACATGGGGACAAACGATGTTATATTATAACTGTGTGAGGACGGTCAGTAAAGATTGCATCTTGGGAAAGGCATGGGGAGCCTAACTTGTTATGCTAATTGCGGGAAAGAAATGTTGGGCTGGATTCGTGAAAAAATGGCTACTCAAAAATCAGCCCCGACAACTCTACTTCCGGTTCAACTACCGTTGGAAATGATGCCTTAGCCTACAATGGCCCATGCGTTACCGGTTGAGGAGCATGTGATGGCCTGTGCATTGCAAGCAGGGACTGTTCAATAGCCACTTGGAATGGCTCTTGGGACAACACACATACACCTGACCTGTCTAACAGGGGTGAAAGGCTAGGTGGAGAGCCAAGTACTTTGGTGTAATGTGCACAACGTAAGAGTGGGAGCTCGAATGGCTGAGCTCGCCGTGCTACAGTTAATGCAGCCGGTTGGTGCTAGATCTGCAGCGAGAGGCCTGACCAACCAAGAGGTTGGGGCCCCACCCCTTCCAGGTTTTCCCCACACAATGTTGAATGTAGAAAAGGTGAAAGATAATATGCGGCTGGCATTCATTGAAAAGCTTTTTACTAACCACGAAATTGAGACCAAGGTGCAAACAAAATACTTGCGCTTCAAGGGTATGTCGTACAAGAGCAAAACCTATTTGTGTGACATCAGCTGTGTTCAACTGCGGAAAGTTTTGGCCCAATTTCACTGTGGCAACACGCAGCTTGAGGTGGTGTTAGGTGTGTGGAAAGGTGTGCCATACATAGAGAGGCTTTGTTGGGGCTGTGTCTTGGGGAAGGTAGAAGATGAAAGGCACTTGCTCCTTGTCTGTCCAAATACATAGAAAGTTAAGGAATGCTTTTGTTCAACCCTACCCCTCACCCACATTAGCACTCTTGCTAAGCTCATGCAAACTATGAACATAGTTGCCCTGGCCAAGTTTGTGGCATGCTGCCAGTACCAAGGACAATCTATTTTCCATGATCTGCCTTTCGTCTAATGGATTTTTTGGTCCCAAACGGACGTAAAATTATAAATACTAAACATTATTCAAGATCACTACTCCATAGATACTTTCCCATTTGGAGATGCCTTAAGGATTGGCATCATAGGAAATAAAAATATGTGATACTTTTATTATTTTGAATTTTTTTGTGTTACATATTGGGTGTTTTTGCACATTGTTTTGAAGTTTTGGCAACTTGTATGTAGGTCGTTAAGTAAGCAATGAAAGCAATACAAGTTTTGTATTTCAATTGCATTTCATCTTTTGATGTGTTTTTTGTGTCATGGATTCCATAAGTTCCTTCAAATGTCTACTTGTTGTTTTATATGCACATTGATTATTGATTTTTTTAAAAAGAAAATTTGTGGGATTGTAGGGGAGGTTATAATGGGTGTTGCTTGTGTAGATCTAATGTAAGCTACAATGGGTAGGAGCCAAGAAGTTTAGGGTTTGATCCTTCCCCATGTGTTCAATTTTTGAAAAAAGATGTAAATTTTTTAGCACAATTTATTGACTACAACTTGTGGCAACAACTTGTACACATGTGTTGAAATGTTTGCCAATGCACATACATGGATGTAAAAAAGAATTGCCAACTTTTTTATGGGTGAAAACAAGATGTAACCAATCTACCATACTTCATAATTTTATGTATCACAAATCTACGCCTTCATGAATTTCCCATGGATACCGAAATCCTTGTTACATCTAAAACAAGTTGCCAACTATATACATGGCAAAAATTTAGAATAATTGCTCGCACTACCTCCAAGTGCCAACATGGATTTTGATTATTTTCAAAGACCTTATTAAAGAACTTGCAAAGAATTGATGATTCTTTGGCTGATCCTTTTGATTTTATTCATCATTCTTTTGAGAACCATGGTTACATATCAAAATCAATTCCATAAATAATTTTTGAGAACCGACGGGTATATCCCTGGGCTAGATAACCAACTAACTAGTTTTGATTAGTCCCTAAGAACCGCCCAACACTGGTTCTTTCCATCTTAAGAGGCAACAACAAAGACAGGGGACCTACTTTTGGGCTAAAGAGTGAACCAGCACCAACCACCACAAAGCCAACAATTTGGATGAATGCTGATTGGACAGAGTGTGGTTTTTCATTGGGTTCCTCTGTCCCAATTAATCACCTCTAGTTACCTTAAGGTTAGTCTAATTAATGCTCTGGTTGGCTTACTACGGTCTGATATTACCTACCTACCTACCTACAGTATACTTACTACCAACCTATTACCTATTATCTACCTACTTATTATTTACTTACCTACCTTTTACCCACTTCCATGTGACCTTTCCTTTGGTGTTAATTTTTTTTTTCAACCGTAAAAGTGAACCTGTTTAATTAATTAAAGTGCTTGTAAGATCTTCTGACTTTTGACGGTGGGCGGGCAGGGGAATGGTCCCGATTTGTCTCGGTTTACACACATTATATCTAGGGGGTGACAAAATTTGTCCATATTTGTCTCGATTTAGGCCCGGTTAAGGCACATTATTATATTATTTATGGGGTGACAAAATTTGTCCACATTTGTCTCGATTTAGGCACATTATTTACATTATCTACGGGTGACAAATTTTCAACAATCCGAGGTCACCTGGATCTAAGAAGATTGGTGTATGATGATATGGAGCTGAGATCTTGAACCTCCTCCTCTTCCTCCGTAAATTTTTTTATAAAAAATTAAAATTTTATTTTTTTGGTCATAAGAGGCTAAAAACAGAAGCTAAACAACACCATCCATGAGCAATTCAAGAGAGGCTTTTTGTCGGATTGCTTTGAATGATAAGCTCTTTTGTTGACCGATGATATCTGGCTCTAAATGAGACGACGATGTTATCCGTAAGCAGCAGATTGCATGAATGATACGGCAATAACACTCGCCTCCTTGCAATCTTGAACTCCCCTGAAGTCCTTTGCATGCAAATCAATCCCCGCCCCCCCCCGCCCCCACCCCTGCCCCCAACCCCCCTTTTCAGAAGCTGGCTCCACTTTGCACCTTATTAATTAAACATTTCTGGGGTTTTTTTTTTGTTTGTATCGGAATATATTAACTTATGTTCGTTCAATTTTCGGAACTCACCTACATAAACCCCCACACACCCCCGTGTGACCCCACTCTTCCGTGTGACCCCACTCTTCCGTGTGACCCCACTCTTTGGGTCACCAGTCAGAAATTCAGTCCGTTGGTCCGTCCGTCCAAGAAAAATTGATGTTAGGGGTGGCTTCCCGACATCAACTGATTAATTGGTGGGGTGCTGATTTGTGGGACTTTTTACGACGCCAGTCAGTGCAAAGGACCCATTATCAGCCAGCTTGGTTATATAAAATAGACTTAGTTGAGTCTGGTGCCGTCCATCCGGTGCTGTCGTTCGTTGGTGCTAGTATTATATTAAACCTCATGTAAGGTCACCCCTCTCAATAATACTATTCTAGGTAATCGTGGTGGACGCGGACTTGGCACCGGACTCGAATTCAGAGTTCTTATGAGAAAAAACCATTAAAATTTTTTTTTCATAAGAAAAGTTAATTTTCAGTGACTAAAATTTGCTTTACATTCAAATACCCTTTTGCTCGGTCGGTTTCAAAAATTGTGAAAAAACGGAAAAACATGCACAATGCGCTGGTGTCGATAGTTTTAATTCGGAACGAAAAGTAGAAAAAGGCCATTCATTGGGGGTGGTGGTGTCCAAGTTTTGAGCGGGGTTATGACACTTTCCCGTCCGAACAAAACAAACAAACCTTAACAAGATAGATGCTCTCACAAAGGGAGTCTCGGTTTTCCCCGGGCCCCCCTAACCCCCAGTCGGACCGGCAGGTGACAGGCAAGCTTGGACCGACTATCCCGGCAATCCGTCGGATTTGAACTTTTTTACAACCCACCATAACTTTACTTTACTCGACGGAAAGCTTCAAATGAACCCTGAACATCCCCCCATATGCACTTTTGTGGATGTCCGTGCATGGTCCTCGGATATAAATTTAGCACAACTACTCAAAGTAGGCTAACCAAGAGAGTAGAAAACAAAAAAAAGGAAATATATTGCTTTAGTGTCACATTGATTTTTGATTCCAAATTAAATTAAATTAAATAGTGAAATAAATTTATTATTGGGTTGATTTCATCCATATCATTAACTTTCATCCACGTGATACCTTTCAACATTCATGTTGTCAATTTCATCAAAAAAAAATTATTTATAACAAAATTCCATTTCCGTTCATAAATAATTTCATCCTCCATGTGGTGTGATTCATTTGTCAATGGTTTTTCATTGCACCCCCCACATGGGCAATGAACACATGTAACAAAATTTCATCCATGCGTAATAAAATAAAATTCAACTTGAATTGAAACTTTTCATTTAAAATGTGTCACATTACATCCATCCATCCATCTATCGACAATTCTATCTTTTATGGTTATTATTATTCCATACATAATAATAATGCTTGATCCCTTTGGATAGTAATTTCATATTGGTTGACATTTGTTTTTAATTTCATAACACTTCATCCATTTTTGTCAAATTTAATGTACTTGACAATTTGTAAGCTATTATATTTTTCATTTTTAAATTAAAAAAAGGGTTATGTTTCCTTAACCAAAATATAGCCTTCAAAACACACATAACAAATTTAAAAAGTCTATAGTTGCAAAGGATATCAAAAGGAAATTGGAACTCGCTTGGTTACAAAGGTTTAGGGTTTAGGGTGCATGCCCATGTAACCCTTGGGCATGCAAACAAACATTGACTTTATCATTTTAAAATACATATATATATATTTGCAAATGTATTAATTCTTTATAATTAGCTTTTTTTTTTCTTTTTTTTCCAAATAATGTATGTATGGCTTCATTGGAATGGGACAATAAAAATAAAAGGAGTAAGTAAGCGTAGCCCTTTTAAACAATGGCCCCTCCTCTTTTGTGATAAACCAAACCTCAAAGTTATACCAATAGGAAAAAAAATATGCCCCCAGCTTTTGGTGTCAAATAATTGTGAATAAAAACATTATTGTAAGTTCAAGAACCACTGTAAGCTTTTGAGGACTTCCCAACATTTTAATATTGAAAGCACTTTAAAATGAATTCATGCAAACATGGTTCCTCCAAAGAGGGCTCTCATTTTGATGAATCGATGATGGATTAAATAAAAATGACATATATCCACAAAAATTAATTTTTGCTACATAATAAGGAATTTTTTAGACAAATAGGATAAGGTAATTAGCTAATTTTTTGAATGCAACTTATGGTTTTCAAATAGGTATGACACTCAAGGACACATGATTGAAAACAAATGTTGCATTCATTTGTAATAACATCACCGAATTAAGAGAAAGAGGTTAGTAGGAGGATATGAATTGTTAGTTTAGAACCCTCTTCATTTCTTTGGTGCAACAAGTTGAAATGAGGGACTCTTTGAAAAAGGAAAAAGAATACCGTAAGGCCACCGGGCTAAAGATGCGTCAACAAAAGGCTTCACCCATTAGGATGGGTTGAACTCATTCAAATGATTTTGGCTTTTGCTAGAAATTGTATATTCTGAGGGGCGGGGGGGGGGAATTCAACCCAATATTCTCTGAAAAATGAGTAAAGTATTTGGGGATAACCACAATGAACTGAAGGATGTAGATTCTAGATACCACAACTTTCAGCAAGAGGACCATTGGTATGGTTTTTGATCATTGATTTTGTGTAGTGTGGATGGATGGAGGATGACCTAAGTAAAGCAACGAACTTAAAGGCCCTCTCCAATTGGGATTTGAGCAATCTCGAGGTAGGTGTCCAGAAGAAGCATGGCCCAACAATGAGAGCCAAATGCTTTTGTGCCATTGGAAAAAAAAAACCATCAACAAGAACTAAATAATGCTTGAAATAAAGACCATACTTCAACCGGATGAACCTCAACTGAGTTAATATTTGGTTTCATCGCGGTAACTAATTTACCTAAGAAATAGGGTCTCATGTAGAGGTAGATGGGTAAAAAAAAAGGGTAATTACTAGTTAAACATATGTAAGGGCTGATTTTACTACCTACCTACTTACTAACAAATCACGAGTGGGTTGTTAGTAGGTAGGTAATAAAAAAGAAAGAGCAACCGAGCTAACGAGCATGGTTTAGATAGGGAACTGAAACCCAACGAAAAAAACTGTTTCATGACCACTTATCATCCATCCTTTATGGTGCACTGGTGGGTTGCTGCTGGTTCACTGTGGCTGTTTGGTAGTTCAAAAGCTGTTTAAGAGAACAACCCCCAAAAAGGCTTTGAACATGCCCCGAAGAGTCTGGAACTTCATGTCAGACACCAGATCGTGTTCAGCTTAGCAAAGGAGGAGGGTGTCTGAACACTTTGGAGGCAGCATTGAACATAACTTTGTATTGATTGTTGAAAGTATCAAGTATCAAGTATTAAGGTTTACCTAGAATCAGTCACTAGATGACTATTCATCGGAACAAAACAAATGTGGACAAGGACTTCATATGACAATGGTCAAAGCATTTTTCAAAGCTTTTTGTTGCTGCTTGTTGGTATGCTCTATTATTATTATGAAGAAGAAGAAGAGGAGGAGGAAGCAAAAAGACATGACATCTTTTGGGGTGTGAATCTTGTGCAACTGTTTTTCCCCATTATTTATCACATAGCCAAGTTTGCACTTTGCACTAGCATCTTGGAAAACATTCAATGGAAGACTGACTCTCAACTTTTGAACTGACTGGCAACAAGTATCAGTTTGGGTGCTTTTAAAAAAGGGGGGGGCTATCATATGGAACAACCCAAAAAATGGTTGTTCAACTTGTAGAGATTTGGGGACATTGTGAGAAAGGGGTGTTTTTTTTTTGGTTGCTTAGTTGGCTATTTTCATTTGTAACTATTTTGGGTTGTCACTTAGATGGAAATACCTCAACATTCCTCATATTGGTGGTCAAAATGGATGTCCACATTATAGTCTTGTCAAGGGTGTCATCCAATTTATGGCCAACCCTTGTTTAACTATATATCGTTACCACTAGTATTTAGCATGTGTTGTTGGTGCAAGTGTGAAATAGTTACCCAACTAATTTTTCTTTCCATTTTTTTTTTGTTTAATTGAATTTCCAATGACTAAACTAGAATTCAATATCTCCTACACCTTAGCGATTAAAAACTTCCAAATCACCTTCATTAAATCCTACTCGTCAAGGGCTTTCCAATAATACCAATAGTGCACCCAAATTTTTCTATAAATTTTTGTTTTGATTTCAATAAATTTTCAGTGAAAATTTTGTTCAATAACTTGAAACATTATAAAACCAACTTGGTGCACCTACACTCATCAAGAGCTTTCAAACAATACCAAGAGTGTAGCAAGAGTCACCATGGTTTGGGACATCTCAACATGACAAACCAACAAAGCAAACAAACTACCTTCTTTCATAGATAGATTTAAGATGCATTAGGAGATGTAAATTGTGGAGGATAAAGAGAAAATTTCAAAGTAAGAAGGCTTTGTTTCTAAAATTTGTCCAAAGTCCAACCCTATGTGTGTTGGAGACATTTTTGCCTTTCATTGTCTTCTTTAGTTTTCTTCATTCCAAACACCAACCCATTTGGGACATGAAACATGGTATTTTGAAAGAGCCACTTAGATCTACAATGGTTTATTTCACACCCAATAAGAGATTTGAAATACTCAATGATTTGCATATGTATACATGGCATCCATATAAGTTTTCAATAAGTTCCTATCATTAACCTTTCATAGGACCTTGTCCTTTGCTATTCATTAGATGGACTACATCCCAAGTTTTGTTCCTTTTTTCTCTAAAGTCCAATGGGCCATTTTGAGTGAGCCCATCAACAAAAAAAAATTGAAAGTTGGGAGGCTTCCCAAAGTAGCAGTTTCTATGTGAGGATGGATTGCCTCCCTTTTAGCTCAGCTATATAGTTCACAAGGGGAGGATTTTGGGCAAGGATATGAGATAAAGTGAGGTGCTACGGGGAACACCCTTGATGAACACATCATGAACCCATTGGGAACATGATGGGAACTTGATAATGGAAAACTTCCATCCGTCTTGGTTGTACATTCAGTCATCTCATTGGTTGCATGCATGTTTTATTCTTAAACATGCTTGCCACCATTTTATTTTGCCATGTTGGTGTTTACGCTATATTTAAAGAAGTCGTTTAAATCAATGAAAGGTTTTTGCTTGCTTTAGGAGGTTTATGGTGAACAATTGGTTTTTTTTTAGGAGGAATTTTCACATGCTTCATATGCGCCCCGTTCTCACCACTCATGGGAAGATTATTCAACCATTTGCTTTTGCCAATGTCTAATTTTAGGATGAACCAATGAGTTCGCATTACCAGAACTCTCGAGCCCATGACACCATCTATTTTTTTGGAGGACACTATTGTTGCCCTGCGCTAGTTGCATCCCCCTCCTTCGGGCCTTGTCTTTCCACCTATATTTTACAATCAATCTAAACACATTTTTGTTTTGGATAGGTTTTTGTTTACCCAAGCTTTGGCCATTATTCACCATTTGTTTTCGGGCGGGTTTTTTAGGATGGGATATGAACATTTCTCAAAATGATTCATACCATAAGACCCATCTTTAGGGTTTTCAAAATTATTCCATGTTATTATTATTGTTGTTGCTTGTGGGGATATCCCTAGGTCGGTGGCCTTAATGTTAAAGATTAATAGATTATTGACAATGGCAAAGGACACTGGTGGTCTTCATATTATTACTATAAGCGAAGTGTTTCTTTAACTTATTAATCTTCCATTGTCCTACAACTTCGAAGGTTGTTTCAGGAGCACCTACCCCCCATTAATTTGAAATATTGACCCTTAGAGGTTGTAAGGCCATCCCTTTTGGCATTCGAACCCTCCTTGACCTACACCTTGATTGGGCCATGATGCAAGTCGACGTTGAAAATGTTTTTAAAAGTGTTTTTCGAGTTGTTAGTTTTAGAAAGTTATGTGATGCCGAGGGGCCTTTGATGAACATTATCCCTTTTTACCAAGTTGCTTTATGGTGCTCATTTTTTTTCTTTACTACTAGCATGGTTAACATGTGGAAGGGGTCATTTTTATTGAGTCATCTTTAAGCACAAGGCAAGGTGACCCCTTAGGAGGTCCTTGATTTTCTTTTGCCCATTATCAAGCTCTCCCAAAAACCATCGCATGAACCCCAGCTATGTTTTTCCATCCCTAATGAACAATACCCACATTGTGGGGCCTATGAGTGATATTATTTATGCCTTTGACCACCTTTCGACCCAATTAGTCTTAGTTGGGCTTAAAGTCAAAGTGTAAGCTTTGGAGTCCATCAAGGATTTTTCTAAGCATAAAGATTCTTCAAAGTTGCACTTTGGTCATAGATGGTTTACGCATTTTCGATGTGCCAATGGGTTCTCATGACTTTGCCACACATTTTTTGGATGAGGTTTTATCTTAAGATGTGACGTATATTGATGATTTTCTTCTCCTAAGAAATGCCCAAATTGCTTTGGGCATTTTGTCTTCATGTGTAGTTTGTCAACCTTCTTATTTCACATGGATAGTACCTCCTCCTTCTTCCTTATTGTATTTTTTGGCAAGTTTCAACATGAAAGTTATGCAAATATGTGGGGACATTATGGGTCCATGATTATGGGATTCCTTTTAAGGCCCTTTAACGAGGCGTCAAGTTCGACTACCAATATCTTTTGGTGGTATAAACCTTCATTCCTATGTGCCCCATCTGCCTTTTTAAGGTGCTGGGCTTTGGTGACTCTGTATTTCTGTTGTAAGTTTTGTATTTTCAATAGACTTGGTTTAGAGGAGTATGTTTCTCAAGTTGAAGGGGGTCCACACTTGTTTCAATCATGCTTATATGTAGCACAAGATGGCCTTTTTATAGCTAGGGAGATGCACCTTTTTTTTGAAAATTTGGTAGTTATTGACACCCCAAGTGTATAGGCATCTTTGATGCACATCCACCATGACACATCCCTTAGGTTTATCTTGGATGATGATTCCGTTTTATCAGCATCTAGAGCCCACAGTCGTTCTTGTTCGGGCAAGGGGGTAGGGCTACGATTGGTTGTTAGGCCATCTATATGATTGTTTCGCATTACACATTTTATTTTCACCTTAGTGTTACGTTTTCATCTTGGTTTGATTCAACCTTTAGCATCTAATCTTCTCACATGTGAATGTGGACATATGTTGGACAAATTTGGCACACATTTAGTTCATTGTTTGTTTGGAGGTTAGTGGATAACCACACATGATGCCATTTGAAACGTCATAAATGCCTTTGCTTGAGAAAATGGACATGTTATATGGGGAGAATGGTGGTATGCCCTTACATTAAGAATTTCATTACGAATTGATTTGTACATGACCCAAAAGGTTCAAGTCTTCATTGTTGATGTGATGGTTACTAACCCCAACATGGGAGACGGTGGCTTCGAATGTCATTATTTGACTAATAGGTGTAGTGGCGAAACTTAATACCATTGCTAAGATTTGTAAGTATAAAAGGTTTCATAAGGGGCGCCATTTTATTCCGATGGCCATGGAGGTGCACAATGCACTTGGGTGTGATATAGATTGTTTCATTAGGGATTATGCCCTTCTTTTCCATGATAGATGATTGAGAGGTCATTTATCCTTGTTTTTTTTCATTTAATTTTTTAGGCTGCATGTTAGTATTACTTTTCAATGTGTTTTAGCCTCTGCCATAGAGAAGAAGATGTGTTGGTATATGATGTTTCTTCTAGACCTCCCATTACTATTAGATCTCATGATTTGAATGCAGGTGACATTAAAGGGTTGTGGGTGAGATAGCTTCCTACCATGAGAAGGACTAGCTCTCTCCCTTTTTTTGGTTCTTGCAAGCTATACGTCTTTTTGCCTTTCTTGACCTTCCCTTTTTGTTTCCCTTGTGATGGTTCTGACCATCGATCTTTTATTGATGAATGAGCGATTTAGACTTGGATTTAAAACTTTAAAAAAGATAAGGCACAAGTTGCATCATGACCATACAACTAAGATTACATATAAAACAAACAAAGAACATTCATTTGGAAGTATGCAAATGTGCATGTTGAACATAAAATATCTCTTACTACTTGGAGACAGGGCATGTTTTCACTAGGATGGAGGTATGTTTGAACTTTGGGGCTTTTAACTTAAAAGTGAATTATCTCATATGATAATTTATTTGGTCATTTTATATTTCATCAACAAAGAAAACATGTATGTCTCTTTGAAGGGTTAAGAATTTTTTTGAAACTAACATTATTTGGCTAGTCATGGTTGAATTTATTTCCTTAATGAATGAGCTACAATTTACAGAATTCTATTCATCTCTTAGGGATGACTGTCTACTTATCATGACCATGAATAATGTATGTTCAAATAGGAAGTTTTTTTTAAAAAATGGAATGTAAAAGAAAAAATAATCTTGTAACCACACAAGTATTATATTCCACAAAAAGGTTTTAGTACAGTGTTGGGCAGGTATCAAAAATGGTTTCGGGTATTATTCGGTTATCAATTGGTTATGCTTATTTAAAACCCTAATGATATCCTGACTGAAACCCGATCATTGGTTCTTACGTGTATGGGAACTGGATGAACAAGATTCGGATTCAGAATAAAATTAATATTGAAACCCAGGTGAGATCAAACTTCTTACCTGGGTTAGGTTCTCAAGAGACAGTGTACAAGGCTTAATGCACAACCATTAAACAAGGTTATACATTCAATACACAAGTTCGAAGATTAATGCACAAGGTTCAAACTAATTATAGTATATATGAATAATTATGAATTTTAAATTTCAAATATATTTGTAATTTTTTAAAAAAAATTTGAGAAAAAGTAATAATTAGTTTAAGTTTTAAGTTTTTTTAAAATTAAAAAGTGAGAACTGAAACCTTTTGTAATCTATCTTGTGAAAACCAAATTTGAAAGGTTTAAAAAATATATGATACCCACCCAACATTGGTTTAGTATTTACTTATAAAGTTCCCAAAAAGAGTTTTAAAAAAAGATATTTAATTTGGCAACTCAATGTATATATAATTTGCTGTTTGAACCTCTTATACCCACATGGTATTTTTTTGGTAACTAGTTGGTGCAACAACCCTTCCCATGGCAAGGTTGTCCATAAGTAGGAATGTGTTGAAGGCAATACCAATAAATAAATTAATACATGATGATGATCCTAAATATAAGTCATTTGATCAAGTGTTAGATAATCCAAGGAAATAGGGTCAAAAGTTAATAATGCAAGCTCCGACTAATTGTTGGCATAAACAACTTCTAGGTAGAGGCTAGATAGAGCCTTCATCCCACTTTCATGTTTCATCATTTAAAACACAAATTGGTTTTCCTTCATCACTAGGAGGTTCCAGAACTTATGACCAGATCAACTTTCAAGAACTCTGGGCTGGACCAAAAGTTCCCATCAAAAAATCATAAATAAATAAATAATTGGGATCGAATGTTCCTTTTGAAATTAAGAACACGACAACATTGATCTATAGATTTTAAACTACCCTTTGGGTATAAAGAGCTTACTATTGGCCATAATGCCCCTCCATAGGGTTGAGCCCTTACCCTTTGTTTGTTTAAAGGGACTAGTGTAGCTTGTGCCATTGAGCACATGTTTTAATGTACTTTTTTACAAAGTATAATTTCCCTCAACAAATAATTTGTCAATTTTGTTGAATCCTCAATGACAAAAAAAAATTATTCAAATTTCAGTAACTCTTGCATGATAAGTCTCAAATTTATGCAATCACTTTGGTGAACCCCATATTCATCAAGGGCTTTCCAAGGGTACCAAGAGTGCACCCCCACAATTTCCCTAAAATTTATTTTCTGATTTTTTTTTAATGATGAAAATACTCAAAAGTTAGTAACCAAATTATCATCCTACCTCGATGACCCAATTATCATCCAAGTAGGTTATCAATATTTAAATATTAATTTAAAAAAATTAAACAAAAAAAGCTGTTTTATTAGTTTTTTTTAAAATCATGTAATCAATGTATATCACTGACAATTATTACCCAAAATTCTCTCAATTTTTTTTTGATATTGATATGGATAACATGTGTGATCCCCCAAAACAAAGTTGGAAAAAACCTACCCGAGGTTATTATTAAAAAAAGCTAGGACTGATGAAACACTAGTCCCAACATAATGAAACAACCTGGGTGCACCCCACTTGGATGACTTTCCAGCTGCACCAAGAATACAGCCCAGGGCCATATGGTTTTTGCAGGGACATCTCAATACAACAAAACAAACAAACAAAACAAACAAAACTACATTCCTTCCTTAAGCTTAGGATAGAGTGTATGACTCAGTGAGATATGAACCCAGTTAAATCAGAAAACCCCAGAAGAACTCCAAAATCAAGTAAATTAGACCTGAAAATTGCACTACAAATGAATGCCCCAGGGTTGATGGCTTGGTGATCTATCTAGCCCCTGTCTGGACCCCTTGGTGGGAACCTCCCTCCAAAAAAAAAAGGTTCTATGTTCAAACCCCACTAGTGTTGTTCACCATCCATACACCCAGCTACTCAACCTTACATACATCCATCCATCCATCCATCTTTCCATACATCGATCCATCGATCCATCTTCCCATACATCCATCCATCCATCCATTCATCCAAACATCTTTCCATCCTTCCAACGAAAAGGAGGAGGAGGAGGAGGGTAAATGATTGGGTCATAGATGCGGTTTCAGAGGAGGAGTCGTCGTCCTCTTCCTCCTCTGTCATTGTTGTCTCTGGATATTCTTCTTCGCCGCTTCGCTTTTGACTCGATCTCTAGTCTTTCCTGCCAATTTTTTTCTTGTTTTGTTTTTTGTCTCTTCTTCTTCTGCTTCTTCGTCGTCTTTGACTCTTGTAAAAGAAGCGATCTATCGATATCGATCCCCATGGGATGAATATCAATGGACCCAATCGATCGATCCAGTACTGTCTTTGTTTACATTAGTACCCCATGTCTCCTCTTCTTCTTCCTTCCTTCCTTCCTTCCTCCACAGCTGTCTCATATGATCGATCTCAAGATTGCACCCCACCCTCCACCCCCCCCTAAACCTACCCCCATTTTCTGCTTTCTTCTTAGCTTCTTTCGGCACTTCAGGACCTCCTCCTCCTGCCATATTTGTGCTTGATCCATTTGTCGGGACCATTTTCTTTGCCTGCTTCTTCTGATCTAGGTTTTTGGTAGTTCATTGACTGACTGAAGAAAATAAGCTTGCCATTAATTCCACCTACTGGAAATGTCCAGTTGAGAAATCGACATAGGTTTTTGCAGAATCGACATAGCCCTTCTTGTTTTGGAGAAGAATTTGCATTATTTTCTTGCCTGTTTCTTCTGATCTAACTGGTTTTTCGGTAGTTCATTGACTGACTGGAAAATAGGGTGGCCATTCATTCCCCCCAACTAGAATGTCCAGTTGAGAGGGAAATCGACATAGGTTTTTGCAGAATCAAAGTAACCCTGTTTTGTTTTGTTTTGAAGAAGAATTTGCATTTTCGTGCCTGTTTCTTCTTTAGAATTTGTGGAGTTGTATAATTATAGGAGTTGAAGAAGTAGGTACTTGGGGTTTTTCATTTTGTGTTTTTGTTTCTTCTTCTTCTTCTTGGGTTGTGAGTAAAATTTGAGCATTGTGGGTGGAGGGATTGTCGATGGACTTAGTAGTAGGAGCAGCTGTGCCGCCGCTTTTCAAGTGCCCGATTTCTCTGGAGCTCATGAGGGATCCGGTAGTGTTGAGCACGGGGCAAAGCTACGAGCGGAGCAGCATCGAGCCATGGCTGGAAGCGGGCAACCATACATGCCCGGCCACCATGCAAAAGCTTTCGTCCTTGGAGCTAGTACCCAACCACACACTACGGCGGCTCATCCAGAACTGGTGTGAAGCTCACGGATCGGCTTTGGGTATGGCGCCAATTCCAACTCCCAAACTGCCTCTCACTGCGGACACAATGGCGGCAATCCTTGAGGAGTTACTAGTTCAGACTAGCTGCACCTCGCGGCAGCAGCTCATGGATCCTTTGCCTATTCTCAAAAACATGAGATCTCTAGCTCGGGAGAGTGAGAGGAACCGCAAATGTATGGAAGATTCCGATGCCGTCTCAGTGCTCGCTTCCATGATCACTACTAGTGCAGCAGCAGCAGCAGCAACAGCAGTAGCTGTGGAAGAACTCCCAATGCCGCTGCCTGCGCCTGCACCTCTACAAGAAGGTGGTGGTGCTGCTACAACTGGACTAGATCTGGTGCTGTATCATAGGAAATTAGAGGCAGCTTGTGAAGAAGCTCTGGCCGTTCTTGCACTCCTTGATGTGCAGGGAGCTGCAGCAAACAGTACTAGATCAAACCGACCACGATCAGAGCTTCTAACCCCGAGGTTGGTTACAGCCATAGCTTGGTTTTTGTGCAAGGGAAGAAGCTTAGAAGCCAAGGTAAATGCTGCAACCATTTTGGCAGGAATCATGGCTGCTGCGGCGCCATCGACGGAAGCAGATCAAAGAAGGGAGTGCTCCTCACACGGCAACAACAACAACAATCTGGGAGTACAGATACCACCGGGAGTACTGGAAGCACTAACCAAGCTATTACGAGAGGATTTATATCCCAAAGCCATAAGAGCAAGTTTGAAGGCCATGCTTACTCTCTGCATAGCTGCAAGGAGAAATAGAATCAAGCTAGTGGAGGTAGGAGTGGTTCCATTGCTCATAGAGCTTCTCCCAGATGCTGCAGCAGCAGCAGCAGCCAATGGAAGAGGTCCAAGAAGAAGCAGCAACAGCAACAAGAACAGCAAGTGCATCAGCAGCAGCAGCAATGCAGTACAAGAGCTAGCTTTAGGAGTTTTGGAGCTTGTGTGCAGCACAGCAGAAGGAAGAGCAGCAGTTGCTGATCATGCACTTGCCATGGCAGCTCTTGTACACCATCTCCACACTGTTTCCAGCTTAGCTACCGAGCTCAGTGTTGCAATTCTGTGGTGGGTTTGCAGCAAAGGTGGTGCTGGAGCTTCTTCTTCTTCGTCTTCGTCTTCAGATTGTCTACTGGCTGCTCAACAGTCAGGAGCTTTTGCTGCTTTACTCTTGCTGCTACAGTTGGACTGCTCTCCAGGGACTAGGGTGAAAGCTCGTGAGCTCCTGAAGCTTTTGCAGCAAACCAGTTGGAATTACTACCATTCTCATCACTCCACCACTTCTGCACAATCAACAACAACAACACCAACAATATTATGTGACCTAAGTTCTCAACTTGGAACCATAACAGGCCCTTACTTAATTCATAATTAAACTTGCAGCAATATCATAATAATAATAATTATTATTATTATTATTACCACTATTTTCTTTTTTTCCATGTACAACTCTTTTTCTCTTTTTTTTCTTTTTTTTTTTTGCCCTTTTTTGGGTAGTAGTAGATAGTCTCTAGACTCTAGAGACCTTTGGGGAGGGCGGGTGAGTTGAATATCAACCTTTTTTTATTATATATATTTTTTGTAGTCTAGACTTTTTGTCTGGGTGAAGATTCAATTTTCAGCCCTTATTTAATTAATTAGAGTGTAATTTTCACTAATTTTCATGTCCAATTAATTTTCTCTTTTTCTTTCTTGTGACCTAGACTTTTTTAGGGGGGGGAGGGGAAGGGGGGGGTTAGTCTAGAATTTATTTATTTTTGGGTGAAGATTCCATTTTTCTTCTTTTTTTTTCCTTTGTTTTTTCCCCCCTTTTTGTAGGCTACCCAGATGTTTTGGTGAAGATATTCCATCATCTTTGTAAAAAACAATTACTTATACATGATGGGAGAGTAGAGAGAGAGAGGCTGATCTTGCACTTTTTCTTTTCTTTTTTCTTTTTTTTGGGGGAGGGTGGGGGGGAAGGGGGTTGAGGATAGGGTAACATAGACTCATCACAAAGATGATGATGTAATTATATGAGAGCCTGGAGTGAGAGACTCTCCCTCTGGTCAGTTTATAAAATTTTCTGAAGCTTTGTTCTATATTGTAAAACTTGTACCAGAAATCTCCTCCACCCAACCACTCACAAGTTCTCCTCACTGGTACAAAATGTGGGTGCAGTTCACCAATCCCTATTCACTAAATCAATGAATGTATTATTTTTTCACTAGTCCCCATTCGCTATAACCAGTGAATTCACTCAAAATCTAGAGAAATCACTTAACATATAAGGACACATTTTTGTTGTAGTGTCCTCTCATTCAGTTTTCATGTTCCCATTCGCTATAACCAGTGAATTCACTCAAAATCTAGAGAAATCACTTAACATACAAGGACACATTTTTGTTGTAGTGTCCTCTCATTCAGTTTCCATGGTAGCAGTGAAAGTATTGCAGTGTTTTTTTTCCTCACAAAATTATAAACTTTGGATGAAGTTATAGTCATTAAAATTAATAGCTATACTTTAATGGATATACTCCATCCAAAGTTACCCTACTGTGAACATGCCATGAAATTGTTTTCTGGTGGAAATGCTCTTATTACTAGCCTAAAGAGGAAATAGTAGAGATGATATGTTTACTGTAGTAGTTTAGTAGCTACCTGGTGGGCCAGTTCTACTACACCACTTATTTTATTTTCAGAAAGTTGAAAATATTATTATTTAAAAAAAATCTTTCAGAAGAAAATAAATTATGAAAGAAAATAAAGAATCTGATAAAATATTTAGGAATATATCAGATGTTGAAATGGAATTCTCAAAATTAAATTATTATGTATTAGACAAACATGTGTTAAAGTGGCCAAGGTACATACTATGGTAACCGTAATTGTTTCATCAAGCTCTAACTTAGTCTCTCATACCTGCATACTAACGACCCATGGCTCTGGTTGGGTCCACAGCCTGTTGGAATTGGTGGGGGTGTTTGCTTGTTATTAAGTCAAGTATGGAATTTTTTTTTTAATTTCTAATTTTATTTATTTTTCATTTTTCATTTATCTGATGTAACATTGCCATTCACGGTCATCCCAAAAAAGATTTAGCATTAATTCATGACACATTTGTGAAAAAAATGGTCCAAACTCTAGAACACTGGCAAAACAAACTGCCCCAAACCCTAGAAACTATTTTTGAAATGTGATGAATTTTTCTCCAAACAAATTTTCCGAATATGTGACGAATTTTTTTCTTTTAAAAAAAAAGGGGGTTTGTGACAGGATAAATCTTTGAGGTTGAAATCTTGCTAAAAAAATTCACCACCAAAGAAATCACTAATTACTATTGAAGAGTTAAAAAGTTGAAACCACCACACACATGAAGATGGGAGCTTTTTTGCATTAGTAAAATTGTGAAATTACGATCTAGTAGAACTTCATCATAAGTTAGTCATTAATTACCCTTCCATTTTTTATTTCAAAAATTCCAAAACTTCAATCACAATAGGAAAAAGGTGACTACATATTTATTATATATTCATTTATTTGTATATGTGGTAGGAATAAGTACAACAAGTGTGAATTAAAAATTTCCCCAACCCTAAAATACTTCTCCCTATCATGAAGGATTGAGGTAAGCAGCCAAGGGCTTTACCAAGCATATAAAGATCAGTCACCACTTCTTTTTTTTAAATTTGTCCTATGATACCAAATGGGTACCTACCAAATATCACACGAAACAATTTGTCAAAATCCAAGGAGATCTTTTACACCTTAAAAGATCAACAATCAAAATCACGGAATACATGGATTTATTTATTTATTTATTTATAAAAGGATAAATTCCATCGAAGCTCGTGCCACACATATTCAGACTCCACTCGCCCCATTTCGAATCTGTCAAATGTTTGACAAGTAAGACTAGATCTAGAAAGTTCATGGTAGTCTGTGTACAAATCCCACTTGTTAGTACAATTTGGAAGGAAAACTTCAAGTCCTTGTTCTAAGTAGGACACCATGGGTGAGTTCAGACATCGAGTTTGTTTGAAACAGCATGAAATTGTTGTTTTTCTTTCTCAAACCATACATGTCTTTGTGGATGATTAACTCATGCCAAACATCAAATGTCAGGTACGGTAATAATAATAATAATAATAATAAATTATTTCCTTTTACAAGGCAATCTTATGGTCATGAGATCTTGTTATGTATGTTTATGTTGCCATATCAGATCCGCTCTCCTGGATTGTTTGGATCCTTGCAGCTTTGGTTGTACACTACTGCACAAGAGGTTGTGCTCAATCTGCAATTGAGCATTTCTATATTATATGAGGACAATATACGGGAAATCTATTGTATTATATAGGAACTCTTAAGTGGGCTACCCACTAATTGTGGGGGCCAGTTCTAATTGCCAGTAAGTTGTAACCCAGGAACTAGCCCTGCGATATTCCAATCAGTACAAGAGCATCCCCACCAGTGCTTAGTATGTGACCCTGCAAAAATATTTCTCACATCCAAGTTTAGTTATTTACTTTTTTGCAACCCCACCCATAAAACTGAAACTGGGACTGCACATATGTGGGAACTACTAATAGCGAACCACCTTGTACGAGGTGCACAGCTTTGCTAAGCAATTTACTAGCCTGAGCAACCTCAGCAAATTTGCAGGAGCAAAACGATTTTCCTGAGCTCAACTGGCATCTTTTGACTTTTCTTCCTCCAATTTTAATGTGGAGGGTCACATACTCAGCACCAGTGGAGATGCTCTAAGGTAGTCCCAAGATGTTAGTTATTGCGTATTGTGAGTTTTTGGAAGCCATTTTGTCTTAGCTCACGATTGCCCATTTTGGTTAATCTAATTTCTATATGCTCTTGGACCCATGAAGCTTAGATGAGGAGCTAGATTAAGGTTTGATATTTGGTTGGATGTGGAGTCAATGGTTTTAGGATGATCAGTATGCCAAACTTTTGGTTGAAATTTAGGAGCATTGTGGAAATTTTTAATTTAAGGTTTGGGTTGGTGTGCAATCAAAGTCTCAGATCAGAAGTTAAGTGCTTGGTCCAGGTCTAAATGTGTTTTTTCCTCTGGCAAATTCTATGTTGTGCAGCACTGAATTCTAGTCGAATCAGCAGTAGATTTCAAACAGTTAGAATAGGAGATAAGTTCATTAGCCTTCAATACTCACCTATGCATATGATATTGTCATTGAAGAGTTCTTCTTTTTCTTTTTGTGATGTTGTTGAAGTGGCAATCATCTGTTAGACAAATTAACCCATTTTGGCTATAAACGGCATATGAAGTTAAAAAGTTATTGGGTGATTAGCCCTTCTTTTTTTCACAATTTCAAGTTTTGGTTCCTCTTTTTGTACTTCACTAACCACCTTCCTCTTTCTAGATTTATAGCTCATGTTTACCGTCACTCAGTCTAACACTAGTTGAAGCAACTTTTTCTCACTCCAACCCATGCATGTCTCCCACCATTCAAGCACCTCTTTTGTCAAGGGATAGGTTTGAAATGAACATTCCACAACATTGCCATCAATGTACCACCCTTACATATCAGATTGTACAAAAATGCATTTCACTAAATTTCAGATCAAGAAAATATTAGGGATGTGATAATTTTGAAGTATAATATTAGAGTTGATATCAAACTTTCATGATCACATCTAAATGGACATATATTGTTAGTATATTTCAGAACATTGCAATAAGTAAAAAGAGCATATCACATATAATATGTTCATGCAATATTTGACTTTTGAGGTCTATACCAATATTGAGCATGTATATGGTTTAGAATACACATGTCATATAAATGTAAGTTTATAATCATTTAAGGCCATTTCATGATGTGTAAAATGATGGAAGTATAAGTGTAAAACAAACACACTTACATGCAATGTAATGGTCATGTAAAACTAGGTAACTACATAAGACAAGAATATATATGTGCAAGACATGTAGGCACCATTTTTTACCAATACAGTTGAAAATCGAAGTATAAAGTGATTTCCAATATCAAACAAGCATTTGAATTGACACATTACAAGTGTCAATGTGAGTATTGGGGTTGAGTAAAAATACACTAATTATTTACGCGCATCTCAAAATTATTTACATTGGCTTACATAACTACATGTGAGAATGATTTACATTACTTCAATACCATTGTTCGGATGTAAATGGAACCATATACATGTGGTTAAGTGTAAATGTAAATGATTTACATGTACATGCTTATACAAAGTAATTTACACCCCATTTACACTTACATTCACAACATTATTCTATACATGAGCTCAACTTCCATGGTTAACCATAAAGAACATGTATGAATTTTGTGATCCTAAGTCCTCCCTATAAGAGAAAAAGGAAATGACATGGGCATTTTTCATGCATTGTGAAAATAAACCAACTAAGATTTATTTATGTTAAATATTCATTTTTCCTTTGACAAAATGGATTTGGTAGCTCCTACATGGTTATTGAAAGATGTTCAAAATGATGACAAAGGGACCAATATATTTTATGCTTGTAAGCATATACTCTTCTTTTTTTACAATCATGCACTAAGGTGACCTTAAAAATCAAATGAATACACAGTCATGAACTTTCCCAACCCCAGTGCCCAACAAATATTATATATAATGCAATGTAATACTGAATGAAGCTAGACATAATGTTGTACATGCCACCCATGTTTTAAAGGAAATTTGACACCTTGGATGAAAAAATACCTCAAATAAACTAGACCAAATGGATGAACATTGTAATTGACCATAAACATATAATTATTATAAACGAAAAGATGTGACGACACACATGAAACTAATTTCTAAGATGGAATTTTCAATACAAATGAAGGCATGAATGAAAGGATGTTCATGTATGAAATTTATTACAAATGTAATTGATCAATTAGGGTAAAACATGATGATGGACAAAAGTATGTTCATGGACCCTAAGGGGATATTTAATGTAAAGTTTGGGATCTACGTGCATTAATGATCATTTTTAGGGGTATTAAATAATTGTCCAACCTATTTTTAATCAACTTATTATTATCTAATTATCTAATATACAGATATTAATGCCACCTTATATTAATTATAATTCATTATTTCATACTATTACAATTAAATTGATTATTTGAATAAAATATACCCTTTTAAAATTAATTAACTTATAATTTTTACCCAACAACCAATATATTGCACTTTATATTTTTACTCATGTATTTTTATTTTTATTTTACTAGTATCCCCCCCCCCGGGTCATGGACAAATTGACCACATAAAGGCGATTGGTAATATTGTTGAAATCAATTACATGGATCAAATCAACCACACAATTAAATTAACATATATAAATGAAAAAATTAACAATTAAATGCAATGAATCATAAGCATTACACCAAAACATGGCATCCATGATTAGTCCTCTACAACTATAGATGGTATAATTGATTAAAAAATAATTGAAAATGACATGGTGAGCTAAATTTGAATACAATTGAAAAGGACCAATTGTAAAAACCATGTTTGGGTGTAGTGAAATGAACCATAAAAAATGGATGATTTTTATGTTCATGGAATTTACCACATGGAAAAAAATGAATTTCATGAATGAAAAGCACAATAATATGATCAAATATGTCAAATGGATGAAATTGACCAATTCATGGAAAGAAAATGTTTGTAATTGATATCTATTTATGTATTTGGGTGAAGCTTATAATATGCATACCTCCCTCCTTCCCACAAACCTGTCTCCCTACCTACAAATAAAACTTTGCATTCTCCTTATTACTTTTTGCACACATTGTTTATAAATGATAGACCATGGAAAAAAAAAATTTGAAAATTGATTATCAATGTTGTTCGTCAAATTAAAAATATAAAATTGGGAGAAATACTCCAAAAAACAAATCTTGAAACTTTTGTAACATAGAATATAAAGAAGAGATTTTGTAAAAGGAAACTTTACCAAATTGAATAAAAACAAAAAACAAAATCAAACTTGCATGAATTTCAATTTAATTTCTATTTTAGAAGCATGTACCACAAATTATGGAGTGATTAAACACTTGTTGCAAATCTAAAAAGGTTTGCCACAAAATTTGACAATAGAACAATGCACAACTTGAATTTGAAGACAAGAAAAATAAAATGTAAAAGATATTTCAATATTCTAGATAAATAAATACATAAGTTCTAAAAGACACTTTCAAATCTTCAAGTGGTCATCTTTTTTTAAATGCCTAAAAATATAAATATTTGAGGATCTAAATGTTTAAATAATTATTTCAAAGTTATTCCCATCCACTTTTATAGAATTATAAAATTGTGCATTCTCCTTTCGATAGGTGTAATGTAGTTTTAACATAAGGTCAAAAACCTCTAATAATCCTTCATAAGTTTATTGTTATCCAAAACTCATTAAGGTGGCACCCTTACCACAGTAGTAGAATCATCTTTACTAGTTGATGACAACTTGAGCAATATTTTAGTTATATAACATCAAAAACTCATAACTTTTTCAAGTTTGGTAGATATTTTGGTATAGTTTGTAATCATTCAATAGCTAATTTAATAGAAAAAATTGGCAACTTATAATTTTTTCAAATGGATTCCAACTTCAGCATTTAAATTGTCCATTTTGTAACCCTTGGAAAGAGATTTCCAATGCCATATAAATCACCTCAATTGAAGTTCGTCTATCATCTAAAATTGTCCAAAAAACATCTTTGGTAGGAAATTTTAATAATTATTTTCGTTAAATGATTTCAAGAGTGAAATATGTTTTGAAATTACACCATAGATCCAAAAGATGAAACATATGTGAATAGCCTTGCATGGTATTTTGATAATATTATATGCATACACCAATTTGCCCAAAACAACATATTGGTATTTCACACATGATATCTTTATATGACCAAAATAATTTTGTGTATAAATCACAACATTGATAACCAACACTTATGTGCATTTTTTAGTAGTTCTATTGGCCAGATAGAGTTATAAAAAACCCATTAGGATATGAGCATTTGGATAAAGGTAGTTTTTTAAATGTTCACAATACAACATACCTTTTTTCTAGGGGCATGACATTGACCTACCTTTCTATGTGTTCAAAATGATTTGTAATAGTGCCCTATAAAGTTTCAAATGAAAATTTTAATGATCAATTGGTATAGTGACCGAGTTGTTGGCTTTTATGTGGTATTTGCCTTGTTTCCCGATGAATATCATGGAATGCCTACTAGAATTGATAGAAGTGCCACATATTTAAGGTTTTGAATTATAGAGGTAGATTTCCCCCAATTGATGATTATATGTAACAAGTTATGTGGACCTTACTAAGGCTACTTTCTTCCCAAATTTGACCTCCATTTTGTAATTAGCCTTGGGCATTCCAAAATGCATAAATCATCAAAATTTAAAACCATTCTTGAACCACTTTAGTAAACTAACAATTAACATCTACATACCTCAGCCAAATTAAATATGCGATTACACTATTTTTTAACACTTGAAAAAACCTTTTCAACAATGGATCATTTCTGTCAATTAGATGTCATTTGGTCCCCAAATGATGGTCTAAATGGGGGAGCCATTTTAACAATTTTTGTTATGCAAGCTTTCAACCTTGCAAATCATCATATATATATGATGATATATATATAGAGATTTAGTTTTTAAATGAATGCAAACACGTTATTTAATGATGTTCAATACATCTTTTCACCAAGCTACATTAAGGTCTTGTTTCAAAGGTCTTGGGATTTTAGGATAATCATCATTCTCTACGTGAATGAACTTAGAAAGTATGAAAATTCTTCCCTTGCACTTCCACACACGTCCTATTCACCTAAGGAATGCCTTTGAGAGATGCATTGTGTTGATTTCATTTTTGACTCGTTACCTTCATCTTACACCAACCTTGTTGGCAAGCCCACAACCAAAATAGAAGCACCAAAACCATCAAAAGAAGCATATCAAGTTTTTTATTTCCTACATTCATTTCCCCCCTTAAAGACAAGAGGATTTATGCAAAAGTGACAAAACACAAAAGGAGAAGATAAAAAAATCACCATTTTGAACCAATATTTGACTTGTTATACAAGTATTTTTGTTTATTTTTTACCTTCAAAGATATGTGTCTTCATTACAAATCAAGTGTTTGTTGCCAACAATATTAATGTTGGTAATCATCATTTCCTTGCACAACACATAATAGAAAATTGGTTTGAATAAAACTTGATTTTACAAATATTGCAAACAAGAAAGAAAAGGCATGAATTTTCTTGGAAGTTGAATATAGAAGGACTATCAACTTATAAAGGATTACATGAATAGTCTTCATATGAAAAGTAGAGCTTCTCATATGGTCCACTAATCATGAATCATATCCAATGGAGTTGGAAGCTAAAATAAAATGCAATGCAACAAGCAAGGAGATCATGCTTGCACATAAATAATGGTCTATAATAGAAGAATCACCTAATTCAATTCAATATAATTCAGACAAAGCAAAATACGAAACAAATAGCAAAAGAACAAAAACATGGATAAAGGAACTTGGAAGACCTTAAACAAAGATAGTACATTGATACAAATATCAACAATTACAAGGAATGCCATGCATGATAATGGCCTACTTGCGATAAGGTAAAAGCACCTTACCCTAAACCAACTCCTATGGGTTTTCAATTTTTGAAATGTGTAATTGCAATAAAGGACAATTTAAGACAACTTTAAAGACTACATGATTAGATTAGCGGCTTGGTCTTAAGAGCCTCTTTGACTATATTAAAAGCATTATTTAAGATGTAACTTTGGGCACATGTGGCCTCAATTTTAAGATTTCCAAATTGGACATATGGAACTTTAGTTTAAGGTTTTTTGCTTATTGTATTGAAAGGCTTTGTTTGATGATATTAAGGTCAGTGTTCAATCATATCAAAAGCTTGTTTTGGAGGACTAAAGATCTTACCCCTTACAATTCAAAGAAGAGCTTACTCATGAATTAAAAAAAACCCGTACAAGTTATTTATTTTCATAAATTCATAACTAATTGATAAAATGTCCAAAAACAAGAGCTTTCAGTCAAGTTGAACTTCAAATGGTCTTATCTTTTAAGGAACAAAGCAAGTGAAACATAAAATAGAAACCTGATGGGTTGGTCCACTTGGAAACCACTAATTTTTTGACTACACAAAGTTTGATGCAAAATACTACTTATTACAAATAGAGCCCTCAAGAGCTACCACAAAATAACCAAATCATACACCAGGTCATGGGACCAAGACAAACACTAAAAGTATGTTTTGTTCTGTCAACATATGTGCATGGTATTTGGAAGGGTTACCATTCTTGGATGGTCATAAATTTTATGTGCCATTGTAAATAAAATGAATTAAAATATTATCACTTTAAAATGCAAACCCAAATAAAAACATTTAATTTCTATACAACAACCATTGCATTATTTACATTGCAAACATGATTGATTGTTGATATATGTATATATTTAATGATTCTTTTTGTTTCATTGATGAGCAGAAAGTGTCAATTCTTCAGTGATCATGCAAATCTGTACATTTAGTGCTTGCTAGAAAATTGCAAGCTATTTAGGACAACTCCAACCAGTCCTTAGTATTATTGTCTGTGCAAATTAAAATTGGACGAAGAAAAGTCAAAAAACATGCCAGATTGGCTCAGCGACATGGTTTTGGCCCAACATTTTTGCACAGTTTTCTTCTTAAGGTTGGTAAAAAAAAGCACGGCAAAGCCCAATACTTGCCAAAGAAGAGTGTAATAAATATGATCTCACTACTGCTCCCTGTTGGTTTGCTATTAGTAGTCTCTCACCTATTTGCACCGTGCAGTACCAGTTTTAGCATTATGAGTGGGGTTGGAAAAAACTAAAAAACTAAAACTTGGATATGAGAAATATTTTGGTAGGGTCAGGTACTGAGCACCGCTGTAGATGCTCTTCCAAGCAATGGTCATTCCTCAATCAATCAGCACTAGTGTTTTCTGTGTGTACCTTCTTCACATCCTTTACTAATTCTCCTGTATCAATATTGATCTCTTCAAATTCTTCAGTAATTTCTTTCTTGTCAACATCTCCATTGTCATTCTTTCCTACCCATTCCTTCTGCCATTGTCTCCTTGCTTATAGCTTCACCGTTCCCAGCTAGCCAGCCACCTTCTGTCACTCGCTGATTTTGAACTTCTCTTCTTGTTGATATTCACCAGTGTCATTGGTGTTTTTTTTCCTTAGCAGTTGTTCTCTCTTTCATCTGTGATGAATTTGACCTGATCCCTTTCTGTTGCCTGGAATTGATCTTCTCTGCACTTTCCACCCTTTTCTACAAGAAGTTGTTGTCATTGAGCCTGAAACTTCTTTTCTGAGAATTGAAGGACTGATGGGTACCTCATGATCATTGTCCTGTGTCTTGCTCAACTCATAAATTTTGTTTAGTTTCCACAATTTCTGTGTTGTCCTCCTCATCAATGCTGTATGTTCCATCCTTGCCAATCTCCTCCTTTTCCTTTCTGCCCAAATGCTGAACTATCTTATGAAATGTTTCATTGAACTTTCTCTTTTACTCATGTAGCGTTTCATTCATCTTTGATCCATTGTCATGTCCAGCTTTGTTGACTTTTGTGAAGCCTGTCTCTACTGCCTGTGAAACTGTAATTCTCACACCTGCCACAAACGGAAGAAAACAACCCAGGAGAAGGGTGAGATAACAAAAAACTCTTTCAACCTTTGGAAATCAAAGAATTTCAGTTTAGAAAATTCATGAGAAAAAACTCAGCAAGGAAAAGTTTTCTTACATGCCCATCCCCTCTCATGACAACATCTTGTATACTATCTTTGACACTAGCGGCTGCAATCTGTAGATCTTCTCCAATTACATCCACCACGACTCCCGAAACTGTTCAAATCCTAGGCCTTTCCACTGTCCACATGTTGCTGCTGATAAGGAGTAGCTGGGTGCACATCTAGTAGATGTCACACATGAAGAAATGCAAGTCTGAGATGATAAATTTTTTGGATTTTCCCTGTGGCAAGTGGGATCCCAAAATCTTACCTCTTTCAACATACCATGTACAATATCTTTGTGAGACTGTTCAGACTTCCGCAGGAACTCAATTGAGAACTTAACTTCAATGCAGACAATGAAGTCCTGGAGGCTGGTCTGGAGCTGTTCAAGTACATGGTTGTTACTGGGTTTGTGCAGCAACAACCAATGGGTTGCAAACACCTGTGGTGAATAGCAATGCAATTACCACACCTTGCCACCATGTGACAACACAACATCCTTGAAACATAGGAATTTTGCCAATGGGTTTATCTCATGAAGCTGATGCTTTGTGACCTTCCACAGCACAACATTAATCTCAAGTTCAATTTGCTTATTTAGTTCTCAAACAAATTAGTTCTGCAATGGATACAAGAATATAGTTATAAGAGATTGAAATTCCACTATGAGGGCAGTTGAAGGTTCAGGATTATATAAATTCAAAAAACCATTCCATTGCAGGAAAAGGACTGGGGTGGGGCACAAGAACTGTTTTGAAATGTACCCCTTTGAAAAATCAAAATCACCTTCACCCTATTTGTTGAAGATTTCCAAGATAAGAGCAGCCCAGGATCCGAGAACCTTTAGTATGATCTGCAAATGCACAAACCCATTAAGATAGTGTGAGATTGAATCCAAGGAGGAAATGACATTTAGTGCAAGGAAATGACAATTGTCAGCAGCGTACAAGTACTTTCAACACCAAATATGCATTTTTCTCAAAGAAGTGAATGGATTGATTGCAACAAAAAAAATAAAATTCTAGATACGTATTGAGGGAACCTTAGAAGGATTTCTATTTCCCCTATTCTTGATTGGCAACTTTATAGAAAAAGATACAAAATGAAATGGATTGACCTCGTGGGTCATTCTCCAAATCACCTACATGGTTGTGACACAATAGTAGTAGGAGCATGGCAGACTGATGTGTTATGTGATGATCAGCACCATACATATTGTGCAATGCTGAACTTGGTCATGTCATAAAATTGCTGTCCAAGTTACCAGTAACACCCACTACAAAAATAATAATAATAAAATTTAAATTTTCTTTAAAAAAAACCCATAGGGTAACTTAACTAGTTGATGAGTGAACACTTAGTGTCTCATTCATCCAGCTCTTGCTCAACATACCTTCTTTGTAGTTGGGGTTTGAAGATGAAATGTAAGAAGAAGATTACGCACACAGGCCTGAAATTGTTCAATTTTGGTTTTAAAATGAGAAAAATATGCCTACACAAAGTTCAGGTGGTAAAAATTGTGACATATAGTGCATCATACACATGGCAGCCCATGGGAAGTTCATTTGTTACCTATGAGCAAACAATAATACCTTGACTATCAAACACGGCCTACCTCCAGCACTAAGATGAATCAAGAATCCACTATCAAAATTCTTAAAACTATCATTCAGCTTTAAACAAAGGGTGGAGATTTTTTTTTAAAAAGGGCTTCTAAATCTATGTCGTGCGAATACATATTGTCATACAACATACATTGCTGACATACCATACTCACATACACACACAAACACAACACATGGACGAGAACATACACAAATACATGTGTACCACAACTCGCCCCCCTAGCTGGTGGTTAGGTCCTTCTAACTTCCAGGTAGCCCTATACATCTTCTACATGCTATACACCTTTGTGGGTGCACGAATCAAAAGGCCGGGTGCTATGTTGCCCCATCGTTAATCGCCCATCTGCAATCCATACCATGTGAAGATCAAGTCATCTACCCCTCCAAAGTACAACAGGACAAACCCACCGTCCAACGGGAACAACATCCATAGGTGGAGTCGTGCACGCCATGTGCCAACCCCTAGAACATCTATCACACACCAACATATGGGTTGCTCCACCTTTAGACCCACATAACATACACCTCAAGCCGGCCCGCACCACTGCCAAACTTGGGTCAACTGTACCATCCACATTTGGGAGGTGACATTGCGCACAATTACGCACATGGTCCTTCCAAACAACACCATTACGACCCTCCAACATGAGAACTCCAGAAGCTAACACCTTTCGCACTTGTAAGATAGTGCGGCCTGCCGTTACATCCAATGTCGTTGGTGCAGTTTGTTGCAAATAGACATAGTCCCCCACATGGAACCTAGGAATCGATGGTCGATAACCTCCACCCCAGATAATCGCATATCGCAATGTATCCCTGTGTTGAGCAATGGCAAGGTTTTCAAACGCTGTTGGCATAACTCTTCGAAAGAGTTCTGCACGTTGAGAACACACTTTCAACCACATCTCCGGGTCATCAAGGTTCACCACCTCACTAGACTCACGACGAATTGTTGTTGGCAAATCTAGATTTCGACCATACAATAGAAAATAAGGTGAGAAGGAGGCCAAGGAGGCCAAGGATGCCTGACGACTAAATCGATATCCCATGGCCAACCATGGTGATTGAATATCCCAATCCCCTAGGTGGCCTTTCTACAAGCCATATTTGCACAATGCCTTTTTCACCGTTTGTACCACACGCTCAGCTAAACCATCTGCCTCTGGATGATCTCGAGATGTGGTTCGGTGATCAATCAACGCCTTGTCACACAAGACCTGAAACTCACCCTAAAACTCTGTACCTTGATCGGTCAACGCTTCAGCTAGTGCACCAAAATGACTAAGCACCCTATCAAGGAATGCATAGGCTACTCCCTCGCTGGTTTTGTCAAGGGATGGCACTAACTCAATCCACTTGGAGAAATGCTCCACCATCACCAACACATATTTGTTGTGTCGTACTGTCAATGGTAATGGTCCCGCAAAGTCCAAACTCCAGCGATAACCCAACCCCATAATAGGCAAGGGGTGTAACTGTGGTGTAGGGGCAT
>Ga0209208_10001005_pt1 | contig 39055 bp, 51 predicted proteins | sample S1TSphfallax_3_FD_187694 | JGI IMG/M metagenome (GOLD analysis project Ga0209208, IMG submission 187694) | Host-associated microbial communities from peat moss isolated from Minnesota, USA - S1T2_Fd - Sphagnum fallax MG (SPAdes) (version 2) | ecosystem: Host-associated > Plants > Peat moss >... | reverse complement strand
ATTTTATATTTTATATTTTATTATTTTATAATAATTTATAATTTATAATATTTTATAATAATTTATAATTTATAATTTATAATATTTTATAATAATTTATAATTTATATTTTATTATTTTATAATTTATTATATTTTATAATAATTTATAATTTATAATATTTTATATTTTTATATTTTATATTTTATATTTTATTATTTTATAATTTATTATAAAATATTATAAAAATATTTTTACGATTAAATTATTAATCGTAAATAATTTGTGAAACTAATAAATAACATCACAAAGTCTACAAAGATATTGTTCTACATTTTTATTATTAATTGAAATAAGATGTTTATCAAAGTGATGATTATTATTTAATGAACATTTCAAACCTAATTCTTTTAAATGTTTAACAATTTTACCTTTATCAACATTTCTTTTTTGTTTCATTTTCTTTAGAAGTTCATTAGAAATTTCATTAAATTTTTTAACTTCTAAATATGTTGTTAATGGAAGTTTATCAATTATTGAACGAAAATGTTTACAATCTTCATTTTCATTTAGAAGATCACATATATTTATTTTAACATCTATATTTTTTTGATTTACAAAAACAAATGACATATCGATAAAACAATATATCTTCAATGTTGAAAGTATAAATTAAATCTATTGAGTAAAAATTAATTTTTTCTGTCATAATTATAAAATAAAATGTATACATGTTCACGTTGTTTGAAACAATTCAATAAAATAAGGAATTTAAAGTTTCATTTTAATACATGTTCAAAATGTAAACTATGCTTCAAAAATGTTTCAAATTCAGTTTGTTCAGTTTGTTTTAAAAATGTTTGTAATGAATGTCAAGATGATAATATTAAGATTTGTATTTACTGTAACTTATGGATATGTACAAGAGATAGATCTAATGTTTTATTGAAAATATGTAACAGTTTAAATAAAGTGTACAAACCGAAATTTCATAATTCTTTAGAATTTTTATGTTTATCAGCACTTGATAAAAAGGTTTTTATAAATATGATACAACATTTATCCCTATGTGATAAAGGTTGTACTTTTGACAATACAAAATGTAATCATAAAACACTATTAATAAAACATAATCGTAAAACTTATAGATGTAAAAGATTAAATATATTATATGTTAGACTTTTAAAGAAACCTTATGAATTGTGTGTATATATTGATAAAAAACTACTTGGTTCCGATTTAAAAAGTAAACTGCTAAAACAATTATTCAAATAGATATTAATATTTAAATCTTTACTTTTCTTTCGTAAATAATATTTACGAAATTTTATAAATGTAATTACTTAATTTCAGAAATTAGTTTTGTAGCAGCATTAATTTTAGCCAGTTTATCATTCAAAGATGAAATAGATCTTTCAGATATAATTTCTGTTATTTTTTCATCAATAAACTTTAATAATTTTATAGCTGTTTTGTATTCTGCATCTTTTAAACTTATTTTTGATGATTGAGATTCTTGAAATTGAAATGTTATATTTTGTTTTATATCAGTATAAGTACCAATATATTCAACAGTAAATATATTTGAATTTGTTGTTTTACTAATAGTCAGAATTAGTTTTTTTCTTTGTATAAGTTCGTTTATTTGACTTATAGGATTTTTATGAGGACGAAAATATTCATTTAATTTTTTAGCTAATAAACTATAATACTGTTTTTCTTTTTCTTTTAAAGTTATCCATTTTTCAAAATTATTATCATATAATTGATTTTCTTCTATTAATTTAGGATTATCTAGATCATTACTCCTAGAGTCGTAGACGTTACAATATGTAAGACGTATTGAATCGGCTTCAGAATCTGGAAATTCACACTTTGGATGTTTACAATCTTCACATATATAAAATAAAGTTGGAGCAGTAATGTTTATAAATTGCATATTACTAGATGGTGTAATATTTGATTTACTATTTACATCTTCCATAATTATTGGTAATTTTGATAGATCCATTATAAAACTTAGTTTATATTACAATTTTTAAATTTTAATATAAACTTAGTTTACATTACAATTTTTAAATTTTCAGATTTGAAAATTCATCAGTTATGCTACAACATTCTTTTTCAACTTCTTGTGTTGACATATCTTTAATTTTTTCTAGTTGTTCATTACAAAGATTATTACAATTTGAAACACATAATTCCTCAAGATTAAATTCAAAATCTTTTTCGGTTAAAATACTTTTAATATTAACTTTGTTGAGATCAGCTAATCTTTCTTGAAACCAGATATCTTTAAATTCTGGACATTTATCAACTAATGTTTGAAGACACATAAGTCTTCTGAGTAATAGATCACGCTTTTTATTATAAAAGTTAATTTGTGAAAGAGTATCAACTATTTTTTGTTTTGTTAATATATAACTGCATAATGGTGTAACTGGATCTTGTAGACGTTCTTTTCTTTGTTTTAATTCTAATTCTTCTGCTTTTTCTTTTTGTTCAAATTCAGTTTGAAGCTTATCTTCTAACTTTTTAATATTACCTACATGATCAACTGAAATTTCTTGATTATCTATAATCTTAATATTTTCTTTAGATACCTCTATTGGATTATCAGTCACATGACACCACGATCCAACTGGAGCTATACATATAATATGTTTTGAATCTTGTTTAACAAGTTCTATAGATTTATTTCTACATTCATCTAGAGTATCGCAACAATCTCGTACTTTTACGTAAGAAATATTCTCTAAATTTTTTGAAGGATTATGTACAAGAAATGATAATAGAACATACTTAGTTTTAGTTTGTTTATCATTGATACTTCTGAAAACTTCTGGATACAACATTACTTTATTTTGAATTGCGTTTAAAGCTTCTTCATCTGTAAGTAGTGGAGCTGTAGGTTTAAATGCTGCGTAAAAATCTACTTCACTAGGATATAGATCTCTACCTAATTTTGACTTGACTATATCATATATTTTTTCATCTAGAACATTTGGTTTTTTTTTAAATATTTGTTTACAACGTTTCATTTATATTATTTCAATCCTTAAATAATAATTAAAGATTACATAAAATCTTTACATTTCAATACATAAATATTCATAGTCAGATCTTTTTTATATAATTTTCAAGACAAATTGTGATACTTAATCTAGACCTAACTCTTGTGATTTTACCATTACTACACATTTTATATTATTTAAATTTTGCTCATTATAAAGTTTGTTTCAATGTTACATAATATTCAAATATTTGTATTATTAAAAATAAATATCCATAAACTCTAAATTCAATTGAATCAATATTAAAAGAATTAATATAAACATCTAATAATAATACATAATCATGTAGTAATTGAGTTAATACATGATAATTTATATATTCAGTTGAATTATTAAATAGTAGATTTTCTTTATTTTGAATAAGTTCTTCTTTTACATTAATATATTTATTTAATAGAACTAAAGCCAATTTAAATATATACTTTTTATTAAACTTTTTTATTATTTTTTTAAAATTATCAGACATTTGATCTGTCAAATTAATATATTCATAGTTAAATATATTGTTAAAAACACTGACTGAATCTGATCTATTTATAAACATGACACCATGAATTTCAAACTTCATTATTATTAATATTTCATCAATATATTTAGCTAAATTGTTATATAATTTTATATTGTGTATATTAGTATCAAGTGATAGATCAATACTATAATATATATTTTTTATTTTAGTCGAATCAGACAATATTTGATTAGATACATTATCGGGTATTTCATTTATATTAGATACACTTCGGATATTTTGTATAAATGAATTCATTGTATATGTTATCATATATAATCTCAAAAATAATAAATTTTATTCAGCATATTCTCTAAAAACTAACATTACTTCATCACTTAATGTTTTCTTTTTACAAACATAATTATTTCTTAAATGTTCATCCATAGTTAAAACTTTATTACCATAGTTATCTACATAATCATCAGGAGCTGTAATATACATTTTATAAACATATACATCTCGTTCTTCTGGTGGTAAATGATCATGTGAACCATAGCGTATTGCACGAGCCATAGCTTGTCTTTCTGCTACTTCATTCCAACACGGTTCTAAAATAAATATATTTCTTACTCCTTTTAAATTTATTCCTTCTCCTCCAGCTTTAGAAAATAAAATTATAGCTATATCTTCATCATTAAATTTATTAATTATTTTTTGTCTTTCTTTATTTGAAGTATCTCCAACTATTTTATAAATTTTCATATTCAATTTTTTAAGGTGTTCTATTATAGGATCCAATCCAGCATGAACCCAATATGAATATATTGCAGTTTTTAATTTATTTTGTTTAATAATTTCTAAAATTCTTTTTACTTTTGGTGTTAATAAAGATACTCCTGAATCTCCTACCCTACGCATCATGTTTGTCATATACATAAAATATTGATTTGATGTCATTTTACCGACTCTTTTAAGTAGTAATGGGTCTATATCTTTTTGGAGATTATTATAAAAATTAACATATTGAATTAATTCTTGTTTATTCATCTTGACAAATTCTTCTATAATTTTAACGCTTGGATAACCATATTTTGTTCCTTCATACATGGAAATATAAATAAACTGACAATAAAATCTAAGTTGTTCTATATTTGAAATTGTTATAGTTGGTTTTTTTAATAACATACGAAACATATTTGTTAAATCTGAAACCGAATTTACTATTGGAGTAGCAGTCATTAGAATTAACTTCCATGCTAACATTGCACATGTTATAGCATTTAACGACATTTTACCTTTTTGTTTGGTAATATTTGTTCGAAGATTATGTACTTCGTCGATAATCATAATAGAATTTTTACATATTTCTGTCATATCTTTTAAAAAAGCATGATGACTAAAAAACTTTATTTTTTCATTTACTATATTTATTACATTTGGACGTTCTCTATATGCTACATTACTTGTTAATTTATTCAATTCTATTTTAAAATTATCAATAACTGATATTGGACAAAAAACTACTATATGTGATTCTGGTTTAATTAAAAGTAGATGTAAAGCTGAAGCTAATGCAGTAATAGTTTTACCAGATCCTGTTGTATGTAATACTAAAACCGAAAAGACTTTTTTAATAATATTTATTACTTCTATTTGGTGAGGTAATAACATAATATCACCAAATTTATTTTTTACATTTGATGATGACATTTAATATTACAATATAAATATTGTAAAATATGAGTGAGGCTATAGAACTTATAATTTTGTCTATCATTTTTGAAAATCCTGAAATTAAAAATAAAGACTATATTTACAAAACATTAATGTATTATATATTATCAAAATCGAAGAAGATTACATCTCAAGAACTTCTTCAAATAGCTATTAATACTCAAAAATTATTAGATAAAGAAAATTTATAGTATAGTAGTTAACCACATTATAGATAAAAAGTTGAAAAATAATCCAACTAAAATTAATGTTATTCCTGTAAACATATAAGTCTGATCTGGATAAAGTGATTGTTGAGAATACCAAATAGTAAAACCTCCTTGAATTATTATACCTATTGCAGCTAATACTGCAAGAATTCCTATAATAAATTGCATATTATTCATTTGTTTATAAAAATTTTATTAATAAATGAAACAGACTTAAACAATTATTTATATTTAATTTATAAATTAAATATAAAATTTATGTAAATAATTTTTATATTTGTATAAAAAATGGAATTTATTATTAAGTTATTTATATTTTTTATGTATATAGAATTAATATATTGTAGAAGTGTAAACATATGTCCTTTTCTGGTATGCGATCCAGATAATCTTACTCGTGTAACTCAATATCCTCAATAATTTTTTAAATACCATTTTTTAAAATTAGATAAATAATTTGTATCGGAATCTTTACCATTTCTTCTAATTAAATGTTTTATATCATATTTAGACCCTATTTGACAAGTACTTATTTTTATAAGACTTTTAACAAGTGATCTACGTATTTTACCGAATAATAATTTTAATAGTGAAGTTTCAGATATATTTGAATTAACATTTTTAATTGTCAAAATTATTTGGTCGTAGTTAGTAAAAGTATAAATTACTTCAAGTTTTGGTATTTTGTATGTTCTTTTTTAATCGATATGATCTTCTCATTTTATACTTAATAAATTTATGCAGCTGCATCGAGAATAGTAGCTCCATGTGAATTATATTGTGGAATATTAAAGTATGCTTTACCAGTGTATCTATCATACTGTTTTGCAAGAGCTTCACTGAACATACCATCAAGTCTAAGACTGTCTCTATTGTATTGTGACCTTTGAATAATTGGTACATCTGGATAAATATTTATTGGAATATCTCCTCTTACTGGATCAGCTTCCATTGCTTGACGATCTTTTTTTATTACACGTGGAGCATGAACTTGGAATGTATATGCGGTTGGATCTGCAACATCAACATCATATGGTGTAAGATCTTTACTCACATGAGGAAGTAATTTATCATCTATTCTATCTAATCTTTCAACAGTTTTTTGACTTCCCCAATTGTTGCTATGATTATTATTAGATGCTGGGAAATATGGATTAAAATTAGATCCATATGTATTCATAGTATCATAGTTTTCCGGAGGAACATGTAATGGGACATAATCTGAAAAAGTTCCTATATTTGCAAGTGATGAACTAGTATACGATTCTGTTTTTTTTGTATAAAAATAGTAAGCTACAATTATACAAACAAGAATTATTAGAATTACACAGGTGCTAAGCATTTTAATAAATAAAATTATTACAACAAATTACTTTGTTGTAAAATTTTTATAACTATTTAGTTAATTAATATTTTACTATCATAAAAATAAATAGTTTTTAACAGAATATACAAATATTTTTTTTAGTTTTGTTTATTAAACACAATATTACCCTGTAAAATAGCGTTTTTAGTTATCAACTTTCCATCATCTTTCATACGTTTCATAATAGCTGTTATTTTTTTATCGTTTCTTATGTTATAATCTGATGATAATTCTTTGAGAATATCTTGTTTAGTTAATTTTTTAAAATTATGTTTACTGTATATTTGTTCAATTGCTTGCTCTGTAGTTAAAATTGAACCTTTAGTTTTATCATATTCTTCGATAGATAATTTTGGTTTATGTATTTCAAAATTGTTAATTGATAAATTGGTTACATCATCATATGCTCCTATTGCTAATTGTTTAAATATTAACCATTCTTTTGTATTTTTAAAATCTGTATCAGCACATATGTTGTAACTTTTATCATTATATGTTACAACATCACTACACCTATTACCCAACGAAGATGAATTTAACCAGCGTCTTGTAGATAAATTATAATATCTTTTATTTTCATTTTGATCCAGCTTTGCTGTCAACGGCAGAGACTGATCCGAAAGAATGACGTCTCTGCGAGACGGATCTTGTTTTAAAATTTTAGTAGAACTTTGTGTTTTATCGTTATCTTTTTGAAATTCTGTTTGATCACCAGATTCTAACGAAGTTGTCATCAGCGAAGCTGGTTCTTTACTTATTTCTAATCGTTTAAAAAAATCAGGTATTGCTATTATATCTTGAGGTAAATTAAAAACTTCAATATCTGGAGATATAACTTTTGATTCTTTAATTGTAGAATTATCCTGAAAAAATGAAGTTTGACTATTAGGTGTTATATCATCTAATATTTCATCATTATTTTTATTAAATTCAGAAAGTAATTCATTATTTTCAATATCTATTTGTTCTTCAATTGGATCTACATCTATTATTTCTTTTAAAGATTCGACAAATTTAGACATAAAATTTGGATCTTTTAATTTTTGATCTCGTATTTTTGGTAATCTGCTATACAAAGCTGTAACAGTTTCTTGAATTAATTTTTTTTCATCCATTTTATAAATGGTTAAAGTAACAGAAAAACCAATGTATATTAGTGATTTAAATAGTACACCAGTTCCCTTGATTACTTATTCAAAAAATAATATACTTAATTCATATGGTCAAATACATTATTTAACTTTACAAAATTCAAAGAGTAATTTTTATTCTAAATGTGATGATATTAAAAAAAAACAATTAATTTTAAATTCAAAAACATTACAACCAGAATTTGTTTTAATGTCTCCATTTTTTGAAAAATTACCTAATTATTATGAAAGATCATATTAATTTTGTTATATTTGAAAATTTATAATTATATTTTGTTATATTTGAAAATTTATAATTATATTTTGTTATATTTTTCAAATATAACAAAATTATTATGAAATATCATATTAATTTTGTTATATTTTAAAAATATAAAGTTACAATTATGTACAATAATTATAATAAATTATTACAATAAATAATTGTAATAAATTATTTATTGATTTTCAGCTATACGTTTTAATTCTCTCCATTTTTCATCACTAGTTAAATCAAATTTTGCACAAAAATAATATTTACGTCCCTGATAATATACACTATCTCTATACGGATAAGCACTCATAGAACGCTGATTTTTAGACATTATAACTCTATTAGATTCTAAATTACATACACCAGTATGATTATTACCTAACTTTCTAGACCATTCATCGAACCAGTCATCTATTGCATGTATTCCCTGAGGTATATATACCATATTGCACCTTAAAAGATCAACTTTAACTGCCTTACTTAATATAAGAAAAACAGTTAAAGTTGATCTATTATAATCTGATTTTATAACAAAATAAATATATTTTTTGTAGAAATTCAATATTTTTTATTTAAATTTAATATTTTATTTAAATTCAATATTTTATTTAAATTCAATAAATATACTTTAATAATTTATTCAATAAATATACTTTAATAATTTATTCAATAAATATACTTTAATAATTTATTCAATAAATATACTTTAATAAATAATTTATTCAATAAATGTTACTAGCAAAAAATATAACTGCAAATAAATTTTCAAAATTAGATTATGAAAATTTATACGTACAACCAAAGTTAGATGGAGTAAGAACAATTGCTTTTTTACAAAATAATAAAGTAGTTTTATTATCAAGAAATAATAAAGAATTTAAACATTTTGAATTTTTAAGAAGACAACTTAAAAAAATATTAATACCTGAGATCACATTTGATGGAGAACTTTACAATCATGATATGTCTTTTCAAGATATAATAAAAATAGCTTCAATAAATAAATTAGAACCTTCTAAAGATGAATATAAAATACATTATTGCATATTTGATTGTATTATTATATCCAATTTACCATTTAATAAACGATGGAATTTAATCAATAAATTATACAAATCTGCAGTATTATACGGTTCAGCTAAAATTCCTATAAGAATTACTTTAGTTAAAACATTTAAAGTTGACAATGAATATGATCTTATGAATTGTTATTATAAATTTATTAAAAATAAATTTGAAGGAATTATAATCAGAACAGATTACAAAATATTCAAATATAAACCAAAAAAAGATATTGAATGTAAAATTATAGGAGCCGAATCTGCAAAAGGTAGAGATAAAAATAGTGTTATATGGATTTGTATATTGAATAATAAACAATTTAAAGTAAGACCTGCAGCTTCTTTAACAGAACGTAAAGAAATGTATAAAAATCGTAAAAAATATATTGGTAAATGGTTAACTGTAGAATACCAAGATTTAACAGATGATGGAATACCAAGATTTCCAGTAGGTAAAGGAATTAGAGATTATGAATAATTATTTCACATTGCAGAATTATCAACATAAATTAAATAAGATATAGGCCAATTATTTTTAAGTAAATCACATGTATTTAAACAAAATCCTTTAGATAAAAAGTTTTCATATTCATATATAGTATTAAACTTTGAAATGGTATTAATACATTTATGTGAATTATAATGTTTATGATATCTTATAAATTCTTTTAAATTTGTTATACATATATAATAATACCATTTACTATTTGCAATTATTGTAAATTCTTTTAATGGATTATCACAATCATAATTAGAGATAACTCTTACATATTTATTATTACATTTCCAATTATTTGAATATATAGTAATATATGGAGCTATATAATCATATATTTTAGTATGATTTATAGTTTGTTCATTAAAATACAATCTACAATTTTCTATAGCTGTATTAAAATCTTCTATAGTAATAAATCTTTCGAAATTTATAAAAATATCTAAAATCATTAGATTAAGTATTTCTATTATTTGATATAGGTGTAATGAACGTCTATAATTCATATATTGATTATAAAGCGTTAGTTTATATCGAGTTTCTGATAGTATACCACTCATATAATTTATTCTGTCAATTTCATTTATATCAATTTCTGGAGTACCATTTCCAATATTATTAATATCACCTACTGGATAATATGCTTGTAAATGAAGACATGTGTCAACTATAGATGAAATTGAGATTCTTGGGAAAATAAAATTTAATATTAGAAATTTTTTTAACTTAACAGATATAGACATTAAATCATTGCAATTATTTTCTAAATTCATATTAAATCTATAGGCTGTATAATGTGGATTATGAAATACTTCATTTTCTCTGATTAATGTTAGTGTATTCCAATCAAATTTACTTTTACAATTAACACAAAACATATGAGAACATCCTTCAATTTTATGAATAAAAACTTTACAGTTTGGACACAATTTAGAATCTTTATATAATAATTTTATAGTATGAACTGTATCTTCATTACAAATATGAGTATAAGAAACCTTGTTGACAATTTCAAAACAATGTTTACAATATATAGATTGACATAAATTACAAATATAATTTGAATTAATTAATCCTATACAATTATTCATTGTATTCCTAGCATCGTAGGCGGTACAATGACCTATTATTTTTTCTACATGAGTCTGTTCAAATAATGTAGTCGATCTATTTATCTTACTTATTATAAACTTTTTTTTTGCTTTGAACTTTTTTATCTTTGTTTCTATTTTTTCTAAATTACTTCCTTGATTAAATTTTTCTCTGTAATATTGTATTTCTAATGTTCTAATCTTACCTATAACACATGATAATTCTCCTGGATAAGTATTATAAATATCAGTTTTATTAGAAAAATATATCTTATCTTTATTGAGTAAAATAGTTTTTAAATGATCTTTATATCGTTTTTTAATAAATTTCGACATATTCTTTTTTAAAAATTCATCATCCCAAAAAGATAAACACTGCATACAACTTGCTTCTTTGGGTGTTTCTAAAATATATTTTTCAATACACTCGTTACAATAAATAAATCCACATTTACATTTTATTGGGATTCTAGTTCTATTGTATTTCAATAGACAAATTTCACACTCCATTATTGCCTTTATACTTTAAAAGTATATATATAATTTTTTCTGTAAAAAAATTAAATTTAAGCAGTATGATATTTAAATCAAAATTTATTCATGAATCAGTTAATTCCTTCAAATTTTAATTTAACTGAAGACCAATTTAGAACTAAATATAATAAACTTATAGAAAAAAAAAAGAAATGGGATGAACTTGGATACGATAAAATACATATAAAAGGACTTGAACGAATAATTAGTCTTTTACTTATAAAATATTTCAATTTAATTATGATTAATGATAATTTAAATACAAATTTGTAAATTATTTATAATTTACTATTCAATAATTGAATAGTAAAATTTATGACAAGAAAAATGGTAAATTCATAAAATCTTCCAATTTTACTCTATATTGCCTTTTTATAAAATGTATCTATTATTTGTTTATGTAGTAAATCCATAATATTTAACAGTTTTTTATATTTTTAATTTATAGTTTACTTGTTGAAAATTGCCACCCGTAGATAAATTGTATAAATTATACGATTGAATTGAATCATAAATATATTACAATTAACAAACGCACTAATATTATAAATATATTAACAATTAACAAACGTTAATATATTAGATCATAATATCTTGTTCAAATTTATTTTTTTTATCTTTTAATATCGGTAGATCTCTAATATGTTTAATAATTTCAGTTGGATTTATGAATGGTACTCTAACTACTCCTTCATGTTTTTTTTGTTTTCCGGAATAATCTATAGTGACTATATCTGGAAATAAGTCTTTATTTTTAAGTAAACTTGATAATGCAGCTTGTAACTCTTCAGGAACTAAATCAAAACTTCTTATAGGTAAAACTGAAATTAATTGTATAAATGGAGTCACAGGATTCTGTTTTTCTAAAATAGGTATCTGATTATTATTTTTAATATATTCCTCAAACATAAATTTATCAAGATCTTTTACTAATGGCGCATATAGATATTTATAATATATTCTCCATGATTCTGAAATACCTATATAATAATAAAAACACCATAATAAAGTAATTAAATATGATTTTGAAATATTAAATGGAGTATCTTTATATATTTCATTGTTATAATATTTGCTAGAATATAGATTCATCATCAAAGAATCTTTAGAACTCATACAATCTAGCAATATATTATCTCTACCCGACCAATCTGTACATATGATATATGGAGATCTTGCATTATTTTCTAAAAGTAATGGTTCATCTTGTGCTATTTTTTCTATTAATCTTTTAAATGGTCTAATTTGAATTTTATTTTTATAAATTATATTAAACGTATGATTTTTTTCCTTGAATTGACCATATATATGCAATAAATAATTTATACCATCTTTTAATGTATATAAACATTTTAATCGTGGTACAAAATCATTACCCAATAAAAAACATAAAAATATAAAATCTAAATGATGAATCTTTTTAATAGTAAATAATTTTTCTTTAAAAATAGTAAAATTAAAATAATCAAATCGATCATAATATTTAGGTTCTAAGTTATTTTTATCAAACATTTTTTTAACTATAAATTCCATATCTATTGGTCTACATAATATAACGGTTTTAGTTGTAGTAAGACCAAGCATAAATAAATCTCCATCTGCCCCCAGAATACAATGAATTACGTTATCAAATTTTAGATTTTTATATTTTACAGAAGTATTTTTTACTTTATCTGTGAAATTTCTTATAAATTTCATAATTTTATGTTCTCCTTCACCTGGAACATTTGCAGATGATAAAATAATATGACAATCTTCTATTTGCATAAGTTCTTTCTTTAAAAATAAACTTAAATTGTACATCATTTCAGTTCCAGGAGTAAAACAGTTTAAATCGAAATTATTAATTGGTTCACTTATAAAACGTCTTTGTCTCTGTTGATATTGTTTTGCAAGAGGAGGAGGACCATCAAAAGCAATATATAAAAGTTTCGGTTTGTATAATTCAATACACTTTAAAATAAATATTAAATAGTATTTATAAATTAAATTGTGATCTATTAAAAATACTTCTGAATTATCTTGACCTGCTTGATATTTTTGTAAATAGGGAACTATACTATATAATGGTGCATTGGCATCTATATATAAACAATCACATCTTTTAAGTTTTCTAAAAAAACATTCAGGAAAATTTTCTCTTATCCATTTCATTAAACCAGGAACTCCCATTTTAATATTGTTTATGTTAACACATTGTAATAATTTTTTATATGTAATTAGTGTATAGCTTGAAAATTTATACACTAATAATTTAGTTGAAGATTTATATACATTACTCTCATTATAATAATTTTTATATGTAATTAGTATATAGATTGAAAATTTATTTATACTTTTCATAAATTTTAAATCTATAATTTAGTTGAAGATTTATATACATTACTCTCTTCATAACAATGTTCACAACATTTTTTTTCAGAAATTATATACAAATGATAATAATAATCACTTTCAACAACAGATCTACCTGGATTCCAATAATCTGAATTTACTGGATTAGGTTCATACTTACAAAAGTCACATTTGCCAATAAAATGTTTCGTAATTATGAGTTCTCATTTGTATCTTTTTATTTTTTAATAAATAATCCACAGAAATTACACTCAAAATCATTTTCAACTTCTGTCATATTTATTTTAATTTTGAGTTAAATAAAATGCCGTTTGTATCAGTAAGTCAATTGAGAAAATGTTTTCAACAAATGTTACAAAAAGGAAAAATATCAAAAAATTCTTACTCTATATCTAATTGTCTTGAATGGGATTGTTTTGAATGGTTAAGAGAAACAAAATCTAAAAGTTTACCATTAACGGTTAACAGTTCAACATATTTATTGTTAAAACAAAATCAACGTCCAATGATATCAAAAGTTAAAATAAACACTAAAGGACAAGTTTATATTTTAGCAAAAGGAATCCCTGTATTTATACAAACAAGTTCTGTAAAATTTGCAGTAGAAATTTTTGGTATAGAAAATAAAATAACTACAGAAAATATCAGTAATAAAAATAGTAGACGAAGATAAAATATTTATAAATTTTAAAATGTTAAATCATAAATATTCTTATTATTAATAAGAAAAGTAGTTAAAACAAAATCTAAAAAACTCTAGGAAGAATCCATTTATGTAATTGAGAAAGATCGTTATTTATTACTTTAGTGTGTATATCTCTTAAATCGGGTTTATTATCATTAGTAAGTTGTTCATTAAATGACAGTTTTAAAAGTGCATCGAGTATATGAGGATATTGAATCAATGATGGAGGAGTATATAAATTAAAATAATGACCCATAAGAAAATTAACTTCTAAAACTAATCTTATAAATATATTAGAAGCTCGATTGTATATACATCCTTCAATATTTTTAGTTTTACATTGTTTTGTACAACCTTTATCTTTATTATCATGTAAATTGAGAACTATAAATTTAATAAAACGTAAAAACTTTGTATGTTGATAAAAATCTACTTGTTTACCATTATCATCAAAGAATTTAATAAGTTTTAAATATACAATATAATCTCTAATTTTTAAGTTTCCTTTATCAATAGTTTCTAAAGTTATTTCTTCATAACATTTTGAACTATTAGAAAAGCTAGAACAGACAGTCGTTATTCGTTCGGATCCAGCTTTGCTGTCGACAACTCTGTTGGATCCAGCTTTGCTGTCGACAACTTCGTTGGATCCAGCTTTGCTGTCGACAACTCTGTTGGATCCAACAGAGTTGTCGATATCGAAGCTGGATCCTGTACATCCTATTATAAGATTAACAAAATTTTCATTAAACTTATATTTACAATTCAAAATAAATGCAGAATGTAAAAATTCTTCAACATAATTTATATTGGGAGTCAAAATATATTGTTTGTATTTGTCAAATTCAATAAAGTTTAGAAAATTTTCTATTTGACATTTCAGTATATAAATATATCTTCTTTGTGCAGAAGTAATACATCTATTATCAGGTTTAACAATAGGTTTATTTTCTCTTTTTCTTCTAATGAATTTTTTTATATCTCTAATAAAATTTACTAGCCTATGATCTGCATAACACCAAAAATCAAATTTATTTTGAGTACCAACTACACCTACTATATATGAACCATAAAATTGTTCATACGATTCAACTTTATAAGGATAAGACATATTTACAACTTGAGGAAGAAACGGTAAATTTTTAACATATTGAACTTCTCTATTAATCTTGAAAAAGTATCTATAATCTAAAAATTCTTTTTCGTTTTCACAATCATCTGATGAAAATACTATATCACTGTAATCTTTACTGTCAAAAGTATATTCGTTAATTACATCAGTTTCATAAAATTTAGTTTGACGTGCTTTTCCTGAAAATGTTTTATATACAAATTGCAAATTTCTAACTCTAAGAATTTGACTTACATCACACAATTTACATCTTTTTTTTAAGTTACATTCTTGACAAAATTGATCATAAAAAATTGTTTTATATATATCTGTTTGTTTAAACTTTTCATATGCATTTTCAAGATTTTCATCGGTTGGATCCGGCTCTGCCGTTGACAACTTCGTTGGATCCGGCTCTGCCGTTGACAACTTCGTTGGATCCGGCTCTGCCGTTGACAACTTCGTTGGATCCGGCTCTGCCGTTGACAACTTCGTTGGATCCAACGAAGTTGTCGACAGCGAATCTGTATCCGTCTTTGTTATCGATAAATCTGTTAAATAATCTTTATAATTGTAAATAACTTGACTAAATTCAACTTTTTTATTGTTATCATCATAATCTGAAAATGGTATATAAATAATATGTATTAAATGTTCTTTTTTATATTTCAATTGAACACAATTAGCTATTTGAACTGATCTAAATGCTTCACATAATCTATCAAATATTTTTGAAGTGTTTTGAGTTATTCCAAATTGAATATCACTTTGTACATATTGAATCTTTTTTTTGCCGGTATACATGTTCGTGTAATTCGTCAAATGTTTAATCTAAAGATATATGATACAAGTAATATTTAGTCTAAAAAAGTAATTTTTTTTAATATACAAATGGGTGGTACACATTCAACTTCTACTTCAAGTTTACTTAATAGTCTTGCAGTTAATGCATCTACTTCTACTATAATGCAATGTGCAACAGCTGCAACTCAAGAAGAATTAGTACAAGTTCAAAATGTTGCTGGAAATGTCAATATTTCAAATGTTAGTATGAATCAAGGAGCAACTATTAATTTACAATGTGTAATGCAAACTAATACAACAACAGATATAGCAAGTGCTGTATCTGATGCAATAACTCAATATGCAAATTCACAAGGACAAGCGGTTTTATCAGCTTTAGGAAATACTACTTCAGAAGTTAAATCAAATATTCAAAACAAAATTACAAGTAATATCAATCAAACTACTTCACAACAAATGAGTGCAAATATAACACAACAACAAGGAATAACAGCAGCAAATATAGGTGGAAATGTAACAATAAGTAATATTACTATGGATCAAAGTGCTCAAGTTTTTGCTAGTGCATTAATGAATACTACAGCTTTTGCTTCAGTTATAAATTCAGTTGCAAATACTATAGATCAAACTTCAGCATCTAAAGAAACAACTATTTTTGATTCTATAGCACAAGCACTAGGTACATTATTATCAACTCCGATATATTTGATTGGTGCTGGACTTCTAGGTGTTGTGGCTATATTTGTAATAATTAAAATAGCGTTTAAAGTGTAAACTTATAATTAAAATATTCATATATAATTAAATATGAATTTAAAATATGTTTTCAATTGGTAAAATTTTATTTTGTTTTATAAAACATAAAGATACTAAAAAGAACTTTTAAAGTATAAACTTATAATTAAAATATTCATATATAATTAAATATGAATTTAAAATATGTTATCATTTAAACATATACATGTAAATATTATTGGTAAACTTATGATATTTATAGAAATAAAATATTTAAAATATAAAGTTTTATAATAAATATCATGATTGATAATTAAATTTAATACTTCATGAGTATAAAGAATTGATACACTAATTATAAAAAAAAATTCAAAACAAATATTACACCATTTAGGATATTTTTTTACTGGTTCCAACGAAGTTGTCGACAGCGAAGCTGGTTCCAACGAAGTTGTCAGCGGCAAAGCCGGTTCAGTTTTAATAGTATTTTTAGTTATATAATTTTCCATATACAAATTACTAATCCTCAAAACATATTGTGCTAATATAAACATACATCCAAAGATAATAGTCCACATAAAAATAAATTCTTCATTGAAATAATAAACAAATGTAAAATCTTTAAAATGTTTATAAGTATAAGCAACTATAATATGAGATAAAATAGATAGTAATATCATATCGAACCATTTAAGATTTCTATTAGAATACTTATCAAAATAGTTTCGAATACCAAATAAAATTACAAATATACAACACATAAATATTTCAATAGATATCTGTGAATTAAAACATATACTAGTGAAATAATATTGTTCATTGACACATGAGATATTCATGTTGAAACTTGAAATTAAGAAGTTATAACATAACAATATTTAAATTTTTATTATTTTATACCATTACCTTTAGTGTTTACACTTGGTAAATCTGTTTTTATAATATTTATTTCTCCCATTAAAGTATTTAGAACTTCTTCTCTTGTATCACTATAATTAATGTTTTTACTTTTTAAAATTTCTATATATCTATCAGGTAATGGTCTAATATGTGGGAAATCTAGATAACCTACAGCTATACCATTAAATAATATAAAAGTTATATTCATTATTGTTATCATTGACCAATTTTTTCTTTTTTCAAGTATACAATTCATTTTTAAAATATTAATAAAGTTATAATAAATTGATTTACAACTTACTTAAAATAGATATTAATCCTTTACAATATAATATTCCAAATACAATTAATTTTTAAAATATTAATAAAGTTATAATAAATAATGGATTTACAACTTACTAAAAATAGATATAATCCTTTACAATATAATACTCCAAATACAATTAATTCTTTATCACATGATCCAATAGATTTGAAATTTGCAAGAATGAAAATTTCAAATTCTGATAATTTACATGATCCATATGTTACTTCTGATAATTCAAATAGATATAATCCACAATATAATCCTGAAACTAGAACTTATAATTTACGACATAGACATTATAATTCAAATCCATATTTTAAACAACCGGTTAGAATATCTATAGATCCTCGTGTATATCAAAAACTACCACAAGATGAATATAACCAGTCAATAGCTTTTGATGAATTTAATGTTTTAAGAACTAATATTTCAAAATCTTATGATTTAAATAATCCCCCAAGGCATAGATATTATAAAGAAGAAAATATTGGTCCTACAAAAAGTTTAAAAACTGAAACTAGTCTTATAAAAAAAATATATGATTCATTAGTTGAATATAGAATGAAATTGGTTAGAAAATTAGCAGATGAGTCTGATGATAATTGGAAATATGTACCAGAAAAATTACAAAAAAAAATATATAAAGAACCTGTAAAAGCTTCTTCATCATCTTCTGAATCATCAGAAGAAGAAGGTGACTTTTATAAAAATATGACACCTGGTGATAATATTTATGATCCTATATATAATGATTCCAGTTTAAGTAATTCTGAAAAAAGAAAAATAAGAAGAACCATAAACTATGTTTTAGAAAAATATCAAATACCACAACATAAATGGAATGAATATATAAGAGTATGGATGATAAACTATAACAAATTAAAATCTAATGAACCACTTTTTGACTATACAAGAGAAGACACATTAATAAGTGAAACACAAATTTTTATGGATATGTACGATGATCAATCTTTAATAGGTCCATTATCATTACATGAAAAATTACGAGAAGATTTTGCAAGATTAACTGTAGAACATAAAGTTGATTCACAAAATATTATACAACTGACTCAAGAATTACAAGAGTTAGTAACTATAACTGAAGTTGAAGGAATTACACAAAAACTTCAATTATTTTTTTATGAAATGTTAAGAGAAAATAAAATTCCGGGACATATTACAACTAAAAAAGGAAAGCTAGGTAAATTTGTTCTTGATAAACCTACAGGAAAAATAAAATTTAAACCATATTAAGTATTCAAAAAAATATTTAATCGTAATAAAATATTACGATTTGAAATTATAAAACTTTTCATTCATAATCTCTAATACTAATACCTACTGGAAATCTAGGTATTCCATCTTCTGTAAAACCTTGATGTTGAACAGTTAACAATTTACCAATAGGTTTATTTATGAATAGATTTTTTCTATATTCTATATTACCTCTAGGTCTACAAGTAAACGATTTACTGATATAATCTGTCATATTATTAACAAGTATTTTTTTACATGGTGTACAACATTCAAATATTGCACAATCGGTATCTCTTCCAGTACCAGACAATACTCTTTTTATTATATATTCTGTTGTATCAAAATCTTTTTTTTTAAGACAATGTTTACTTCTACCATTTATATACATACAATCTTTAGTTCTTATGATCGAACCTTCATAACCTTGTTTTACAAATTCTTTGTGAATATCATTCATATTTCCAAAATTAGCATTTACAGTTTTAACTATTTTGATATGATTAGTTTCTTTTAAATTATTAAGAATAGCAATTCTGTGAGATTGTGATAACATAGTATTACAAATATCAAAAATATGATATATGACATCATCAGCTTTACTTGGTTTAACTTTATTATTTACATTGATTATTTCTGTTAATTTATGATGAAATTCAATATTTGGTATCATTAATTCTCCATCAAATTTTAGATTAGTGATATTATTGGTACCGTCTACGACGCTAGGAGTACTCCTAGCGTCGTATACGGTACCGTCTACGACGCTAGGAGTACTTAATTTATCAAATTCACATACAATTTGATCAAAGAATAAAAATTCATTTAAATGACGAGAATATAATCTCCATGGATTAATATTTGTTCCATTTACAAATGTACCGTCTACGCTAGAATTTATACGTTTATGATCATACAATGCTATACATCTTATACCATCTAATTTTGGTTGCATATAAAACATATCTGGAAAATCAAGTTTATCTAATGTACTACATAACATTATTGGAAAATTAGAAAGACATTCTTTATCAATTTCTATGTACCCTTCACGACTTTTTTTATTTTCAACTATAGCCAAAGCTTCTTTAATAGCTTGTTGGTTGTCACTAGTTTCATTTTTTTTTCCTATATTTTTACCTTTTATAATTTTTTCTATTGGATTTCTTTTTTCTGAATTTTCTTGATATGAACTAGTTGTAATGATATTATCTTTAACCGATATATCATAAATAAGATTTTTACCGGTTTTAGATTTTTTATGAAGTCTTACGTTTTCAAAAACTATGTTCAATTGAGGATCCACTTGTGGATCCAGCTTTGCAGTTGACAACTTCGTTGGATCCAGCTTCGCTGTCGACAACTTCGTTGGAACCAGCTTCGCTGTCGACAACTTCGTTGGATCCAGCTTCGCTGTCGACAACTTCGTTGGATCCAACGAAGTTGTCAACTGCAAAGCAGGATCAGAAACATTATTAATTTGTTTTTTCATTTTATTTTTTAGTTTTGTTATAAAATAACTAATTTTTTAATTAGTTATGATATTAAATTTTCTTAAAAATTATAGTGATGTACTTTTTGTATTATCAATTCTAGATAATTTAAATCTTTTATCTCTACGTTTTCGAAGACGATATTGTTGAATAATTTTATATGAATAATATATTATAATTACGATTGGAAGTATTAAAAATAGTAACAGTAACAAATAGATATCATAACTTGTTTCAATTGTTATTTCTTTGATATTTGGATAATTTGTATTTAATTTTAAACAGTTAAAATAAATATTGCTTGAATTCACAGTATCGTCCGAATAACTTTTATAACATAGATTATAATATATAGTATACATACAATCTTGAAAACATTTATTACCAAATAAATTATTATAACATTCTGATTTACATTTTTCATAACAATCTTGTTTATGTCTACATGATATACTACTACATGTATTTATACATTCTGTTGATTTTGCATTATCAGATGTTTGACATATTTCATTACATTTTTCTTTATCACTATTTGTTTTAACAATATCATAACATTGTTGGAGTACAAATGGATAATTTCTATATAAATAATAATGATGATCTTTATTATTATAATACATCCAATAATTACGATCATCAATATCCTCATATGTATAAGTTTCTACTGATTTATTAAAATTAATCCAATTTAAATTTTTAACGGTATGACATTTTTCTTTTTTAAAATTTTTATCACAATTATCATCACATCCTGGTCCAAGTTTATCAGGTAAATGTAAACTTATAGTATCTAAAGAAACATAATGATCTGTAAAATATACTTTAACTTGTTCACAAGATACCAACATAACAAGCGATAAATATACAAATACTAGATTTGAAATGTTATCCATTTGTAATTGAAAGATGTTTTTAATATAAAAACAGATTTTTATACTAAAAACATTAAATTTTGCAAAGAATTTCTCTTATTAATCTAAAAAATTAATTTTTTTATAATTTACTCATCATATTATTTTAAAAGTATGTTTACTCAACAACATTTTACACAGGAATATGATAATAACTTTGTAGATGCTATGACAACTTCATTTCAACAAGTAGAATATGATCAAACATATAATAATTATATACCAGAATATCATAATACTCTAACAAATACGAATTCATCTTATAATGTAAATTATGCTTATCAATCTTATCCATATCAAGTACAATATTCAAATACAACTGTTGAGACTACTTTAATTGAACAACCAAATTTAAATATACAAGTAACTAATAATAATGTTAGACAATTATTTGAAGATCAAAATAATGAGTATAATTCTCAAAATAAACAACTATTTATAAATTCATTAAGAGAATTAAATTATAAAGGAAATAAAACATTTTATCATAAATACAAATATATTATGTTGTTACATTATATAACTAGCGGAATTGATTACAAACATTGTGTTAAAAAAATCAAAAAGAACTGGAATAAGTTTAATAAAGAAGATAAAGAAATCTTTAGAGGAGTAAAAATCCATAAAAATTTTAAAGTTTCTTATTCCGATTTAATGAATAAAAAAATTAAAAAACAAGAAAAAATACTTAAAGCATTAAAACATATAAAAACTTCATCATATTTTGAATATTAAAAGTATTTTAATCAAAAAAAACAAAACTTTTAGTTTTGTTTAAAAAAATGTGGAAGGTTAAATATGCTCCCTATTTATCTCCTAAGGAAGCTAAATTTTTATTTGATAATTATAAACAAACTTACAAAGATGTAGAAATATTTTATGATCATTGGGCTATTATCAAACGAAAAAAAAATTTCTGGCATATATATTGTGAACCTGTTGAAACTGATGATGTTCAACATTACAAATTTATATGTGCATTCTCTGTATGTATCCGAGAAAATTTTCCTTGCAAAATTAATCTTATAATTCATACAAATTCAGAAGAATCTAAAAGAATTTTATTAGATACAATTAGTTCATGGTTACGATATGGAAAATTTGGCAACTTATATTTTATGGAAGCATCTGGAGCTGTTTCTTGGATTTTAAGAAACAGATATAATTTAAAACCTATACTTGATCAAGATATTATAGAATATTTAACTAAACAAAAAGTAGAAATGAACCCAAATTTTGATAATAGTAAAAATTCTAACGTATTTAGATTTATAAATTCTAATAGAAAATCTACAGAATGGAAATCATTATTTTTTAAAAAAGTAATTTTAAGTAAACATTATTAATATAAAGTTTTAGATAATTACTTTGTTAATGAAGCTTTTATATCAATTAATTTGTCAAGTAATCTACAGAAGTATACATTTAGATTTTCTAAAAATGTTATTTTTGAATTGTGATCTAATATTTTCTTATAGAATTGTTTTTGAAGAATATTAATCATTACATATTCTTTTAAATATTGTTCAGGATTTTCTGTTTTATATATTTCTTCTGATAAATCGTATAGTTTTTTAGATTGTTGTTTCATTTTTTTAACAATATTATACTCATCTTTTACTGAATTCATTATAGCTTGAACTATAACAGCATTTTTATGTATAAGATCATCGAGTAATATATCTTTAATAAAATTCTCGTTTGATGAATCGTTAGAATATTCAAGAATAGATTCTGTTAATTCAATAATACTATTGCAAATTATTCCTTTTGTTGATTGATTTTTTGACATTTTGTAAGTATAACAATATAACAAAAAAGCTAAATTTTTACATTACTATTTTATAATGAATATTATTATAAAAGCTAAATTTTTACATAAAATAGTAAATATTAATAAACACTAAATAGTAACAAAAAATCATACAAATTTTGATTTTACTAATAAATTATAATTAAAAATGTATACCTGAAAGTTCTATCGGTTTAGGATACATTAATTTAGCAGCTAATTCTGTAAATGTGCTCCAATTACTTCCTAATAATTTTTTAGTTTTACTAAGTAATATAATATCTATCAATCCAGATTTTACTTGATCGATGGATCTATCATATTTATGTTTTATCGTATAACATATTCGTAAATCTTTAAAATTATCATAAATATTATTATCGGAACAAAGAAAATATGTTTCATTCTTAATTTTATTAATATCATTCATTCGTTTATAAAATTTAGACCAATGACTTGCATTTCTCCAATAATTTAAACTATTTACAAGTTTATCATTCCATCCTTTTGTACTTTCGAAAGAATATCCAGGTTGACCCATTCGAATATGTACACCAATACATTGATAAATATTATGTTGTTTTTCAAAGTTTGAAATAATATCAAGTATTTCTTTAGTAGGTTTTAAACTTTTAATAAATTCAGATTCTTTGTACCAATTTGTATAAGGACTTTTTATAATTTGTGCTGATCTAATATACTCTTCTAAAAATATAACTTTTATATCATGTGAGTTCAAAATATTTTCAGAAAATGTTTCTATAGAAATAGAATCTGAATTTTCTGATGATGTATATTTCATTAATTCACAAGGTAACTCATTTGACGGTAATTCACAAGGTAACTCATTTGACGGTAATTCACAAGGTAACTCATTTGACGGTAATTCACAAGGTAACTCATTTGACGGTAATTCACAAGGTAACTCATAAAAACGTTTAGAAATAGTTTCAGGTCTAAATTTAAATAATTTTAAATCTTCAATTATTTCAAATTCTGAATCAAATAGATCATTAAATTTAGCTTCACAATGATGTGAAGGTATCCATATAATTATTAATTTTCTATTTGTAGATTTAGCAATTACTGCAGCCGATGCAAGTGTTCTAAGTCTATTACCAAGACCATTTACAACTTCAACATAAAAAATTTGTTTCGGAGTAATCATAGGTCCTTTCCATTTATTTATACATATTTTTTGATTATACATAATAGATTCTTTAATATTCAAATTGGATTCTATATTTTCAAGTCTTTTTTTATCAGAATGAGGAATATGATATAATTTGTCTAAATTTAATGTTAATCGTTTTATATCTAATATTGATTGCAATCTTTCATATAAATCCGTATCATCATATCCATATATATTTAAATTCTCATTATATCCATTGACCTTCATGAACAAATTTCTTTTGATATACACAATTCCATTTAAATGTGTTTCATTCGAATTTCTTGCTTTAATCCAACTTCCAGTGTAAAATATTTTATCAGTTAAAACATGTTCTTCAAAAAAATCTGAAGATAACATTACATCAACGTCTAATTTTAAAATATTTTCTTTAGTTGTATATTGAGAACCGATGTTAAAAGATTTAGATAAATTCCATTTAGTCTTTTGAGGAACTTCTATTATTATTATTTTATTGTCTTTGGGTATATATTGTTTAATATTGTATTGTCCCCAATCGACGAGTATAATTTCATTCACTGTAGTATTTAACCAAGTAGGTAAAGTTTTTTGTAATATTGAAGTTCTATCCATTATTGCACAAAAAATTGAACACATTTTATAATTTATAATTTATAATTTTTAATTTTATAAATGAATACACAACTTTATTAATTTAAATTAAAATAATGAATGTGAATACAGATAATATATATGATTTTTCGGAATCTATTAATAAAATGGTACTTAAATCTTTTAAAGAAATAGTAGAATTAATTAGTATGAATGTACCAAAACAATTTTATAAAAAAGCTTATATTTACCTTAAATATTTAAATCAAAATATAAAACGATTTGAAACAAGATATAATATATTATTACATACACATAATAGACATCCTGAATTAAATACTGGTAGATTTTCAGAATTAACAGTATCATTAAATCGTTTCAAAGATATATACAAAAGGAATCTAGAAAACTTATGTTTCATGATTAGACAATATAATATGTTAAATAATCAGAATATAATAACTAGAAATTATCTAGATGATATAAGTGAAACAGAATTACTTGATATTTTTGGTGTACATGTTGATATAGAAAATAATACACTTGATGATCCAGTGTGTATTTATCCAGAACTTCCAATAGGATCGAATCCTAATGCACCAAATGAAACAACTAACCCTTCAGCTCCTCCAATGGAGCATATTTATTCAGAAGATTATATTACATTGGGTATTGGAAATCGTGCTGGACATACTCAACCGTATAAATTAGATATAACTAAAACTCAATGGTATACACCATGTTCTAATGTATCCGTTAGCTCAGAAACGAATATTACAAGTAGTGAAAATCGTGAAAGACATGAACTTATAAGAAAATTAGCAAAATCTGCAGGAATAATTCAAACTGAAAATGATAATAGATATTCTGATCTTGAACTTTGTTCAAGATTAAAAAAACAATATAATATATTGTTTAAAGATACATCTGTTGGATTTTCAAATTGTAAAGATAAAGTAAATCCAATTTCATTGGAAGAATATGATAATATTTTAACACAGAAATTAATCATTATAGATAATAATAACTTTGCATGGTGTTTTACAATTGATGAATTTTTAGATATTATGGATAGACCAAATTTAAGACATAATCCATTAAATAGACATCCTTGGAATACTGAATCATATAATGAAATATATACTAAACTTATTAGATTGAAAAAGGGTGATCCAAGAGATATTGGTTTTATTAAAGAAACATTAAGTGAATTAGGTTTTAATAAAAATAATTTAAATCAATTGAGTGATAATGAAATATTAGCATATGCAAAAGGTCATAATGTTCATAATATTTAAATTATATTTATAAAATAACTATAGTTATTTTATAAAGTAATTGTTATCTATATTTATTTAAAATTTGATATTTATAAATTAATATTTATCTTTATTTTATATTTTATATTTTAATATTTATAAAGTAATTGTTATCTATATTTATTTATTTAAAATTTGATATTTATAAATTAATATTTATCTTTATTTTATATTTTAATATTTATAAATTAATATTTATAAAGTAATTGTTATCTATATTTTAATATTTATAAATTAATATTTATAAAGTAATTGTTATCTATATTTTAATATTTATAAATTAATATTTATAAAGTAATTGTTATCTATATTTATTTAAAATTTTTAACCACATGCATTATAAAAATGATGAATAACTACATGTATGTTTACAACAATTTTCTATAATTTCATTTGTATCTTCATTTAAAATATTATTACAAATACTTGAAATTCTATTTGTAAGAAATGTTGTGCATCTACTACCATTAATTGTTGTTATATATAAAATTATTAACAAATACTTAAGTATACTCATCTTTTTATAAAGTTTTAAATATTAAAATTTAAAATTTTTAATTGTTATTTCTTTTTTTGTAAAGGTGAACGATGAATCCATTAACAAATAGAGAGTATCGTTTATCGTGGTTTTATATGTTTAGAGATAATAGAGTACTTACTTTATTAGATACATATAAACTCCAATCATTTTTATTATATTATAATTGTTTATCAAAAGAAGAGGATCAAAACTTGAAAGATATTTTAAGTTTTCCTGATATCATTGATATTGCAAAAGCATTACTTTATATAACTATTAAAAATGGTCATTACAATATGTTATTACAATATTTATATAAATACCATTGTAATACTGATCTTATTAATTTATGTGAATCTTTATACAAAGAGTTAATGAAAATCCATTAACAAAATAAATTTAACTTTATTACTATTTTTTTGAAAGTAGTAAAATGAATACAGCAAGTATAGTTAGAGATTTTGCTGCATTAAAATATGACAACTCATATAATTTAGGAGATAATATTCAAACATTAGCTGCATTACAATATATAAAACCTCCAACATTATGGATTGATCGAGATACAGGAACTAAAACAGAGATTTCAAAAACAAATTGTAAAGATGTTATACTTATTTTAAATGGATGGTTTAGTGACAAATATACTGCATTATTTCCTTTAGAATATAAAATATTACCTATATCATTTCATTTAGATCGTTCAGATCATAAATGTGATAATAGATATAAACATTTAAGACAAATGGGTTCAAATTTAATTTCAAAACATTTATTTCAACATTCATTGAAAAATGGACATATCGGTTGTAGAGATTTATCAACTTTAAAATATTGTCAAGATAATAACATAAAATCATATTTTTCAGGATGTTTAACTTTAACCCTTAATAAACCTGTAGTTAAAAAAATCTCAAGAATTTTAGTAGTTGATGCTCATATAGATTATCCAGATCTTCTTAAGAAATTTCTACAAACTAACTGTGTAAAAAAACCAATAGTGTATATATCACAAGCATTAAATAAAATGTACACAAACGATATAAAATTAGTTATGGCTAAAAATCATTTAAAACAAATAGCAGAAAGTGATGTTGTTATTACTTCTAGACTCCATACCTACTTACCAGCTATAGCATTTAATATTCCTGTTATTTTTGTAGCTAAAGATCTAACTGATCCAAGATTTGAAGGACTTGTATCCAATGAATATTGTTACATAATTACAAATAATAATATCCCAGTTTTAGATATTAACAATTTTAAATGGGAAAATATGCCAGAAGGTAAAAATGAACTGTTAAAAATTGGAGAAACTTTAAAAACACAAGTAATTCAATGGATACGAGACAATGAACTATGTTCACAAAACTTATAAAATTTAAGTTTTTTTCAAGTATATATAATTAATCATGGGAATTATCTATTCTGATTTGAAATATATATACTCTTGTATATTATACAAAAAAACTAAATATGGAAGTATTCGAAGACGTAAAATTAAAGATTTTTCACCAAGAAATATTTTAAATTGTATTAAAAATAGTTTTATTGAAATATATTATGAAATAAAAAATATAAATATTCATCGTAGTATTATTTATATAATATGGTCCTGAATTTTTTAGACGTCCTATAAAATATTATATTCCAAAAAAATATGTATATCCTCATCAAGGGTATGGTATCAGATCTCCTAAAAGATCAAGAACCGGCTTTGCCGCTGACAACTTCGTTGGAACTCCTTTTACAATAAGTATCGACAATTATATATATGATATCAAACTAGTTGAAACATATATTGTAGATTTTGAATTTGATGAAATTAGAAAATATGAGGCTAGATTTATTATTCACTTTAAAGATTATATCAACCATAGGATATTTTATGCATATGTAACAGACTACTTACGAATTAAAACTGATATTCTTTGTAACAATAACTTTATTGAAACTCCATTTGTTTTGAAAATTACTCGTAAAAGATATAATAAAGATAATGATTTAGTATATTATGCAAAATTATATGAATGTGAAGTTCATTATCACGATGAAGAAAATTACAATTATGAAGAATCGAATGAAATATTTTTAAATGGTCATTTTTATCACGATATTTACAATTATAAAGTTATTGTTATAGATCCATATTATATGAAAAAATATGTTGCATTCTGGGAATAAAATTAAAGTTTTTATTGTTGTTTACCCATTAATATTTAAAATGGGTAATAAAATTTGTTATCACACAAATGAACCTTTTATCGCAGCTTGTGATAAACAATACGAACCTTTTATGGGACTATATATATTAGGTCCGGAATTAGAAAAACCAGAAGTTAAATTTAATGATGATTGTTATTATTTAAATAATAATATTAGATATCCATTAGATAATATAGCATTAAAAAACCTTTCAAATTTAAACACTATGAAGAGTTTACTGAATATACAAGTAAATTATATGAAACTTATATGACAGGATGTTATTTCTATCGAATTCAACATGATGATACTATATACACTATATATATCAAAGACTATATTAAGCGTAAAAGGTATATATCATTTGTTACAGAATTTCTTAGAGTAAAAAATTTGTTTGGTAATTTACAAAAAACAAATAATATATTACGAATAAGAAATACAGAAACGGATGAAATGGTTTCTGTTAGAATATATAAATATAAAAATTATGGAACTTATAAACAAAATTTTTATAAATATAAAGTTATTGTTATAGATCCTGTAAACATGAAAAAATATAAAACATACATTTAAACTTACTATTGAATTTCAATAGTAAAATTACAGTAGAATATTTTAATTTATATTTATTTTCTGTTATATATTAGTTTAAAATATTTTGGATGAATAACACCAGGATATTCTATCACATCATTTGGCGTTTTGTATACTTTTAATCCGTCGGTAATCATTTGACGAATGTTTATTTCTATAACTGTATCACAATCATATCTCATTCCACTGTAAGAATGTTCATTTTCGGCCATATGAACAAAATCTCTGTTCATAGGTTTTAGACCTTCAAGTTTTATAGCATTAATATATCTTCTATATGTACCGTGAATTGCTGTACCATTTGTAAGAATACTGTCAATATTTTCTAAAGTGATTTCATCTTTATCTATGTTAGAACCATTAGAATGACCATTATTTGCTCTAATTTTCCAACCTTTATCAAATATGAGATTGTATCTTTTTTTATTTCCCTGTTTATTCAGTGTATTTTCACTCTGAACTATACTAACTATATCGTTATATGTCAGTTTTTGAAACTGAGGAACTTTAAAAAGGTCTGTTAAATATATATAACCATATTCGTCAACTCTTTGTGGAATTTTTTTCAATTCGTCAGCATTTTTAGGATGATGACGCAGAAAATATGATAAACTTTTACGGGTAATGTAATCGTTAGCCATTTTAATATTTATGAATTACGAACAAAAAATATAAATTTTCAAACTTTTAAATTCGTTTCATAGTATTACATGTAGGACATTTATAAAATGTTGTCATACCTTCATCTGCACTTCTTGTTTGTCTAGTATATGCTTGTAATTCTGTATTGCATTTATAACATTTTTTAATTTGTATATTTAGTTTAGGTTTAAACTGTAAATTTTTTCTAATTTTTTCAATAAGTTCTGTTCTAAGAATAGGTTTAGAATTTTGCTGTATCGAAGACTCTATTGTAATTAACTGAAAATTATCATCAGAAGGTTTCATTTTTTAATAATGATTTGATCATAAATAGTTATAAATACGTCTTCTTTTGGAAATGAACGTTCAATATGATTTTTAAAATCTATTAATGTAACTGTCCAGTTATTCACTATTTTCTCTAAAACTATAGTTTTAATTTTTAAATTTTGTAATATATAATATATGATACATAATAATTCAGTTTCAAAATCTGAAAAAGTTAAATGTTTTTTTATATTTTTAATAATTACTTTTTTATCTTCAAATATAAATTCAAAATTATCTTTATAAGCATCTAATTGATTTTTTGATGTATTATCAGTTACTACAGTTTCTATTTCATAATCTTTTGATTTATCCTCAAAATATGTTTTCGATTTTAAAAGTGGAGATTCTGATACAATTGGTGTAATATATGGTACATATAATTTATTATTAAATTGAAGTAATAAATTTTCATCATTGTAAGATAAAAAACATCCTGTAGGATTTGGAATTACATCTGTATGATAAGGTAATTTTAAATTTGATAAGACATTTAAACTATTTAATTTTGTCATTTTATATTATTATATACTTATGAAAGGTTTATAACTATATGTAAGTTTTCATAAATATGTAAGGTTAATAAATATATGTAAGTTTTCATAAATATATGAAAACTAAGTAAAATTTTGGCCTCATGCAGGAATCGAACCTGCTCTCGGTAGACAAATGAGGCACGTTCTATATGAGAACAGGCCAATTTTAATTTATGTTATACTTAACTATAATTATACAAATTGTTTATTAAATTTTAAATTATAAATATTTCTTAAACATAATCCTAAAAATATTCCAATTGTATTATAAATTATATCAAGTAAATCTTCACATTGATATGCAATATATTCATACCATTCATAAAATATACCAAAAAGAAAAAACGCATAACAATATTCTGGAAATAAGAAAGTAATAATTGTATGAAAACATACATGAATTAAATTCCATTTAGTTAGTAAACAAGTTTCAAGAATTTTCATATCTTCTGGAGTTATATCACAAATATAATAATTCTTACCTCGTATAAGTTTAGTATTTGATTGTTTTATACATCCATTTATTGGATAACTTTTCATAAAAAGAGCTGAATATGTATGTAAAAAAATAATACCTATAATACATATAAATATAAATACCATAAATTGTTTTTTTAAATTTAATTGCATTTTAATTAAATTAAAAAATGATTACATATATATTAAGTTCATTTTTAGGTTTTTCTATTGGATTAATTTATTTTTATATATTTGAATATCCTGATGTTAATAAAATATCAGATAATTGTTTTTATCAATTACATTATTTAAACAAAAATAATATAATTTCAGTTCATATTAAAACTATAATTGCAGGTTTACTTTTATTATATATAGGAAGATATCAATGTAAATATTCATACATTGTATCATTTATAGGATCTGCAATGATAAGTATACATCTTATAGAAGTATACATAGAATTAAGTATTGCATAATTTGGAAAGTTCAATGTATAAATTAGTTATTTTATAATCTGTAATATTAGAATTAATATGTATATAATACATATTATTTAGTTGAGAAAACTGATAATCAGTTTGAAATGAATTACCAATCATAAACTTATATTTATTATCTGACATCAATTTAACAAATGGTTTACCAAGTAATATATAATCATATTTTTCTTTGTAAAGTTCTAAATCGATAATATATATAAAAGATTTATTTTTTATGTTACTTAGATCAATTTTTGAAAAATCATCAACTGCGAATAAATAATCTGTACCTTCAATATCAGCAAAATAATTTTTTACGTTTATATCTGAAGTTAATATTGCTGGATGTATATTGTTTTCAAAGAAATAATCTTTTGCAATTTGTAACGCAGTTTTAACATTTTTATTTGTTATATCTGGATTTTTAGTAGAATTTGTTATAATTATATCTGTATTTTTAAGATTTAAACTATTTAAAAAGGTATCAGTTAATTCATAGAAATCATTATTAATCAATGTACCATCTAAATCGTAACATATAGGTTCATATTTGAAAATATCTTTTAAATTTAGATACAATATACAATGTACAAGTAAATTTATACATTTTGGATGTAATAAACTGACCTTTAAAAATGGACCTTTATTTTGACTCGTTATACCCCATTTTAATAGCTCATTGTATAAAATTTCATTATCTTGTGACCATAATATCATATAACATCCATGTTGTATATTAAATTTATAAACAAACCAATTTGACTTTATAATGTCTTTCAATCTAGTTTTTAAATAATCTCTATTTTGTATTATTTTATGTATATTATTATCGTAATAGTCTTTATGTTCTAATACTAATAAAGCTGTTTGTTTAGCAAGATTTGTAACTGAAGTCATGTTATATAATTTATCAAATATTGAAACATTATGATAAATTATATAACCTATACGTAATCCTCCAAGACCAAAAGCTTTTGAAAAAGTTCTTGTGATTATAACATTATTATATTTAAAAAGATGAGCTAAATCTAAAGGTCCAAATTCAAAATATGCTTCATCTATAACAAATAATGTATTTGGATTATTTATAATCCAATTAACAATTGTTGATAGATTAAAACAGTATCCTTGAGGCATATTTGGTTGACATATATACATAAAATCAAATATATGAGTTAACATTATAGAAATAGTTGATTCTTCATCTTTTTGTTTTTCACCTGTAACATTAACATATGTGACATGATTCGTTTTATTCTTTATAAATTGTAACATATGACCAAATGTAGGACATGGTACAAGGCATGTAGAATTACTATTTAAAAATTTATTGCATATCATTTCAAGACCTGCTGAAGATCCAGCAGTTAGTAAAATATTTTCTTTTGGAATTTTATATACTTCAGAAATATTAGATATCAATTTATAATGTAGATCATCAAATCTAGGATATATATTTATTTTATGGTTTATTTTTTTAATAGATTCGTGATGATCATAAAAATTTTCATTCATATGACACTGATATTCTCCATCAATTACAGGAACAACATACATTTTATATAACAAATGCGTAAACTTAAAAATCTGCAGGATTTGGACTAGTATACAACATCCATTCAGGATATTCATGACGATATGCTAATATGTTTTCATTATTAAAATGATCAAGAAATTCTTTTTTTTCTTCACTATTTGTCAAGCGTAATGTTTTATCAGTTTCTACAAGTTCATTATTAACAAGAATATAAATCTTATGATTTTTATCTATATAAATTTTTACTGGTCTATGTACTGTTGATATTCTTTGTGGTATAGTAACATTTTTACTAATACATCCAGTTTTACATCCAATTAATTCATGTGTACAGAATCTATTTATATCAAGATTAAATAGTACTACACTACATGGTTTCATAACTACAGTTAATTTATCTGTGCTTATTTTTGAACGAAAACATATTCTACGTAGAACTGATGTATTATGATCTTTGGACTTACTTGAATCAGCTTTGCCGCTGACAACTTTTTTGGAACTTATATAATCTCCATTATGCAAAATAATATTTTTATTGTGAATTTTATTTTCCATAAATGTACATATAACAATCCATGCATTATCTGTTAATGAAATAGTTTTATCTCCATGAGGTTCAATTCTATCTGAACTGTCATACTTTTGTGCCAATACATTATTGAGATTTTCACATCCTGGAAAAAAAACAGATAATTTCTTTAGTTTATTATTTATATATTCAAGATTTTCTCCAAATATCTGATTGGACTGTCTCATTATGCTTGAGTGTAGATATATACTCATTTTACCTTGTCGATTATCAGTTAATTGAGCACTTAAACGTTTCATCATATGATCTTCATGATTCAAATGTGATGCATTTTGCCATTTTATTTCATTGTTTAACAAATCAAAATAATCTATATTATCATCAAAATAGTTATCTATTTGCCATACTCCCATATTAGAATAAGGTAATGAATCTATATTCCAATACTTGTCATCAGTTTTCTGGTCATCCGTTAAAATATAAATGTTTTTGTTTATAGTTATTTTGTCATGTTGAGAACCCATAACAAAGCTTTTATCACATTGACAATTAAAAGTTGATGAATCATGAATAACAGTTATTTGACCATGAAATTTATTCTGAACTTTTTGTAGTAAAAATTCAAGTTCTATAGTATCACTAGGGAACAGAAATAACTGTGCAGCATGTTTTTTCTGTTTTTCAAAAACTTTAGATTGTTCTTCTTTTAACTTTGTAAGTTCTTCAGAGTTATAAATATGTCTTCTTAGTTCTTTTGTTGAATACATTTAATGTATAATACGATTTAGAATTCTAAATATTTATTTAGAATTACAGATGATGAGTATTTTTATAATGGCTTTTAAGTGATGTATCAGAAAGAAAGTTTTTACCACAAAATTCACATTTATGATCCATACTAAGTCTATGTGCATGATACATATGTGCATTTAATCCAATTTTAAATTGAGAAGAAAATAAACAAAATTTACATTTTAAAATAGTTTTAGTACTGGAATCTTCCTGATCCAGATTTGCTGTTGAATCATCATCAATGTGTTCACTTTTACAATGAGCTTTTAATGATACATTCGTATTAAATTCTTGATAACAAACATTGCATTTAAATTTTTGATGAACCGGAGAGATCTTTGTTATTACCTTACCTGAAATCGAAGATTTCCGATTATCAAATATTTCACTGTCAAAAAATCTTTTTTTAGATAAAATCTCTGATTTTGCGGAAGGAACCTTTGTTATATCTATATTGATCTCGCTACTTTCATCATCAAATATTTCATTATCAAATATATTATTATCAATAGGTTGTTTTCTTCCAAATTTAATTTTTGGAAATTGAAAACCTTTTTCATGTAAATGATTATGTTCTTTCAAACTGAAATTACTAAATTCTTTCCAAACCCAACCATATCCTGCTAAGTTTATATGATAATATACTATATCATCTATCATAATACTTTCTTTTAGATCAATAATTTCATATGGAGTAAAATTAGATTCCATTGTAAATTTCTTAAGTATTAATATAGAAAAATATAAATTTTTATATAAAGTAAAAAATTATATTTTTCTATAGTTTATACAATTTATATTAATGGATACAAATTATAGACAAATCTGGCTTTCAAAAGCATTGAAATGGATGTTAAGACATGCTGCAGGATCCAACAGAGTTGTCGACGGCAGAGCCGGATCCAACGAAGTTGTCAACTGCAAAGCAGGATCCAACGAAGTTGTCAACTGCAAAGCAGGATCAGAAAAAGCTGAAGGTTTAAATATTGATGATGAAGGATATATAGAAATCAATAAATTAATAACTCATTCAACATTTGAACAAAGTAGTGTTACTGAACAAGAAATACTCAGTTTAGTTAAAACACAATCTAAAATTAGATTTCATATTAAAAATATTGATGGAGTAAATTATATTCGAGTTTATAATGGAGAAACAATAAATATACCAAATCTTCCAAAAACTGAAATAACTGATGCTAGTAAATATCCAGTTGTGATTCATGGTACATATCTTGATTGTTGGAATAAAATTGTAAATTCAGGAGGATTATTACCATTGAAAAGAGTATACATTCATTTAACTACAGATGAAAATTATGTTAGTGCTAAAAAAACTGTTAAAATTTATGTAAATTTAGAAAAATGTTTAAATTATATAAAATTTTATGATTTAGGTAATGGTGTAATCTATGTAGCAGATAAACTTCCCTATAAACTAAATGAAGAATATTTATGGACAGTTAAATACAAACAGAGAAGTTCTGATGGATATGTATGGGTAGATATGGATGGTATAAAATTTCTGACTGGTAAAATTAGAAAAAATGTTTAGCTTTATCTAAAAATTATAAATTTTGGTTATATAAAATTATTCTTAATGTAATTGGAATTGTAATAGGTCTTATATTATTATTTGTAGGTGTTTATTGTTATTCAGAATTTTCAAGGATGAATGAGACTATAACTATAAAAATAACTCCATTTGGAGGTTTTATTTCACTAGATAATGGATTTGCAGCTATAGCGATATTCGGTTTAATAATTATTACTTTATTTTCAATTAAATATTTTGTTAAATTCATAAAATCATAATACTATAAGATATTGTAAAAATTGTTAAGTTTTCAACATCTTATCTTCTTTAAGTTCTGATCATAGATTCATAAAATATTGGTTAATCTTATGAAAACATGATTAATAAACATTTTCAAATTTTTCAAAATGTTTGTCTATTAAAAATATTTATCTATATTAAAAACATTTTTGAAAATATTTATCTATATTAAAAACATTTTTGAAAATATTTATCTATATTAAAAACATTTTTGAAAATGTTTGTCTATATTAAAATTTAAACTATTTATGTTATATGTAATTTATAACAATGGGTAAAATTACCGCAATAGTAGGTACAATGTTTGCTGGTAAAACTACTACTTTACTTCATTATCAACGTATGTTAGCAATACAATTTAAACCATATATTGTTATTAAGTATAAATTAGCACAACATTCTGGAATTAAAACACATGATAAAGAAATACTATTACATACACATAGTTTAGAATATCTACATGAATTAGATAATATCAATTTGTTACCTAGTGTAACTATTTTAATAGATGAAGCACAATGGTTTAAAGATTTTGAAACATTTGCCATAAAATATTCTAAAAAATATGATATAATTTTTACAGCTTTGACTACCAACTATCTTAAAAAACCATATGTTCAAATAATGAATATTGTAGCAATTTCAGAAGAATATGTAAAAAATAAAAGTATTTGCATGAAATGTTTACAAGATAATGCCATTTACAACATTAGATTAGTCGATAATAGTGAAGAATTTTTAGAAGGAAGTGAAGATTTATATCAAGTAGTTTGTAGAAATTGTGAGTGTTCAATGTAATCAATATAATATAAATTTATAAAATTTCAAATATCTATCGTTTTAAAATTTTATTGACTAATAAATATAAATTTTAAGAAATCGTAGAAGCGTTAACTGGAGTACCGTCTACGACGCTAGGAGTACCGTCTACGACGCTAGGAGTACCGTCTACGACGCTAGGAGTACCATTGTTAGCGGAAAAGCCTGTTCCAACTGTTATATTTGGACAAGAAATATTATTTGGTAAATAGAGTACTGCGATACCTGCAATTATCGATGGTAACACTAAAATAAACCATGCAATTTTTTCATGTGTTTTTGCGATATATACTAGTATAATATAAAATATTGCAGTAACCATAATCAATTCTGGTCTTATATTACATTTAATTCCTTGCATAATTGATAACATTACTAAAATAATTATAACAATATGAATAACTTCCATTTTTTCTAAAAAGTTTTTTGTTTTAATAATTAGTAGTAATAAAACATGTCAGGTACTGCAAATATATTAAAATCTATACGACAGAAATTAAAATCAGAAAATTTTTCAATTGAAGATTTGATGAAACTATTAAACAAACTAAATTTAACAGAACTAAAAACACTTTGTCAAATGGCAGGTATTTGTGATAATGAACCAGATTTTGAAAAATATAACAATAATAAAAAGGCTATTATTCAAAAATATGGAGCAATGCTATGTGAAGAATTGGGATGTAAACAATAAAATATTAACATAAGTTTTATTAATTTTATAATAATTCATAAAAAATATTAATATAAGTTTTATAAATAAAAATATTAATATAATATTATATAATGTAAATAATAAATATTAATATAATATTATATAATGTAAATAATAAAATATTAATATAATGTTTTATAATGTTTTATAAATAATAAATATTAATATAATATTTTATTATTTATAAAACATTATAAAATATTAATATAATGTTTTATAAATAATAAATATTAATATAATATT
>Ga0209208_10001004_pt1 | contig 39057 bp, 41 predicted proteins | sample S1TSphfallax_3_FD_187694 | JGI IMG/M metagenome (GOLD analysis project Ga0209208, IMG submission 187694) | Host-associated microbial communities from peat moss isolated from Minnesota, USA - S1T2_Fd - Sphagnum fallax MG (SPAdes) (version 2) | ecosystem: Host-associated > Plants > Peat moss >... | reverse complement strand
GCGGCGACAAGGACTTGCCGATCTTGCAGCGCACAGTCCTGTCGGCTCTGTCGTGAGCGAGTTGGGCCGCGACCGCATCTGCGCGGCGATTCGCGCTGCCACGGATGCCGGGCGCCCCGCCTTGGTTGCTTTCCTCACGGCGGGGTTCCCCACCAGGGCAAGCTTCCAAACCAATCTCGCGGCGGTCGCCGCGGCCGCCGACGTGGTCGAGATCGGCGTGCCGTTCACCGACCCGATGGCCGATGGCACGACGATCCAGCGCGCGAGCTTCCAAGCCCTCAGCGACGGCGTGACCTTGTCCTGGATCCTCGCCGAGATCGGCTCGCGGACGGCGCCGCCGCCGGCGCCCATTCTGCTCATGAGCTATCTCAATCCCCTCTTGGCCTATGGACTGGACAGGTTGCCGCGCGCCGCCGCAGCCGTCGGTGTCACCGGTTTCATCGTCCCGGATCTACCGTACGAAGAGAGCGAGGAACTGGCGGCCGCGCTCGATCGCGAGGGTCTTGCCCTGGTGCAAATGGTCACGCCGGTGACGCCGACCGAGCGTCTCGAACGCCTGTGCCGTGCCGCGCAAGGCTTCGTCTACGCCGTCACCATGACCGGTACCACCGGCAAGTCCGTGGCCGTACCCGAGGATGTCCTCGCCTACATGGATAGGGTCAAACGCGCATCGTCGGTGCCGGTCTGTGCCGGCTTCGGCATCCGATCGCGCGAACAGGTGGCGCGGTTCGCCACGCACGTCGACGGTGTCGTGATCGGCTCCGCGCTCGTCGAAACCTTGGAGCGCGGCGGCGACGCCGGCGCATTTCTCGCCTCATTGCGCTAAGCTCGAAGCTCCATCGGCCGCACAGGGATTGCCATCCGTGAAGCGCGTCTTTCGCGCGCCGTCGCTGCTCCAAGTCGCCCACCAGCGCAATCTCTTGCTCGTGGCGGGCATCGAGTCCGAACTGCGCAATCAATATCTAGCCGGCGCCATGGGCGAGTTACCGATGCTCGAAACCTGGCCGCAGTTGTACGTCGACGACGCGGACGAATCACGCGCGCTGCGCGTGTTGCGCGAAGCCGCCGCGCCGCCGCGCGGCTCCGCCTGGGTCTGCGAAGTCTGCGGCGAACATTCCGAACCCCAGTTCACGAGTTGCTGGCGATGCGGCACGGAACCCGGCGCCGGGCCCGCGACGAGCTCTGTTTGAGCTGACGTCCCGCAGCCGCTGCAACCCATGTGCCAGCGGGCACGAGCCCCCCGAACGGCCCGCTCCAGACCGCTCGAGCGCAGGCGCATCAGCTTTTATTTCAGGGACTTAAGCCACCCTGTAAGACAAACACCTACAGCCTATCGCGTGCTGTCTGAGCCTAAGGTTCTGCCCGGGCCGATGGCGGCCCAGGGTGGCGCAAGGTACAACTTACCTGAGTCGCAATGTAAGCATTACAAGCGCGATATGAAGGAGTTCGACGATGAATGTGGCGACTACGGAATTTCCCATCCTGCCGGCGGCTGCGCCCGAGGATGCTGCGTTGCTCGGCAGTTCCGCGGCGATGCAGGAAGTCTTACGCCTGATCGAGCGTGTCGGGCCGACCGATGCGAGCGTTCTTCTGACCGGTGAGAGCGGCTCCGGCAAGGAACTGGCGGCGCAGCTGATCCATCGTCGCAGCGGGCGGCACGCGGGACCTTTCGTCGCGATCAACTGCGGCGCGGTCCCCGCGGGCCTGATCGAAGCGGAGCTGTTCGGCCACGAAAAGGGCAGCTTCACCGGCGCGATTCGCGCCCACGCGGGTGTCTTCGAACGCGCCCATGGCGGCACCTTGCTGCTCGACGAGGTAACCGAGATGCCTCTCGACATGCAAACCCGTCTGTTGCGGGTGCTCGAGACGCGCAAATTCTACCGCGTCGGTGCGAGCGTCGAATTGACCACCGACGTGCGTGTGATCGCGGCGACCAACCGCTGCCCGCTGAAGGCCGTCGAGAGTGCACAATTGCGCGAGGATCTGCTTTATCGACTGGCCGTTTTTCCGATTGCGATGCCGCCCTTGCGCGCCAGGGGCAATGACGTGGATCTGCTTGCCGAACACTTCCTGGCCGAACTCAATGCCCGCGCCGGCACGCAAAAGCGCCTGTCCGCGGTCGCGCGTATGATGCTCAAACAGCATGCCTGGCCGGGCAACGTGCGCGAACTGAAGAACTGCATCGAGCGGGCGTTCATCCTCGGCGACGAGGTGTTGGAGCCGGCTCCGCTGATCCAAGCCGGCGCAGCGCCGCGCGGCGGCGATGCGGCCGACAGCCGCGAGCGCCTGGACATTCGCGTAGGATCGAGGATCGAGGACATGGAACGCTCTTTGATCGAGGCAACGCTGGATCATTTTCAGGGCAACAAGCGCCGCGCGGCGGATGCCCTGGGCTGCAGTCTCAAAACTTTGTACAACAAACTCAATGGCTATTCTCAAAATCAAGAATTCGCCAGTAACTGAACGGGGGCGAAAAGGGTGTTATCAGTGTCACGCGTTTTGATCGCGGATGATCATGCGGTCGTCCGCGCGGGCTTCAAGCAGTTTCTGGAGAATGATTCGAGTATCACCGCGATAGGCGAGGCATCCACGGGCAGCGAGACGCTCGACCAGCTCCGCAAACAGTCCTGGGATTTGGTGTTGCTCGACATCCACATGCCGGATCGCAGTGGACTCGACATCCTGCGGCACATTCAAACCGGGCATCCGAACGTCAAGGTGCTCGTCATGAGCGGCTTGCCCGAGCAGCAATACGCGGTCAACGTGCTGCGCGCCGGGGCAAGCGGCTATCTGTCCAAGGACAGCGCCCCCGAGGAGCTCATGAAGGCGGTGCGCACCGTGCTCTCGGGCCGGCGCTACGTCAGCGCGGCGCTCGCGGAAATCCTGGTGGCGGATCTCGATGGCGATCCCGACAAGCCCATGCACGCGCGCCTGTCGACGCGTGAGTTTCAAATCTTCTGCAAGTTGGCGGCCGGTCGCGGCGTCTCGGACATCGCCAACGAACTGTCCCTGAGCGTCAAGACGGTGAGCACTTATCGCAGCCGGATTCTGGAGAAAATGAACTTCACGGCGAACGCCGATATCACCTCCTATGCGCTGCGCAATGGCCTGATCCAATAATTCGAAACTGTGAGAAATTTCCTACAGAACTACCTGGGAAGGGAATGTGGTCACGGCCGGAGCCGCGGCATTAGACTTGTGCGGGTGTGAACACTACAACTATGGACACAATGGCGATGACTGATTGCTTGCGAGTCTTGCTCGTCGAGGACTCGAAGGTATTGACCGAACGTCTCACCGAAGCGATTAGGCAGATCCCCGCCGTCGAGCTCATCGCCACGGTCGACACGGAGAGCGCGGCGATCGCGGCCGTCAAACGCGAAATCGTCGATGTGATCATATTGGACCTGCATCTGAAGCAGGGAACCGGTTTCGGTGTCATGCGGGCTCTGGCCGGCGGAACGGCCAAGCCGCGCATCGTCGTGCTCACGAATTACGATTTGCCGGAATACAAGAACGCGGCGACCGCGCTCGGTGCCACGCATTTTCTCGACAAGGCGCGCGACTACGGTCGCCTTGCCGAAGTGCTCCAGGAAATCTGCCAGGAACAGCTCGTCCGCCGCTGAAGCGACCGTCCGGTCGACCGGCAAGTTCTACCCGCCCACGCCGAAATTTCTACATGTCGAGTGCCCGCTTCGCCCTGGGAAACGACAGGCGAGCCTCCGCGGGGGGGCAATCGCGCTTGGCACGGCGCTTGCTCTAACACCAGCTAGACGCGTCGCATGGGCGGCGCCGAACATTCTCGGAGGAGAAACGCTATGAATTGGGATCGAGTACAGGGCAACTGGAAGCAGTTCAAAGGCCAGGTGCAGCAAAAGTGGGGCAAGTTGACCGACGATCAGTTCGCCGCAATCAATGGCCAGCGGGAGATTCTCGCGGGCAAGATCCAAGAGGCCTACGGCATCGGTCGCGACGAAGCGGAGCGACAAATCCAAGATCTCGCCAATTCGTTGCAGGAAGCCGCCGACCAGGCGCAAGCCGGCGCACACAAATTCAATGCACGCCATTGAGCGCTGCTTCATCAATCAGGAGTACATCAACGTGAACCATCATCGCATCACCCGTGCCGGCACCGCCGTCATTGCGATCGCGAGCATCGCCGCCTTTGCAGGCTGCGCCTCGACGCCGCCGGCCAACGACAAGATCGCAGTCGCCCAGGCCTCTTTGAGCCGTGCCGAGCAAAACGGCGCACCGGAGTATGCGCCGGTCGAGTTGTCGACGGCCCGCGACAAGCTCGCCCGCGCCCAGGCGTTGCAGGCGGATCACAAGTACATACCGGCCACCCAGTTGGCCGAGCAGGCCAATATCGACGCGCGTCTAGCGGAAGCCACCGCGGACGAACAGAAGTCCGAGAAGGCGGGCGCACAATTCGACGCCAGCATGCAGGCACTGCGAAGAACGTCGCTGCAGAACGCGAATCCCACCAATTGAGGTATGACAGATGAAAACTAAAATCCTGTTGAGCGGCGCGTGTGCGCTGGCGCTGGCCGCGTGCGCGGCGACACCGAAGACCGATGCGGCCCTGGAGAACGCGCAGACCGCCGTGCGTTCCGCCGAGTCCGATCCCAACGTGCCAAAATACGCCGCGCTCGATCTCGCCGACGCGCAGAAGGAGCTCGCCGCCGCACAAGCGGCGGCCAATGAGGGAAAAATGGACGAAGTCGATCAACCGGCCTACCTCGCCGCACAGACGGCCCGCCTCGCGCAGGTCCGGGCCAAGGGCAAGGCCGAAGATGCGCGCGTCGCCGCGGGGCAAGCCGAGCGTGATCGCATCTTGTTGCAGGCGCAAACACAGGCCACGGAAAATGCCAAGGCGACCGCCCAGATTGCCCTCGATCAGCGCGATCAGGCCGCCCAGCAAGCGGCGAGCGCTCAGGCGCAAGCGGCAAATTTACAGGCGGAGTTGGATCAGCTGAAAGCGACCCAAACGAACCGCGGTCTCGTGCTCACGCTCGGTGACGTCCTGTTCGACACCGGCAAGGCACAGCTGAAATCCGGCGCCGAGCGAAAGCTCGATCAACTCGCGCAGTTCCTCAAGGATCACCCGGATCGTCGCGTCGAAATCGACGGCTTCACGGACAGCGTCGGCTCGGACTCCTACAACGAGCAGCTCTCGCTGAATCGCGCCGATTCGGTCAAGGATGCCTTGACGGCCCGCGGCATCGATTCCTCGCGAGTCACGACCCAGGGTTTCGGCAAGGAATACCCGGTTGCCAGCAACAACGACGCCGGCGGGCGTCAGTTGAATCGTCGCGTCGAAGTCGTGATCGGGAACGACAACAACCCAATCGCTCCGCGGAGCTAAACGGCGCTGCGACTGAGTACGCGCTCCAGGGGTATCACGGCCGTGACCGTGGTACCCCCTTCGGGCGGCGAGACCAGCGTCCAGGTCCCGCCGAGTGCGGTGACGCGGTGGCGCATCGCGCCCAAGCCGTGCGAAACCAGCACACCCATGCGCGCGTCCGGCACCCCCCGACCGTCGTCGCCGATTTCCAGGACCAAAAACTCGTCTTCGACCCGGACGATCAAACGCGCCTTTTTCGCCATCGCATGTTTGAGGATATTGGTCATGGCCTCTTGCGCGACACGGAAGATCCCGATGGCCGCCACCGGATCGAGCGTCGGTTCTTCGTCCGGAAAATTCTCGATGCATTGCATGCCGGTCCGGCGACAGGTTTCCTTGAATTGCCAGCGCAGCGCTGCAAACAAGCCCATGTTGTCGAGCAGCGTGGGCCGGAGTTCCTCGACCACGCGCCGCTTCAGGTCCACCCCGGCGCTCAAGGACTCGTGAATGCGCTTGAAGCGCTGCTCGATCGCCGGCTCGCTGGTGGGCAGTCGCTGCTGCAGCCACGACAGGTCCATGCGCGCGGCCACGAGAAGGCCGCCGAGTTCATCGTGCAGCTCGCGCGAGAGCGCCGATTTCTCCTGTTCGGAGACCTCCTGGAGATGCGTCGACAGTGCCGTCAGTTCGCGCGTACGCTCCTCGACTTGGCGCTCCAATTCCTGCTTCTGATCGCGCAGGTCCTGCGCCTGCTGCGCGCGCCGCCTTATTTCGATGAACACCAGGCGCATGGCGAGGACGATCAGGGCGAAGTTCAAGGCGCCGCCGAGCACCGTGAACCACCGCGACCAGACGAGGTCGTCGCGCCAGCGACGGGTGGCGACGGCGAGTTTCATCGACTCCGTCGTCCGCAGCGCCGCTACGACGCCGAGGATGCGGTCCATCGTGACCTTGCCCTCGTCGATGCGCTTGACGTCGAACGGCTGACTGCCGCGATTCTCGTAGGCCACTAGCGTCCGCTGGATTTCTGCGAGCTTTTCCGCGGTCAGTTGGTCGAGTTCAGGCGTCAAATCGGCATCAGGATCCTTCGCGTCCGCATAGGCGCGCCTGAGGCGGTCGAGCGCGCCGCCTACGCGTCCCGCGTCGACCGTGTACGGCTCGAGATAGATCCGCTCGCCGGTCAGGAGATAGCCGCGCTGCGCCGTTTCCGCCCCCGTGATCAAGGCGAGGTATTCGCTGAGCGACTGCTCGCGCAACTGCGAATCGTGCACCTGGGCATTCGCGGCTTCGAGTCGATTCTGTCCCGCGACCGCGAGCAGGAACAGTGCCAGCAACAATGCGAGCAGTGCAATCGGCGGGAGAACGATGTACCAGCGCCCGACTCGTCCCAACTCCTCGCCGAAGAACTTCATGCCGCCAGTCTCCGTTCTGGCCGGCCATAAGTCCAGGCAATCCAAGCCGATATGTGGGTCATTTCCTACAGCCGCCGATGGATGGCACCGATGGCTCGGTGCAGGCCCCGGGCGCAGCATTAATTCACGACACATCGCAACCTTCCGGTCCGAGGATTATCCCATGCTCTATTATGCCGTTGTTTTTTTCGTGATCGCGCTGGTCGCTGCTCTGTTTGGCTTCGGCGGTATCGCCGCCGGTGCCGTGGGCATCGCCAAGATCCTGTTCTTTGTCTTTTTGATCGTCGCGATATTGAGCGCCGTGCTCGGACTCGCGCGGCGAACGTGAACCCCGATTGCGCCGGCACCGATAATATAAAGATCTTGTCAGAGATATCAGGAGAATCGAGATGGAAACGACCTACGAGGGGTCCGCGGACAACGTCAGTCAAGCGTCCGACCGGCTGCAAACCGATTTCAAGAACGGCGCGAAGCACGTGAGCGGCGTGGCCGCCAGCGAGATTCAGAATCTCATCGCCGACGTCGAGGACTTGATCGGCCGGATCAGCAATCTCAAGGACGCCGACGTCGCACGCGTGCGCAACAAGGTCGAACAGGCCCTGGCGTCGGCCAAGGAGAGCATCGCCTCGGGTACGGACACCGTGCGTCAACAAGCGCGGCGCGTGGCGAGCACGGCCGATGACTACGTGCGCGAGAGCCCCTGGCAGGCCTTGGGAATCGCCGCGATCGCGGGAGTTGCGATCGGCTTCCTGGTGACGCGTCGCTCCTAGGCGCCCGCTCATGGATCTGCTGCGCGCATTGCCCGAGGCTGCGCCGATCGTGCTCCGGCACATGGCCGCTTACGCCGAATTACTGAGCGAGGACCTGGCCCGGGCGCAACGTGAACTGGCCGCCCGGATCATGGCGAGTGTCATGCTCGGCGTGAGCCTCGCGTTCGCGCTCGCGATGGTCTGCCTCGGAATTCTCGCCCGCACCTGGGACACTCCCTACCGAGTTGCCTCGATCGCATGGATGGGTGGCGCTTTCCTGCTCGTGGCCCTCGTCTGCGGCCTCATTCGTGCACGCATCCTGCGCGAGCAGGCCCCGTTCCTTGGTTCCGTCAAAGACGAATGGCGCCAGGACCGGATTGCCTTGGAACGGATCATGTCCGTCAATGCAGACTGAGGTCCCGTGAGCGCTGCATTCGAGAACGATAGAAACCGCACCGAGCAGCGGCTGGCGCAAACGCGTCAGGAACTCGTCGACCTATTCACCTCGGATCGGGCGGTGCCTGGACCGGGTCAAACATCGCGCGCATCTTCCGGCGAATTTCCGCGCAGCCGGACGATCCGGCTGCTGCTCGGCAAGCAGGGTCTCGGCGCGGTCGCCGCGATCGTGGGTGGCATCCTGGTCGCGCGCCCGGCGATTGCCTGGCGCTTGCTGCGCTTGCTGCCGATCAAAACCTTTGCGCGCACGATGTTCTTGCGCCTCCTTACGTCCCATGGATACAAACTATGAACAAACAGATCGACGCCGACACCAACTCGCCGCAGACGGCCCCCCATCTGAGCGACATCCAAACGCTACGGGATCGTGCGCGACAGCACATCAGCGCCGGCGCGGTCACGCCGAGCTATGACGCGAATCGCGAGATCGTGCTCAAGCTACTCAATGAAGCACTCGCGACCGAACTGGTCTGCGTGTTGCGCTATCGCCGCCACTACTACATGGCCGACGGCGTGCTCGCCGAGGCGGTCAAGAAGGAATTCCTGGAACACTCCCAAGAGGAGCAGGAGCACGCCGACCTCATCGCCGAGCGCATCATCCAGCTCGGAGGCGAGCCGAACTTCGATCCGACCGGACTTGCCTCCCGCAGCCACGCGGAATACAAGGCGGGAGTCTCCCTCGAAGACATGATCGTCGAGGACCTGGTTGCCGAGCGCGTCGCGATCGAGTCCTATCGCGAAATGGTCGAGTACATCGGCAGGCACGATTCCTCGACGCGACGCATTCTGGAGAAGATCCTCGCGGTCGAGGAAGAGCATGCCGAAGAAATGGCCAGTTGTCTCAAGGGCGTGCATGCCCTGAGCCGGACGCCCGGCTTCGCCGCGAAGCCCGCCGAGGGCTAGTTTTTTTACGCGACGGTGCGGCGCCCTCAACCCAGGACGACCCGCACTGCATGGCTGCGTCCATCGTCGCGCAGCGCGATCTCGCAGCCAGGCCCCGGCAGGGCCTGCCCATCCAGTTCAGCTTCGCGGATCCCGCGGTTGACACCGTGCGGGTTCGTGATGCTGATCAGGTAGCGCGCGCTCCGGTATCGATAATGAATTTCCAGGCTGGGCCAGGTCCGCGGGATGCAGGGTGCGATGCGCAACCGGTCGCCCAGCAGATGAAATCCCAGGATGCCTTCGATCGCGGTCCGATACATCCACCCCGCCGACCCGGTGTACCAGGTCCAGCCGCCGCGTCCGACGTGCGATGCGGCGGTGTAGACGTCCGCGCAGGCGACATAGGGCTCGACTTTGTAACGGTGGATGCTCGCACGCGTGCTGGCATGGTTGATGGGGTTCAGCAGCGAAAATAGCTCGGCGGCCATATCCCCGTCGCCGAGCATGGCAAAGGCAAGCGTCGTCCACATCGCGGCATGGGTGTACTGCCCGCCGTTTTCGCGCAGCCCGGGCGGATAGGCTTTGATGTAACCGGGGTCGTGGCGGGTATGGTCGAACGGCGGCGTGAACAGTTCGACGAGGCCATCGCTGCGCCTCACCAATTGCGAATTGACCGCGGCCATGGCCCGTTGCGAGCGCTCGCGATCGCCGCCGCCCGAAATCACCGCCCAGGATTGCGCGATCGCATCGATGCGGCACTCGTCGCTCGCGACCGACCCCAGGGGTGTGCCGTCATCGAAGTAGCCGCGTCGATACCAATCGCCGTCCCAGGCCTCCCGCTCGATGGACTGTTGCACGGCGAACGCGTGCTTGCGCCAGGCAGCACCGCGCGCCACTTCGCCGCGCCCGTCCGCGGTCGGCGCGAATTCGAGCAGCGTCGCATGCAGGAACCAAGCGAGCCAGACACTCTCGCCCTGGCCGCCGATACCGACCCGGTTCATACCATCGTTCCAGTCACCGGCGCCGAACAGCGGCAGCCCGTGCGAGCCGATCGCCAAGCTCGAATCGAGCGCCAGGGCGCAATGTTCGAACACGGTCGCGGTCCGTGCGCTCGCGGCGGGAGCCCCGAAGGTCTCGTGCTGATCCGGGGGCAGCGGTGGTCCCTCGAGAAAGCTCACCAGTTCGTCGAGGACGGCGCCATCGCCCGTGATCTTCAGATAGTGGGCGACGACATACGGCAGCCAGATCCGATCGTCGGAAATCCGCGTCTGCACGCCTTGTCCCGTGGTCGGCAGCCACCAATGCTGCACGTCGCCTGCCTCGAACTGTCTCGCCGCTGCGCGCAGGATCTGCTGCCGGGCGAGCTGCGGCCGCGACAGGCACAACGCCATGACGTCCTGCAACTGATCGCGAAACCCGTAGGCACCACTCGCCTGATAGAACCCCGCGCGGGCCCACACGCGACAGGCCAGCGTCTGGTACAGCAGCCAGCCGTTCAACATCACGTCCATCGACCGGTCGGGCGTCTTCACCTGGACGGTGCCGAGCGTCTCCTCCCAAAATTCTTCGACGGACTTGAGCGCGAGATCGAGATCCTCCTGGCGATACTCTTCGATCAGTCGCAACGCATCGGCGCGCGTTGCCTCCTCGCCGAGCAGCAAGACGAACTCCCGCATCTCGCCGGGCGCGAGCCGCAGTCGCGTCTGCAGGGCACCGCAGGGATCGAGGCCGCCGCCGACCCGATTCGAGAGCGGCGCGCCCGAGAGCAGCGCCACGGGCTCGGCAAGCGAGCCGTGCCGACCGATGAATTCGGTGCGGTCGCCGAGCGAGCTCAACTGCCGGCCGCGCATGTCGATGAAGGCCGTACGCGCATGAAAGTCGGAATTCCAGGGATTGCGGGCCAGCAGGGCGCCGCTGACGGCGTCGATCTCCGTGACGATGAACGGCGCCATCTTGGCGCGCTGATTGCCGAGCACCCAGTCGACGTAATAGGTCAGCGACAATTGCCGCAGGTGCTTCGACTGGTTCGTGATGCGGATCCGCGAAACCTTGAGCGGGCTCTTGAGCGGCACGAATTGCAGCAGCTCGAGCGCAATCTCGTGCGACGTGTGTTCGAAGCGCGTATAGCCGAAGCCATGGCGCACGATATATGGTGAACTCTCGCGTATCGGCAGGGGCGTGGCCGTCCACAAGTCGCCGCTGTCCTCGTCGCGCAGGTAGATCGCCTCGCTCGGGATATTGCTGACCGGATCGTTCGACCAGCAGGTGATCTGATTCTCGCGTGAGTTCAGCGACCAGGTGCTGCCCGTGCCGTCCGCCGAGACTTGAAAACCAAAGTGCTCGTTGGTGATCACGTTGGTCCATGGCGCCGGCGTCCACTGTTGTTCGTCGAGCACCGTGACGTATTCGCGACCGTTCGCGGCAAAGCCGCCGAGGCCGTTGAAGAATTCGAGCGCCGGCAGCGCGCGCCCGCCGCCGATTTCGGGCGTCGGCTTGACGATGCTGGTGCTCAGGCGTGGCAGCGGTTCCGCCTCCCGCAGCCGCGCCAATTGATCGGCGAGACTGCCGCGCCGCGCGATCAGGATCGCACGCGCCGCCGTCTGCAGCAGTTCGCTGTTGAGCGGCGGCATGAGGTCGCCGCGCAGCAGGAACACCCGGCCGCGCTCCGGGCCATCCTCGTCGTGCACCCGCGTGCGCGCCGTGCGGATCGCGGCCTCGATGCCGTGTTGCAGGTCCGACGCATACGAGGGCGGTCGATCGTTGAGCACCACGAGATCGACCGAGAGACGCTTCGATTGCCAGTATTCGTGGGCGCGCAACAGTTGTTTGACGATGTCGATATCATGCTCGTCGTCGATGCGAATCAGCACGATCGGCAGGTCGCCGGAAATGCCGTAGGTCCAGAGCAGAAGCTGGCTGGCTTGATTGCGCGCCAGGACGTCGCGCGGCGCCCGCAGCGCGGAATCCGCATAGAGCACGCGGTTCGCGATGCGCTGAAATTGCTGCGCCTCGTCGAAGTCCATGCCGAGATAGCGCAGCTGCACCTGGGCCTGGGTCCAGCTCAAGGTCCGCACGCGCTCGAAGGCGGATGGGTCGCTGTGTTTGTCGGCGAGCGCGATCGCCTGCTCGCGATTGCGCGCCACCATCGTCCAATACGCGACGCTCGCCGACCGGCCCGGCGCGATGCGCACCCGCCGCCGCAGGCACAGCACGGGATCGAGCACGACGCCGGTGGTATTCGACAGGGGCCGCGCGTCCATGATCGAGACCGCATCGCGCAACTCGCGGCCGCGGCCGAGGAAGCGCGCGCGGTCGGTTTCGTACTGCAGGCCGCCGATCGTCTCCCCGTCGACCGCGGTGACGTGCGCCACCCACATCGGCAGCTCGTTCGTCTCCTTGGTGCGCCGTGTCGCGAGCAGCGCGCCGCCGTCGGCCACGAACTCGGTCTGCACGAACAGCTTCGAAAATGCGGGGTGCGCGGAATCGGCCGCCGGTGCCGCCAGCACGATCTCGGCATAAGAGGTCAGTTCGATTTCGCGCGCGCGATTGCTGAGATTCGTGATGGTGATGCGCCGTACCTCGGCGTCGTCCTCGGGCGAGACGAGGATCTCCGTCGCGGTGACGATGCGCCCGTCCTGCCGGGTGATTTCGGCACGGTCCTCGTAGAAGGACACCTCGTAGCGATCGGGTTCGCTGCCGACCGGCTGGTAGCCGGCCGACCAGACCTGGCCGCTCGCGACATCGCGCAGGAACACGTAAGAGCCCCAGGGATCGCGGGTCGGATCCTCGCGCCAGCGGGTGACGGCGGCCGTGCCCCAACGGCTGTAGCCGGATCCGGCGGCCGTGACCATGACGCTGTAGTTGCCGTTCGACAGCAGGTGGGTCCGCGGCGTCACATGATGCGGCGAGTCGAAACGGCGCGGTATCGCCGCCGCGAGTTCGTGCAGCTGCGGCGTGGTCTGCAATTCGTCGGCCCGCGGCGTATCCGCGCCGGCGCTGCGCGGCGTGCGCTCCTGCAGCAGCAACTCGTTGGCCTGAATCATCGGCTCCATGCCGAAGCGGTTTCGGAACAGCCCGTCGAGCAGCACGTTCGCGATCGAGACGATGATCATCCCCTGGTGATGCGCCATATAGGCCCGCACCAGCACCACGCCTTCGCCCTCCGGCAGGCGCGAGGGCGTGAAATCCAAGGCCTCGTACCAGCCGAACTCGCCGCGGGCGCCGAGCTCGGCCAACTTGCGAAAATTCGCCAGGGCGGCGGGCGGATCGACCATGGCCGCGAGTGCGGTCGCATAGGGAGCGATCACCGCCTCATCGCCGAGGCCGCGCTGCAGTCCGAGTCCGGGCACGCCGAAACTCATGTATTGATAGGTGAGCTCGACGTCGCGGGCGTTGAACGCCGACTCCGATACGCCCCAGGGCAGATTGCGATCGACGCCATACTCGATCTGCCGTTTGACGACGAGGCGCGCCGTTTCGCCGAGCACGCTGCCCGGCGGATCGCTCATCACGAGTTCGGGCATCAGATATTCGAACATCGATCCCGACCACGACACGAGTGCCGAACCGCGGTCGACCGGGGTCAACAGACGTCCCAGCCGAAACCAGTGACGCACCGGCAGGTCACCTTTGGCGATCGCGATATAGCTCGTGAGTCGCGCCTCCGAGGCGAGCAGATCGTAGCAACTCGAGTCTTGCTCGCGTTCGACGACCCGGTAGCCGATCGTCAGGAGCTGCCGCTCCGGCTCGACCAGGAAGCCGAACTCCATCGCGAGCGCGAAGCCGCGACCGCGCGCGGCGAGCGTGCCGAGACGTTTGGTTCCCGCCTCGCGCGCCGCCTCTTCGGTGGGATCCGCCGCCAAGTCGCGTGCGTGGCCGACGACGTTAGCATGCAGCATCGTGGCGAGACGCAGCAGCGGGGTATCGCCGCCCGCGCCGCGTTCCTCGGTCAGCGCTTCGGCGATGTCACGCACGTTCGCCGCCTGCAGGGACAGTGCCTCGAGCCGCTCTCGGATGGCCTCTGTATCCGGCGTGGGCAGCGCCAACGCGGCCGCCATCGCGGCGAGCGCGTCGGTCAGCTGTTGCGGCGACACGCCATAGTTGCGCCGCTCGTCGCCCTGCGCACGGGCATACGCCGTCAACTGGTCGAGGCTGTCCTGGATGCCTTCGCGCCAACGCGTCACGACGCCCTGGCGGTCGATCGCCCATTGCCGGCAGGATTCGGCCAGCACGAGCAAGTGTCCCGCGAAGTTGCCGCTGTCGACGGTCGAGACGTACTTCGGGTCCAGCGGGCGCAGATCGTGGGTGTCGTACCAATTGTAGAAATGCCCGCGATAGCGCTCGAGACGATCGAGCGTGGCGAACGTCGCTTCGATCCTGTCGATGGCGTCGCGCGTCCCGATCCAGCCGAATTCGCGTGCGGCGACGACCGCGAGCAGATAGAGGCCGATGTTCGTGGGCGAGGAGCGATTGGCGACGACCGGCACGGGCGTCTCCTGGAAATTGTCCGGGGGCAGCATGTTGTGCTCCGGGGTCACGAACCGGGCGAAGAACGCCCACGTCTGCCGGGCGATGCTGCGCAGCGCATTGCGATCCTCCGCCGTCAACGGGCGGGAACTCGGGGTTGCCACCGGCACGCTGACCCAGCGGGCGATCAGCGGGGCCATGAACCAGGCGACGACGAACGGACCCAGGCTCCAGGGCAGGCGGTGCGCCAGGAAAACGATCGCCGCGACGACCGCCGCGCTCGCGGCCAGGCTGCCCGCCATGCGCCCGTAGAACCCGGCCGAGGTCGGCGTCTCGCGCAGGCGCGCCTGTGCCGCGGTCGTCCATTCCAGCAGCCTGCGGTGCGACAGCGTGAGTCGGTAGAGCGTGCGCACGATCGCGTCCGTCTGCCGCCACGCCTGGTCGGCGAGAAACACGAGCCGCAGGCCCGTCGCCGCGCAGGCCTCGCGGAAATCGTTGCGCAGGACCCGATAGTGATTGCGCGGCTCGAACTCGTCGACGCTCGGCCAGAGCCCGAGGATCAAGGACACCAAGGCGGGCAGTGCGATCGCGGCGACGACGAACAGAGTCCACACGTAGGCTGCCGAGCCGCCGGCGACGAGAGCGAGCAGCAGGAAGGCGCTCGGCGCGATCAGCGAGCGGCGCAGATTGTCGAACATCTTCCACCGCCCGAGCGCGGGCATGCGGGAACGCATGCCGAAGATCCACGGCAGCAGCTGCCAGTCGCCGCGCGTCCACCGATGTTGGCGCACGGCGGCGAGATCGTAGCGCGACGGAAATTCCTCTACGACCTCGACGTCGGAGGCAAGGCCGCAGCGGGCGTAGACGCCTTCGAACAGATCGTGGCTGAGCAGCTGGTTATCCGCGACCCGACCGCGCAGCGCCGCCTCGAACGCACCGACGTCGTAGATGCCTTTGCCGGTATAGGACCCCTCGCCAAACAGGTCCTGATAGACATCCGAAACCGCGAACGCATAGGGGTCGATACCGGAGCGGCCGGAGAAGATGCTCTGAAAGATCGAGGCCTCCGTGCCCACGGGCAGCGCGGGTGTCACGCGCGGCTGCAAAATTGCATGGCCGGCGACCACGCGTTGCGAGGCGGCATCGATCACGGGCTGATTGAGCGGATGCGCCATCTTGCCGATCAGCTGACGCGCAGCGCCGCGCGGCAGCCGTGTATCGGCATCGAGGCTGATCACGTAGCGTACGCCCCGCGGCACTTTGGGAGGCAGGCCGCCCACGCCGACGAAGCTCGTCTGCGCGGAACCCAGCAACAGCCGGTTGAATTCGTGCAGCTTGCCGCGCTTTCGTTCCCAACCCATCCAACAGGACTCGCGTTCATTCCAGGTGCGGCGCCGATGCAGCAGCAGGAACCGATCTTCACCGGCGATCTGACCGTACAGCGCGTTCAAGCGGGCGATTCCGGCGGCCGCCCGCTCGAGCAAGCCCGCATCCCCCGGCGTCGACTCGGTCGCTGCATCCAGCCAATCCGACAGCAGCGCGAAGCGCAGGTCGCCGTCCTGGCTCGCCAGATAATGCACTTCGAGGTTCTGCACTTGCGCGTCGATGTCGTCGGGGCCGGCGAGCAAAGTCGGTACCGCGATGACCGTGCGAAACTCCGCGGGCACGCCGTCGGCGAACTCCAGCGCCGGCAATACCGAGGCCGCGCACAAGTGGGTGACCCAGAGGTTCACGAGGGCGACGGCGACGTCGGAGGCCAGCAACAGGGCGCAGATTCCGGCCAAGGCGGTCAGCGCGGGCTGCTGCAGTCCGAACCCGCTCGCCCCCCAGGTCAGGGCCAGAATGCCGATGCTGAGCAGGCTGATCGCGCCGACATAGGCGCGCAGGCCCGCGCGGCGCGTGCCGCGGGCAAGGCGCTGGTTCCAGGGTGTGCGATAGCCGACCGCGAGTTCGAGCGTCGCGCGACCGTCGGCGACCAGATAGTAGCCGGGTTCCCGCCCCCGACCCGCCGTCTCGGTCTGCTTGCCGAGCTCCAAGGCGCGGCGCGTGATGTCCAACTCGCTCTTCCCTGAGCCGCGCGAGAGGTCCTCGATCGCGTGGCGGTAGAGGTCGCGCGTCGAGAAATCGAGGGCGCCAAAATGGCTCTCGGCGCGCAATAATTCGTCCACGAGGCTCACGCTCTCGACGAACTTGGCCCAGTCCACGGCTGAGATCAGTTTCAGGCTCGTGATCACGTTGCGCACGCTGACATTGCTCGCACCCTGGCGCTGATGTTCGGCGTGCACGATCTCGTCGGCGCTCGTTCCCTGCGCGTGCAGCTGTTGATGCAGCCACGGCAGCGCGGGCGTGGTCGCCGGATCATGGTCGCGCAGACGCTGGAACAGCTGCGCCGCAAAACCCATCGGCAGCGGGCTACCGGACAATTCCGCGAGCCGTGCCGCCTTGACCTCCGCCAGGGCCGTATCCTCGTCGAGCAGCAGATCGGCGAATGCATCTGCATCGGCGCGCAGCGCTCGGCGATGAACGATGCCGGCCGCCAAGCGGCGCAGGTTCTCGATCAGCACGACGCGCATCGTGATCGCGACCGCCCAGAGTTCGCCGATCGTCAACGGCTGCACCTGTTGATAGGCGCGCGTGAAGCGCTGCAGCGTATCGAGTTCGAAGCGGCTGTCGGTATGGGCGATCAGTGCCGAGCTGAATCCGTAGACGCGCGGACAGCCGGCGAGTTCACCGCGCGCGAGCTTCGGCAGCTGACGGTAGTAGCCCACCGGCAGGTCGCGCCGGATCGCCCGCACGTGCTCGTCGATGATGTAGGAGTTGTCGACCAACCATTCGGCCGCCGGTGAAAACGCCTTGCCCACGCGCGAGTCGGCGACCAGTGTCTGGTAGGCGCCGCGCAACACCGCGGCGTTGTCGCGCAGGCGGCGATGCAAGGAAACCCCGGCCAGCGCGTCCGGCGCGAGTTCTTGTTCGCGCGCGAGAATTTGCGCATAGTGTTCGAGTCGCTCGACGCTATATAGTTCGGCGGAAATCGGCTCCTCGAGCGCCGATACTTGTGCATACCGCATACGCGCACGACGGCGCAACCCGAAGTGGTTCAACTGCGCCTCTTTGCTTGGTTGTGCGATCCGGACGGACACGCAGAACACTTGCAGTATTTGTGCCACGGCGGGCCAAGCATTGACGATGGCCCGATTGGCGAGTCGCAGGCGTAAAAGCACGCCGGCACAGCCGCGCCGGCGTGTAAGTCTTACCGGTCGCGCGCCGGTTTGTTGCAAGTCGTCAGCGTAGTCTCACAACACGACGGCGTGACCAGACGCCGACCGCAAACAACATGATCGATACCGCCAGCTGTGCCCAGCCGAGCCATGCATGCGGCAGGCTCACCGCCAGCCAGAGGAAACCCGACAACCACAAGAGTCCGGCGAGCAGCAGCCGATCGCGCTCGGCGTTGGCCGTGGCGATTTCCTGGCGCAGCCGTTCGACGCCGTCGTTCTCGACGCGCAGTTTGTACTTGCCGTCGGCGGCCTCGCGTACCGCCGACTTGAAGACCCTCGGCAGCAACTTCAAGGTCTCGACCGCGTCCGGAACCTGGGCGCGCAGACCCTTGAGCACGGCGCGCGGACTCGTGCGTTCGCGCATCCACTGCCGCAGCACGGGCTGTGCGGTTTTCCACAGATCGAGCTCTGGATACAGCTGGCGACCGAGCCCCTCGATGTTCAGCAGCGTTTTTTGCAGCAGGATCAGCTGCGGTTGGATGCGCATGTCGAAACGCCGCGCGGTCTCGAACAGGCGCAACAGCACTTGCGCGAAGGAGATGTCCTTGAGCGGCTTGTTGAAAATCGGCTCGCAGACCGTGCGCACCGCCGACTCGAGTTCGTCTATTCGCGTCGTGTTCGGCACCCATCCGGATTCGACGTGCAACGCCGCGACGCGTCGGTAGTCACGGTCGAAGAACGCCATGAAGTTCTCGGCGAGGTAATGCTGGTCACGGGCCTCGAGGGTGCCGACGATGCCGAAGTCGACCGCCGCCCAGCGCGGATTTTCGGGGTCGTCGATCTGCACGAAGATGTTGCCCGGATGCATGTCCGCATGGAAAAAATTATGACGAAAGACCTGCGTGAAGAAGATCACCACGCCGTGCTCGGCGAGCTTCGGGATGTTCGTGCCGCGCGCCCGCAGTTCCTCGACGCGGCTCACCATGATGCCGTGGATGCGCTCCATCACCATGACGTTGGTGCGGCAATAATCCCAGTACACCTCGGGCACGTACAGGAGGCTCGAGCCGGCGAAGTTTCGCCGCAGCTGCGACGCGTTGCCCGCCTCGCGCAGCAGGTCGAGTTCGTCGATGATGGTCTTGCGATATTCGGCGACCACCTCGACCGGGCGCACGCGCCGCGCCTCCTCCCAGTAGGCGTTCGCGAGATAAGCCAGCGCCTCGAGCACCTCGAGATCGCGCTCGATCAGGTCGCGCATGCCGGGCCGGAGGATCTTGACGACGACATCCTTGCCGTCATTGAGGCTCGCCGCGTGCACCTGGGCGATCGATGCGGCGGCGAGCGGCACGCGCTCGAAGCTCGCGAAGATCTGTGCGAGCGGGCGGCCGAAGGCGCCTTCGACCGTGGCGATCGCGACGTCGCTGTCGAAGGGCGGGACGCGGTCCTGGAGCAGCGCGAGTTCGTCGGCGATGTCCACGGGCAGCAGGTCGCGCCGGGTGGACAGTGCCTGCCCGAATTTCACGAAGATGGGACCGAGCTCCTCGAGCGCCAGACGCAGCCGCTCACCGCGCGTCGCGCCGGCGCTGCGCTGGAACCAGGTCCACGGCGACAGGTAAACCAAGAACCGAAACGGCCGGTACAAGTGCGTCGCGCGGACGAAGTCGTCGAGGCCGTGTCGAACCAGCGCCCGCTGGATCGCGAGCAGACGCCCCAGCACGCGCAGGCGCATCAGCCCGCGTCCTGCAGGCGTCGCTCGAGGCGCTTGAGGCGCGCAGCGACGCGATCCCCGGTCTCGCGCAGATGATCGACACCACGGAGGAATTCGTCGAGTTCGACCCGGTTCACGAGGGTACGGCTCTCTTCCTGCAAGTACTCGGCGATGTTTTCGCCGAAACTGCGGCGCGCGCTGCGTCCCCAGGAGAACGCCCGGCGGGCGAAGACCCCGAGCCGGCGCGCCGGCACATCACCGAGCCAACGGGACAGCTCCTCCTCCCAATCCGGCCGCGCAGCCCGCAACAGGTCGCGATACTGGGCCGCAACCTCCGCGTCGCCGCGCACTTGCACCGACCCTGCGCCCGCAGGGCGATTGCCGCCGGTCGACAGGGTTAGCAAGGCCGCGGGTGGCCCGCTGATCACGGCGTCGGCGGGCTCGGCAGCAGCTTCCTCGCGGCACAGCAGAAGACGGCCACCGAGACAGGTCGCGCGCAGCGCGAGCACGCCGGTCACGTCGACGCTCAGGGACTTGCCCTCGAGCCGGCCGGCCAGCCGGCGGGCCCGCGCTTGGCTCGCGATGTTACGGTTGAGCACGGCTTCGGCCGCCGCGAGCCATACCGGTGTCTCGGCCATTTAGAGTTTGTAACCGCGGTGCAGCGCGACGATGCCGCCGGACAAATTGTGATAGCGCGCCTGCGCGAAACCGGCTTGCGTGAGCATCGCGAGCAGAGTTTCCTGATCCGGGTGCATGCGGATGGATTCGGCCAGATAGCGATAGCTCGCCGCATCCTGAGCCACGATCCCACCCAACCAGGGCAGCACCTTGAACGAGTAGGCATCGTAGATCGGCGCCAGCCCCGGGAGGGTCGGCTTGGAGAACTCGAGCACCAGCAATTGACCGCCCGGCTTCAGCACCCGATGCATCGAGCGCAGCGCCGCCTCTTTGTCGGTCACGTTGCGCAGTCCGAAACCGATCGTCACGCAATCGAAGGAATTGTCCTCGAACGGCAGGCACTCGGCGTCGGCCACGAGGCATTCGACGTTGCCGACCAGTCCGGCGTCGATCAAGCGATCGCGGCCGCGCGCCAACATCGCCGGATTGATGTCGGACAGGACCACGCGGCCTTGCTTGCCAACCTGGCGGAGCATGCCGGCCGCCAGATCCCCGGTGCCGCCGGCGACGTCGAGTGCGCGTTGCCCCGGACGCAGGCCGGTCAGACTGAGCGTGAACTGCTTCCAGAGACGGTGCACGCCGAAGGACATCAGATCGTTCATGACGTCGTACTTGCCGGCAACGGACGCGAACACCGATCGGACACGGGCCGCCTTCTCGGCCCAATCCACGGTCTCATAGCCAAAGTCAGCGGTGCGTTTTTCGGTCATCGGGGTATCGCTCTCGTGCTCTCTCGGACTGGCGGGTCGCGGCTGCGGTCAGCATTGTAGCCGAGTCGCGGCGGTTCTCAGGAGGCGGCGTGGCCCGCCGCCGCGCAGCGCTCGAGATAGCGTTGCCAGTTCGTCTCGTGGTCGCGGCCCAGCGCATACAGCAAGGTCCAGGAGTACAGGCCGGTGTTGTGCCCATCGTCGAACAGCAGCCGAATCGCGTAGTTGCCGACGGGCTCCACGCCCGTGATGCCCACGCGCTGTTTGTCGAGTTGCAGGATGCCTTCGCCGGGCCCGTGACCCTTGACCTCGGCGGACGGGGAAAACACGCGCAGGTATTCGAACGGCAGCGCGAATGTTGCGCCGTCGTCGAACGTCACCTCGAGCAGGCGCGATTGCGTGCGGATCTTGATGTCCGTGGGTTGCGGCAGGGCTACGCGCTCACAAGATGTAGCGCGACAAATCTTGATCGCGGGACAATTCGCCGAGATTCGCCTCGACGTAGTCCCGGTCGACCTTGACGTGCGTGCCGCTGCGATCCGCGGCCTCGAAGGACACGGCCTCGAGCAGCCGCTCCATGACCGTATGCAGGCGCCGCGCGCCGATGTTCTCGGTGCGTTCATTGACCTCGAAGGCGACCTCAGCCAGCCGCCGCACGCCCGAATCGGTGAATTCCAGGCTCACCCCCTCGGTGCCGAGCAGCGCCGCATATTGGCGGCACAAGGACGCGTCGGGCTCGGTCAGAATGCGCACGAAGTCCTGCACCGCGAGCGGCTCCAATTCGACGCGTATCGGCAGACGACCCTGCAATTCGGGTATCAGGTCCGAGGGCTTGGACATGTGGAATGCGCCCGAGGCAATGAACAGGATGTGATCGGTCTTGACGGTGCCGTATTTGGTGTTGACGGTGCAGCCCTCGACCAGCGGCAACAGGTCGCGCTGCACGCCTTCGCGCGAGACGTCGGCGCCGACGGTTTCCTGGCGCCGCGCGATCTTGTCGATTTCATCGATGAAGACGATGCCGTTTTGCTCGGCGTTCTCGACGCCCTGCAACTTCAGCTCTTCCTCGTTGATCATCTTGGCCGCTTCTTCGTCGAGCATCAGCTTCAGCGCCTCCTTGACCTTGACCCGTCGCGTGCGTGTGCGTCCGGCGCCGAGATTCTGGAACATGCCCTGCAACTGCTGAGTCATTTCCTCCATGCCGGGCGGCGCCATGATGTCGACACCCACCGGCAGCGTGCGCACTTCGACCTCGACTTCGCGGTCATCGAGCGCGTTCTCGCGCAGCATCTTGCGGAAGCGTTGCCGGCTCTCTTGGTCGCGCGCGGGGGCGACATCGCGCGGCGCATCGCTGGCGCGCGGCAACAGGGCGTCCAAGACCCGTTCCTCGGCCGCGTCCGCGGCTCGATGGCGCACCTTGGCGGTCGCCTCTTCGCGCGTCATTTTGACGGATATCTCGACAAGATCGCGGATTATCGAGTCCACTTCGCGCCCAACGTAGCCAACTTCGGTGAACTTCGTGGCCTCGACTTTGATGAACGGTGCCTTGGCGAGCCGGGCCAGCCGGCGCGCGATCTCGGTTTTGCCGACCCCGGTCGGGCCGATCATCAGAATGTTCTTGGGGGTGATTTCCTGGCGCAAGGAATCGCTGACTTGCTGGCGCCGCCAGCGATTGCGCAAGGCGATCGCGACGGCCCGCTTGGCCGCCGACTGACCGACGATGTGCTTGTCGAGTTCCTCCACGATCTCGCGCGGCGTCATTTGCGACATGGGGGCCTCACAGCTCCTCGATGGTCAAATGCCGGTTGGTGTAGATGCAGATGTCCGCCGCGATGTTCAGCGAGCGCTCCACGATCTCGCGCGCCGATAAATCGGTCGCTTGCAGGAAGGCGAGCCCGGCCGCCTGGGCATAGCTGCCGCCCGAACCGATCGCGATCAAGTCGTGTTCCGGTTCGATCACGTCACCGGTACCGGAGATCACATAGGAGCTGTCCACATCGGCGACGCAAAGCAGCGCCTCGAGCCGGCGCAAGCTGCGATCGCTGCGCCAGTCCTTCGCCAGCTCGATCGCGGCCCGCGTCAAATTGCCGAATTTCTCGAGTTTTGCCTCGAAGCGCTCGAACAGTGTGAAGGCGTCGGCCGTGCCGCCAGCGAAACCCGCAAGCACCTTGCCGCCATAGAGCCTGCGGACCTTGCGGGCATTGCCCTTCATGACCGTCTGTCCGAGGGTCACTTGGCCATCGCCGCCGACCGCGACACGGCCATGCCTGCGCACGGCAAGGATGGTCGTGCCGTAGAGGCGAGCCGGGTCGTGGCATGCGGGATCGTGGGGGGAATCAGCACTCATCGGACTCAAGCGACGTGGGGTCGCCGGGCGCCGTTTCAAGAGCGGCGGCGCGCCCGCGGATGCGCCGCGTCGTAGACGCTAGCGAGGCGCTGGAAGTCCAAATGGGTGTAGATCTGCGTCGTACCGATGTCCGCGTGCCCCAAGAGTTCCTGGACGCCGCGCAAGTTGCCGCTCGATTCGAGCAGATGAGTCGCAAAGGAGTGGCGGAACATGTGCGGATGGACGTGCTGGCCGATGCCTTGACGGCGCGCCCAGGCGGCGACGCGCAACTGCACGGCGCGCGTGGTCAGCGGCCGCCCCGCGGCGGTGACGAACACGGCCTTCGCGGCGGTTTGCGCGCGGGCGAGCATCGCGTCGCGCTCCACGAGCCAGAGACGCAGCGCCTCCACGGCATGCCGGCCGACCGGCACGATCCGGGTCTTGTTGCCCTTGCCGAGCACCCGCACGGTCCGATCCGCGAGGTCGAGCGCCCCGATCTCGAGGCCGACGAGTTCGCTCAAGCGCAACCCGGACGAATAGAAGAGCTCCATGATCGCCTTGTCCCGACGCGACAGAGAATCTTCGCTGCGAAAGGACAGCAGCCGCCCCATTTGATCCGCGTCCAGCGTTGCCGGCAGGCGCTTCTTCGGTTTCGGCGCGCGCACGTCGATTGCGGGATTGCGTTGCGCATGCGCTTCGCGCTGCAGATACGAGTAAAAGCCGCGCACCGCGGACAGCCGACGCTGGATGCTGCGCGGGCTCAAGCCGCCGGCGTGCTCACCGGCCGCAAAGGCGCGGACACCGGCGTGTTCGAGCGCCGGCCACGCGTCGATGCCGCGGCGCGCGCAGAAGCGCCGCAAGCTGTCCAGATCTTGACGATAGGCTGCGACCGTATGCGCACTCAAACGCCGTTCCTGGCGCAGATGCGTCAGGAACCTGAGCAGCCAGTCGTGCATGCTCAACGCGTCAGCGCATAGGCCACGAGTTCCCCGATGCGTGACAGGAACTCGGTGCTCATGGTCGGATGAAAGCGGTCTGAGTCGCTCGCGCCGATCGCGAGCAGTCCGAGATTGCCCTTCGGACCGATCGGGGTCAGGGCAACCGAGCCGATTTCGATCGTGTCCTTGCCGAACAGGTAATCCCGTTGGCTGTCGCGAATCTGACCGCAGCGGGGCTTGCCCGATTGCAACAGGCTTTCGAACGACTTCACCTCGGCGCTGCCGGCATCGCCGGCACGCACGAACCGTGCCGGGTGGCCCTCGAGCGCCGCCGCTTCCGGCATGAATAGAACGAGCACGGAGTGCATGGCGTCGAAATCCTCGCGCAACGAGGTTTCGATCGCCGCGATCGTCTCGCTCGAGTTATGGGCGCGAATCAGCCGCTGGCTCAGGCGGTGGATGCGATCGGCGAGCGCGTCATTGGCCCGTGCCACGTCGACGAGTTCCTTCAATTTGCGCTCCAGGGTTTGATTCCGGTCGCGCAGTACTTCGACTTGACGCTCGACCAGGCTGACCGTGGCGCCGCTTTCGCGCAGGTGCGGCAGGCGCAGCTTGGCGAGCAGGTGTCCATTGCGTTCGAAGAAGTCCGGATAGGTCTGCAGATATTCCGAGACTTCCGTGTCGCTCAACGTCGCCGGCTTGATGTCGCGCGCGTGACTCGTTGTCATGTTGTCATTGCTCCCCATAGTGTCAAAAAAAGTGTGCCAATCTCGCTGGTGTTCAAATCTCGATCGATCCTGTGAAAACGGTCGTCGCCGGGCCGGTCAGCCACAGCGGCTCGCCCACTCCCGGCCAGGAGACTTTCGCGTCGCCGCCCCGGAGGGATACCGATACTTCCGCGGCGAGCAGATCCTGGCGCCGCCCGACTGCAACGGCTGCACAGATGCCCGTCCCGCAGGCGAGCGTCTCGCCGGCGCCGCGTTCGAACACGCGCAGCCGGATCCGGCCGCGGTCGACGACCTGCATGAAGCCGACATTGGTCCGCTGCGGAAACATCGCGTGATGCTCGAGCAGCGGGCCCCACGCGGCGACGGGCGCCGTATCGACGTCCGCCACACGCAGCACGATGTGCGGATTGCCCATCGACACCGCGCCGAACTCGATGTCTTCGCCGGCGATGCGGAGCTGATAGCGCAGCGCCTCGCCGGGCGCAGCCTCGTCGGCCACACGCATCGGCAGCGAGTCCGGGGCGAAGTTCGGCTCTCCCATGCACACGGACACGAGTCCATCCTCGCGCACCAAGGCGCGTATGGGTCCGCCGCGACTGCCCATCGTCAGCTCGCGTCCGAGTCCGGGTTGCTGCGCATAGAGCAAAGCCGCGATACAGCGCGCGCCGTTGCCGCACTGTTCGACCTCACTGCCGTCGGAATTGAAGACGCGGTAGAAGACCCGCGAACGCTCGTCGCGGGGCGCTTCGAGCATCAGCGCTTGATCGAATCCGATGCCGGTATGCCGGTTCGCGAGCGCGCGCAGTTTGTCCGAGTCCAGACCGCCGGCGGAGGCGGGCGGAGCTTTGAAAACCATGAAGTCATTACCGAGCCCCTGCATCTTTGAAAACTCGATCCGCATGCCGTGAAGCATACCCCTAAGCACCCGCCTGCGGCGAGCGCGCACCCCGAGGGGGTTGCGTAAAGCGTCGGCGGCCGTTACCTTCGGGTCAAACAACAAGCGGCCGAACGTATGCGCCATATCATGATCTTGAATGCCAAGGGTGGGTGCGGTAAGAGCACGATCGCCACCAATCTCGCGGTTCACTTCGCCCGAGACGGTGCCGCCGTCTGCATCGCCGACTATGACCCGCAGCGTTCCAGCCTCGATTGGCTCGCGCAGCGTCCGGGCGACCTGCCCGCAATCAGCGGTGTCGCCGCGTTCGAAGAGGGAATTCGCGGCGTACCACGCAACACCGACGTTCTGGTCATCGACGCGCCGGCGCGCGCCCACGGCGCCGAGCTCAACGAACTCGTGCGGCGCGCGGAAACCATCATCGTGCCGGTGCTGCCCTCGAGCATCGACATGAAGGCCTGCAGCCATTTCATGAAGGACTTGCTCGAGATCGGCAAGGTGTCGCGCAAGCAGGCGCGACTCGCGGTCATCGCGAATCGCGTCCGCGAACATACGCTGATCTTCGAGGAGCTGGATCTCTACCTGACCCAGCTCAAAGTGCCTTACCTCGGGCAGCTGCGCGAGGCGCAGAACTACGTTCGGGCCTATGCGCGCGGCATGGGCGTGCTCGAGCTGCCGGAGTACCTGGCCTGGCCCGATTGGAAGCAGTGGGAACCGATCGGCGAATGGCTGCAGAGCAAGCGCAGCCAGCCCGTCGCCTGAGGAACGCGCGCTCGCCTCCAAGCCGCAGCTCCGTTACAAGCTCGCCGCGATGCCCGCGTCGAGATCCGCATAGGCGAGACGGAGTCCGAGCTCTTCGCGCAAACGGCGATTGTCCACGCGCCGTGATTCGCCGAGGAACGACCAGGTCGATGCGGAAAAGGTTTGCTCCGCCATTCGGCGGCTGATCAGCGGTGGCGCGGGCAGCTGGGCTATCCTCGCGACCCGCTGCAAGAAGGCCGTCGAGCTCTCGTCGCTGCCATCCGTGACGTTGAAGATGCGCCGGTCGGCGACCTCGGCAAGGCCGGCCGCGAGCGCTGCGCTCACGAGGTCATCGACATGAATGCGGTTCGACGGCATCGCCTCGCGTGGGTCGATGGCGGGCTCCCGGCCGGCCAAGCGGGTCAGCGGCAGGCGTCCGGGGCCGTAGATGCCCGCGACTCGCAAGATGCACCAGGAGAGATTCCGCGTCTGCGCCCAGGCGCGCAGATCCTTCTCTGCGGCGAGTCGCCGCGCGGCTCGCGCGGTCCTCGGTGCGGGCGGTGTGTCCTCATCTACGTGACCGCCCTGATGATCGCCGTAGACTCCTGTCGTACTGAGATACACGATCCGCCGTGGCCGGCTCACGATGCCCGCGAGCAAACGCGTCAAGCGCGTGTCGGTCTGCCCCGAGGGCGCGGGGGGAACACAGTAGAAGACCAGATCGTCGTCCTGCACGATGCCGGCCACGCGCTCGTCCGGCAGTGCCTGATCGAGGTCCAGCGGCAGCGCCTGCAGGCCCGCGGCGGCGATCTCTCGCAAGCTTTCCGGCCGCGTCGCGTAGCCGCGCACGCGTGCGCCTGAATCGCGCCAGCGACGGGCGAGGCGCAGGCCGGTGTAGCCGCAGCCCACGATCGAGACGGAGTGCATGGTAAGGTGTTGCTGTCAGGAGCCTTGATGCACATCAGTCTAACCAACTCCACCCGCAGTTTCAGCGCCGCCGCGGACCAATCACTGCTCGATGCCGCCTTGCAGGCGGGACTGAAACTGCCGCACGGCTGCCGCAGCGGTAACTGCGGCTCCTGTCGGGCCCGCTTGCAGCAGGGCTCGATCCGCTATCCGGATGGCCCACCGCAGGGGCTCAGTGCCGCCGAGGTCGCCGACGGCCAGATCCTGCTCTGCAAGGCGCGCGCGCGCGGCGACCTCGTGCTCGAGCCGAACGAGATTCACGCGGCTCGCGAAGTCCCGGTCAAGCGCCTGCCATGCCGCATCGAAACGGCCGAACGGCTCGCGCACGACGTGCTTGGGTTGCATCTGCGCCTGCCGGCGGTCGAGCCGCTGGCCTTTGCCGCCGGTCAGTACATCGACGTGCTGCTGCCCCGCGGACGCCGCCGCAGCTTCTCGATCGCCTCGCCGCCGCATGCAGCGCGGTTGCTCGAGCTGCACGTGCGTCGCGTCGCAGGCGGCGAATTCACCGCGCCTCTGTTCGCGCGCGACCCGCGCGGCATGCTCCTGTCGATCGAAGCTCCCCTGGGGCAATTCACGCTGCGGCCGCCCGAGACCGACTGCAGCGGCGCGAGCTCCGCAAGTTCCTTGCGCAGGCCCTTGTTGATGATCGGCGGCGGCACGGGTCTTGCGCCACTCAAGAGCATGCTGCTCGACCTCATCGACAAGCGCAGCGAACGGGAAGTCACGCTTTATTGGGGCGCGAGGGCGGAGCGGGACCTCTATGCCGACGCGCTCTTGCGGAAGCTCGCCGCCGCGACGCCGGGCTTGCGCTATCACCCTGTGTTGTCGGAGCCGCCCTGCACCTGGTCCGGTCGGCGGGGCTGGGTCCATGCGGCCGTGCTCGCGGACCTCACCAGTCTCGCGGCTCACGACGTTTATGCGGCGGGGCCGCCGGAGATGGTCGCCGCCGTGCGCTCCGAATTCGTCGCGCACGGCGCCGATCCCGCGCGACTATTCTGCGATTCCTTCGACTATGCGTCCGATGCGCCGGCGCGCCACTGCAGCAAGGCGGCGAGCAGATCATGATCCTCCGCCGACGCCGCAAGAATCGCGGCCCGCCGCAGTCCCCAGTGCGCGAGCCCCGCGCCGATGCGCGCGCTCGCGATCAGCCACTGCGCCTCGAGCAGTAGCTGGCGCAGCGGCGCCGGTGCGATCCGGAGGATGTTCTCGCCGACCTCGAGACTCGTCGCGGTCACTACTTGGATTTCGCCCGACCGCAAAGCCTCTGCGGCACGCCGTAGGTCCGCGGGTTTCGGGACCGCCGGCAGGCGTTCGTAGACGTCCGCCGCCTCGACCGAGGCGCCGCGCCGGGCGAGTTCGGCTTGCAACGTATCGCGTCCCGCCTTGCCCTTGACCAGCAGCACGCGCTTGCCCGTCAAGTGCGCCAGGCGTGGATCGGCGAGCAGACTCTCAGTGTCGTAGCCCGTGCTCGGGACGATGGCGACCCGGTAACCCGCCTGGTTCAGTGCCCGTGCGGTCGCCGGACCGATCGCCGCGAGCGACAAATCGCGGCGCTGCGCGAGCAGCGCGGCGCCGAAGCGCACGGCGTTGGCGCTGACGAAGACGATCAAGTCGAACCGTTCCAGCGACCCGAGGCGATCGCTCAAGGTGCGACGCTCGGCGATACCCTTGACCTCGATCGCCGGCAGCCGCAGCGTTACGGCGCCCTCGGCCTCGAGCAAGCGGCACAGCGGCGTCGCTTGGTGCTCGGGGCGCGTCACCAGAACACCGACACCGCGCAGTGCCGCCATGATTCAGTCCGTGCGCAACCGCTCGAGCAGGGGCCCGGCTCCGGCAGCAAGGATGCGCTCGGCCAATTCCTCACCGAGTGCGAGCCCAGCCTGGGCTGTGCCCGAAATCTCCTCGCGCAACAAACGCGAGCCGTCGGGTTCCGCGACCAAGCCGGCGAGCGTCAGCCGCTCCCCGTGCAAGGCCGCGTGCGCGGCAATCGGCGACTGACAGCTGCCGCCGAGGCGACCGGAAAATGCGCGCTCGGCGTCCATGGCGATGCGTGTCGGTGCATGTTCGAGGCAGGCCAGCCGCCTGCGCGTGGCCTCGTCGTCGATCCGGCATTCGACGCCGATCACACCCTGGCTCACCGCAGGCAGCGACACCGAAGTGTCCAGCCGAGCCGTGATCCTGGCCTCCCAACCGAGCCGCACGAGACCAGCGCAGGCAAGCACGATCGCGTCCAGTTCGCCGTCGTCGAGGCGCCGCAAGCGCGTATTGACGTTGCCGCGCAAGGCGTGAATTTGCAGGTCGGGGCGCGCTGCGAGCAGTTGCGCCTGGCGGCGCAGGCTCGACGTACCGACGCGCGCCGCGGGCGGCAGATCTTCGAGACGCGCGTAGCCGCCCGCGATCAGAGCATCGCGCGGGTCGGCCCGCTCGAGCACGGCGGCGATCAGAAATCCCGGCGGCAGTTCCGCCGGCACGTCCTTCATGGAATGCACGGCAATGTCGGCCCGCCCCTCTTCCATGGCGACTTCCAACTCCTTGATGAAGAGCCCCTTGCCGCCGATTGCGGCAAGACTGCGGTCTTGGATCAAATCGCCCTTGGTCGACATGGGAACGAGTTCCACGTGCAGCGCCGGGTGCGCGTCACGCAGGCGCTGGGCGACGTGCTCCGCCTGCCAGAGCGCAAGCTGACTCTTGCGAGTCGCGATGAGAATACGGGGCGTGGTCATGCTTTCACCGGAACAGCATCGATTTGAGTCGGTAGACCGCAGAGATGTCCTCGTCGCCGTGGCCGCCTGCGATCAGCCGTTCGTATTCCTCGAGCGTCGATTCGACCACGGGCAGTGTCGCCCCATGGGCAGCGGCCATCTGACGACAAATGCGCAAATCCTTGTCATGCAGGCGCACACGGAATCCCGCCGGATAGCGTTCGTGCGCCATGAACGGCGCACGATTGACGAAGTACCAGCTCGACCCTGCGCCCTTGCCCAGGGTCTCGATCAACCGGTCGAGCGGCAGACCCTCGGCCTTGGCGAAGGCCATGGCCTCGGCGACCGCCTGGATGATCCCTGCGCACATGATTTGATTCGTGGCCTTAGCGGCCTCGCCGGCGCCACTCGCACCCATGTAGGTGATCGTCCGGCCGAGCTTTTCGAGCAGCGGTTTGGCGGCGGCGAATACGGCCTCGTCGCCGCCCACCATGATCGCGAGCGTCGCTGCGCGCGCACCCTCCACGCCGCCGCTGACCGGACAATCGAGATAATCGACGCCGACCGCGCGCAGGTCCGCGTACATGTCGCGGGCCGTGCCCGCACCGATCGTCGAACAATCGATCACGAGTGTGCGCGGACGCAATCCGGGCTTGAGGGCGGCGACGACCTCGCGCACATCGGCGTCGGCCGAGACGCAGATCACGACCACGTCGCAGGCGGCGCCCACCGAGGCGAGGTCCGGGTAAGCGGTCACCTGCAATTCGGCGGCGAGAGCAGTGGCCTTGTCCGATCCGCGATTCCACACGCCGGTCAGCAATCCCGCCGCATGGAGATTCCGGGCCATGGGCGCGCCCATGGCGCCCAAGCCGATAAAGGCCGTCCGCATAGTCATTGCACAGATGCTCCCCGGCTACGCCGTCTTCGCAGACGCGTAGCCTAAGGCTTTGCGCGCGCAGCGGCAAAGGCGGGCAGTCTGACCCCCGGCGCCGGCCGGTGTCGATCAGGGATCAGCGCGTCTCGATCAGGGGGTGTCGGCGCTGCAGGCGTCGTCGACAGCTTGTTTCGCGCTCAGGCGCTGTGCGTCGATTTCCTGCGAACTGAGATAGACGCGCTGGCCGTTGTCGTCAGTCTTGTAGATACGCCGACCCTCGATGAGTTTCTGATATGCACTTTGGGCCTCAGCGCATTCTTTTTGCTTGGTCGCGCCAACGTCTTGGGCAATCGCCTCTTTGTCCTGCGCGATTTTCGGATTACCGGCTTGGACCGTCAACGGCGGCTTGCTCGATGGCGCAGGGGCGGCCGCCGCATGGGAGCCCGGGAGATAGACGACTTCCGCCTGCACGCCGTCGGGCGGTGTGTCGCCGTATTGCAGCTTGCCCTGGGCGTCGATCCACTTGTAGACGACGGCCGAGGCCATGCCCGACCAGGCCAGCAGCACTGCGCACAAAAGTACCCGTTTCATGTAGCGACTCCAGATGTCCCGCCATGGCGTAACGGAGCCTACAGTGCGCGCGAGCCGGATTCTCCGGTGCGAATGCGCACTGCCGCCCCAAGTTCCGCGATGAATATCTTGCCGTCTCCGATCTTGCCCGTCCGCGCGGTCTCGATGATCGCCTCGACCACGCGGTCCACCTGCTCATCATCGACGGCCAGCTCGAGCTTTACCTTGGGCAGGAAGTCGACGACGTATTCCGCACCTCGATAGAGCTCAGTGTGACCTTTTTGGCGACCAAAGCCTTTGACCTCGGTCACGGTAATGCCCTGAACTCCCACATCGGCCAAGGCGGATCGCACATCGTCCAGCTTGAACGGCTTGATGATGGCAATGACCATTTTCATCGGGCAACTCCTGATTTTTCGATACCGAGCCTACAGCGAACTGTGCCGCGATGTCGCAGTCGTTAGCAGCATGAACACTGCAACGCAGCATGGCGAGTTCGATGCGCGTACTGTATAAACGCACTGCGTCTCGCGCCGGGTGCGTGAATTAAAAAACGGCGTGGGTCCCGTGAGGGATTCCACGCCGCCGGAATATCGCACCGACGGGGGAGTTGGCTGGCTTGCCGGCGCGAGATGCTCCTAAATCGTCAGAATGTTTGCCCCGGCGACTCCAGGGCGAGGCTCCTGCTTTCCTCGTCACACCATCGTTTGACCACCTGTTTCAAATCGCGTCGGGACCGGTTTCACCCGTGCGTACCCGCAAAGCCTGTTCCAGTTCCAGAACCCAGACTTTGCCGTCGCCGGTCTTGCCCGTTCTCGCCACGTTACAAACCGCTTCCATGACCTGCTCCGCAATTGAATCATCAACTGCGAGTTCGATCTTGGCCTTAGGCAAAAAGTCCACACTGTATTCCGCACCGCGGTATATCTCAGTGTGCCCGTGTTGCCGCCCATAGCCGTGCACTTCCGTGACGGTTAGCCCTTGAATCCCAATGTCTGCGACCGCCTGCCTAACCTCGTCCACCTTGAAAGGCTTGATGACTGCGGTGATCAGCTTCATGCCTTTAACCCCGCCCCCATCGATCGCGTTTTGCCGTGCTTTGATCATTGCAGCTTTCGTGCCAGCATTGTCGGCACTTGAAATCAATCACTTACACCCGATACCAAGGACCGCACGCACTGATTTGGCGCGGCCACGAATTCCGCCTGCGTTATGAAAGTGCGACTATATTCGTCGTCTGTCCCCCAAGGAGGTCGCTCATGAGTTTCACCAATTCCAGTGCCCTGGATGATTTGGCGCGTCGCCTAGCCGAACAAGTGCCCGAATCCGTGCGCGCCTTTGGCCGCGATCTGGAGAGCAATTTCAAAGCGGTGCTGCAGGCCCAACTGAGCAAGCTCGATCTGATCAACCGCAGCGAGTTCGATGTGCAAGCTGAATTGCTCGCCCGTACCCAGGCGCAGCTCGCGGCGATGGAGGCCCGGCTCAAGGATATCGAGGCGAAACTCGCCCCTCAGTGAGGGCCGGCGGCGATTTCGGTCGAGGGCGACCAGTTTGCGGCCGAATTTTTCGACTGCGGCGCCGCGCGCATGTCCCGTATCCGACCGGTGTCAAGATCGACCGCGTAGTCGACGACGCCGAGCAGCGTCGCCTGGACTTGGCCGAGCAGCAAGATCTCGCTCGAGCCGTAGGATTCGGTGTGAATTTCGCCGGACGCATCCCGCCCGGTATAGCGGCGCGCAAGCAAACAGTCCTCGATCGGGGCGCAGCGCTGCCGGGCAAACAACATGATCTCCCCCGGCTCGAGTTGCGCGAGATCGGGGTACTCGATGACGGTCAGCACGTTTTCGGCCGGTGCCTCCGCCGTGGCGAGGACATCCCCCGCCAACAACAGGGAACCCCGGCCACTCTGCGCGATGCGTTTTGCCTCGTCGATTGCCGTCAGGGCGATTTGGATCTGAGCGGGCGTCATGTTTGCCGTGGATATGTCGGCGTGCGCGGGGTTCAGCGCCAGAAACAAGGCCGCTGCCGATGCAAACGAGCTGATTTTCATCGCGAATCTCCTGGCTCATCGTCGATCCACGCAGCTTAAGTAATATTAGTGGACGGTTCGGTGTGACATATGCAAATTTTACAATATTCAGGGTTTGCCTGATGGCGGGACCTCCGGCCTTTCAAATCCGCGTCCTGCGTGGCGATCAAGGCTTGGGCGGCTATCGCTGGGGCGTGGAGCGCAAACGTACGCTGCTGGCTACGGCACGCGGCCGCCGCGTCACGGGTTAGCAAATTCGCACGATCCGGGGCCTTATGCCGGCGGCCTACCGCTGCGACCTGGTTTAGTCTCCCGCAGGGATCTAGGCAGCGCGGGTGGGATGGAACGCTAGTGCGGAGGAATGTCGCGGTCAGTACGGTACTCAGCCGTGCCCCCTTGGGGCTCGCGGCGCCGCTGGTCCGAGTCGAAGTTCACTTGGGCGGCGGCCTGCCGAATTTCGTGATCGTCGGCTTGCCGGAGGCCGTCGTGCGTGAGAGTAAGGAGCGCGTGCGCGCCGCGATCACGAATGCGGGCTTCGATTTTCCCGTAGCCCGCATCACGGTCAACCTCTCGCCGGCCGACTTGCCCAAGGACGGCGGCCGCTTCGACTTGCCGATCGCCATCGGGATCCTGGCGGCGAACCAACAACTCCCGGCGAGCAGTGTCCGCGGCCGCGAGTTTTACGGCGAACTGTCCTTGAGCGGGGAGTTGCGCGAAACCGCCAAGCTGCTGCCCGCGCTTATGGCGGGCAGCGCCGCGGGTCATGAGCTCGTCGCGCCGACGGCCAATGCCCTCGAGGCGGGACTCGCGGCTTCGCCGCGGATCCGACTCGCCGACCACTTGGCGCGCGTCTGTCGGGCACTCAGGGATGGCACCGAGCTGCTTGCCGCCGCACCGCATGCCGCTGTCGCCCTCGCCGGCGCCGCTGCGCCGGATCTCGCCGAGGTCCACGGTCAGTTCGGCGCAAAGCGTGCACTCGAGGTCGCCGCCGCCGGCGAACATGGTTTGCTGTTGCTCGGTCCACCCGGAGCCGGCAAGACCTTGTTGGCGCAACGCTTGCCGGGCTTGCTGCCGCCACTCAGCGCAGCCGAGGCGCTCGAGCTCGCCTGCCTCGAGTCCGCCGCGGGGCGCCGCCCTTCGGGAAGTTCGGCGCGTCCGTTTCGTCACCCGCAACACACCGCGTCGGTTGCGGCATTGACGGGCGGCAGCGGCTTCCGACCCGGTGAGTTGAGCCTCGCGCACTTGGGCGTGTTGTTTCTCGACGAATTGCCGGAGTTCGCACGCAACGCGCTCGAAGCTTTACGCGAGCCGCTGGAAAGCGGTGTCGTGGTGCTCGCGCGTCTGAAGCAGCGCTGTGAGTTTCCGGCACGCTTCCAATTGGTTGCGGCGATGAATCCCTGTCCCTGTGGTTATCATGGCGACCCCCACGGCCGTTGTCGCTGCTCGGGGCAACAGGTACTACGGTACCGGAATCGCGTTTCCGGTCCGCTGCTCGATCGCATCGATGTGCATGTTGAACTCCCGGCGCTGCCGCCGGAGCACATGTTCCGAGACCGCCACGCGCTGCCCGAGAGGTCGGCGATCGTCGCCGCGCGAGTCGCAGCCGCGCGCAGAATCCAGCTCGATCGTCAGGGAAAACCCAACGCGCGCCTCTCGAACCTCGAAGCTGCCGGAGTCTGTCAATTGGACAGCACGTCGCGGGATCTGCTGAGGACGGCAATCGTCCGACTGGGCCTCTCGGCACGCGCCTACGATCGCGTCTTGAAACTTGCGCGGACCTGCGCGGATCTCGGCGGCGTCGCAGAGATCCGCCGCAGCGACGTGTCCGAGGCGGTCGGCTTACGCGCCTTCGATCGGGCGCCAACCTGTTGAGACGGGCGCTTACTTGTTGAGAGATACCATATAGTCGACGGCCGAGCGGATCGTCGCGTCCGGCCACGTAGTGCCGCCACGGGCAGGCATGTTGCCCTTGCCGCCGATCGCGTGGGCATAGAGAGTTTCCTTGCCCTGCGCGATGCGCGGTCCCCAGGCCGCGTGGTCACCGATCTTGGGCGCGCCATTGATGCCGAGCGCGTGACAACCCGAGCACACTTGCTTGAACGCGTCCTCGCCGGTCTTCGGGACGTCGGCCGCCGGACCCGCACCCGATTTGGGTTCATCCATGGCCAACAAGGCCGAGTTGTCCTTGCCGGCGATGGCTTCGCGCGCAAACGGGGCGATGTTCTTCTCGACTGCGGCCGCGTGCAGCGGATCGCTCATCTGGTCCTCGAGCTGCTTCGCCCCAATCGCACGCGCCGCCGCAAACAAGATGATCGCGAAGACGACCAAAATGCCCAGTACGACACTGAATGAATTGAAGAAATGGGCATCCGATGAGGATTCTGGATTCGACATGCTAACTCACTGAAAAGAAGATGAAAAACGAGCCAGATAACACAGAAGTATAACGGCACCGGTGGTGCGACGGAATAGCGCGCGCACCACGAGCCGGGAAGTTCGCTAGAATCCACTCCATGAGTGTTTTGGCGCCCGTTGGATCGTCAGCCGATGGTGGCTGTCTCTGCGCTGCGATTCGTTACCGGCTCACGGGCGGTCCCCAATTTTCGGTCGTGTGTCACTGTCGGACCTGTCGGCGCGCAAGCGCGGCGCCGACCGTTGCCTGGCTGACCGTGGCGCGATCGCAGTTCGTGTTTTTGTGCGGTGAACCTCGCAGCTACCGCTCATCGTCTGGGGTCACGCGGCGATTCTGCGCAGCTTGTGGCAGCGCACTCACGTTCGAGACGGTCAAGGATCCTCAGACGATCGACATCACGACGGCGACGCTCGATGATCCGAACCTCTATCCCCCGACACGCGAAGTGTGGTTGGAGCATCGATTGCGGTGGCAAGCCGTGGATGCGGCGCTCGCACATTATCCGCAGGACAGCGGCTTCGATCCCGACTGAAAGTTTAAGGAATGGCAGTCATGTCACGACCCGGCACCGCCGCCTCGCTCGATGCGTCAGGCCATGCGAACGCACTCGTAGCGAGCTCGGCCGATGTGCCGCGCCTCGGTGCCGCCGGCCGGCTGCGCTTCTTGCTCATCGGGGGCGCCTTGCTGGCCGCTGGTGCCGCCTATGTCGCCGGCGATCCGACGGCGTATTTGCAAGCGGATCCAAAGCTGGGTGTCTTGCTGCGCGGCATGGCGGTGATCAAGGCCATGATCTCGCTGGCGGCGATGGCTGCCTTGTGGTGGCGCTTCGGCCGTCCGATCCTGACTGTGACGGCGGCGGCCTATCTCGTCGCGACGTGGATGACCGCGGGTGCCAGCATGCTCGTCTGGCAGCTCTGGCACATCGGCATCGGTGCGGTCGCATTCCATGCCGGTGAGTTGACGCTGCTCTTGGTCGCGTGGCGGGAGCATCGCGCGGAGTGAGCAGTGCCGCCGGCGAGTTGCCGAGGCTCGTCCCGTCGCGATGTTTCGCGCCGCTGGCGCTGCCTTGCGCGCGTGTGTTGATCCTGGGTTCGCTGCCGGGACGAGTTTCGCTCGCGCGGAGCCAATACTATGCTCAAGCGCAGAATACCTTCTGGCGGCTCATGGGCGACTTGTTCGATGCCGGCCCGCAGTTGGCCTACGAAGAACGCGTGCAAAGGCTGCTGATGCGCGGCGTCGCCGTTTGGGACGTCTGCGCCGCCGCCGAGCGCCCCGGCAGTCTCGATGCGGCGATCGTGCGCACGAGCGTCGCGACCAATGACTTCGAGGCTTTTTTCACGACGTATCGCCAAATACGCCTGATCGGATTCAACGGCGCCACGGCGGCGCAGCTGTACGAACGCCACGTGCAAAAATACCTGTCTCCCAGGGCGGCGGCGATCGCACGGCTGCGTCTGCCGTCGACGAGCCCCGCGCACGCTGCTCTGCCCTACGCGGCCAAGCTCGATGCGTGGCGGGTACTCGCCGGATGAACGCGCGGCGCGTCGGCTTGATCTCCGATACGCATGGGCTCGTTCGACCGGAAGCAGTGGACTTCTTGCGCGGCTGCGATCATCTCGTGCATGCCGGCGACATCTGCACGGCCGATGTCCTGCTGGAACTGGCCAAGCTTGCGCCCTTGACCGTCGTCCGCGGCAATAACGATCGGGGCGCTTGGGCCGATGCACTGCCCGAGCAAACCTTGCTCGACGTCGAAGGCATCCGGGTGTGCATCGTGCACGACCTCGCGCAACTGCGCATCGAACCCGCTGCGGCCGGCGTGCGCGTCGTCGTTTCCGGCCACTCGCACCAGCCCTCGATCAGCGAGCGCGACGGCATTCTCTATGTCAATCCGGGCAGCGCCGGACCGCGGCGTTTCAAGCTGCCGGTCAGCGTCGGCGAGTTGCGCATCGACGCTGGCTCCGTCGCGGCGCGTCTCTGTACACTGGGTGCGAGCCGTTGAGTAAGCCCTTGTCCGCCGAGCAGCCCCAGTCCGCCAAGCACTGTGTCTATGTCGCCAACTCCGAGAGTCAGGACATCTCGGTGTTCGTGCTGCATCGGGATGGGCGCCTGGAATCCTCGAGTCTGGTGCCGATTCAGCGACCCGCGGTCAAGGGAAAATCGGTTGTGCTGGCCTTGAGTCCCCAGCATGATTTCCTGTACGCGAGTTACGGCAACGAAGGCGCACCGCCGACCGTGGTCAGCCACCGGATCGATCCGGAAAGCGGTATCCCGACGGCGTTTTCCAGCACGCCGCTCGGCGACAGCGTCGCCTATCTTGCGACCGACCGCAGCGGGCGCTATTTGCTCGGCGCCTCCTATGCGGGCGCGAAGGTCATGGTGCATCCGATCGAGCTGGACGGCAGCGTCGGCGCCGTCCAGCAGATCGTCACGACGGAGCCGATGGCGCACTGCATCCTCACGGATCCCGGCAACCGTCACGTCTTGCATACGAGCCTGGGCGGCGACTTGATCTATCAGGAGTCCTTCAACCCGACGACCGGGCTGCTGACGCCGCAGGAGCCGCGCGCCTTGCACGTCCGCAAGGGTGCGGGGCCGCGCTTCATGAGCTTCGGCCGCATCGCGCCGGTGGTCTATGTGTTGTGCGAACTCGACGGCGCCATCCTCGTGCTGCCCTATGACGCGCAGCGCGGGCTGCTCTCTGCACCGATCCAAACGGCGAGCGCGCTCCCGCCCCAATTCGCGGGCAAGCCGTGGGCGGCGGATCTGCATCTGACGCCCGACGGCCGGTTCTTGTTTGCCTGTGAGCGCACCAGCAGCGTGCTCTCGGCGTTCCGGGTCGAGGCAGAAACCGGAGTGCTCACCCCGATCGGCCGCTACGAAACCGTCAAGCAACCGCGGGCGTTTCAGATCGATCCTGATGGACGGTTTCTCGTGATTTCCGGACAACTGGCGAACGCGGTGATCGTCTACGAGATCGACGGGGCTACCGGGGCTCTGACCGCCTCGTCCCAGTACCCGGTGGGTAAGAATCCCACCTGGGTGGAGATCGCGACCCTGCCGCCGTGAAGCCAGGTAGACGGTGGCAGGTGGTACGGATAGTATCTCGCCCCCCTCGCCGGATAAGCGCCCGTAGCTCAGCTGGATAGAGTACTGCCCTCCGAAGGCAGGGGTCACTGGTTCGAATCCAGTCGGGCGCACCATTAAAATCAACGCAGCCGCCGCAAAGCGAGGCGGGACGGTCAGATGCTGACCCGT
>Ga0209208_10001003_pt1 | contig 39065 bp, 32 predicted proteins | sample S1TSphfallax_3_FD_187694 | JGI IMG/M metagenome (GOLD analysis project Ga0209208, IMG submission 187694) | Host-associated microbial communities from peat moss isolated from Minnesota, USA - S1T2_Fd - Sphagnum fallax MG (SPAdes) (version 2) | ecosystem: Host-associated > Plants > Peat moss >... | reverse complement strand
GAACGGCGAACGCTTCGAGCCCGAAGATGCCACACCGAAGTCGAAGAAGTCGGGCCACATCACCTCGAAGGCGCTGATCTCATCGCCCAAGCGGGTCTGCAGCGAGCGCAGCAACGCGACGGCGGCAGCGAAGTTCTCGAGCGCACAGAGCGCCGTGCTACGCGCCGCGCGTCGCGGCCGCAGCCGGAGCACCGCGCGCGTGATGATACCGAGCGTGCCCTCCGAGCCGATGAACAAGTGGCGCAAATCATAGCCCGTGTTGTTCTTCAACATCTTGTGCATCGAGTTCAAGATGCTGCCGTCGGCGAGGACCACCTCCAACCCGAGCACCTGATCGCGGGCGCACCCCGACTGAAGCACCCGGTGACCGCCCGCGTTGGTCGCCAGATTGCCGCCGATCTGGCACGAGCCGCGCGCTCCCAGATCGAGGGCGAAGTCGAACCCCGCTTCATCCGCCGCCTGCTGCACGCTCTGCAGCGTCGCGCCGGCCTGCACGGTCATCGTGGCGGACGCCCGGTCGATTTCCTCGATATGGTTCATCCGTTCCAGCGAAACACAGACCGACCCTGACGACGGAATGGCACCGCCGGCCAATCCGGTGCGGCCGCCCTGGGGTACCACCGATTGCCGCGCCTCATGACACAGCCGCAGCAGAGTCGACACCTCGTCCACGGTGCGCGGCAGCAGCACGGCCATGGGACTCAATTCGCTGGAGCCGCTCCAGTCGCCGAGATAGCGCTGTTCGATCTGCGCGCCCGTTCGAACTGCATCCAAACCCAGCGCGTCAATGAGTGCGGGGAGGACCGAAGTCATGATCGCCCGCCTATCGCGCGTTGTTCATCGAGACCGGCTGCGGCGCGGCATTCATCGAGGCTGACTGTGCGCGCTTCTTCCGATAACCCATGGAGTCATTGATGCGACCCAGAATGTAATCGCCCGCGGCAATGGGCGGATAACGCGCTTCGCTGCCATCCCCGCCAAGATCGCGCGGATCCACCACCGCGTCATACGTCGGATCATAGAACGTTGCAATCGAATAGCGTTCACGTCCCGAGCGGTTGATGACCCGGTGCAGTGTCGAGCGGAAGCGGTCGTTGGACCAGCGCGCCAGTAAGTCGCCGACGTTGACCACCAAGGTTCCCGGGATCGGCGGGGCATCGATCCAGCGATCACCGGAAATTTCTTTCACCTGCAATCCGCCCACGTCGTCCTGCCACAACAGAGTGATGCAGCCGTAATCGGTGTGCGGTGCGACGCCGAATTGATCCTCGTCCGATTGCGGCGGCTGAGGCGGGTAGTACACCATCTGCGTGCGTTGCATCCGCTTGCCGTACCTCGAGGCGAAAAAATCCTCTTGGATGCCGAGACTCAAGGCCACGGCGCAGAGCAGGTCCGCTCCGCATTCGCCGATCGCCTCGTAGTAGCCATAGAGAGCCGGCCGCAGTGACGGCATGAAATCCGGCCAGTTATTGGGGCCCCGGAGCGGCTCGCCGGCGAGCACACTGGGATCATCTTCCGGGAGCTCCAAACCGATGCTGAAAAATTCCTTGTAGTCGGGTTTGCTGGCCTGGTACATGGTTGCATCGCCCAAGGCATTGAAGCCGCGATGCCGATGATTGACCGCCGCCCGCCGTTTGACTTCAGCCGGATGAGCGAAGAACTCGCGTGCCGCCTGGATAACCGCATCAAGCACAGTCTGGGGAACTCCATGGTTGCTGACATAGAAGAACCCCGTCCCGGTACAGGCAGCCCGGATCGCCGCCGCCGCAACTTTGAGGCCGGCCGGATCGCGGGCCCGCACCTTGGCGAGATCGACCACGGGAATGGGCGAAGGTAGGGTCATTGGCCGTTGTAGTCCATGTCGCCCAGTGTACCCTGACCTCACGCCCGCACCCAGAAGGCGTTGCGATCGAGATAATTTTGCAGAAACTGCCGCAGCCTGGGCTGCGTGTCCTGATGGAACAAATGCTCCGGCGTCCCCTGGGCCGCCACCTTGCCATGATCCAGGAACATCACCGTATCGGCGGCCTGCGCCGCGAATCCCATTTCATGGGTGACGATGACCATGGTCATGCCGTCGCCGGCGAGACCCTTCATCACCTGCAGCACCTCGCCGACGAGCTCCGGGTCGAGCGCCGATGTCGGCTCGTCGAACAGCATGATGTGCGGTTCCATGGCGAGCGCACGAGCGATGGCCACGCGCTGTTGCTGACCGCCCGAGAGGCGGGCCGGATAGCTGTCGGCGCGCGCGGCGAGCCCCACCCGGTCGAGCATGCCGAGCGCACGGTCGTGGGCCTGCGCAGCGGGTAACCTAAGCACGCGCAGCAACGCCTCGGCCACATTCTGAAGGGCCGTCATGTGCGGCCAGAGGTTGAACTGCTGAAACACCATGCCGACATGACGCCGCACCCGATTGACCTCGGACTGTGCTGCCCGCACGCGTTGCCCATGGCGATTCATGCGATAGCCGAGCAGCTCCCCCTCGATCAATATCTCGCCGCTGTCGTAGGTTTCGAGAAATGCCATGGAGCGTAGCAGCGTGCTCTTGCCCGAGCCCGAGGGGCCGATGATGCAGGTGACCTCGGAAGGACGCACGGCAAACGAGACATCATCGAGAACGCGTACCTCACCGAACGACTTGGTGACGTGGCGGACTTCGATCAGCGGCGGCAGTGGCGCGCCGTCGGCCGCTCGCTTCAACATCCGCCTTTGCCCAAAAAACGGCTCATTCGCTGCTCGATGGCGAGTCCGGTCCGCGACGCCGCTTCGACCAGCAACCAGTAGCAAACGCACAACGTGAGCAGTGTTTCGACGAAGGCGAATTTCTCCGTCCCGATTCCGGTCAGCACAAAGGTGAGTTCCGGCACCGTCACCACCGATAGGACGGCGGTCTCTTTGCAGAGAACGATGACGAGATTGGTCAACGCCGGCAAAACGATGACCATCATCTGCGGAAACTCGATCCGCATGATGATCTGCAGCCGTGACAGACGCAATGCTTGCGCCGCCTCGATCTGACCTTGGGGAATGGACTCGAAACCGGAGCGGAATGCCTCGGCGAAATAAGCGCCGCCGTACAGTCCGAGGGAGACGATGCCCGCGACCAGCGGTGGCAGCGCCAGTCCGAAGGATGGCCCGCCGTAATAAAGGATGAACAACTGCACGAGGAAGGGCGTACCGCGAAATAGCTCGACATAAGCACGCAAGAGGGTCCGTACCCAGCGGCCGCAAAGCAGCCTTATCAAGGCGATCGCCAGGCCCAAGCCAACGCCCAAAGCCACGCCGGCGAGCCAGACACCCAAGGTGATGGCCGCTCCGCGCTCGAGCGCCGGCATCGCATCGACCAGGATCGAGGCATCGAACCGGATATTCAAACGACCTTCCTTGCAGGCTCCGGCACCCCGAAGACGGCGTGACCCAGGAAGGATAACGAACCGTTGATGATGAGATACACCAACCCCGCAGCGGCATAGGCCGTGAGCGGCCGATAGGTGCTGGCGGCGATGTTCTGCGCAGTGCGGGTGATATCCGCAACCCCAACCACCGAGATCAGCGATGATGCCTTCACCAGCATGACCGCTTCGCTGATGAGCGACGGCAGGGTCAGAATGAGCGCCTGGGGCACCTGGATACGCATCAACGTGGCGAGCTTCGACAAATTGAGCAGCTGCGCCGCCTCCAATTGCCCGTGGGCAATGCCGAGAAAGCCACCCCGCAGAATCTCGGCGAGATAAGCCGCTTCGCAGAGTGAGACGGCAATCGCCGCGGCGAGGAAAGGAGGCACGTTGATACCCAGAAACGGCAGGAAATAATAGACCAGCAACAATTGCACGAGCAGCGGTACGCCGCGGAAGAAGCTCACGTAAAGTCCGCCCAGGCGAGCGCACCAGCGGTTGGCGGAAAGCCGCGCCGAGCATATGGCGACGGCGATCACGAAACCTGCGGCGAGGCCGATCAGCGAGATGAAGACGGTGGTGCGGGCGGCCTCGATGAGCAAGACGAGCAGCGCGAGCGTGGCGCGCGATGAGCCGCCCGGGGCTGGCGGCACTGCGGTGTCCGGATCGCCGTGCGAATCCATGGCCGCCGCGAACCATTTTTTTTGCAAGGCGGCGAGCCGGCCATCGGCCGCCATGGCCCTGATATCGGCGTCGATCGCATCGATGAGCGTTTTGCTCGCGGCATCGTTTCGGCCCAGATACGCATAGTAGACGGGGGTGCCGAACGGCGGCCGCACCACGGCAAACGTGTGCGGACGTTGGCTCGCCACGTAGGCAATGTTCGGCAGCGAATTGGCCACCGCGACGATCCGGCCGGCAGCCAGGTCCGCGTATGCCTGATTGTTGTCGATGTATTCCCTGACCGTCGTCGTACCCGTGAGCCTCGCCACATATTGCTTGAGCTGTTCGCTTTGCGCAGAGCCTTTGGCGCCGCCGACCACCCTGCCCGCGATATCGCTGTTGCTATTGATCCGCGTGTCGCCATAGCGCTTCAGCAGAGCCACGGTGCCGTTGGCGATGGGCAGCGTGAAACGATAATGCGCCTTGCGGGCTTCGGTGATCATCAAGGGGCCGGAAACGATGTCGAACTTGCCCGCTTCGAGTCCGGGCAAAACACTCGGCCAGGGCAGATCGATGGTGCGGATTTTGAGGTCCAAATCCTTGCCGAGCTCGATGAAAAAGTCCTTGTTGAAACCCTGCTCCGCGCCGTTCTCGATGAAATCGAAAGGGGCAAATTGCATTTCGGTTCCCACCACCAGTTCGCCGGCCCGCCGCACCGCCGTGAGCTGGTCCTCGGCGCGGGCGTCGAGCGTTGCGCCGATGAGCACCGCGGCGAGCAGCAGAATCCGGCACGGCCGGCAGGGCGGAACGACTCGCAATCAAGGGTCCCCGTCGGTTGGTACGTCGATGCCCAACCAGGCCACCGCGCCCGCCACCGCGAAGCCGGAGCCGACGATGAAAGCCAGGGACCACAGCTGATGCGCCGATAGATAGGCAACGATGGGAATACCGATGATGCCGCCCAGATTGCCGCCCGTATTCATGAAACCGCAAACTGCCATGGTATCGCCGCGGCCTACGCTCATGCCCGCGCCCCAATAGGCCCCTTCGGTCAGTTCGACACACCCGTAGCAGACGGCGAGCACCGCGACGGCGGCATAGGGATTGGCGGCGGTCTCGGCAAAGAGCAGGAGCACCGCAACCAGCGGCAGTGCGAGGAGCGGCATCATCCGCAAACCCCATCGGTTGCCGAAGCGCTGGCACCATAAACTCGTGAGCACCCCGCCGATGCCGGCACCCAGTGCAGCCGCAAGCGGCGGAGCGGTGGCAAGCCAGCCCCCCTCCAGCAATGAAAACTTACGCTCTTGAATGAGATACAGGAACACCCAGTTCGACAGCAAATAAAATGTGTAATTCATGCACATGTAGGAGATGCCCAGCAACAGCACGTTGCGATTCTGCAAAAGCGCCCAGAGCTGCGCCGGCGTGACGGACGAATGCACCGTTGCCGCCGCCGGCGCCGAATGATGGGTGCCGATCTCGGCGAGCTCAGCGGCCGTCACCGAGCGGTGCTCGCGCGGGGTATTGCGGCCATACCAAGCCCACAGCGCAATGAGCGCGAGCGCCGGCAAGCTCGCCCATAGCAATGCGGGCTGCCACCCGAGCGCCAACATCATCGAGGCGATCAGCGGCGGTGTCAGAGCGGCACCGAATTGCAGCCCCATGGTCTGCAGACCCTGCACGGTGGCCCAGCGATTGGGTGGGAACCACGCTTCAAAAACACCGGCTGAAACCGGGAAGATGGCGCCCTGGGAGCACCCCAGCAGCACTTGCGCCGCGAGCAATGCAACGAACAGAACGTCGCCCTCAAAGAAATGCGGAACCAGCGGCGTGGCCACCGTGGCGAGAAAAGCCGCCAAGCCGATGATGACGAAAGTGCGCCGGGCTCCGACGCGCTGGCCGAACACCCCCCCGGGCATCTGGAAGAGCGCATAGCCCAGTACGAAGGCTTGCTCCAGCCAGCCGATCTGCACCTGGCTCAAGCGCAGGTCAGGCATCATGCGCTCGGCCGCCACCGTAATGGTCTTCTGTTGCACATACGCCATGAAGCCGAAGGCGAACAAGAACGCAAAGATCCGCCACCGGACCCGGCCCACGATCGCCCAGGCTTGGCTCGTTGCTGCCATCCTATCTCTCAGGAGCCCTGGGTCACGCTGTCCAGGCTATCCGATTTGCCCTTGCGCTCATCTGCCTGGCGACTCAGGCAAATCTGCACTGCATGGCCGAACGAGGTCGCCGCCTTGTCGGCGCCTCTGATACTGTCGATCGAAGTCCCGGACTGCAAGGCCACGCCCGGCAGGAATACCGTGACCAGGCATACGCCGGGCAGACGTTGGCGTACCAGGGCGGCTATCGCGTCCGCCTGATCGCGCTCGGGACTGGGGAAGGCGCTCACCAGATACACGATCGACAGATCGGCGGCGGAGGCCTCGGGCGGCGGAGGGGCGCGCAGCTCGTCGAGAGAAATATGACGCGCATCGATTTTCTGCTCGCGCAGCGCCCGTACCAACAACTCGGCCGCCAGATCGTCCGGTAAGGAGCCCAAGCCGATGCACAGCATCACCGATCCCGGCGGTACCTTCAATGGCCCCTGGAAGGGCCCGGAGATCTGTTCGCGCTGCATGCGCAGCATGCGGCCCAAGTTGGTTTCCTCCAGCACCGACGTGCGTACCGGCCGATGCGGGAAGCGGCGCGTACGGCCCGCGAGGCTCGCGATCACCGAGACAATCACCTCGCGCACCTTGCTGAGCTGCTCGCTCGATATGGCGCCCGAATCCATATCGAGACGCGCCATCAAGAGCGCCGGCATCAGCACGAGGTCACAGTAACTGGCGAAGGAATTGCGCTTGAGAAACGCTCGCGCGCTTTCGAGGATCTCGTGGGAGTCGGAGGATAACGCCCGCTGATAGAAGCGCTGAGGCATGGTCAGCGCCTGGGCGTCCCCGAGCAGAACGTCGAGCAGGCGGAGCGCCTTGATGTGCCGGCCGGCCACGACGAGGCAGAGAGTCAAGGGCGTCGACACGATGAGTCCGGTCGGACCCCAGAGCCAGCTCCAGAAAATCGCAGCCAATACCACCGATAAAGGCGACAAGCCGGTTGTGTGGCCATAGAGCTGCGGCTCAACCAGCTGACCGGCAATCAGCTCGACGATGACGAACAACCCGAGGGTCAGCGTGGCGAGGGCCCATCCCGGATCGACCGCGGCCCCCAACAGGGTGGCGCACACAGCGGCGATCCATACACCCACATAGGGTACGAAGCGCAATACGCCGGCGAGCGCCCCCCACAGCAATGCATGGGGCAGGCCGACGATCATGAGCCCGCCGCCGACCGCCACTCCGACGCCCAGATTGACCAGGAATTGCGAAACGAAGAAACGCGAGAGCCGCTCTCCGGCATCATTGAGTGCCAACGTGGTGGCCCGAATGTCCGTGCCGCCGGCGATGCGGATGAAGCGGTCCCGGACCGCCTCGTGCTCGAGCAGGACGAAGACCAACACCACGAGCACGATGCCCGCCGTCTCCAGCGGCACCCAAATGGAGCCCGCAACTTTTTCCAGTACCTCGAGGGAATCCGGCGGCGGATTGTGAACCTCCACGGGAATCGGCGCGGCCGGCCCGGCCGTGGCCGGCCCAGGCGCGGCCGGAGTCGCGCGCCGCCCCACCCCTTCGCTCAACAAGGTCAATCGTCCCACCGTCAAATCGTCCAGTGCCCTGAGCTTGTGTCCGATGGTCTTCTCATAGCGGGGCAAATTCGCACTCATCTTGACCATTTGCATGGCCACCACGACGGTCGCAGCGGTAAACGACAGTGCGAGCGCCACCACCGCAACCAGCACCGAGACGGTTTGTCCAAGGCCCAACCGCCGGAGCACGCGCACCAAGGGAGCGATCAGCAAACTCAAGATGACGGCGAGAGTAATCGGCACCAACACGTCGCGCCCCAGATACAGGAGCGCAAGCACCGTGGCGGTGGCGATCAGGCCGCCGGCGCGATCGCCCAGAGAAAATAGCGACTGCGGAACCGGCTCTTTCGAGGCTGGGGCATCCATGCCACCATATTCTCATTATCCCCGCCGCCATGATATCGCCGGTCGATCATTCTCCCGCGGGCGCGCCCGACGGCGGCTTCGGTGCCTGGGTCTTGTGCAACCCGGCATCCTGCAACAACAACTTGCGAACATAGAGGAACCGAATGGTGTCGTATTCGAAGGGAGAACCCGTCGAGTAGTAGCGAAAATCGACACCGGCCCGCTTGTCGACGGCGTTCAACACGCCAAGACCCCAACCCTGGTCGCCCCGATACAGATCCGCAACATTGATGCCATACGACGTCCCGTAGTCGCCCAAGAGCCCCACCGCCTCGCGCAGCGTCGACGGACCCAGGATCGGAATGACCAGGTAGGGGCCCGGATGCATGCCCCACTTCGCCAGGGTCGTACCGAAGCCGGTGGGCGCCTTCTCGAGATGAAAATGCGTCGCGACATCGAACAAGCCGGCCAGCCCCAGCGTGCTGTTGATGACGAATCGGCCGAGACTGCGGACGCCGCGGCCCAACCGCCCCTGGAGTGTGTAGTTGATGATGCTGTCGATCTCCGCGAGATTGTCGAAGAAATCATTCACGCCGGTACGGATCGGCGACGGCAGGTGCCGATAGCCGTTCGCGACCGGGAAGAACACCGCTTCATCGAAGCGCGCATTGAGGCGATAATTGAACCGGTTGAAGCGCTCCCAGGGATCGTAGGTGCTCATCGGCGGTGCATCCGCAGGCGTCAGCGGCGGCGGTTCGGTGCTGCTTTTCTCCTGCATTTCCACCGTCTTCTTGGTCGCGGCCAGGCCCTCTGCTTTCTTGATCGAAGCAGCATTGTCGGCGGCCGGGGTCTCGTCCGGCAGCCGATGAGTGACGATTCCCGACGACACGCAGCCGCACAGGAGCAACACCGGGCACGCCAAAAAAGCCCTCATGAACCACCCTGCCAGCGGCCTGCCAGCATATCGAGCATGTCGGCGACCTGGCGCCGGTCCCCGAGATTCCCCAGATGTCCCCCATGATCGTAGACGGCGATACGGGATCCCAAGGTGGATTTCAACCACTCGAGCTCCGCTTGGTTGAGAATGAGATCGTCGCTGTTGGTTTGCACGTAGTAGTCGAGATCACTGGAGAGCGCAGGCCCGATGATGTTGAGATTGTTGTCCGCGATCAGGGATGCCGGCGTCGAATGAGGACGGTGTTTCAGGTAATAGGGGGCGAAGACTTCCGTGAAGTAATCGTCGAACGGCTTTGTCCGCAACTCTTCCTCGATGTGTTCCAGCGGCTGACCCACCTCGAGCGGGTGATTCGGATCGGCAATGGCGCCGGTCTTGGCATAGATGTCGCCCGCGAGGAACAAATTCATCAGGTCGATGCGAAAACTGAGTGCAATCGCCGCCGAGAACTCCTGGTCCGTGGTCAACACCGCCGCCGCGGCGGCGAGCAAAAAACTCTGGTCGATCTCGACCCGATCCGATGCCCGATAAAAATTCGCGAGCTGTGCGAAGAGACGTTGATACAACCTTTCGACGCCGGCATCACCCGATCCAATGCTCTGCGCGAACAACTTGTCGAGCCGTTCCATCGAGGCGAACAAGCTCACCGGCGGTTCGATCATCACGGCACGGTGGATGTGCAAGCGCCCCTCCCGTGTGTCGATCGATTTGACGATGCCGGCATTCGCGCCGCCCAAACTGTAGCCGACGATATCGATGTCGCTGATCCGCACCTTGCGCGGCAAATGCGCCACGATGCGCTCGATGGAATCGTACAGATCCTGTCCGTCCTGCTTTAAATCGCCCGCCACACCGGTACGGGACGCGGCCACGATGAAGCGTGGAAAGGTCGGCGACGGCACCGTCAGTACGTGATATCCGTCGCCATACAGAGCGCCGCGCAGAGTGGCCACGGAAGAGGAATTGCCGTCATCACCGGTGCCGGCAATGACGATGACCAGCGGCGCGGGCTTGTTCTGTCCGGAAAACCAGACGCGCAACTTCTTGTCGTACCAGAAGATGCCAGGGACCTTTTGCCTCCAGGGCATGGGGATATCGATCTCGAGCACGGGAACGGTATCCGGCATCGGCGCGATATCCTGCGGCGGAGTGCCGAAGACCGTCGCGCGCAGTGCTGCCGAATCCGCGAGACCCGTTGCGGGACCGCGCACCGTCGGCCGTACGATGGGGGCGCCATGGTCGGCATCGCCGGCAGCGGAGCGCGCCAGCGCCAGCGTCAGCGCTGCGAAGAGGAGGAACTTCAATCCGAGCCTTGAATTTCAACTAGGTAGGGGATTCCACGTACCGGAATTTATAGCGCATTGCTCGACGGCGCACCCATCCGGCGTGGGCAAACCGATTTCCCATCCACAGAGCGGCTTTGGCCGATACCCCTGCGCCCACGGATCCTACACCGAACAGAACCCGCGACTGATAGGCGCTGGCCGCGGAACTCTCGATTCTTCGAGACACGATATTTGAGGACATCCCGTGCGAACATCACTTGCAAAAGCCGCCGCGGCAGCAGCCGGGACCGTCTCTTTCGAGCCCATGGATGCCGGAACGCCCGAGGAACATTGGCTGCGGGAATTGTCCGCATGGCCTGTCTGGCTTCCCCCCCAGGCACCGCTGGTGGTGGTCTCGCCGCACCCGGATGACGAGGTGCTCGCCGTCGGCGGACTGATCCACTCCTGGGCGACGGCCGGTCATCCGGTGACCGTTGTGAGCGTCACCGATGGCGAAGCGGCTTTCCCGCAGTGGCAGGGCTTGGATCTGCTTCGTCGCGAAGAATTGAAAGGTGCGCTTCGCAAGCTGTGCCTGACCCATGTGTCCGTCATTCGCCTGGGGTTGCCTGACGGCAAGGTCGGCCAACACATGAACCGGCTCCGCAATGGCCTGTTGACGACGTTGGCGCCCGGCGCCACGGTCTTCGCGCCCTATGAGCATGACGGTCATCCCGATCACGATGCGGTCGGCGCAGTCTGCTGCGGATTGGCTCAATCGCATGGCATTGCGGTGGCGCGATACCCCGTATGGACATGGCATCACTCGAACCCGGTCGTGCTGAAGGGGCTGCGCGGAGTTCGCTTCATGTTGTCAACCGAGGCACGCCGCGCCAAGGCTCGCGCGGTGCAATGTTTTGCCTCGCAATTACAACCACCGCAGGCGGACCCCATCGTACCCAGGCATGTGTTGGCGCACTTCGAAAGACCCTATGAGGCTTTTTTATTATGAATGATTTGCACCATGGCTGCTGAGCGTCCCGCCGCCTGCAGAGGATCAGCGTTCGAGGATCGCTATTCGCGAAACCCCGACCCATGGGATTTCGCCGGGTCCGCCTACGAACGGCATCGGTACCGGACCGTGATGGAGGCGCTGCCGCAGTTCAGTTATGGGAGAGCGTTCGAACCCGGCTGCTCGGTCGGGGAACTGACCGCGCAACTCGCCGAGGTCTGTGGCCACGTCACCGCCACGGATGTCGCTCCGTCGGCAGTGGAACGCGCCCGGCAGCGCTGCGCGGCTTTCGTCAATGTCGAGATTTACTGCGCTGATCTCGCCTTGCTCATGCCGGCCGGCCGCTTCGATCTCATCATCTTCAGTGAACTCGGCTATTACTTTCCCATGCCCATGCTCGGGCGGATCACCCAGGCTTTGGCCCATAAGTTGAATCCCGGTGGGGACTTCGTGGCGGTGCATTGGCTGGGTCAGAGCGAGGACCATGTCCTCCATGGCGATGAAGTCCATGACCTGCTGCAGAACACACTGCCGCTGAAGTCGCTGGGCGGTGAACGGCATGCCGGGTTCCGCATCGATTGCTGGCGACAGTCATGAGTACCGATGCCCGATGGCGGGTCGGCGTCGTCATCCCCGCTCAGAACGAGGAGGTCACGATTCAGCGATGTATCGAGCATGTGCTCGCGGCGCATGAACATTGCGGCCGCCGGGCGTTGCTCTGGATCGTGGTGGTGGCCGACGCCTGCAGCGACGCCACGGTGCATCGGGCACGCATTGCGCTCGGCTGCCGCGGCGCAGTGATCGAGGGGTCGCCACGATCTCCCGGCAGCGCGCGGCGGCTGGGCGCGGCGGCGGTACTCGAGCATTTTGGGCAGGCAAACGCCGCTCGTATTTGGCTCGCCAATACCGATGCCGATACTTACGTGGCGCTCGACTGGCTGAAAGTGCACCTCGATCATGCCGACGAGGGTGTCGATGCGCTGGCTGGAATCGTTCAGCTCGACGCATCGGAAGGCGTGCGTGAGGACATCCGCCGGTTGTACCGGGAGACGTATCAGCTGGGCGTCGATGGAACCCACACGCACGTCCATGGCGCGAATCTCGGTGTGCGCGCCGACGCCTATCTCGATGTCGGCGGATGGAGTCATCTCACCGTGGCGGAGGATCATTGCCTGTGGCATCGATTGAAAGCGCGTGGCTGGCGATTACGCTCCTGCGTCAAGAGCGTCGTGATGACCAGCGCACGACTCCACGGCCGTGCCCTCGGTGGGTTTGCCGATACCATGCGTCGACGCCTGGGCGCCCAACATGGCTGAACTGCGAGAACATGTTCGGACTCTGTGTGATTCTTCGCTGCCGCTGCCCGGCCGCGGGCAAACGGCCGAACGGCATCGAGCCCTGCTCGCATTCGGCCGGGAGGATTTATCGTTGGCGCGCGTCGCGGAGGCGCATACCGACGCGGTGGCGATTCTGGCCGAGGCGGGAAAGCGCGCGTTGGCCGGACACCTGTACGGCGTCTGGGCCTCCGATGGGCCTCATGGCCGGGTGACGGCAACGCGTCTCGCTCATGGCGGCTGGCGTCTTGATGGTATCAAGCAATTCTGTAGCGGTACCAGTTTCCTCACCGCGGCCTTGGTGACGGCGCACGCGGAGGACGGCTTGTACCTGTTTGAAGTCCGCCTCGATCATCCGGCCATTCGGCCCTTGAACTCGACCTGGGCCACCCCGGCCCTTGCGGATACCGACACGGGACCGGTGGAGTTCGTCGCCGCGACGGTCGACTCGGACTCCGTGGTCGGAGATCGTGACTGGTACCTGCATCGACCGGGATTCTGGCACGGCGCCATCGGTCCGGCGGCCTGCTGGGCGGGCGGCGCACAATACCTCGCGGCTGCAGCCTGCGATCTGAACCGCACCGACCCGCACTCCCGGGCTCATCAGGGTGCGCTGCGCGCCATCTCATGGGGCCTTGATGCCCTGCTCGATCAAGCCGGCCGGGAAATCGATGCGGACCCTCGGGGCCGCGGAGACGGCCCCCGGCTGCGGGCGCTTCAAGTGCGGCATTTGGTGGAGCGATGGTGCACGGAAGTGATGGATCGAGTCGGGCGTGCCACCGGCCCGCAGCTGCTGTGCTTCGACGCAGGGTTCATCCGGCAGTATTCCGCCCTCACCGTCTATATCCGGCAGTGTCACGCCGAGCGGGACCTGGAAACGATTTAGCGCGAAATTTCCCCAAGCGTCTCGGCGTGTCTAGTGTGCGTACCGGCGTGGAAACAGAATGCGGAACGAAGTGCCTACGCCCTTGGTCGATTTGAGTTCTATCGTCGCGTCGAGCAGTTCGCACAACCGCTTGACGATGGACAACCCGATTCCCTCGCCCGCTTCGAGTGAGGCCTGCCCCTCGCTCACGCTGCCGGCCGCGGCGAGCAGGTCGGGTGCGGCATCCGGTAAGCCCGGGCCCGTATCCGTCACACACAATACCCATCTCGCTGGATCTTCCGCGGTGCTGTCTCCCCAGCTCACGGTGATGCCCCCATCGCGCGTGAACTTGACGGCATTCAAGATGAGATTCTGAGCAATGCGACGAATCTTCACGGCATCGCCATCCGCCGCAAATCTCGACGGTCCATCACAGCGCAGGAAAAGCCGCCGCTGCTGCGCCAGTGGCCGGATCCCCTCGCACAACTGGTACACGATGGGCGAGACGTCCAGTGGTTCGATCTGGCGCTGCTCGCGGCCTGCCTGTAGGCGCGCCAGGCTCGTTACATCGTCGAGCAAATGGCGCAGGGTCGTGACGTTGCGCATGAGGATGCGCACGAAATCATCGCGCTTGGAATCTGGGGCTCCTCCATTGGCAAGTCCGACGGTGGCATTCGCCACCACGCCGAGATTGCCGCGCAAATCGTGGGCGGCCTGACGCCATAGGTCCGCACGCTGCCTCTCGAGTTCCTGAATATTCGCCAACGCGCTCTCGAGTTCCCTGACCTGTCCGTCCGCCTCGTGCTGCTGGAGCTGAAAGTACTGGCTGACGCTTTCCTCGACACCGGTGCCGCACAGGCTCGCCCAGAGTCTGTGCGCCGTGCCCATGGTCTCGTACGCGACTTGCGGATGTTCCCTGGCATAAGCATCCAACTCAGCGACGACGCATTCGTTCAATTTACCGAGCTCGCGAGTCACCTCACGCAGGTCGTAGCCCTGCAGCCAGCGCTGCAAACCATGCGCCGCAGCCGACTGTTGGGCGGCCGCGTTCACGGCATCGAGAGCCTCTCCGCTTGCGGAATCGAGTTGGCGTTCGAAATTCAACAATAGCGCAGGGATATGATCGAAGAGCTGCGACCGCGGCAGCGCATCACCGGCGGCGAGAGCAGGATCTCTGCGAATCGCCTGCCGCCACGATTCCAGAACGCTGGCGCGCCGGGAGCGCAGGTACGCGGCGAGCGCAGCGCGGTCAATATCCTTCTCTCCCATATCCGTCTCCACAGCAATTCCCCGGTTCATAACGCTAACCATGAACTCCCTGGCGGGCAAGTAAATTCGCCTGGCGAACCGCAACAGCCGCTGCCCGCCTGTCGGTCCGCACTTCGGCCGAGTCCTACATGCCGACGGGGTGACAGACTCACTCCGTTGCTTGCGAGTTCCCCCTAGACTCTCCATGAATAACGAACCTTGCCGTGGATTTGCTCGCCCGGAGTTTTTTCTTGGAATTTCATCTTGATCTGGTCGGCGGCCTGGCTGGCGACATGTTTCTGGCCGCGCTCCTTGACGCATTTCCCCAGCACGAACCGCTCGTCCAGCGTGCCATCCACAGCGTGTTCGAAGAGCGCGCGATCGCGTGTTCCGTGGTGGAACACCGCGACGCGGTGTTGCGTGGCCGACGTTTTCAAGTGTTGGCGCGCGTTTCGCAGCGCGACGCAGGCCTGTCCGGTTCCACTCAGGCGCATGTCACCTGGCGCTCGATCCGGAAGAGGCTCGAAGCGGCTCCGCTGTCGCCCGCCGTCCGCGATCATGCGATCTCGATATTCGAATTGCTGGCGGATGCTGAAGGCCACGTGCATGGAATCGACCCGGAGACGGTCGGTTTCCACGAAGTGGGCGCTTGGGACTCGATCGCAGACATCGTCGGTGCCGCCGCAATGATCGACGCCGTCGGCGCCAGGGGCTGGACCACATCACCCGTGCCTCTGGGCGGCGGGCACATCGGCTGCGCTCACGGGACGCTGCCCGTGCCGGCACCGGCGACCGTCCAGCTGTTGCTCGGCATGCCCATCATCGACGACGGCATCGGCGGTGAGCGCGTGACCCCGACGGGCGCCGCCATCCTCAAATATCTATGTCCGCCGGGACCGAAGACGACCGGGGCCCCACCGCGGGTGCGCACCCTGATTGCGAGCGGCCTGGGCTTCGGTACCCGTTCCTTGCCGGGGATCAGCAACCACCTGCGGGTGCTGTGCTTCGAGCCCATGAGCGCTTCTCTCGAAGAAACGGAACGGTTGCTCGACGTGCTCGAATTCGAGGTCGACGATCAAACCGGCGAGGACTTGGGCTCGGGTCTCGAGCGGCTTCGTCAGCATGAAGCCGTGCTGGACGTCACGCAAACGCCGGTCTTCGGCAAGAAAGGACGCATCATGTTCCACGTCCGCGTGCTTGTCCGCCATACGCAGGCGGAGGGCGTGATCGCCGCCTGCTTTCGCGAAACCACGACCATCGGTTTGCGCCATCAAATCGTTCGCGGCGTGGCGCTCCCGCGCAACACGGAACATGTGTCGGTCGACGGTCACCGGTTACGGGTCAAGGTGGCGCAACGGCCGGGCGGAATGACGGCGAAAACCGAGTCTGACGATGTGCAGGAACTTGGCGATCATGCGCGCCGCGCAGATCTGCGCACGCAGGCGGCGCAGAGCGCATTGCGAGCGGCAGGAGTCGATCTCGATGCATGAGGTTTTGCGGCACATCTTGACCGGTATCGACAGACCCATCGTCGCAATCAGCGGCGGTGTCGACAGCGTCACCCTCGGTGCTTTGACCGCCGAGATCGACCGCGACACGCTCATGGTGCATGCCGTCTCGCCGGCGGTGCCGCCGGAAGCCACCACCCGTGTCAGACGGCTGGCCGAGGAGCGCGGCTGGCGGTTGACCGTGCTCCGTGCCGGTGAGTTCGAGGATCCCAGCTACCGGGCCAATCCGGTCAATCGCTGCTTCCATTGCAAGTCGAATCTCTACGCTGCCATCGGTGGCCACGCCGACGGTCAGATTTTATCGGGTGCGAACTTGGACGATCTCGGCGAATACCGGCCGGGGTTGCAGGCGGCCGACCAGCACCGTGTCCGTCATCCCTTCATCGAAGCCCGTTTGCACAAGGCCGAGGTGCGGCAGATCGCCCGCGAGTTCTCCCTCCATGAGGTTGCCGACCTGCCCGCCTCCCCCTGTCTCTCGAGCCGGGTGGAAACGGGCATTCGCATCGAAGCGCCGCTTCTCGGCTTCGTGCATTCGGTGGAGCGGCTGCTCAACGCTCGGCTCTCGCCGGAAACCGTCCGCTGCCGGGTGAGAGCAGCGGCAATCGTCATCGAGCTCGATGGCACCACGCTCGGCAGCCTGCACGAGAGCGAGCGGGATCGCATCCGGCGGGTCATCGACTCCCTGCCCGGCCGACCCGCCCGCGCAGCCGTGGAGTTCGAGCCCTATCGAAACGGCAGCGCCTTCCTGCGCAGTGTCCTGCCCCGATGAGTGTCGTCGCAAATTCCGCCGGCGAGGTTCGCTTCGACTTCGATCGCCGCCGCCGTACCGGACTCGACGAGACCGTATTCGCGCAGGGCAAGTCCCCCTCGCAACTCGAGGCCATCTTCGAGTTGGCGCGGACCCAGGGTGTGCCCTTGCTCATCACCCGCCTCTCAGCCGAGAAGCATGCCAGCCTCACTGACGGCTGGCGCGAATCCCTGGACTATTGCGCCGTTTCCGAAACCGCCTATCTAGGGCTCGAGGCTTCGCTTCATGCAGTCGGCTCGCCCGATGCGGCCCGGGCCCGTGTGGCGATCGTCGCGGCCGGCACCTCGGACGTGCGGGTGGCGCGCGAAGCGGAACGCACGCTTTTTTTCAATCGCATCGGCACGGTCAATTTCTTCGATGTCGGCGTCGCCGGATTATGGCGTCTGACCCAATGCGTCGATCAGATCGGCCGGTTCCCGGTGGTGATCGCGGTCGCCGGTATGGATGCCGCGCTTCCCACCGTTTTGGGCGGTTTGATCGGCAGCCTCATCATCGCCGTCCCCACATCCGTGGGCTATGGCGTGGCGACCGGCGGCCACACTGCCTTGAATGCCATTCTCGCCAGCTGCGCTTCGGGAATCACCTGCGTCAACATCGACAACGGCTACGGTGCTGCCTGCGCAGCGCTGCGCGCCCTGCAAATACCCCCATCGCCGGCAGGTCCGGTCTAAGGAGCCTTAATGGAACGTCGCAATTTCATCAAATCCAGCATCGCCGGCGTGGGCATGACGGCAGCGGCCGGCGTGAGTCTGGCCGCGGCCTCAGGGGCGAACGCCACCCCGGGGCGGAGCGCCACGTCGGGGCCGATCGCCACGTCCGGCGCCAACGCTCCCGCGAACCCCGACGGCACCATGGCATCGCTCGACCCGCATGCGCTTCTGCGCGTCCGCGACCCCGGTGAGCGCCGCGGTGACATGCTCTATCGAACCCTCGGACACACGGGCGAGAAGGTGTCGTTGATCGGCATGGGCGGCGCTCACTTGAGCCGCGCGCCCCTCACGGAAAAGACTGCCATCAAGTTGATTCAAAGCGCGCTCGATCGAGGGATCAATTTTCTCGACAACTCCTGGGATTATGGCCACGGACAGAGCGAACGCTTCATGGGGGCTGCCCTGGCACAGAGCGGCTATCGCCAGAAGGCCTTCCTCATGACCAAGCTCGATGGCCGCACCAAGGCAGCGGCGAACGCACAGCTCCACGAATCGCTGACTCGGCTCAAGACGGATCACATCGATCTGGTCCAATTCCATGAAATCTTGAGATTCGAGGACCCGAATCGCATTTTCGGTGAGGGCGGTGCGCTCGAGGCCCTGTTGGCGGCACGGCAGGACGGCAAGATCCGCTATATCGGCTTCACCGGTCACAAAGACCCGCGGATCCACCTGTACATGCTCGACGTGGCGCGACAACACGGGTTCCTGTTCGACACGGTGCAAATGCCGTTGAACGTCATGGACGCGCACTTCAGGAGCTTCTCGCATCTTGTGGTTCCGGAACTCGTGCGCCTCAACATCGGCATTCTCGGCATGAAAACCATGGGGGACGGCGTATTTCTGAAGAGCGGAGCACCCGTGACCCCGGTCGAGTGCCTGCACTACGCGATGAACTTACCGACTTCGGTGGTGATCACCGGGATCGACAGCGACTCGATTCTCGATCAAGCCTTCGAGGCAACACGGACCTTCAAACCGATGAGCGGCGACGAACTGGCCGCGCTGCTGGCAAAGACCGAGACATTTGCGGCCAATGGCAAGTACGAATTCTTCAAGACTTCGAGCCACTTCGACACCACCGCCCACCATCCCGATTTTCTCGGCGAGGACTCCGAACTGGTGCTGACGCTCGGACCGCCGACCGGCTGACGCCGGCCGGCGACCGCGTGGCCGTCGGGCGCTGCCGCTCTGCACAAGCCGTCTTGATAAAGTGGTGCCCCGGGGCGGGATCGAACCGCCGACCTAGCGCTTAGGAGGCACTCGCTCTATCCACTGAGCTACCGAGGCATAGGCAAAGACGGGCCGGAGTCGCGGGCCCGCCGAGATGCGGCTGGCCAGGCGCGCTTCCGGCCTTGATATTTGGTGGAGGAGAAGGGGATCGAACCCTCGACCTTCGCATTGCGAACGCGACGCTCTCCCAACTGAGCTACTCCCCCAAAAGGGGCGGGAATAGTAGCAGCAAAACCCAAGTTTTCCAAAAATCCCCGCTTCTGCAAAAACGCGGGTGATTCAGTAATCGATATCAAGGAATGTGGTGCGCCCGATCCGGGGCACCGTAATGATGGTCATGCTGCCATCAGCATCGGTGTGCTCGCGCGCCGGTTCGCGGCTTCCCGTGAGCAAGGCCGCCAGCGCCGCTTCGCCGCCACCATCGCCTACGACCAACACGTTGCGGCCGGAGTGGTCACGAAGGATCCGCCGAGCGAGGGCCCGAGGATCGCCGGCGGGGGCGATGATTGGCTTGAGCGCCAGTTTGGCGGCCAGCGGTGCGGCGGTCATGCGGCTGCGCAGCGCCGGCGTCACAAAAATTGCATCCAAATCCCCGGAGCCGCCCGTGTGTTCGAACAGCTTCGCCAGCCGGGCTGCCCGTGCCTCCCCGGCGGCCGTGAGCGGCGGATCTTCGCCATCGGCCGATGTTGCTTCCGCCGGCCGCACCAGAACGATGGTGGCTGAATCCGCGTTGAACCACATCCAAGTCTGCAAGGCGAGAACGCCGACGATCAACGCTCCCATCAGCCCCATGAGCGCCAATATCCAAATGGGCGTCAGGAACGGACCGCGCTTCACTCTCGCAGGGATTACCATTATCCCCGCATGATAACAATCAATTCACGGACCCAGCCGACACTGCGTGTGATCGTGCTTGCCGCCGGGCTCGCCACCCGCCTTGGACAGCCCAAGGCCCTGGCGCGAGTGCGGGGTGCGACGCTGCTCGAACGGCTGATCGCGACCTTGCGACCGTTGGTCTCGGGTGCGGGTTCGACATTGGCCTCTGCCGCCTTTGCCTCGGCTTCGGCGATCCTGGTCATTGCTCCCCCTCGGGCTGCCCCCTTCCGCCAAGCCCGCTCCCGCCTGGGTGCTTCTCCGACACGGGTCAACATCGTCCCCAATCCGCTTCGCGCCGACGGCTTGTCGAGTTCCGTCCGCTTGGGGTTGCGGCACGCACGCTACAGCGCCGCAGCATTGCTCATACCCGTGGACCTGATCGACCTGTCGTGCCGCGACGTCGCGCGATTGGTGCGGCGCTGGCAGGGGTCGCGACGCAGGGTGGTGGCAAGTGCAGTCGCAGGCGCCGCCTCGACGCCGCTGATCCTGCCGCACTGGCTGTTCGGACAGGCCTGCAGCCTCACGGGGGATCAAGGACTGCGCGGCGTCGTGCGCAAACTGGGCCCATCGCGGATGACGCTCCTGACGATGCCGAGCGCAGCTTCGGACATTGACACGCCGGGCGATTTGCGGCGCGCCCGGCGCTGTTTTCGCGGCTACCCGCGGGGAGTCTGTACCAAACGGTAGCCCACCGCGGTTTCCGTCAGGATGTACTTGGGCTGGGCCGGATCGTCCTCCAGCTTATGCCGGAGATGCCCCATATAGACACGCACGTAATGGCCGTCTTCGGCATGGGCGGGACCCCACACGTCGCGCAAAATTTGCCGATGGGTCAAGACCTTGCCGGCATTGGCGACGAGCAGACTCAGGAGTCGATATTCGATCGGCGTCAGGTGCACCACCGCGCCCGCCTTTTGCACCGTACGCAGGCTCATGTCCACCGTCACATCGCCGAACTGGAATATCGCGGCGTGTGCGCCACCGCCCGTCTGTTGTCGGCGCCCTGCCGCGCGTACCCGGGCCAACAGTTCGCCCACGCCGAAGGGCTTGCTCAGGTAGTCATCGGCGCCCGCATCCAACGCATTGATCTTGTCCTGTTCGCCAAGCCGCGCGGACAGCACGATGATGGGTACTTGGGACCAGCGCCGCACGTCGCGGATGAACTCCATGCCGTCACCGTCCGGCAGTCCGAGATCGAGCACGATGAGATCGGGCTGACGCGTCCCGGCATCCGAGATCCCCTGCGCCGCGGTGCCGCTCTCGACCACATTCCACCCCTCGCCTTCCAGCGCCGTGCGCACGAAGCGTCGTATCTGGCGCTCGTCCTCGATCAACAGAGCCAGGGGCGTGGGCTCAGCCATGGGCGGCCTCAACGTCGGCCTCGGTGGTCGCGACCGGGGGCGTCCCGAGCGGCAGCGTAAACGAGAAGCTGACGCCCCTCCCCGGACGGTTGACCCCGACGATCGTGCCATGATGCGACTCGATGATGGCGCGGCAGATCGCCAAACCCAAGCCGACGCCCGGCGTGGCGGATTCCCGATTGCCGCGGGTGAATTTTTGAAAGAGGGCCTCCTCGCGGCCCGGCGGCAGCCCCGGTCCGTCGTCGGACACGGCGACTTTGAGTGCAGCTCCTTGAACCTCGGCAGACAACGTGACGTGGCTTCCGGCCGGGGTGTACTTCGACGCATTCTCGAGCAGATTCACCAGCACCCGTTCGATCAGCAACGCATCGAACCTCACCAGCGGCAGATCCGGCGGCAACCGGACATCGATATGATGATGCTTGAGGAGACTGCGGGTCGAGTCGAGCGCCACTCCCACCACTTCCTCCAAGGGCTGCCATTGCAGATCCATCTTCACTTCGCCGCTTTCGATGCGCGCCATGTCGAGCAGATTGCTCACCAGCGTTCCCATGCGGCGCGCCTCATCCTGAATGGCCACCGCGGTCTCGCGCTGCTCGCCCGAGAGCGGCGCCTTCCCCAAGGTGAGGGATTCAGCCAACCCGTGCAGCACCGTCAAGGGTGTCCGCAAATCATGCGACAGCGCTGCGAGCAGGGAGTTACGCAGGCGCTCGGACTCCATGCGTACCACCGCGTCCTGGGCGATGTCGACGTAGTGCACGCGCTCCAGCGCGATGGCGATGAGCGCGGCAAACGTGTCGAGCAGCTGTCGCTGCTCCGGTATCTTGAGCAGCCGCCGGTTCTTCGGCCGCAGCGCCAGCACGCCCCGCGCCTGAACCGGCGCTCGAAACGGGATGTACAGGACTTCGCTGCCCGGCAGCGTGTCGGTCCCGGCGCCCGCCGGATGGGCGTTGTCGAAGGCCCATTGCGCTATGCCGATATCGAACTTGAGCCCGGTGTCGCTGCGCGAAGACGCCAACGCCAGCCGCCCGGTCTCATCCGGCAGCAACAGCGCCACCGTGGCATAAAAAGTGCGCTCGATGGACTCATCGCTGATCTTGACCACCTGGTCGAGTTTGATGGCTCCCGACAAATCACGCGCCAATTCGTAAAGAGCGCCGGCACGCTCTTCGCGATGCAGCGCCACCCTCGCCTGCGAGCGCAGGCCTGCGGTGAGCTGCCCCGCCATCAATCCCACCGCCAACATGATCGCAAAGGTCAGCAGGTACTGGACATCGCTGACGGCGAAGGAAAAACGGGGAGGCACGAAGAAAAAGTCGAATGCACTGACGCACAGCACCGCGGCGAGCGCCGCCGGCCCGCGGCCGAAACGCATGCCGACGAGCACCACGGTCAAGAGATAGATGGCGACGATGTTCGAGCGGTCGAAGTGGTCCGTCAGCAGCATCGACAACCCGGTCACACCGCTGCAGGCCAGCGCCGCCGCGACATATCTCAATCGCTTGCGTTTGTGTCGCTCGGGCGAGTCGGCGCCCGGGAACGGCGCAGTTGCGGCCCCCGCACCCGCCGCGGCAGCGCGCTCTTTCGATTCGCGGCCGATCTCGATCATGTCGATGTCGGGAGCCAGTACGGCAAGCCTCTGGCCGCTCGACCGCTGCCAGGGCCACAGGCGCCGGCTCGGATCACGGCCGATCACCAACTTGGACAAATTATGCTTGCGCGCGTAGGCGACGACGCTCTCGGCCACGTCGGGACTCGAGATCACCGCCGTGGTCGCCCCCAAGTTTCGCGCGAGATTCAAATTGGCCAATATGGTCTCGCGACGCGCGGCGGGCAGGCGCTGCAACGCCGGTGTTTCCACATAGATCGCATGCCAGTCCGCATTCAATTGACTGGCGAGGCGGGCGGCGGCACGGACCACGCGCTCGGCGCCGGCATCCGGACCCACACAGGTCAACAGCGCCGTCGCCGTTTTCCAGATCGAGCCGATCGACTTGTCGACCCGATAAGCCTGCACGTCGCCCTCGACCCGATCGGCCGTGCGCCTGAGTGCCAGCTCGCGCAGGGCCATCAAATTGCCCCGGCGAAAGAAATTCTCGGCCGCGCGCGAGGCCTGCTGGCTGATGTAAACCTTGCCCGCCTTCAAGCGGGCGAGCAGCTCCTCCGCCGGAATGTCGACCAGCACCACTTCGTCAGCCGCATCGAACACCGTATCCGGGACGGTTTCCCAAACGCGCACATTCGTGATGCCGCCCACCACATCGTTGAGACTCTCGAGATGCTGCACGTTGAGCGTGGTGAAGACGTCGATCCCGGCGGACAACAACTCGTCGATGTCCTGCCAACGTTTCGGATGGCGCGCACCCGGCAGATTCGAATGCGCCAGCTCATCCACCAAAATGAGCATGGGGCGACGCTTCAACGCCGCATCCAGATCGAAATCGCTCAAACTGCGGTCCCGATAGGCCACGGTCTTCGGCGGCAGCATCTCCAAGCCATCGAGCAGCGCCGCGGTGTCGGCACGCCCGTGCGTCTCCACCAAGCCGACGACGACGTCGATTCCCTCCGCCTGGACCTTGCGCGCCGCCAACAGCATGGCAAAGGTCTTCCCGACACCGGCCGAGGAGCCGAAGTAAATGCGCAACTTGCCGCGCTGCGCCTTTGATTCCTGCAGATTCACCTTCGCCAGCAGCGCATCGGGATCGGGCCGTTGTTCGTTCGGAAAAGCCATTACCGAAAGCTCGCGAAGTCGCGAAAAGCCTGGAGCACGATGTCGATCTGGCGGCGCGAGACATTCAGATGCGTGACGAGCCTCGTGTGCGCGCCGATGGAGGCGCGAATCCCGCAGTCTGCCAGATGCTCGTAAAGGGGGACCACCTGGCGTACCGGCACATCGACGTAGAGAATGTTGGTCTCCGGCATGACGACCGGCAGTCCAAGTTCCTGCAAGCCAGCGGCGAGGAAAGCGGCATTCGCATGATCCTCGGCCAGACGTTCGACGTGATGTTCGAGTGCAAACAGCCCGGCGGCGGCGAGGATCCCGCTCTGGCGCATGCTGCCCCCCAGGGCTTTGCGCCAGCGCCGCGCCACGCCGATGAAGTCGCGATTGCCGAGCAGCACGGAGCCGGCCGGCGCCCCCAAGCCCTTCGACAGGCACACCGATACGGAATCGAACCCGGCAACGGCGGTGCGTGGAGCAATGCCCTGCTTGACGATGGCATTCCACAGGCGTGCCCCGTCCAGATGCGTCCGCAAGCCGCGCTCATGCGCAAATCGCGTGACACTCTCGAGATACGCCAACGGCAGCACGCGCCCGCCGATGGTGTTCTCGAGTGCCAGCAGACGCGTTCGGGCAAAGTGGGCGTCATCCGGCTTGATTGCCGCGGCGATGCGCTCGATCGACAGGCCGCCGTGCGGCTCGTGCTCGAGCGGCTGCGGCTGGATGCTGCCGAGAACCGCGGCCCCGCCCTGTTCGTACTTGTAGGTGTGCGCTTCCTGGCCGACGAGATACTCATCGCCGCGTCCGCAATGGCTCATCAACGCCGCGAGATTGCTCTGCGTCCCGCTCGGAAAGAACAACGCCGTCTCGAAGCCAAATCGATCGGCGAGCGTATCCTGCAGCCGGTTGACGGTCGGATCGTCGCCGTACACATCATCGCCCACCGGGGCGGCGGCCATCACGGCGCGCATCTCGGGCGATGGCTGAGTGACCGTATCGCTGCGCAAATCGATCACGTCGTTCATGGATGCTCCGGCTCGAAACCATATTTCAAGAAAATCGCGGCCGCAGCGGGCGTGCGCAGATAATCGACGAACTTTTGCGCGCCGGGTTTTGCACCCACCGTGAGCGCTACTGGATAGACGATCGGGGCGTGGCTGGCCTGGGGAAACGTGCCGACGATGCGGACCCCCTTGTCGATCAGCGCATCGGTTCGATAGACGATGCCGAGCGGCGCTTCGCCCCGGTCGACGAGAACCAATGCCGCCCGGACGTTGTCGGCACGCGCCAACCGTCCTGATACCGAATCCCAGACGCCGAGGTTCGTCAGTGAAGCCCGGGCATAGCGGCCGGCCGGCACCGAGTCCGGATCACCGACGGCGAGACGCCCCGCGCCCAATGCCGCCGCCAAGGCAAAACCCGGTGCGATGCTGAGCTTCAAGGTGCTCGCGGCCGGAGCGATGAGCACGAGCGCGTTGCCGAGCAGATCGAGGCGCGAGCCTGGTTTGATGAGCGCATGGGTCTGCAGATAATCCATCCAATCGGTATCCGCCGACATGAACACATCGGCCGGCGCGCCATTGTCGATCTGGCGGGCCAGCGCGGAACTCGCTGCAAAGGACAGCTTGACGGTCAAGCCCTCCCGACGCTCCGCATCGGCCGCGATTTCCTGGAGCGCATCGGTGAGCGACGACGCGGCAAACACGACGATGGGCGGCCGCGCGCCGGTGGCACTCTCATCGGCCGCGAGCGCAGCGACGTTCAGCAGGTTCATCGGCAGCAATGCCGTCGTCAGCCACCAGAACGATCGAATTTTAAATGTTAGCGGCATGCTCGCCGACCCCCCGCCACTGGCGATTTGCGTTGATTCGTCCCGATATTATGCACCTGACCACACCGTTGCATGAGGCTGGTGCAACCGTTGCATGAGGGTGCTGCAAGTCTGTCACAATATGAACCATGGGCACCTTCGAGATGACCTCACCCGAAACCAAACTGTCCGCACTGCGAGAACAGCTGATCGGATGGTTGGTGAATTCCGCCTATCCGCTCTGGGCGCAGCAAGGCATCGACGCCGAGAGCGGCGGTTTCGTCGAGACTCTTGGCCAAACCGGCATCGGGCTGCCTCATCCGCGCCGCGCACGCATCCATCCGCGTCAGATTTATGCCTTCGCCCAGGCGCCCGCCCTGGGCTGGCAGGGCGACGTGCGGCGAATTCTCGTGCGCGGAAACGATTATTTCTTGAACCATTACCGCAGGCCCGACGGACTGTTTCGATCGCTGGTGGATGTCCACGGGTCCGCCTTGGACGAACGTGCCGCGCTCTATGACCAGGCGTTCGTCCTGCTGGGCTTTGCCGCGGCGGCGCGCGTGCTCGAGTCGGTGGGCGATTTCGAACGGCACGCACTTGATCTGCGGCACGCCATCGAAGCGCGGTTCAGGAGCGCGGATGGCGCATTCCATTCGGGCGAAACGCCGGACGGGAGGTTTGAATCCAATCCTCACATGCATTTGCTGGAAGCATGCCTTGCGTGGTCGGAGATCGGCGCGGATCCAGGCTGGGCCGGTTGGGTCAAGGATATTGCGGATCTGGCGCTCCGGCGTTTCATCAGTCCCTCGAGCGGCGCGCTCGGCGAATTCTTTGCAAGCGATTGGCAACCCGCGCCGGGTGTCGCCGGACGAATCGTCGAGCCCGGTCATCAATTCGAATGGGCATGGCTGTTGCTGCGCTCGTCGAGCCATCATCCCGGGCCCTTGCGCGAGGCGGCGTTGCGGCTGATTGCGATCGGCGAGCAATTCGGCGTGCACAACGAGGTCGCGATCAATGCCCTGCTGGATGACTTTTCGATTCATGACGCGAACGCGCGCTTCTGGCCGCAAACCGAGCGCGTGAAGGCGGCTCTGCTGGCGGCGCGGGTCACCGGCCGCGCCGAATACCTTGAAATGGCGGCGGCCGCGGTCGCATCGTTGCTGCCTTATTTGAATACCCCGGTGCCGGGCTTGTGGTTCGACGTCCGGTTACCGAGCGGAGAACTCGTTGATGCTCATGCGCCGGCGAGCACGTTTTATCATCTCGTCGGCGCGATCGTCGCCCTGTCAACCGCGAGGTGAGTCATTCGTTCTCTGATTCAAAATTGGAGTCAAATTCTCGTGGAGCAATGCGTGTTCACCACCCTTCTGAACCGCCTGGCACACCCTGCGAAGGCGGCGGGGCTCGCCGGCTGTCTCATTGTTGGCACGCTATTGGGCGTCACGACCGGCTACGCGGATGACGCCGGGGCCACGGCGGATAGCGCGCCGGGGGTCTGGCAAAAGCACCAGTATTCTTTCGATTTTCTGGGCTTCACCTCGACCTATTCCTGCGATGGCTTGGCGTCTAAATTGCAGATATTGCTGATTGCGGCCGGCGCGCGCCCCGATTCCAAAGCGAGTGCCGGAGCGTGCGCCAACGGGTTTGGCAGGCCGGACAAGTTCTCCCGGGCGGACCTCACGTTCTACACCTTGGCGCCGGCGAGCGCCGCCAAGCCAGGTGATGGACCGAGCGCCCAGGGTACCTGGCTCCCCGTGACGATTTCCTATCAGCATCCGCAGCAATTGGGCAGGGGCGACTGCGAGCTCGTCGAACAATTTCGGACCAGCGTACTGCCCCTGTTCACGACCCGGCAAGTCGACAATCACACCACCTGCATCCCCCATCAGGAATCGGGGTCCGACATCGATTTGAAGTTTGAAGCTTTCAGCGTTCCGGCCAAAGCGCCGACCCAGGGCTCAAGTCCGCCCGCCCCTTGAGCACGCGAGGGCGGCCGCGGCTTCAGGCCGGGTCGAGCATTCCCATCTCCGCTGCCGTCTCCGGCGCATCCGTGCGGATGCTGTCGGCTCGCTCATAGGTCCCGATCAGACAGCCCACGCCGATGGCCCGTTCCAGCACGATCTCGATGAACTCACGGCGGCCGGGCACGTCGGAAAATGGGCTTCCTGATGCCAAGGCAAAAATCTGAAACACATAGCGGTGCACCCCATGCCCGCGCGGTGGGTCGGGCGGCAGCCACGTCTGTCGCAGAAACGAATTTTGACCAACGGCCAAGTCCGCCCCCTTGTGATCCGCACTATTGAGAGCGCCCTCCTCGAGGGCGCCGGCGGTGCTTGGAAGATTGACGATAATGGCATGCACCAGCGGATGGGGTGTGGGTGAGTCTGCATCCTCGACCAAGATCGCCAACGACTCCGCCCCCGGCGGAATCGCGTCCCACTCGAGCGGCGGCGATACGCCATCGCCATCAGCCGTGTACCGACGCGGCAACTGTCCATTGAACACGAAGGTAGGACTTCTGAGTTCGATCCGCGCGACGCTCCGGTTGCGATACAACTCGTTGTAGAGCACCTGTTCGATGCCGGCGCGTTGATTGATGAGTGCATGACCGACGCTCTCGGGTAGTTTTTCAAGCATTTTTCAGATCTCCGATGGATGATCGAGCGTAGCCTCGGCGGGCACGCGGATACCAGCCCCGCATCGGCGCAGCGATCGAAGGATCATTCCTACAGGCACTCCCGCCGGCCCCGCTTGACCCCGCCGCGAGCTTGCGCGAGTTTGCAGGTCCGATGCCTGGAAAATCTCTCTCGCTCTATCGCCAGAAGCGCGATTTCTCGAGAACCGCAGAACCTCGCGGCAAAGCAGCCGTGTCCCCGGCGAGGGCGCTGCGCTTCGTGGTCCAGAAACATGCCGCGCGAAGGCTGCATTTCGATTTGCGCTTGGAGTTGAATGGCGTATTCAAATCGTGGGCGGTGACCCGCGGCCCATCGGATGATCCGCGGGACAAGCGTCTTGCCGTCGAGGTGGAAGATCATCCGCTTGACTATGGCGACTTCGAGGGCACCATTCCGGCGGGGCAATATGGTGGCGGCACGGTGCAACTCTGGGACCGCGGTTACTGGCATCCTGAAGGCGACAAGACGCCTGCGGCGGCATTGAAAGACGGCGATCTCAAATTTACCTTGGAGGGTACTCACCTGCACGGCAGCTGGGTGCTGGTGCGCATCAAGAATCGCGACGGCGGCAAACGCACGAATTGGCTGCTCATCAAGCATCGCGACGCGAAGCAGCGTGACGCGCGGGTCCGGGGAGGCGAACACCCGGCATTGACCGATATCGACCGGTCGGTTGCATCCGGACGTTCCATGGCGGACATCGCGGCAGGCCGAGGCCCTGCTCCCAAGCCTTTCATGGTAGCCAGCCCCACCCGCGCAAAACGCAGGTTGGCGGCCACGGCGACGCCCATCGCGCCGCGCCCGCCCCGTGCGCCCCCTGCGCCCCGCGTGCCCCGCGTGCCCCGCGCGAGGGGTGCGCCAACGAGCGGCATTCCGGACTTCGTTGAACCGCAATTATGCAAGCTGGTCGACAAGCCACCCAATGCCGACGGCTGGGCACATGAGGTCAAACTCGATGGCTACCGCGCCCTGCTGCGAGTGGTTGGTCACACTGCCCAGTTACGCACTCGCAGCGGGCTTGATTGGACCCCGCGGTTCGCAGCGATCGCACAGGCGGCCCGGAGGTTGCCCGATTGTCTCATCGACGGTGAGGTCGTTGCCCTCGATCACCGGCACGTGCCGAGTTTCGCAGCGCTGCAGGCGGCGCTATCCGCTCAAGACTCCCAGCACCTGATTTTCTTTGCATTCGACTTGTTGTTCGAACGACAGAAGGATCTGCGAAAGTTGCCGTTGTCCGAGCGCAAGGCAAGACTCGCGACTTTATTGCAGCAAGATGGTTTGCCTGAGCACATTCGCTATGTCGAGCACTTCGAATCGCGGGCGGATACGGTGCTGTCATCCGCCTGTAAAATGGAACTCGAAGGCATCGTATCCAAACGATTGGCTGCGCCCTACCGCTCGGGACGAAGCGATGCCTGGCTGAAATCGAAGTGTCGAGCAGGGCATGAGGTGGTCCTCGGCGGCTGGACCTGCGAAGCCGGAACGGTCCGGTCACTGCTCGCGGGCGTGAATCGTGATGGGGAGCTCGTGTATGTCGGCCGGATCGGCACGGGGTATGGTCGCGAGGTTGCCGCGAAACTCACACAGCGCCTGAAGCCGCTCACGCGCGCCACGAGTCCGTTTGCCGGTGACAATGCGCCCCAGCAAGAGAAGAACGTGCGCTGGCTGGACCCGCAACTCGTGGCGGAGATCGAGTTTGCCGGGTGGACAGGCTCCGGAATGATTCGCCAGGCGGCATTCAAGGGTCTTCGTGAGGACAAACCCGCGAGCGCGGTGGTTGCCGAAAAACCCGTCATCATTGGCCCCTCCACACAGACGCCCGCCGAATCGTTGGCCAAGGTCGACCGGACGCGGCGCCGTGCGAAGCGCACTGCCCAGCCTGACAGCACCGCCCGGTCCGGCGCATCCCGGCCGGCCGCCGCCCGGGCTACCGCGGCCCGGGCTGGCGCGCCCCGCGATTCCGTCATGGGCGTCGTCATTTCGAAGCCGGACAAGGCGCTGTGGCCCGATGCGGGCGACGGACAGGAGGTCACCAAACTCGACCTCGCCGGCTATCTCGAGTCGGTCGGGGAGTGGCTGCTGCCGCACCTCAAGGGTCGACCGTGCTCGCTCGTTCGGGCTCCTGATGGCTTTGCGGGACAGCAGTTCTTCCAGCGGCATGCCATGGCCGGCATGTCGAATCTGTTCGACCTCGTGAAGATCAGGGGTGATCGCGCGCCCTACGTGCAAATCGATCGAGTCGAGGCGCTGGCCGCCGTGGCGCAAATGGGCGCCCTCGAGATCCACCCGTGGAACTGTGCACCGGACGATCCGGAGACCGCCGGCCGCTTGGTGTTCGATCTCGATCCGGCACCGGACGTGCCATTCTCGGCAGTGATCGACGCGGCGCTCGAACTGCGCTCGCGTCTGGAGCACTTGGGTCTCACCACTTTTTGCAAGACCACGGGCGGCAAGGGACTGCACGTGGTGACGCCGCTTTCAGCGGCTCGCAAGGATCGCACGCCATGGCCCATGGCCAAGGATTTCGCGCATGTCATCTGTGCACAGATGGCCGAGGACCAGCCACAGAAGTACTTGGACACCATGTCGAAGAGCCAACGCACCGGAAGAATATTTCTCGACTATCTGCGCAACGATCGCACTGCTACCGCGGTCGCGCCGCTCTCGCCGCGGGCGAGGGCGCACGCCACCGTATCGATGCCGCTCAATTGGTCGCAGCTGAAAAAATCGCTGGATCCGCAAACCTATACCGTGCGCACGGCCGAAGCGCAGTTGCACAAGAGTCACGCTTGGGCCGGGTATGCCGAATCGGCGGGCTCCTTGCAGGCGGCCATACATCGGGCCGCAACAGGCCACGCGGCGACGGCTCGCGCCGCAACGGGCCACGCCGCAACTGGCCACCCCGCAACGCGCCACCCCGCAACGCGCCGAACTACCGCCGGCCGAAAACCGGTGCGGGGTTCTGCCAGCCGCCGCCGAGGGCCTTGACCAGCAGCACGCTCGCGCCGAGACGGCGCGCCTGAATCGTCAGCGCCGCCAATTGCGCCTGCAGCGCGGCCGTCTCCGTCGAGGCGACTTCCAGGTACGTCACCAAGCCCTCCTGATAGCGAATGCGCGCCTGCTCGAGCGCGACGCCCGTGGCCACCACCGCCCCCGCCTCCGTCTGACTTTCCAACGCCAGGTCGCGCAACGCCGCGAGGTTGTCCTCCACGTCCTGATAAGCGGCCAATACCGTATTGCGATAATTTGCCACCTGTTCAGCCACCGTCGCTTTGGCGCGGTCGGTTTGCGCCACGAGCCGGCCACCTTCGAAAATCGGTATCGTCACGGTAGGCCCGAACTGCCAGAATTGGCTCGGTGACTTCAAGAATACCGATTGATTGATGCTGTTCCACCCCGCCGCAGCGGCGAATGTCACCTGCGGAAAATACGCCGCGCGCGCCACGCCGATTTGCGCGTTCGCGGACGCCACGCGCCGCTCTGCCTCGGCCACGTCGGGTCGACGCTGCAACAAAGTGGCCGGAATGCCCGGATCAATGGACGGCGGCGGGAATTCGAGCGGCAAGGGATTGGCCGGCACCTGAAAGGTCGACGGATTCTCGCCGACCAGCACGGCAATGGCGTGCTCGACTTGCGCCCGCTGCAGGCGAATATCCGCGGCCTGGGTTTGCGCCGTCTGCAACTGCGCCTCAGCCTGCGCCACATCCGTGACGGCGGCGGCGCCACCCTCGAACAAGTTGCGTGTCAGGCTGAGCGCCTGGGTGTAATCCGCAACCGTTTGATCGAGCAGCCGCTGCTGCTGATCGTCGCTGCGCAGATTGAAATAATCCATTGCCAGCTGCGCGCGCAACGACAGTTCGACGGTGGCGAGATCGGCGGCGCTTGCCTGCTGGTTGGCCCGGGCCGATGCCACCTGGTTGCGAATGCGCCCCCAGAAATCGAGCTCGTAGGAGAAATCACCTTCCAGCACCTCATCGGTGCCGAGTGTCGGTTTGCCGGACGGGAACAGCGGCTCATACGGAGAGGCGCGGGCTCGCTCCGCAGACCCCTCCGCGGTGATCGTCGGGAACCAATCGGCGCGGGCGATCCGAGTGTCGTCGCGGGCCTCGCGCAGGCGAGCCAATGCAGCCTGTAGGTTCTGATTCTGCGCGGCGACCCTGGCCTCGAGTGCATCCAAGGCCGGATCGTGGAACATGCTCCACCAGCGGCCTCGCGGCTGTGCGTCGCCCGGTTCTGCCGGTACCCAGGTGGCCGCCGCTTGCCGGTCTTGCTCGGGAGCCTCGTGGTACTGCGGCGGCGGTGCCGGCGTGTCCGGTACCTGGTAGACCGGCGCGAACGAACAGGCGCCGAGCATCGCCACACAAACCGGTACCCACGCGAGGCGCATCGATCAGGAGCCCGCGGAGCTGGACGTCGGCGCCGGCGGCGTCGTAGCGATGCGCACCGGCTCCCCATCGAGCGCCGAATCCGAAGGGTTGACGATGACCTGGTCGTTCGCGGTGATGCCGTCGAGCACTTCGATGGTCTTGCCGAAATCCCGCCCTTGCTTGATGGTCTTGAGCTTGATGCGATGATCGGCGTCGACGGTCGCCACCTGCAAGCCCGCGGCTCGGAACAGCACCGTATTGGCGGGCAGCCGCAGGGTCTTCACCGTCGCCGGCAACTTAAAGTGCACTTCCGTATAGGCGCCCGGGAAGAACTGCCCGTTGGGGTTGTCGAGTTCGAGCTCCACTTGCAGCGTGCGGCCGCTCGGATCGAGCGCGTTCGACGTGCGCACCGTGTTGGCGGCAAAGGCCTCCCCGGGATGTTCCTCGAAATGCAATTCCGCCTGGGTTCCCGCCTGGGTGGCGTCCGCATACGCTTCGGGAACCTGCGCATAGATGCGCAGGTGCTGGGTATCGGCGATTTGAAACAATTCGGTGTTCGCCGACTCGCCGGCATTGATGAGATTGCCGATATCCGTATTGCGCACGGTCACCACGCCATCGAAGGGCGCCACCACCCGCTTGAACCGTTCCAGCGCCTGCAGACGTTGTACGGCTGCCGTGGCGGACGCGACCGCAGCGGTCTTCGCCTGTGCGTCGCCGGCTTTCTCGTCTGCATCCTGCTTCGACACCGAATTGGTCTTGAGCAGCCGCTGCCAGCGTTCGTTCGTCGTCAGCGACAGGTTCAGATTCGCCCTCGCCGTCGCAAGATCGGCCTCGGCCTGATTCAACTGTCGATCGACCTCCGGCGTGTCGAGCACCGCCAGCAACTGACCCCTGTGCACATGCGTGCCGATATCCGTGTACCACTGTTTCACATAGCCGCTGGTCCGCGCATAGATCGTCGCCGCGTTGTACGCGGACACGGTGCCGGGCAACACCAATTCGTCACCGGCATCGCTCAGCTCCGGTTGGGTCGTGGTCACGGTCATTTCGGCGTCCGCGGCCGTGCTTTTTTTCACCTCCGAGCGCGAGACCAGACGGCTCACGATCCCCCACACTGCGAAGATCAGCGCCAGCACGACCAGCACTCCCAGCACGAAACGCACTTGCCTCCTCAGATGGTCCCGATCGATGTTCTCGCCGCGCAAGGCGGCTGTGTCATCCGGCATGCTCAAGCCTCCTGCGGGGCCGCTTGCTCGCGGCGATGAACGAGCGTGAATACGGTCGGCACGAAGAAGAGCGTAGCGAAGGTCGCGAAGATCAGCCCGCCGATCACCGCACGCCCGAGCGGCGCGTTCTGCTCGCCGCTTTCGCCCAAGCCAAGCGCCATGGGAATCATCCCGATGATCATGGCCATCGCCGTCATGATGACCGGTCGCAAGCGCGTGAAGCCTGACTCGAGCGCAGCGGCGCGCGCGTCCTTGCCGCCCTGCATCTGTTCCCGGGCAAAGCTGATGACGAGCACGCTGTTCGCGGTCGCCACGCCCATGCACATGATGGCGCCGGTCAATGCCGGCACACTGACCGGTGTATGGGTGAGAAACAGCATCCAAACGATGCCGGCAAGCGCCGCCGGAAGCGCTGAAATGATGATGAGCGGATCCTTCAGCGACTGGAAATTCACCACGATCAGCATGTAGACCAGCACGATGGCACCGATCAAGCCGAGCAGCAGACCGCGAAAGGATTGCTGCATGGTCTGAACCTGACCCTTCAGCGACAAGGTCGCGCCCTTCGGCAGGTTCTTGCGCGCCTGTTTCAAGATCTTGTTGATCTGCCCCGCCACGTATCCTAGGTCCACGCCCTCGACATTGCCGTAGATATCGAACGACGTTTGCGAGTTGTAATGACTGACGGTACTCGGTGCGTTGCCGCGATGCAGACGCGCCACGCTCGAGAGAATCTGCGTCATGGCCCCGGCGCCGGCCGCGCCACCCGAGCTTGCCATGCCGCCCGCATTTACCATGCCGCCCGCATTTGCCGTGCCCCCGCCCGCCGCGCCCGATCCTAAGGGCGTGTTGCCCAAATCATTCAGCGTCGTCAGGTCGAATTGCGGAGTCTGCGAGACCACGTCATATTGGGTGCCGGTTTTTGGATCGATCCAGAATGAGGGCGAGGTCTGGAAACTGCCGGACAGCGACACCAGCAAATTCGAGGCGACAGCTTGTTGGGTCAGCCCGAGCAATTGCGCCTTCGTCCGGTCGACGTCGACGTTGATCTCCGGGTAGTCATAGGGTTGCTGGATGTGCAGATCCACGGCACCCGGCACCGCCTGCAGCTGCGGTAGCAACCGGGTCATGAGCTTGCGATTGCCTTCGACGTCAGGTCCATAGATCTGCACGTCCAGCGGGGACGGCAACCCGAAATTCAAGATCTGGGTGACGATGTCGGCGGGCAGGAACTGAAACGACACCGACGAATAGGTGGCCGCCAGCTTCGCACGCAACGTGCGTTGGTACGCCTCGATCGACGAATGTTTCTTGTTCAGATTGATGAAGATGTCGGCGTCACCGGGTCCCACCGGCGCGGAGGTGCTGTAAGCCAGATTGATGCCGCTGTACGGCAGGCCGATGTTGTCGATGATGGTGGTCAGTTGGTCCGCCGGAATCACCTGGCGGATCGTCTTCTCGACCGCATCGCAAAGCACCGCGGTCTCCTCGATTCGCGTGCCCGTGCTGGCGCGAAGATGGAGCTTCATTTGCCCGGCATCAACCGACGGAAAGAAATTTTGTCCCAGGCCCGGCAGAGGTCCTAAGGGAAATGCCAGCACGGCGGTCGCCGCCATCACCGCCAGAAAAAGCACGGCGAAACGCGGGCCGCTGTCGATGGCCATTTCGAGCAGCACATGATATCCCGCCCGGAAGCGCTCGAAGCGATGTTCGAAACCCTCCTGAAACCGGACGAGCCTGCCTTTGCGGCCCTTCGCCCCGTCGCCCTCCTCACGCTTCTTGAGCCAGAATTTGGCCAGCGTCGGTATCAGCGTTCGGGACAGGAGATAAGACGCCAACATCGCGAAAATCACCGCCTCGGCAAGCGGCACGAACAGATAGCGCGCGATCCCCGCCAACAGGAACATCGGTACGAAGACGATGCAGATCGACAACGTCGATACCAACGCGGGCAATGCGATCTGCTTCGCGCCGTCGAGAATTGCGTCCTCGACGTCCTTGCCCTGCTCCAGTTGGAAATTGATGTTCTCGATGGTCACGGTGGCGTCGTCGACCAGGATGCCGACCGCGAGCGCGAGGCCGCCCAATGTCATGATATTGATGGTCTCACCCAATGCGGACAGGCACGCGATCGAGGCAAGGATCGACAGCGGGATCGAAAAGGTGATGATGAGTGTGCTGCGCCAGCTGCCGAGAAACAACAGAATGAGCAGTCCGGTGAGCGCCGCCGCGATCGCTCCTTCGCGCATGACGCCGGAGATGGCGGCGCGCACGAACACCGACTGATCGGACAGCTCCTGCAGTTTCAGTTCCTTCGGCATGGTGGCCTTGGCCGGACCCAGTTTCTGATTGATGCCGTTGATGATGTCGAGCGTCGACGCATTGCCGGTCTTGAGAATACTCATGAGAATGGCGCGCTTGCCGTCGACCCGCACCACATTGGTCTGCGGGGGATAGCCATCCCGCACATGGGCGACATCGTGCACGTAGATGACCGTGCCGTTGCGGCGCGTGACCGGCAAGTTGTTCATCTCCTCGATCTGTGTCGGGCTTGCATTCAACTTGATGAAATACTCTTTCGAGCCGATCTTCTCGGTGCCCGCCGGCAGGATCAAATTCTGCTGCGAAATGGCGTTGACCACGTCATCGGCGGACAGCCCGCGAGCCCGCAGCGCGTCCGGGTCGAGGTCGACCTGCACCTCCCGCTGCTTGCCACCGTAGGGATAGGGAATCGAGGCTCCGGCAACGGTGGCCAAAGCCGTGCGTAGATTGTTGTTCCCCAGATCGAAGATATCCTGCTCCGGGATGGTGTCGCTCGACAGGGCCAACTGCAGAATCGGCACCGTCGAGGCGTTATAGGACAGCACGAAGGGCGGGGTGGTGCCGGGCGGCGAGGTTTGCAGTTGCGTCTGGGAGACGGCAACGATCTGCGCCATGGACAGGCTCTGATCGGCCTTCGGCTGGAAGAAGTACTTGACCACCGAAGTGCTGTTGACCGAATTCGACTCGGTGTGTTCGACGTTATTGACCGTCGTCTGCGCCGTACGCTCGGAGAACAAGACGATTCGATCCGCGATCTCTTCGGGTAGCAGTCCGGTGTACCGCCAGATCACCGCGACGATGGGAATCTTGATCTCCGGAAAGATATCGACCGATGTGTTGACGATGGCGAAAATGCCCATGAACACGATCAAGCACGCCAGCATGATGAACGTGTAGGGCCGCTGCAGAGCTACGCGGACAATCCACATGCGAATTCCTAACGCGGGTCGGCAAGCGGGCGGCGCCGACCCGCTGCCGACGCCGTCCTTTAAGACACAGTCTTATCGACCGAGGCCGCCTCTTTCGTTCAAGGCTTCGGCGCGGGTTGGGGGGACCTCATCGATGAAGGCCGGCGGGTACCCCCGAGAGTACCCGCCGGCCGTGCGCCGACTGGATTACTTGGAGCTGACACCCAACGTCTTCGCCGCGGCATACGCCATGTGCAGGTGCTCATGCAAGGTCGGCAGTGTGGCGGTTGCCAGCGCCTTCGCTTCCGGATCTTGTCCCGACGTGCTCTCCTTCTTGAAGAGCGCTATCGCCTCGTGATGCGCCTTGATCTGGGACTTGATGTACGACTTGTCAAAGGTGTCGCCCGAGAGGACTTCAAGCTTCGCCTTCGTCGCCATGTCGCCCACGCTCGCCGATGTGGGCAACGTGATGTTTTTCGTTGCCGCCAAAGCCTCGAGTTTTTGGTTCGCCGCCGTATGGTCGGTGACCATCTTGTTGCCGAAATCCTTGACGTCCTGGCTGGTGCCTTTCTGCTGCGCCAAATTGCCCAGATCAACCTCCGAGATTCCCGCTTCCGCCGCGTTTTTGTAGAAAGAAGCATCCGGATCGTCCGCGGCCACCGCGGCGAGAGGGAGGGCCAGTACAAGCATTGTGAGTATCGTTTTCATTCATAGCTCCTTAAAAATATGTGGTCTCAAATATGTGGTCTCAAAAGGGTTCATCACCGCGTGCGACGCCCGTCGGCGGTCATCATCCTGCCGGCGGCCGTATTGTCATTCGGGCGGCTGCGAAATCGGATGCCACCGGCGCTCGACCCTGCGTAGGAAATCAGCCACATCACGAGATATGGCGCCCCTGGCCAAATAATTTGACCACTTCTCGGTTGAACGCCGGGAGGTCGTCCGGTTTTCGACTGGTGACGAGGTTGTCGTCTACCACCACTTCTTCATCCACCCACTCGCCACCACTATTGAGAATATCGGTCTTCAGAGAGGGCCAAGACGTCATCCGATAGCCTTCCGCAGCACCTGCCTCGATCACCGTCCACGGGCCATGGCATATGGCGGCAACGGGCTTGCCGGCATCGAAGAACGATTTGACGAAGGACACCGCCTTCCGTTCAGTGCGCAACGTGTCCGGATTCATCACTCCGCCGGGCAACAACAAAGCGTCATAGTCATTCGGATCTACATTGTCCAAATTCTGGTCGACCTCGACCTCCTGGCCCCATTCCTTGTGGTTCCAGCCGCGAATCCTCCCGTCGCGAGGCGATATCACTTCCGTCGCCGCGCCGGCCGCATCAAGTGCGTTTCGGGGTTCGAGCAGTTCCGATTGTTCGAAGCCATCGGTCGCGAGAATCGCAACACGAAGACCGTTGAGCGATGAAGACGCCATGAGCATGTCCTTTAGATTGATGAAAGGAGCGGCGATTGTCGCCAACGCCGGCAGCCCCTTTGGATCGGCGCGCAGCCGATGAACCGAATAGGAGAACACTGACAGCCGCCATTGCCGCGGACAGCGGGGGTCGCAGGAACCTGACCGGGTCGCGGGAAACTGACCGGGTCGCGGGAACCTGACCGGGTCGCGGGAACCTGACCGGGTCGCGGGAAACTAGCGGGGTCTCGTGACCATCATCTGCGTGAGATGAAGGAGCGCGGAATCGAGATCCGTGCATTGTCCCGTGTGCACCGGGGAGGTTTGCACCATGGTGCTGCGCGGCGCCACCAGCCAGTGA
>Ga0209208_10001002_pt1 | contig 39099 bp, 32 predicted proteins | sample S1TSphfallax_3_FD_187694 | JGI IMG/M metagenome (GOLD analysis project Ga0209208, IMG submission 187694) | Host-associated microbial communities from peat moss isolated from Minnesota, USA - S1T2_Fd - Sphagnum fallax MG (SPAdes) (version 2) | ecosystem: Host-associated > Plants > Peat moss >... | reverse complement strand
TGGGGAAACTGGCCGATTTTTCAACGGCCCTACTGGAGCGACGCTGGCTGGCATGGCATCCTGCTTTTCAGGGACCTGCATGACATCACAAGCAGTTGCACCCAGGGAGGCTCAGGTTTTTAACGATACGCTTGGTGCGGAAATTCGGCTGTCGGAAGTGGGCAAGAGTTTTGGAACCCGACAGGTTCTGAACGGCTTGAACCTAATTGTGAAGCCGGGTGAGTTCCTGGCCATTGTGGGCAGAAGCGGCTGCGGCAAGAGCACGCTGCTCCGGCTGATTGCAGGGCTCGACAGGCCCGATTCCGGCGAAATCACAATCGGCCAAATGCAGGCGAAGGAAAGATCAGAGCAGGTTCGGGTGATGTTTCAGGACGCGCGCCTTCTGCCCTGGCAAAGCGTCCTGCGAAATGTGGGTATTGGCGCAAAAGGCGACTGGAAAGCCCAGGCACTCAGCGCGCTGGAGGATGTTGGTCTGGCAACTCGCGCCAATGATTGGCCCTCTGTGCTGTCCGGTGGACAGAAGCAGCGGGTGGCGCTGGCACGGGCGCTCATGTCGCGTCCCCAGCTTCTTTTGCTGGATGAACCGCTAGGCGCGCTCGATGCGCTGACCCGGTTCGAAATGCAGAAACTGATTGAGAGAGTCTGGATGCGGCAGCGCTTCACGGCTATTCTGGTGACTCATGATGTGACAGAGGCCGTGACTCTTGCCGACAGAGTGGTGCTGCTGGAAGGATCGAATGCGGCGCTGATTCACCCAGTGCCTCAAGCGCGGCCTCGCGAACTGGGAGACCCGGAACTGGGCCATCTGGAAGCGAGTATTTTGCATCGACTACTTCAGGCGAAATCATAATTATTTGTGTCAAACAATCCACCTGAAACTGAGTGTACGTTCTCACGCCAACGCCTCTTAGATGTCGAAGTCTTTTGAAAAAGTGGAATGATTGCTGCGCCCGCTCTGCAGCCGTCGGATAGCACCAACAAGCGCATCAACTTCTGCGTGAGTGTTGTAAAAAGCCAACGAAGGACGAACCGTGCTTTCCAAACCAAAACGCCGCAGAATCGGCTGGGCACAGTGATGGCCTGAGCGCACTGCAATACCTTCGCGGTTTAGAGCCGCGCCTATCTCCTCTGTCCGAAAACCCTCCATCACGAAGGATAAGACGCTGGCTTTTTCTGGAGCGGTGCCAATCAGGCGCAGTCCCGGAATCTCCTTTAGCAGGTGCGTGGCGTAGACCAGAAGCTGATGTTCGTAGGCATCAATGGCTTCCATGCCGATGCCGGTGACGTAGTCGATTGCCGAGCCCAATCCTACGGCATCGGCGATGTTGCCGGTTCCCGCTTCGAAGCGAGCAGGTGCAGCGTGGTATTCCGTGTGTTCGAACGTCACGTCCTTGATCATGTTGCCGCCGCCCTGCCATGGTGGCATGGAGTTGAGCAGTGCTTCCTTGCCATACACCACGCCAATGCCGGTCGGACCAAAGACCTTGTGGCCGGAGAACGTATAGAAATCGCAATCCAGGAACTGCACGTCCACACGCATGTGCGAGACAGCCTGTGCGCCGTCCACTAACACTTTCGCTCCGCAGGCATGAGCCATCTGCGTCATAAGAGCGGTCGGAGTGATGGTGCCCAGGGCGTTTGACACCTGCGAGAAGGAGACCAGTTTTGTGCGGTCACCCAGAAGTTTTCGATATTCATCGAGAAGAATCTGCCCGTTGTCGTCCACCGGAATGACTTTCAACTTCGCGCCGCGTTCCGCACATAGCTGCTGCCAGGGAACGATATTGGCGTGATGCTCCAGGTGGCTGACGACAATTTCATCATCCTTCGCAATCTGCTGGCGGCCAAAGCTTTGGGCTATCAGGTTGATGCCTTCCGTGCAACCACGAACGAAAATAATCTCATTCGTTGACCGGGCGTTGAGAAAGCCACGCACCTTTTCACGCGCACCTTCATAAGCGTCCGTGGCGCGAGCCGCTAACTCATGCGCGGCACGGTGAATGTTGGAGTTCTCATGCTCATAAAAGTAAGTGAGACGGTCAATGACAGACTTCGGCTTTTGGGTGGTGGCGGCGTTATCCAGCCAGATTAGCTGCCGACCGTTAACACGCTCTTGAAGAATCGGAAAATCTTTGCGAACCAAATAAACATCCAACGCGGGACTCGACGTGGTTGGCTGCGGCGTCAGTGGTTCAGGTTTCAGGCCAGGAACGCCGATGGCTGGCTGCGACGTTCGGAGATCATTCAAGAAGTAGAAAGAGGGTGATGGAGCAACCGCAGGACCCTGCACGTTGGGCGCAAAGCCTCCAAATGTCTGGCGGCTCAACAATGCACTTACTTCGGCGTTGGTTGGGAATCCCTGTGGGCTGAGAGCAGGCACCAATTGCGGCTCTTGCGCGGATACAGTCGGCTGAGCAGGCATCAGCGCGGGTTCACTCCCGGGAACGGCGGAAAAAAATCGATTTGCCAGACGTGCCAACTCCGCCACGTCCAGAACTGAGTCTCCTAATGTGCTGGGTGGCGCGGCAATGCCGGGTGATGGATCAGTTGGACTCATATCAATACTTGCTGATATCCACGTCGTCCAGGGCGGCTGCGGCGTCGTCCGTTAGAATCGCCAGTGAACAATACAGCGAGATGAGATAAGACGCGATGGCCTTGTGATTAATGCCCATGAAGCGCACCGACAAACCGGGACTCTGGCTGCCCTGCAAATTCGGCTGAAAGAGACCCACAACGCCTTGTCTGGATTCGCCCGTTCTAACCAGTACGACGCTGGTTTTATCGCCTTCAATTCCAACCTTGTCGGAAGGGAAAAGCGGAATGCCTCGCCACGTCAAAAATTGTGAGCCGAACAGCGACACAGTGGGCGGCGGCACACCACGGCGTGTGCACTCGCGTCCAAACGCGGCAATCGCGCGCGGGTGTGTGAGAAAGAATCCCGGTTCCTTCCAGACCTTTGACAGCAGTTCATCCAGATCGTCCGGAGTCGGCGGCCCAGTGCGCGTCTTAATCCGCTGTGACGGTGCAATATTGCGCAACAGTCCGTATTCCGAATTGTTGATGAGTTCGCTCTCCTGGCGTTCTTTGACAATCTCAATAGTTAACCGCAACTGCTCCGTGACCTGGTTGTGCGGGACGCTGTACAAATCAGACACTCGCGTGTGGACATCAAGAACCGTATTGACGGCGCTGAGCAGATACTCGCGAGGATTCTCTTCGTAATCCACAAACGTGGTCGGCAGATCACGCTCATCGCGAGCCGAACAATCCACCGTCACATTCGCTTCATCTTTTACACGGTTCAGGCGGTAAATACCCGCTTCTACGGGCACCCAATGCAGCAGGTGCGTCAGCCAGCGCGGAGTGATGCGCGACATCTGCGGAACGGTCTTTGTTGCATTTGCCAGCTGCCGCGCCGCTATGTCGCCTAAAGCTGTGGGTCGTTCTGTGTCGGTTGCCAAAGTTTGATACTCCTGAGTAGAACCTATACTCTACTACAGCGATTGACAATTTATTCGAACCAGAAGTCTTCGCTAAGGTACTTCGCCGCGCCGTCGCAGGCAATGGTCACGATAAGCGCCGAACGCTTTTGTTCAGCCAGTTGCTCAGCCAATTTTCGCGCCGCCACAACATTGCCAGCGGCCGAGATCCCTACGAGCAGGCCTTGTTCGCGCGCTAGCCTGCGCGCCATTGAATGACAGTCTTCGGTATCAATCCACAGGTTCCCGGTGGCCAGCGAATCGTCATAAATTCCTGGAACAATAGACGCTGGCAAATGCTTCGTGCCTTCAATGCCATGCAGAGGAGTGGATGGTTGCGCCGACCAGCACTCCACTGCCCGTATTTCCTGCTTCAAACGTCTGCTGGTTCCGACGAACGTGCCAGTGGTTCCAAGCAGAGCTACAAAATGAGTGATGTGCCGATCGGTCTGTTCCAAAATCTCCGGTGCTGTGGTTTCAAAATGGGCCCGCCAGTTGTCGTTGTTGTTGTACTGGTCAGCGTAGAAATACTTTTCGGGATCTTCAGAATTGATCTGCCGAACTCGGCGAAAAGCGCCGTCGGATCCTTCGGCGGGGTCGGTGATAATCAACTCGGCTCCCAACGCTTTTAGAATCCGCTTACGCTCAATGCTGGCGTTTCCCGGCAGACATAGAGCCACGCGATAACCTTTGGCCGCGCCAATCATTGCATAAGCAATGCCGGTGTTGCCGCTGGTAGCATCCAGAATGGTTTTGTCCTTGGTAAGCGTTCCCAAACGCTCAGCAGATTCAATAATGTTAAGTGCGGGACGATCTTTCACTGAGCCGCCTGGGTTAAAGAATTCCAGCTTGGCCCAGATCTCAATTCCCGGAAGATCCGCGTTCAAACGGTCCAGCTTTATCAAGGGTGTGTTCCCAATCTGATCCAGTAAGTGGGTTTTAAGCGTCATCATCACAAATTCCTAGATTAATCACTGATTTCTCTCTCCGATATGAAGTTCATAGATGCCAGGATGCCCTCTGCTACCCCGGCTAACATCAGTGACTTTGTAAGTCATATTTGACCAATTCCTGAAGTGGGATCTTGAATTTCTTCCCTGGATGGAGGGATTGCATTACACCATGGGCGTTTATCAGATAACTGACGAGGAACGATCAATCACTGAAGTGCTTGACGATCTACTGGACCAACAACTCAACGATCTCCCACAAATCGAAAAATATGTTGCTGCGGCAAAGAAGCAATCCTCGACGCTGGTCGATGATCGGGTGCAGATTTCGAACCGTAAGCTCTAAAGGCATCAGTTGCGGGATCAGACAAGGGCGGATTAGAAGGGCACGTAATTGATTGAACTTAACCGCTCGCCGAATCCAGTTGAGATGCGGTGACCAATTCCTTGTGCCAGTAGGCGCGGAGGGCCATTTGCACTGGTCGGCAGGCATCGATGCCCGAGGCCAGTGGGGCGGAAACGGGTGTGCCTTTGAGGACAGCGTCGAGAAAGTTTGAAGCGTGTGGATTTTCAAGTTCACCTTCAGCGGTGACCCTTACAGCCGAGCCTTTGTTGGGTTGAAACGTGTAACCGTCACGCGAAAGATCTAAAGTTCCTTCTGTTCCCTCGAAGAACACCGAAGGGTGGTCGTTGCGAATGGGCAGGACGGAAGACTCGAAACTCAGATTCCAGTTTTTGTATTGGATGATGGCATTCACCGTGTCAGGATTTTCGCGGCCATCGTGATAGGCATAAATTCCGCCGCTGGCTTGTGCGACTTGCGGACGGTTGTCGTCCAGCATCCATTGCGCCACATCGGCCCAGTGGGTCAGAATGTCAGCCAGCAATCCGCCGCCGTAATCCGAGAAGTAGCGCCAGGAATCATAGCGCGCCATATCAAACGGGATTTTAGGGGCGGGGCCGAGGAAGCGCTGCCAGTCGAGTCCTGCCGGCTGCGGTGCGGGAGGGATGTGACGGCACTGCCATGGGAAGTTGCTCCAGACGGCGCGCGCAAAAATAACCTGCCCCAGTTTGCCCGATTCAAAGAGTTCCTGCTTTGCGCGGATGTAATGCGGGCCGCTGCGCTGTTGGGTGCCGCATTGAAGCACCCGGCCTGATTGTTCGGCAGCCGTCTGTAGAATTGTTCGATCCTGCCAGTGATGCACGGTGGGTTTTTCAATATAAAGATGCTTCTTCGCCTGCAAGACAGCCTGGCCAAGCGAAGCGTGCAGGTGGTCTGGCACAGCGAGCAGGACGGCATCCACCGCAGAGTTCGCCAGCACGTCTTCGTGATGAGGGGTCGCTTGAGTGGACTCCGGGACCTTTAGCAGTTTGCTTAGGCGATTCCGATGAACATCATAGATATCGCAGATAGACCGTACATCAACCCGGCCATCGGCAAGAAACGCCTGGGACACGTTGGTGCCCCTGCGGCCTGCACCAATGATGCCCAGGCCAATGCGGCTGTTTGCCCCTTGCACGCGCGAATAGGAGAGCGCCGTCATGGCTCCCGCTGCTTTTATGAAATCCCGGCGGTCCATTTTGTTCACTCCTAAAATTCAAAAGCTTTATGCAGTGCAGCGAAAGCTGGGCCGGCTGCGGCATCGCCGGGCTTGCTGCCGTCCAGCCGCTCTTCCTCCGCCAGCGCCCATCCGTTCCAATGATTTTGGTGCAGGGCCTTCGCTACGGCGGCCAGCGGAAAATTTCCTTCACCCAGCGGTACCTGGCTGCCGTTCCGGTAGTCGCGAAGGTGCAACCCGGTGAGCCTAGCGCTGTGACGGCTTACGAACACAACCACGTCAGCACCAGCGTCAAAGGCGTGTCCTGCGTCGAGCAGCAACCAGACAAGGCTGGGATCGGTATTTGAAAGAAGCGATTCTATTTCCGGGTTGGTGCCTTTGAATTCGGGACCGTGATTGTGATAGGCAAGTTTCATTCCTAGTTCGTTTGCCTGCTTCCCATAGCGGTTCAAGGCATCTGCTTTGGCTTTCAGTGCGATCTCATTAGTGGTGGGTTCCCCACTAAGAATCAGCCGCTGAAAACCCAGCTTTGCTCCAATGGCGGCAGTTTTGCCAACCAGTTCTGGCGGTGCCAGTGACGTTGCTGGATCATAATGCTGTAGAAAGATATGCACACCGAACTCGGTCAGTCCGTGTGAATTTTGTTTTAGTTCGGCGGGCTTGTCGGCCAGTGGAAGAACGTTTGCAAAACCGGTCTCAAAGCCGGTGAAGCCCAGATCATGAATGTTCCCTAGCGCGCTAAATAAAGTGGCCGAGTCGGCCGGGTGAATGGGCCATGCATTCGTTTGACAGCCGAATTGAATTGGGCCATTTGTCAGGCCGCGCCGCGGCGACCGGCCAAGCAAAGGAAGAACTGCCATGGACGCCATTGCAGCGCGGCGGGTAGATCTGTATGGACGCTTAAGCATTGTCTATCAACATGATAGACTAGTTTCCAACGACATGGCCTCTGCTTCCCCTCGAGTGCCAACACTTAACGAATCGAATCCTCACAGCGCGCGCCCTGTAACTCAAAGCAGCGCAAACAAGTTGCGATGGTTTGTTTTAGCGCTGCTGCTGGGCATCACAATTGTCAACTTCATTGACCGTCAGACATTGTCCGTACTGGCGCCGAAACTTCGTGAAATGTTTCGGCTCTCTCATCAAGCCTATGGACGTATTGTCGCGGCATTCCAGTTCGGCATGATGACCGGCGAATTTCCGATGGGCTGGCTAATGGACCGTGTTGGGGTTCGCTTTGGTATGGCGGCAGCGGTTACATGGTGGTCCATCGCTACCGGTCTTCTAGGCTTCGCGCGGTCGGGCTTCAATCTGGGATTATTGCGTTTCTGGATGGGCACGGGCGAGTGCGGTAATTATTCCGGCGGCGTCAAGACGGTAAACGAGTGGTTCCCCAAAACCGAGCGTGCGTTCGCCATTGGAGTATTCAACAGCGGCAGCATGATTGGCGCTATTATCGCCCCGCCGCTAGTGGTGTTTCTTGCTAATCGTTTTGGATTCCGCTGGGCATTTGCAGGGCCCGCGCTGCTGGCAGCCATCTGGGTGCCATTATGGCTCCGCTTCTATCGCGGTTCATCGGGCAGCGTTGAGCAGCGGGACGCGGAGCGGCAATATTCCAGCGGCCAGTTACTGCGCTGCCGGCAAGCGTGGGCCATTATGGTGTGCCGATTACTGGTCGGTCCCATCATGCAGTTTTATTGGTATTGGATGCCCGACTATCTTTACACCGTGCGCGGCATGTCACTGCTGCAGATAGGCGCATTCAGCTGGATTCCATTTCTGATGGGCGATTTCGGAAGTCTTTCGGGCGGCTGGATATCCGGCGTGCTGATTAAGCGCGGCTATAGTGTGAATGCGGCGCGACAGTTCACCATGTATGCCGGCGGTGTGTTGTGCCTGACCAGTTTTGCGGTGTATTTCGCGCCCAGTGCAGCCATCTGTCTGGGCGTTATCGGCATTGTCTTGTTTGGTCATACATTTCTTTCCGCCAACATGTTTGCCGCAGTGCCGGATATGTTCCCGGATGGTGCCGTTGCCCGAGTCACCGGCCTGCACGGATTCTGCGGCGGTCTATCTGGCTTTCTTTTTCCCTTGCTCACTGGCTTTCTGATCGACCGTTTTTCGTACGCTCCCGTCTTCGCGCTTGCCGCCATCATGCCGCTGGCAGGAGTGGTGGCACTCTTCGTTATCAGTAGAGGGCTGAAACCGGTGGCTGCAAACTAAATATAGAGATCAATGAATATTTTCTGGTTCATACCCACACAAGGTGACGGCCGCTATCTGGCATCGCCGGAACAAATGCGGCAAACAGGTCACGGCTATCTGAAGCAGATTGCGCAAGCCGTAGATCAGCTTGGTTTTGAAGGCGTCCTGCTGCCGACAGGCAATTCATGTGAAGACGCGTGGATAGTTGCTTCCACACTCGTGCCAGTAACGAAGCGGCTAAAATTTCTGGTGGCGTTGCGTCCGGGCGTGATGTCACCCAGCGTTTCAGCCCGCATGGCGTCCACCTTCGACCGCTTCTCCGATGGCCGCCTTTTGATCAATGTCGTGACCGGCGGCGATCCTGAAGAAGCAAAGGGCGATGGCGTGTTCCTGACACACGATGAACGTTACGAAGTGACAGACGAATTTCTGAACGTGTGGCGGAGAGTGATGGCGGGTGAGACGGTTTCATTCAAAGGCAAGCATATCCACGTGGAGAACACCAAGGTAGTTTATCCGGCATTGCAACAGCCGCATCCTCCTCTCTATTTCGGAGGCTCCTCCGGACCGGCCATTGATCTTGCGGCGCAACAGGTGGATGTCTATTTGACCTGGGGCGAACCGCCGGCATTGGTGGCGGACAAGATTGCGCAGGTCCGCCGCAAGGCCGAGGCCGCTGGACGCACGATGCAGTTTGGAATCCGGCTGCATGTGATTGTCAGAGAGACCAATGAGCGCGCGTGGCAGGCGGCTAATGATCTGATTCAGTATGTGGACGACGATGCCATTGCCCGATCTCGCAGGGCCTTGTCGCGATTTGATTCCGAAGGGCAGAAACGTATGTCGGCGCTGAATCCGGGCGACCGGTCAAAACTGGAGATCAGCCCGAACCTTTGGGCTGGAGTGGGCCTGGTGCGAGGCGGAGCCGGAACCGCGCTTGTGGGAGATGCCCGGACGGTGGCGGCGCGCCTGCTGGAGTATGCCGATCTTGGAATAGATAAGTTCATTCTTTCCGGGTATCCGCATCTGGAGGAATCGTATCGAGTGGCTGAGTTGCTGTTTCCCTTGTTACCTCTCTTTCGCGAAACGGGCCGCTTACCCGCCAGCCAACTGGCGGGTGCAATTGCCGGAAATGAATTCAGGCTGGAGAAATAACGCGCAAGCTAAAAGAGCAATTTCAACGCGAACTGAAGCACCCTGGGATCGTTAGCGGCAGTGATTTTGCCGAATGTCACGCCCGACGAAACAGTTGAGTTCGGATTCTGAAAGTTAGGCCGGTTTTCTGTATTAAATGCCTCTGTACGAAACTGCAGACGGAATTTTTCGGTCAGATTGAAATTGCGGAATACAGATGTGTCCACGTCGAAGAAGGCGGGTCCGCGGAGTGTGTTTCTTCCCACGTTGCCGAAAGTGCCGATGACAGCCTGGGTGAAGGCGGCGGTATTGAAGTATTCAAGAATTTGGCTTGCTCCGACCGGAGCAGCAGGGTTGCCAACGACATCGGCGTAATCGTTACCTATGCCCGACCGCGAGCGGTCCGTTCCACTCAGCACGGTAAACGGCAAACCGCTATAGAGACTTCCGATTGCATTGATCTGCCAGTTGTTGACAAGGGCGCTGACAAGGCCTGGCCTGCCGTAATGTGGCAGCGCGTAAACCGCGGATGTGACAAAGCGATATTCCTGATCAAAGTCAGCGGGCCCGCGCGAACTGCTGAAGTTAAACGGATTGTGAGGCCCAGTGTTGCCTTCAGTGGCGCTTGATGTATTGTCAATGGTCTTGCCGTAAGTGAAGTTGGAAAGAAGAGTGAGACCTTTGTCGTAGCGCTTCGTTAGATTTATTTGCAGCGAGTTGAATTCTTCATAAACGTAGGAACTGGCCAGTTCGACAGCTCCCAGACCTTGATATTCCCGCCGGGAATTTTCGTTCGCAACAGTGGCACCGGGGCGGAAGATGGCCGGGTTGAACTGCCGGGAACCCATAATGTCCACTGCATGATTGCCAACGTATGCCACCGATAAAGCAAGATCCTTCGTAAACTGGTGCTCAACGGTAAAGTTCCAGTTCTGGGTATAACCAACCTTGGAAGAAGGATCGAGCATGCCGCCTGAGACCGGAGTCAAGAAGGAATAGTTCGCAAACCCGCTTGGGGCAATGTGCCCGCGGGGAAACGGATCGCCACCAGCATAGTTCAGATACGGGTCAGTAAAGCTTTGCGGTGCGGGAATGCTGAGGTAGAGATCAGTAGGCTGAGTTGCATCCGTTCGCTGATAAAGCAGGCCTTCCGGAAAGCTGTAGAAGATGCCGTAGGCGGAGCGGACAACTGTCTTCTGGTCACTGCCCACGTTCCATGCAAAGCCAACGCGCGGCGCAAAGTCCTTCCAGTTGTGGTGGTAAATAGACTTGGCAATACCTGGATCGCCGGGGAACAGAAGTCCCAGGGGTGCATTTGGAGCAACTGTTGACTGGACTCCCGGCACAAAAGCAGTGAGCGAGTTGTTGCGGTCGGTGGGGGGAAGCCAGGGTTCCCAGCGAAGCCCCAGGTTCAGAGTGAATTGCGGCTTTACTTTCCAATCGTCCTGAACAAAGATGTTGGGGCTGTTCTGACGGAGGGCGAACGAACGACCGTTGTCCTGAAAGAACTGCGATTCGTAACCGAGATAGAAATCTGTTAATGCCGAGCCCGTTACCTGACCATTGAAAGTGTTGTCGCCGGGAGTATAGGAATAGTCGTTGGCATCAATACGTGTGCGCTCGAACCCGGCACCGAAATTGAAGGTGTGAGCGCCCCATAATTTCGCTGCCTGGCCTCGATATTCAAATGTGGTTGGGTCCTGACGAAGTGCTCCGCCAGAGAACACATCCACAAATCCAGATATGTTGAGACGGATGCCGGGAAAAATAGGCACGCCTGTGCCGAGCGGCACCTGCTGTCCAAAGCTCTGCAGGGTCTGAAGACCGGGGTCGACCGGAATCTGCGTTCGGGCATAACGGCTAGCAGTGGCATAAAACGTGGCGGTCAGTGTTGGATCGAAAATGTGCGTCTCATTTAGAGTCAGCGACTGATTGCGAAACAGATTTTCCGCGTAAAAGCCGGTGGGCGCGTTGAATGGCCTCTGAAAATTATCTTCGTCATAAAAATAACGAACGCTCAGGCGGTCCTTCTCAGAGAAGATGTGATCTACCTTGGCCAGATACTGAGTATCGTCCAGGTTCTGGTTCTCGGCACCGATGAATTGGGTGCCGCTGTTAGGAAGCGGAATGAGCGCATTCGCCACTGCTACGGAGACAGGATTGAACATGCTGGCCGGGATAATCTTCCCCGGAAACGGCTTTCCAGTCGTGGGGTCGAGAATTACTCCGGGGATGGCAGAAAAGTTGCCTGAGCGCTCCAGCGCTGTCGGCGTAGTGATGGAGACAGGGTTTGGGGAGGATCGTCGTTCCGTATCCTGCGCAGAGAAAAAGAAGAATGTCTTGTCTTTCCTGATGGGACCGCCCGCTGTTCCGCCAAACTGGTTTTGCTTGTACGGCGGCCTTTTGATATTGAAAAAGTTGCGCGCATCCAACTCCGTGTTACGCAGGAATTCGAAGGCAGTGCCATGAATCTGGTTCGATCCTGAACGCGTCGACAACTGAACCAAAGCGCCTGCGCCACCGAACTCCGCACTGTAGTTTGACGATTGAATCGTGAATTCCTGCAACGCATCTGGATTCGGCATGTAAGGAACCGAGTCAAAGAAGCGGTTGGTATAGAGTGAGCCGTCCAACTGAAAATTATTTTGGGTAGCGCGCAGGCCATTTACGGACAGGCCTGTGTTGTCCTGCTGACCGGATTCGGTGCCTACATTCGTCAGCACCGTGCCCGGTGTCAGTGTTGTGAGTTGCAGTGCATTTCGGCCATTCAATGGGAGATCCCGCATTTGCTTTTGATCCACGGACGTTTGAATGCTTGACGATTCAGCCTGAATCAGAGGTGCGCCTTCGGTTACCTCAATCGCTTGCGAGGATGCGCCCACTTTCAGAGCGAAGTTCAATTCCAGGCTCTGTCCGGTAAGAAGCGAAACGTTCTCTCTTTTCTGGCCTGCGAAACCCTGCTTCGATATTTCCACCGAATAAGCGCCAATGGGAAGATCGGGAAGTGTGAAAATTCCATCCTGATTGGTCTGGACGGTGCGCTGTGCACCCGTACCCGCATTTGTGGAGATCACGACGGCCTGAGGAATTACCGCGCCCGTAGGATCAGTGACGGTGCCACCTATTCGCCCGGTGGATTGCGCGACAAGAGGTAATGCCACGAGAACATGTAAAGTAATAAGATTAAATTTGGAAAAAAGAGTATTGACCCTGAACATCGTATTGTAGATAGGATTGCTCGACAAGAGAGATTTGTCAAGGACACACTACGAATCGGAGGGGATTGACAATATGGCGGATCTGTCGAGGCACTTCTCAACAAAGACGATTTACAAAAGACCCCCACACGCGATTAAATCAACTCGCAATGTGAAGCAGCCAGTCAGGCGGCTGGCGCCAAATGTATTCTGACACCCAGGCTGCTCCGTGCCGAACGACAGTTCACCAGCGCAACTGGCAATACTCAGCCACACCTTGGCCGCCTAAGCGCTGAACAGTTCCTGCGAATCAGACTATCGGAAGGCCATCTTCGCGCCATGCTTTGATTCCACCGACAATATCGGTTGCACGCCACAGCCCAAGGTCCTGCAAAGCGGATGCCGCCAAGCTTGAAGTGTAGCCCTCGGAGCAGAACACTATGATCAGAAGATCATGACTTGTCGCAACCGGCAGCCGTGAACTAGAGGTTGGATCAAAGCGCCACTCGAGTACGTTGCGTTCAATAACCAGAGCGCCAGGAATACTTCCCTCAACCGCGCGCTGACTTGCAGGTCTTATATCGACCAGCACCGCTTTGCCAGTCGCCAAGGCCTCATAGGCGGCTTGGGGAAGTAACCGTTGTATCCGCTTGCGTGCCGCAGCTAACACTTCATCGATACTCTGCGCCCCACTCCAGCCTTGACGTTCCTGCTCGTGTGGTTTACCTTGGCTGTCATCACTCTGGGACTCCCGAGGCTCGATCATCCGAAGTATCAACCGATCGTCTTTGACTTCATAGTGGTTCATTTCCGTCAGTGGTGGAGAATAAGCATGAATGCTGACAGACGGCGCTTGCGAGACGTTGCGGACATCATGCGCATAATTAGCCCCAAAAGCAGAGAAGTCTCCCGGAGATATAATCTGGCTGGTTGCACCGGGACGATGCTCTTCCAGAGTGCCGCTGGTCACCAGGAATGCTCCCGCCGATGCGCCGTGGTCATGGAATCCAGTCGATTGCCCAGGCATCCAGCTAATGAGCCAAACATCGTACTCACTTCCGTGATATAGACACTCATACCAGCGCCGATCCGCTTGCAGCCGCACACGCTCCAGCCATGGCACCGACGAAGCGAACGCCTGAACGATGAAGGCAAGTTCTTGAGGACTGCGTGGACTAGACACCAAGCCCGCTGGTCTTTCAGCTATCGTGCCGATTTCCGATTCAATCTGTGTGTCCGCGGTCATTTCCTCCCGTTACCTTTAAAACACCAATTGTACACCACACTGATAGACTTACATATGATTGTGGTTTCACATTAGAAAAAATCGCAAATTAAATCTTAAAGGAGCTTTGAATGAAAAAGTTTTTGGCAGGTCTTTCCGTTTTCTCGTTTCTCAGTCTTTCGCTTCCGGCCGCACTCAAAGAAGGTGACAAAGCACCCGACTTCTCAGCGCGCGCTTCGCTGGCCGGTAAAGAGTTTAATTTCTCACTTGAGAGCGCTTTGAAGAAGGGACCCGTGGTCGTCTATTTCTACCCTTCGGCTTATACCAAGGGATGCGACCTGGAAGCCCACACCTTTGCACAGCAGAAAGACAAATTCGATGCCGCTGGCGCGACTATCATCGGCGTTTCGGCTGACAGCATCGCGCGGCTTGATGCGTTCTCGGCCGACCCCGATTATTGCGCTGGAAAATTTCCAGTAGCTTCCGACGAGGCTCACAAAATCGCCACGTCATACGGTCTGGCAGCGAATAGTTCGAAGCCCGGGATGAAGGATGTGCGCGGTGCCGAGATTGGTCACGACTTCATTGAAAGAGTTACTTTCGTCATTGGCAAAAATCATAAGATCATAGCCACACTATCATCAAAAGACGATCAGATTTCGCCAGATCAGCACGTGGAAAAAGCCTTGGTAATCGTGCGGAAGCTGGCATCTGAATGATGGGAAACAGACCTCAAAAGAACGCTCTGAGAGCCATTATCATCACCTTGTTGCTTCAAGCACCGCCGTTGCAAGCGCAGGCCGCGCACACAACGCAGGACTGGGCGCAAACTCCACCCGCTTTCGAAAACGGCGACTCCCTCCGTGACTTTGAGGTGCGCCTGCGTTCGTCCCTTTTCCTGTTGAAAGCCGTGCCGGAGATGAACCAACCATTGAAGCTTACTGGTACCGTCACCGCCATCAGCAGGACCGGCATTCGACGTCTTCGCATTCGCGACTTTCAACTACTGAGCGATGGCGCGCGCGAAAGCGGCGAGTTCAATCTCGGTGCGGGCTCATGGCCAAGTGTGGTCAGTGCGCTGGGCAGCGGATTGGCTGGTGATTATCTGGTACAGGCTGCAGTCAAGGACATTCCCATCGACAACCTGGAACTGATTTTCACCAGCAAACCCGGCACGGCTCCTTCGCAGACCACGGGAACCCAGGTAACCTATCCCCGCAACCTCAACTACATTCTTTTCATCCAGTCTCCGGCCAATGATGCGCAGCTTGAAAACTTGCGAAAGACCGTCGAACGCGTCTCACCCGTGTTTCATTTGGTGACCGACGCTCAGAAGATTGATCACGGCAAGCTCTTCTACATCCAGACGCCACTGAAGCGCGAAGGCAAGACTCTCGACGGTTTGCGCGAATTCCTGGCCGACAAGTACGCCAGTACGCAAGGCGCAACTCCCATCGAAGGTCCCAGTCCAAAACAAGCTCCGGACGATTGGCGACAGCCGCTTCGCGCTCACATCAGGTTCGAAGGTAGCACCGGTATTCGAAGTGTCCGCACGGACATTGGCAATTTCCAGGTCATCCACGACTATCCACGCTATCTTGGCGGCCACAATCTTGGCCCCGTGCCCGAGGAAGACATTCTCGGCCGCATGATCACCTGCCTGACGCACATCTACGAGATGGAAGCCTCCAAACGGCAAATCAAATTGGACGGTCTGGAGTTAAAGGTGGAAGGTAAACTGACAAGCCGCCTCGGCAATATCGACAATCCGCCCATCTACAAAGACATTGCTTATAGCATCTACATTTCTTCACCGGAAACCAGGGAAACAATTGAAGAGTTGCAGAAGGCTGTGGAAGCAACCTGCCCGATTTACAACATGATTAAGGATGGCCAGTCAATAAAGGGCACCATCGTCCGCGGACCCTATACAGAGGAAAAAGAAAGAGCCGCGAGTCCGGCGAAATAACTGGGATACACTCACGACGTTTGATGCGGTATGCTGCCGAATCTGGAAAACGTCTGCACTGCATCTTCCCCGCTTTGCTGCTTTAGGTTCCTTAGCGTTTGCCAGCAGGTCTCTGCCTTGGCATTTTCACCTTCGCGCTTATATAGCGTGGCGAGTAAGTTGTAAGGAAGGGAATTCGTCGGTTCTACTGTAATGCACCTTTCCAGTTCTCGAATAGCGTGGGATGTGTGTCCTGCTTGCGAGTACAACTTGCCAAGGATGTAATGGTTATACACTTCATCAGGTCTTAGCTTTACCGATCGTTCAGCAAATGGAAAGCGTCGACCGAACGGCCAAAGTTTTTCCAGCGCGATAGCGGAATCGCGCGCGCAAATATCGTCTCGGGAGTAAGCTTGGACGCCTTCATATAGTATTTTGCGGCGCTCTGGTAGTCGTCAAGCCGCATGCGGCATCTGCCGAGCAGATCATAACCGGCTCCGACTCGTGCACCACCGATGCTTTTTCCCGCTGGGTATCCGTGCAAAAAAAATGGTCGCTCCAAGAACCCTCTAGAACCAAGCAATCAGACGGCGATACTGGGTGCCGCCTTGCTGAAGTGCAAAGACATCCAGCAGTTCGGCTGCGCTGCGGAAGGTGATGGTTGGTTTTGCTAACGGATTGCCAAGGTCGCTAGGAAAATCGGACCCAACCGATCCTGGCCCCACGGCACCCCGTTGACATGTAAGAGAAATTGACCATTCCGGCGCTCGTGCAACAGGACACGGTCTTCTTCACGGGCAAGCCGCGCAGGACGAAGGGCCGCAAGCAGAATCCCCGGTTCGGCGAGGATGTCTCGCCGCTTCAGGCGGACGAGTTGAGCTACCTCGGCCTGGCGCAATTTCGTCTTGGAGACGACAATCCTGGAAATTGCGCTGCTGCCGGGCAGAGTGCTCGCTATGGATTAGCCTTCTCAAGCGATCCAAAACTTGACTCATTTTCGAGCTTGTCTATTGCCACGAATCGCAGGCGCGATTCCGTGCTTGTGACATTAATGTGCCAATCACTACGCACGATCCCACTCGATCAGATCCTTTTTAGCTTTCTAAACCATTGAAACGGCGTGTGGTGACGCTGTTTGATTAGTTTCAGGTACTAGTTTTCGCAAGGAAGTGGAGGTTCAAGTCCTCTCATCCGCACCATAGAATCGATAGCTTCGGGAGGTTTGCCATACCAATTTCTGTGCCACTAACGTGCCATGGTTGGCCTGGAATGTATGGAGTTCTCCTCGCCATAGGCGCTGATTCTAAAGAAGTTACGGACACATAATTCATTGACCGCTAGCCTCAAAAGTAGTTTCTCATCGTCTTGTTTACCGCCCATTTGGTTCAGTTTTTCCAGGCACAACTGTCGCAGTTAAATCGCCTTCGCGACGATGTCGCTGGTTCCCGAGCGATCACTCCATGCACTGCAGCAACAGCCTTCCGAAAACCGCTGCGTGAAGACCTACCCACTATCCTCCTTGTGACCATCCATCTGGCAAACTGCTGCCTCGATGTTTTTACGCAGCACTGCTTACACAAAGACGGTGAGGACCACCGACCCTTCAGAGTGGTCTGCTTGAGGTGATCGCGCCAGTCCGCTGGTATGGTTCGAAATTCGACGGCGCATCTACAATTGAGCCAGCGTTGATCCTGTAGAAATTGCACTGCGACCGTATGGGGATTATGGACCTCCCTGCTTTGAGCGCGGTATCGTGGCTCTCACGAACCGATCCCGCTGAAGGCAGATCACAGCGGGCACAAACTCCATTTTTTACACCCAAACTTGACACCTGAACATCAATCACCTTATTCTCTATCTAAAACAAGATACTGGGGGCTCTATGACTTTTCTTCGCAGATTGAACAACTCTTTTCCACTTATCCTGGGACTCGTCTTCACTCACTGCGCCTTCGCTCAATTCACCACCGCCACCTTGAACGGAACCATTGCCGATCAGGCCGGTGCCCCGGTTGCCGAAACAAAAGTGACCGTTCAAAATGCTGAAACCGGCTTCACGCAGGAATCAGTGTCGAACAACTCTGGCGAATATCTTTTTTCCCATCTCCCAATCGGTAGCTACAAATTAACCGCTCAAAAAGCAGGCTTTGCAACCTACGTCCAAACCGGAATTCAACTTTCTGTCGACCAGGCGGTAACACAAAAAATTGTCCTCGGTCTCCAATCCGTTTCGCAGCAGGTCACCGTCTCCGCTGACGCTTCCATTGTCACCACTGAAACGTCAACGCTGAGCCAGGTTGTGAATCAAGCTGACATCGTGGGCCTTCCGCTGAACGGAAGGTTGGTCCAGCAGTTAGTGTTTCTCGCGCCCGGCGTCACAGACACATCCACTCACTACTGCACCAGCAACTGCGAAGGCGGAACCTATCCGGGTGAGCAGTATGCCAAGGCCAATGGGACGTTTTCTCAAAGCATCAATTATCAAATGGATGGCGTGGATTACAACGACAGCTACATCAACACAAACTTGCCGTTCCCCAACCCCGATGCCATTCAGGAATTCAGCGTGGCCGACAGCAACTTAAGCGCTGAGTATGGTAACTCAGTCGGCGGTGTCGTCAACGTCGTCACCAAATCGGGCACCAATCAGATTCATGGCGATGTCTTTGAATTCTTCCGCAACGGCGATATGAACGCCCGCAACTTTTTCGCGCCAACCCAGGACACACTGAAGCGCAACCAGTTTGGCGGCACTTTCGGCGGCCCCATTCAGAAAGATCATCTGTTCTATTTCGCCACCTATCAGGGCACAAGAACCATCAGTGCTGCCCAGGGGCAGATTGCATTCGTACCAACCGCGGCTGAACGCGGCGGTAACTTCACCGACACCGGCGTTCAGATTGTCGATCCGCTAAACAACAACGCCGCCTTTGCGAATGATCAGATACCAACCAGCCGCTTGAGTCCCGTGTCGCAGTATTTGTTGAAGGACATCCCACTTCCCACAGGCCCCGGCGGCGAGGTCACTTATCAGGGGCCCAGCTCCAAACAGAATGATGACCAGTTCATGGGCAAGCTGGATTACATTCGCGACAAGCATCAAATCAGCGGCAGGTATTTCTTCACTAATTACAGTCAGCCCGCCGTCTCCAGCGCCACTGATTTGCTGCAAGTAGCAGGAGGTAACCAGGTGCGCGTCCAGAATATCGCCATCACCGACACTTACAGCGCTACTGAGCATCTGCTGTTCAACAGTTTCTTCGGCTGGAATCACCAGACTGGTGGCTCTACTTCAGGCGCGCCCTTCTGCCTGCCGGCCGCCGGAGTCAGCATTGCCGCAACCAATCCGTGCGAATTGTCCATCGGCGTCGGCGGCGGCTTCAATCTTCAAAGCGGCCACTATGGAGCTTTTGACCGCGGGGATCAAACCTATCGTGAAGACGTGACCTATGTTGCAGGAACGCATGAAATTCACTTCGGTGGCGAGGCCTTGCGCATCGATTCGCCCATCTCCAACACCTACGGCGAGAACGGCCAGTGGGGCTTCACCAACGCTCTGTCCGGAACCAACCTTTCAGATTTCGTCCTGGGCCAGGCATATAACTTTACCCAGGATGGCGGCATCTACATGAACTTGACCGGTGTCAAGTGGAGCGCTTTCGTTCAGGACAACTGGCGTGCCACTAAGCGGCTGACCATCAATGCCGGCCTCCGCTGGGACCCCTTCATTCCTTATCAGGACAGCGAAGGACGTCTGGCTTGTTATGAGCCCGGCCAGCAGTCGCAGCGCTTTCCCAATGCTCCTGAAGGTCTTCTCTTCGGTGGCAGCAATCACGATCCCGGCTGCCCCGCCAGTTCCATTCAGACCACACTCGGAAACTTTGCGCCGCGACTTGGTTTCGCTTACAAACTAACTGACGATAACAAGACAAGCATTCGCGGAGGAGCCGGCATTTACTACGAGATCCCCGATACAGTCACGTTTCAGGACGTCGTCGGCATCCCTCCATTTGCTCCTATCATCAGCTTGACCGACGTCAGCTTCAGCGATCCGTTTGGCAGTGTAGGCGTTGCCAATCCCTTTCCTTCACAGTTTGGAGGTTTGAATAAATCGGTACCCTCTAACGTAGCCTTTCCTCCAGGACCCTACGGATTCACCCAGATTTTCGCTCAGAACTTTAAGCTGCCGGCCATCTATTCCTGGAACCTCACCCTGGAGCGCCAGTTAGGCACAGACTGGCTTCTGCGCATCGCCTACATTGGAAACAAGGGCACCCATCTTTATGGTTCAGGAGACCAGGAGGAGGGCCTATACCAGGCCAATCCAGCCATCTACATCCCTGGCAACAATCCTGACGGCACACCCATCTCCACAGTGGCGAATGAACAACAGCGGCGTATCAATCCGAACTATGCTTTCGTCAACCAGATTGATTCCAACGTCAATTCCAACTACAACGGCCTGCAGGTAATCACTCAGAAGCGCCTGAGTCAGGGACTCACTCTGCTTGCCAACTACACGTGGTCGAAGGAACTGGACGACTTTGCTCCATTAAGCACTTCCTTCGGAACCAACACTGTTCCTTTCTATCGCCAGTTCGATTATGGTCCGTCTGACGATGACATCCGCAATGTGTTCAAACTATCCGGCGTCTATCAGATCCCGCATTTTGGCGGCAAAGGCTTTGCCAGTAAGATTGTCAACGGTTGGGGAGTCAGCACTAACGTGACGTGGCAGGGCGGCTTCCCGTTCTCCATCTATAGCGGCGTAGATAACTCGCTCACCGGCAACGGAGAAGATAAGGCCGATTTCACCGGGACCAATTACAGCCAGGCCGAACTGGGCCAGGGCCGCTCGCACGGGCAAATGGTCCAGGAATGGTTCAACACCTCTTTATTCACCGAGAACGCGATCGGCACCTTTGGAACAACGGGCAAAAATATTCTCCGAAGTCCGCGCACCTTCAACACGGATGCTGCCTTGCTGCGTCAGTTCAAAACAACCGAACGCACATCCATTCAGTTCCGCGCGGAGGCGTTCAACGTCTTCAACAACGTTAATTTCCCGCTCTCTACACAGAATGGTCTCAACCATCCTGGCGTTGACACAACCGTGACCGATCCGGCGTTCGGTCGGCTTCTGGTCGCTTCACCGGGCCGCATTCTGCAGCTTGCCCTGAAGTTCGCTTTTTAGAAAAAATGACCTACACCAGACGCCATATAGCAAAGTTGGCCTTAGCCGCGCTGCCGCTATCCAGACTGTCTGCGGCTAAGCCCGATTCCCGCTACGGAGGAGTGCAGATCGGCATCATCATTTCGCCGTACAACTTCCCTGAGATTCCCGTCGCCGCCGACAAGGTCCTGAACAATCTCGTCCAGTTGGGAATCAGCGCGTTTGAAATGCAGGACCTGCGCGCCGAGATTTATGCAGGCGCTCCCAGTCAGGTGAGGACGGGCTATTCCGGCTCTCCCTCGGCTGCAAAGATAACCCCGGAAGAGCGCCGCAAGTTCGCCGACGATCTAAAGCAATGGCGCTTATCCGCGCCATTTGACAAGTTTCGCGCGCTGCGCCAGCTTTATAACGACGCGGGCGTCAGTATCTATGCTTTCCGGTTGGCCAACGTCAGCAAGTTGTTTTCCGATGCCGAGTACGATTATTTCTTTAAAGCAGCGCAAGCGTTGGGGGCCAACCAGATAACAGCTGAGTTGCCGGAGAGCCTTGAACTTACTAAACGAGTGTCTGAATTTGCCGCTCAGTATAAGATCCGCATGGGTTATCACAACCATACGCAGGTGAACTCTCACAGTTGGGATGCCACGTTGGCGCAGTCACCCTGGAACGGAATCAATTTCGACGTCGGCCACTATGCAGCAGCCGTCAGTGAGTCGCCGGTGCCGTTCATCCGGGCGCATCATGATCGCATCACCAGTTTGCATTTGAAGGACAGAAAGTACGGTACTCATGGCGGCGAAAACATGCCGTGGGGTGAGGGCGATACACCGTTGAAGGAAATTCTCAAGCTCGTGCAGAAGGAGCACTATCCGTTCCCAGCTTCCATTGAGTTCGAATATCCAATACCGCCCTCATCCACGGCATCATTGGAAATTGCCCGCTGCCTGAAATTCTGCAGGGAGGCTTTAAGTTAACAAAGCAGGAACGCCCACTAAGGATTCAACAGACCATTCCGCGCGTTCGCGAACAATAGCCGACTGATAGACACTGCTGACTGTAGCTGGTGGCATGGTTTCACCTTCCGCGCTAACTGTCCCCGCAAGAATCAATTTTCGGGGAGAAAGTGAAGCAGCAATTTCCGGCAGATCAGTATGCAATAAAAAGTCCGGAACGAAGTTACAGAAAGGATGATGGTAGATTTCCGTCTCAACCAGGTTTTGGAACGAAACAAGTGGACCGGCGAGATAGAGACCCTTGATGGACGGATCAAGTGCAGCGGCAAACAGAGCAGGCACAGTCAGGCGTCGAACTGCCGCCAGGTAAATGGGCCTTCCGGCACTTGCAGGATGTTTGCGTAACGCTGCTGTTAGTGCGAGTATGTCGGTGGTGCGCTGGCCAGCCAGTGGTCGCCCCAGAATGAGCGATCCCCAAGCGTAGTTCTCTTCGCGCTGGTGCCATTCCTCATACTCCGCGTGGCCCGGACTGAATTCCGGAGTTAACGATCCGACGCCGCGGATGTCGGCAGCGCAGATAACCGGAGACCCTTCCGGCAGTGTCTGGTCCACTTCCGAGTTAAACCAGAGCCGGTTATTGGGCGTCTCGTCCAGCACCAGCAACACTGGTTTGTCCTTCGGAGTATTTTGCTGAGTGAGTAAGTAGATCGGCAGCCATACTTGCGGTTCCGATTGCACCTGCAGCACCTGGACGTCGACGTTGCGGCTTCGCACCCGGCCGATGGTTTCGGCGCGCAGGTCAGCATGCGGTTTTACCGCCTTGATCAGTTGGTCCAGTGGCTTAGTCGTAGGATGACTGCCCCTGTTGTTCATGAGCAGAAAGGGCGTTACGCTGTTCAAGCTGCGGACCACGCTGCCGCTCTCTGTCACCAGCAGCGTTTGTGTGGTCTCCGGCTGGACCGGCGGTTCATCCACATGCTCGGTCTTGCCTTGCAGCCAGCGTGCGAACCAGTTATAGACAAGCAGGCGGCTATCGTAAGCGAGCGCATGTGGCAAGGGACTGTCGGCCCAGGCAGCCCGTTCCGGATGCCCCAGCACTGTGTAGACCTTCTTTAATAGAGCGAACTGCTCCAGGCCGTTTGAGATGTAATCTGGCGAGTATGTCCCGAAGAAGTCGCGGTCGCTGGGCCATACCAGCAACGGCTTGGGCGCAATGGGATACAGAAGATCCCAGCGGTCAATTCCGTAAGGTCCTGCATTCACCAGATCTTGTTCCGCGTCGTCCGTTGATCCTGGCGATCGGAACGGCGAAGCGATTATGTTTTCCGTGTTACCCATGCAAACAGCAGCGGCATGCAGGCGTTCATCCGCAGCCGCCAGCAGCATAGTAAGCGTGCCACCGCCGGAATGCCCGACCGAAGCCATGCGCCTGGCATCAACCACCGGCAGCGATGCCAGGTAGTCCAGGCTCCGAATCGCATCCCAGAGCTGGAATCGCGTGGTGGAATCGCCCAGCAGCAGGAACTGCTTGCCGGGTGTTGTGTGTTCAGCGTCGCAATCGGACAAGCGGCTGGCCGTTCCAGCCTTGTTGAGGTAATTGATGCGCTCGCCCTGCCCCATGGGATCGAATGCCAATACGACAAAGCCGAGTTGCGCAAGCCCCTGGCAGCATCGTTGATAGCTGGGATAAGCTTTGGCCTCCCAGTAATGGCCGCTTTGAAAGAGCACCGCCGGGAACGGTCCGTCGCCTTGTTTGGGAACGTAAAGGTTGGCGCTGATGAAGAGGTTTGGGCGGCTTTCGTAAATGACTTTGTCCACGCGATAGCCTTGCCGGTCGAGTGTTCCAACGGTGCGCGGGTTCAAGGGCGTTCGGTCTGGCTCGCCGCCAATCAGGCTCCAAAGAGTCTGGCGAATAAACCGCTGGCGCGCCTGAATAGCAGCCGGAGTCGTTAATTGTGCAAGCGCCGCATTCCGCTTCGCTGATGATTGCGCCGCCAGCATGTTGAGGTAATCGGGCAGGCACTTTGCGTAGCGCCGGAATTTGGTCTCACCGGACAACTTCAAAGCCGGAGCAAGAACAGCGGCAGCTAGCAGCTCTCTTCGAGTCATGTCTTTTTGTACCGCATTTTTTGTTGAGATAATCGGAAAATGTGTGAACAAAAAAGTGAACTGGACCGCCGACAGTTTCTGCTTGCTGCTTCCGCGGTGACGATGTCAGCGAAGTCCTACGCGCGCATCCCGGGAGCGAACGACCGCATCCGCATCGCCCAGCTGGGTTGCGGTGACCGAAGCGAAGGTCACGTTCACATGGCTCACATGGCAGTGCAGCGAACTCCGGTGGAAATGGTGGCGGTTTGCGATCTCTGGAGTGTCGCGCGCGAACGCCGCGCCGCGCAGGTGAAGCGCTTATTCAACAACGAGCCGAAACTTTATAAGTATTCAGAAGAGATGCTGGCGAACCCCGACATCGATGGCGTAATGATTGCCACCGGGGACTTCCAGCACGCCAAGTTGTGTATCGAAGTAGTTAACGCAGGCAAAGATTGCTACGTTGAAAAACCGTTTGCCAACGTGCTTTCAGAAGCGAAAGCCGCGCGCGACACAGTGAAAGCTTCGAAACAGATTGTGCAGGTGGGCACGCAACATCGCAGCCAGGCCTATCCGCTGGCGGTGCGCGATGTTATCCGCTCAGGCCGAATTGGTGATGTCGTCAAAATCACTCAGGAGTGGAACACAAACCAGCCGCGCTGGCGACATAAGGGTAAAAGCGATGCAGTGTTAATGGAACAAGATACAGACTGGAAGCGCTGGCTGCTGGGCAAGCGGTATCGCCCGTTTGATCCTCTAGTTTACCGCGAATTCCGTCTCTATCGCGATTTTTCAGCCGGCATTCTGGATCAGTGGCTCAGCCACGGCGCAGACCTTGTTCATTTGTGGACAGATGAAACCCACCCCGTGAGCGCTGTCGCCACCGGCGGTATTCTGACATGGAATGACGGCCGTGAAAATCCCGATAACGTGACGGTCTCGTTCGTCTATCCGAAGGGAATTCTCTACACGTACTCGACAACCTTTTCCAACAGCTACCGCAGCTTTAGCCGCATCCAGGGGCGTCTTGGAACGATTGAAAATTATGGCGGCGAGGGAGCCTCGCTCTTCGTGGTAACCAAAGAAGGCGGTCCGCACGAACGTGATCCCGAAGGGACAGGCAAACCACGTTACAAAGAAGCTCCGACCATGGGTCCGGCGGAGGACGCGGCGGAAATCATTAAATTACAAGGCGCTCCTGATCCCGATTCACTGGGTCCGAACGATGATGATGTTGATCACATGACCAACTGGCTGGATTCCATGCGCGACCGAAAGCAACCAAACGCCACTGTGGATCATGGCTTCTCCCATTCCATCGCCTGCATTATGGCTGCTCAGTCGTACTGGTCTGGAAAGCGCCTCTATTGGAAAGCTGACACCGAAGAGATTACAGACCAGCGGCCCGCTTAGTTCTTTGGCGGAATTTTGGGCTCCAGCGGATAATTTTTCAAATCCAGTGGCCCATAACCAAGATGGCCGCCGTCGCGGTCGATATTGTTTTCATCGCAGGCCATCTCGTACAGTTCTTCGCCTGGACCCATCAGTGTGAATACCCGCTTAAAGGTCCATGGCTTCGTATAGTATTTGGGATCTTCCACCCATACTTCATGTGCCAGATGATCATAATCAGGCCGTGACCACTTCTCCACAACGTGCATCTGGTCACTGTGCGGATGAGCGTCATCGTCAATCCAGCTCAGCTTTTCCTTGAACCCGATTGAATCAATCACCAGCGTATCTCCGTCCCACTTGCCAATGCCGTTACCAAAGAACGACGGCTCAATGTCCTTGGGATGATCTCGCCCGTCCACCGGAATGGTTCGGAATGTGGACATCAATTCATACAGAAACGCGACGCGGGTGGAGTTTTCGACAATTTCAAACGGCACGCCGCTAATACTCGCGCGCGGGATACCAGCGAATAAACACAGGCCCTCGGGATTTATGGATTTTGTGACGTTGTACTTAAATGCGGCTTCACCGGCGGCATTGAAAGGCGGTCCGCCAACACTCTTGAACATGCCACCGAAAATCAGCGGCCCCTGCCAGAAGCCGGACAGGTCAGGCTTCCCATCAGCTAGGCGAGGAGTCGGTTTCAGTTCCTTGGCCTTCGTAGTCTTACCTAGACCATCACCGGTCAGTTCCGTATAGGGATTCTCAGAAGGTTTGGTGCTTTGCGCCAAAGAAACGCTCGATGCGAGTATCAGGAGACAGATCAGGTGTGGAGTTCTCATAAGGGATGTCAATTGACAATAGTATGTATAATAACGTATTGTCTATAAAGATTATGAGGACCAAAGCAGCTTTTCATCGTTTAGTTTTTGCCACCTTTCTGGCAGCTATTCCCCTAATTGCGCATCATTCATTTTCAGCGGAGTTTGACGGCACCAAACCAATTCAGCTTGCCGGTGTGGTGACCAGAATTGAGTGGGCTAATCCCCATGTGTACTTTTACGTCGACGTCAAGACACCATCCGGCAAAATCGAAAACTGGGGCTGTGAAACTGCTGGTCCCGGTGGGTTGCTGCGTAAAGGTTGGAAACGCGATTCTCTTAAGGTGGGCGACCAGGTGACGGTAAATGGATATCGTGCGAAAGACGGCTCCAAACTGGCTGACGCAAGGTACATCACGCTACCGGACGGTCACCGTGTATTCGGCGGCACCCCGGGCGATGGCGGTCCCGGCGATACCGAGGCCAAGAAGCCCGGAGATTAAGAACGGGTGGTGCTGCGGTTTTGTCAGTGGCTCTATGATTCCGGCATTGGCACTCAGATTCGAGAATCTATCTGGGTTTTCCCGATCATTGAAACTACTCATGTACTCGGAATGGCGCTGCTTGTCGGCACAATCGCCATGCTTGATCTCAGACTGCTGGGACTGCTATTCAAACAAGAGGCTGTGTCCGAGGTCGCGTCCCGAATTTTGCCATTGACCTGGGCCGGATTCGCTGTCATGTTCACCAGCGGCTTCCTGTTGTTCTGGGCCGAGGCAGCGAAGTCTTACTACAACCCCGCCTTTCGCTTAAAACTAGTTCTGCTGCTTTTGGTTGGGCTGAACCCGCTGGTATTTCACTTCACCATTTACCGCAGTGTGGCGACATGGAATTATCAGGTTGTGACACCATTGCGGGCACGGATGGCAGGCGTATTCTCGCTGGCGCTGTGGACTGGAATTATTTGCGCCGGTCGGGCAATCGCCTACTTTCAGAAGTAGAAACAGATGGTCTTACATCTCTTTAAATGGCTTGGTGAAACGCCGGTGGGCTTCTTCATGCAGCAGTCAACCTATGCCTTTGCCATTGTGGAAATGTTTCATCTGCTTTCGCTGACGATACTGGGCGGAGCAATACTTCTGATTGACCTCAGGCTGTTAGGGTTTGGATTTAAGAGCCAAACCGCAGGACAACTGGCGAAGGAACTGCGGCGCTGGCTTCAGGGCAGCCTTGTGATAGCGGCCATCAGCGGAATTTTGTTGCTGGCTGAAGAGCCGATCAAATGCTATTACAGTCCAGCCTTCCGTTTAAAAATGCTCCTGTTGATTCTTGCTGTCTTGTTCTACTTCGGCGTTCAGGACCGAATTTTTGCGCGAAACGGCAAGCTGGCGCTTGAACGAACAGCGGGGATCATCTCGCTTGCGTTGTGGTTCGGCGTAGCGTTATCTGGTCGCGCCATTGGATTGCTCTAGGTATGAAAAAGTCACTCATCGCAGTCATGCTTGTTGCTGTTGGATATTGCCAAACTGTCTCCGTCGCGGACGTTGCACATCACAAGGAAGCAATGGACACCGCTCAGGATCTTACCTACGACCTGAAAGATGCACTCGACGCGAAGTCGAGCGAGAAGGCGGCGGAACCTGCTGAAAAACTGATCAAGCTGGGCGAGCAGGAAGAAGAGTATTGGAAGAAAGCCAAGCTGGACGAAATTGCGGCACTGGCTCGGCAGAATCTAACGCTGACACAGCAACTGGCGGCTGAAGCGAAGGGCCGCCAGTTTGATCTGGCGGCTTCAGATTATGACAAACTCCAGGCCAGTTGTCGCGCTTGCCACGACCTTCATCCAGAAAAGCGGGTCAAGGTCGGACATTGAATTCCTAGCAAGCTAGTAGGGATTGAAAAAGCAGCTGAAAACGCCCGAAAAGCTGCTTAAATCCATTGACTCGCCGGGTCAACTGCCATTACTATATAGGAATAGTAGACAACAGCTGTGAATCCTAAGCGACTTTTCTCTTACATTTTGGGTTTGTCTGCTGCCGGGGCGGCGCTAATGGCAGTTGCTGAAACCGCGCCATCAACTTCGCCACAGCCGGCGCGGGTGGTTATCAAGAACCAGGGCTTTCTGCCCTTCGCAGATGCACCTATCAACTACCGTTCATCAGATCTGGATGATCCGATTGCAAGGCTGGAAAAACGGATGGAGCATGGCGAGGTGAAGCTCAATTATCAACCTCAGCATGGTTACTTGCGGTCGGTCCTTGAAGAGTTGAAGGTTCCGGTCAGTTCGCAGGCATTGGTGTTCTCGAAAACCAGCTTTCAGTTTCCATTGATCACGCCATCAACCCCGCGTGCTCTTTATTACAACGATGACGTTTACGTCGGGCAGGTGCATAACGCGAAGTTCCTTGAATTCGTAGCTTTTGACCCGCGTCAGGGTGCAATCTTTTATGTCATGGATGAGCACCAGTCGGACCATCCAAGGTTTGAACGCGCTGCTGTCGATTGCGTGCAGTGCCATGTCGCCTCTGCGACGCATGGTGTTCCCGGCGTCATGCTGAAGTCAGTTCTAACCAAGCCATCCGGCTATCCAGCCGGCGGCGCCAAGACTTACGTTACAGGCCAGGAGAGTCCACTGAGCCAGCGCTGGGGCGGTTGGTACGTCACTGCTTTGCGCGGCGCTGAGCTGGGTCTTGGTAATGCCATGGTGACAAGCGCGGAACACCCGGAACAATTGGCAAAGCCTACGGTCGCGAACGTCACAAATCTAAATGACCGGCTGATTCCGGCGGGATATCTGACCGGCTCCAGCGATATTGTGGCGCAACTGGTTCTGGCGCACCAGACACAGATGCACAACCTGATAACGCAGACCACTTACAAGACAAGGCTGGCGCTGTTTGCGGATGAAAAGAACAATACACCGGCAGGTGCCATCTCGGAGGTGGCACGCCAGCAAATTGAAGCACCCGTGGAGCAATTAGTCCGCTATCTGCTTTTTGCGGATGAAGCACCGCTGGACGCGCCTGTCGTTGGCAATACAGGTTTTACAGAAGAGTTTGCCGCACGGGGCCCGTTTGATTCACATGGCCGCTCGCTTCGCCAGTTCGATCTTAAGACACGAATCTTCAGATATCCATGCAGTTATCTGATCTACTCAGAGACTTTCGACGCCATTCCGGCGCCCGCTAAACAGCAGGTCTACCAGCGGTTGTTCGAAGTTCTCAGCGGTCATGACCAGAGTGCTGACTTTAAGAGTCTCTCGGCGAATGACCGGAGCAACATTCTTGAAATTCTGGTGGAGACCAAGCCAGGTTTGCCACCCCAGTGGAAACAGTTCGTTCAACAGGCTAAGCAATTAGCCAGCAACACACAGAGCAAAGAAAGGTAATCCTATGAAAGAAACACGAATCTGGTCACGTCGAAGCTTTACTGGCATGGCCGCTATTGCAATCGGTTTCGCTGGTCTCGCACAAGCCCAAACAACAAAACCGGTTGATCTGAACGGTCGTTGGGCCGCCACCATCCAGCAGGGGCAGATAACCATTCCTTTTCGCCTTGATATATCGGTGAATGGTGACACGGTCACCGGGAAGCTCTTCAACGGCTTTGAAGATTTCGAGAGTACTTCCAGCGCAAAGCTTGAAAACGGCGTGCTGGAACTCAACTTCGAGCACTATCTAACCAGCATCCGGGCAAACATAAAAGATGGCCAATTAGATGGCGACCTCTTGGTTCACCACAGAAGCGCCATTAACATTACTCCGGGTTCTGCTGAAGCGCAGACAAAGGACAGGGAGACTCCTTTCCATGCGGTTCGGTACGTGCCTCCCGTTGAAACGGCCTCCGCTGTAGACGTGCCGAAGATTGATGGTGTCTGGGAGCTTCCAAAAGAGTCACCAAAAGGTGAGAAAGCCTGGCGCTTGATCATCAAGCAGAAGGGGCCTGAAATTTCAGCGTCCATTCTTCGGGTTGATGGTGACACCGGCGCACTGACTGGCGGATGGAAGGACGGCAAATTTACCGCCAGCCATTTTGACGGCTCGCGTCCGGGGCTGGTCGAGATCACCCCGCAGCCTGATGGAACTTTAAAAGTGGAACTGCGTGCTGAGCCGCGCAACGTGGATCTTGTCGCGTATCGTCCGGAAGTTGCTCGCGCCAAGGGCTTCCCTGAGCCAGCCAACTATCTGACTCACACCACGGTGCGAGATCCAAACGAGGTCTTCACGTATAGCTTCCCTGACATTCATGGCAAGGTTGTTTCCAACGAAGATCCTCGCTTCAAAGGCAAAGTGGTTCTGGCAATTGTCACTGGCACCTGGTGCCCCAACTGCCACGATGAGGCACGCTATCTGGTGCAACTCTACAACAAGTATCACGATCAGGGCCTCGAAATTGTCGCTCTTGATTTTGAGGAAGCTGATCAGCAGCAATCGCTCACGCGCGTGAACGCTTTCATCAAACAATACAAGGTGCCGTACACCTATCTCATTGCCGGAACACCGGATGAGATGTGGGATAAAGTGCCGCAGGCCGTCAATCTCAACACCTGGCCCGCCACTCTTTTCGTTGGGCGGGATGGTCGGGTGAAAGGGACGTACTCGGGCTTCGCCGGTTCAGCCAGCGGAATCTATAACGCGGAACTGAAGGACAACTTCGTTTCCATTATCGACCGTTTGTTGAAAGAAGCCCCTCCCGTGCAATCTGCAAGTGTCCGTTAAGCCAGCCACTTGGAGCCCGCAAGGACGAAACCGGGCGGGCTCCTTTTTTTCTCCATGTATAGACTTGCCACTCTACTTTTTTTCCTTGTCACCGGAAACATATTCGCGGAACTTCTTGTCGTCCATGCGGACGCTGAGTGCCGCCTGTCGGTAGACGGCAAATCGCACGGCACTCTGATGCCGGGCAAGAAGGTTCAACTGAAACTTATTGCGGGCGAGCACCATATTGAGGCGACACCTCTGGCGGGTGGAACTAAGTGGCTTCAGGCTGTCACCATTCAGGCCGCATCCTCCAGCACCCCGCATGTCCTGAATATTCTCGTCGGCCAACCGCATGATTATTGGATTGACCCCTCCACCGGTCTGATGTGGACAGCAACTGACAACGGGTCTGGCCTTAGCTGGGGCCAGGCGCAACGCTATTGTTCTGAACTCAGCCAGGATGGCTTCAAAGATTGGACATTGCCCGGCATTGAACAACTGCAGGACCTGTTCACCGGCGCAATAGACGCAGGCGGTTTTCATATCAAGGGCCCGTTTAAACTCTCAGGCTGGCAATGGAGTTCTTCCCCCGGCCAGCAGCCCGGCGAGGGCTGGGCGTTCGATTTCGGTGACGGTGGCCGCGCCTCTGTTGCGGCTGGCGACTCGGGCTTGAACCGTGCGCTCTGCGTTCGGCCCGCCAAGTAATTATCAGCAAATCAGTATAGGAAAATTCATGACTGCTCCTTCCCTAACTCGCATTCCCTTTGCCCGTACTCAGCAGCCGACCACGGAGATAGAGTTGCTGCGCTTCATCAGCAATATCGCGTGGAACGGCCAGGACGAGCAGGTATGTTTTCAATCGATTTCTGACGCGCTTGTGCGGCTTCCGGGTTTTCTCGGTTTCCGCTTTGAACCTGCCGACGATGTGGCGAACCTCCCCGGTTTTGAAACCGCGAAACCGCGTCTGGCGGTTCCGGGAGCTTTCGCCCATTCACCGGTCTCGGCGAATGGTTACGTCTGGGGGGAATTGAAGGTGTTCTTCGATCCAAACGTGGCTTTGCCGGTTGAAAGCCCGGTGCGGCTGGCAAGGTTTATGGGTCAGCAGATCGCCCTGTTATTGCATCGCATCGCGCTGAATTGGGAACGCAGAATTTTGCAGGCAAGACTGGAGCGCACCAGTCAGGTGATTCGCCGCCGGAAGCTGATCTACGGGGCTGCGAAGGTTTTGGCTCAGAGCCGCAACATTTCCGAGCGTCATGCTGTTTCCGAAATTGTTCACTATGCGCGGCGCAACCGGCGCAGCCTTCTCAATGTCGCAGAGTCACTGATTCTTGGTTACGATATAGGAACGTCAACGCGTCCTTTCTTTCGGCGACTGGCCGCGCACGAACCATCGACAGACAAGGTTTGTCAAAACGCTTAATCACAAGAGGCCGAAGGCTGAGCAGTGAAACTGAATTACTCCTGGGACAAGGCAACAAAAGACCTGCTCGCGGGCGCTACTGTGGCGGGAATCTCCTTGCCGCAGGCCATGGCTTATGCGCTGATTGCCGGCGTTGATCCACGCTTCGGCCTGTACTCGGCAATTGTCATTACTTTCGTCGCGTCGGTGTTTGGCTCATCGTCTCATCTCATCAACGGACCCACAAACGCAATCTCGCTGGTGGTCTTTAGCGCGCTTGCCTTTGTTGATCCAGGAGCCCGGGCCGATATCTTCCAGGCCTGTTTTTTGCTGGCGATCATGGTGGGCGCCATTCAAATAGTCATCGGCGTTTTCAAGCTAGGTGATCTAACGCGCTACATATCGGAATCGGTAGTCATCGGTTTCATGGCTGGCGCGGGATTTCTGGTCGCGTTGGGCCAGGTGGCAAATATTCTTGGCATCAAAGAGCGGGGCACGGGTCACCAACATGTGTTGCTCCGTTTCTGGCTGACTGTTACTCAAGGCGGAATACCATCGCCCTACGCGCTGGGCATTGGTTTGGGAACAATAGCGCTGGTGCTGCTCTTACGTCAAGTCACTCGCCGCCTTCGTCTTCCGCCTATCGAAATGCTGGTGGCGCTGATTGTTGCTTCTGTTGTGGCCGCGTTTTTTGGATGGTCTCACCTCAACCTTGACGGCAGTTCCATCCTCTCGGTTGTGGGTAACGTGCCCGCCAGTTTACCGAAACCCCATATTCCAGAAATCAAGTTTTGGTGGGTCAAGGAAATGTCCAGCAGTGCGCTTGCCATTGCGTTTCTCGGGTTGTTAGAGGCACTGGCAATTGCCAAATCCATTGCCAGTGATACGCGTCAGCAACTCAATTACAACCGCCAATGCGTGGCCGAAGGTGTGGCAAATCTGGTTGGCGGGTTTTTCCAATGTCTTCCTGGTTCGGGGTCCCTCACCCGATCCGCCATTAACTATCAGGCCGGCGCCGTCAGTCGCTTTTCCGGAGTGTTTGCCTCGGCTGTGGTGGCGGTAGTGGTCCTGGTGCTGGCACCGGCGGCGCGATTCATTCCCAAAGCTGCGCTGGCGGGATTGCTGATGGTAACGGCTGCCCGACTGATTGATTGGAAGCGGCTGGGTTACGCTCTTCGTGCCTCACGTTACGACGCCGGTTTGGTGCTTGTCACCTGCTTCACATCCATTTTCATCAGCGTTGAATTCTCAATTTTGATTGGTGTTGGGGTTTCTATTCTGTTGTTTGTTCCGCGTGCTTCTCGCCTTCGCGGCAGCGAACTGGTGGTTACCAGAGAACGCATTGTTCGCGAACGCATTCCCGAAGATTTGCCCGGCAAGGACCTGATCATTTTTGATCTGGAAGGCGAATTGTTCTTTGGAGCGGCGCCGGAACTGGACCGTCATTTTCAAGCGCTGGGTGAACGGATGAGGGCAGAGGATATTCCATTCCTGGTACTACGTCTAAAAAGAACCCGCAATACCGATATGGTGTTCCTGGAACGTCTTGAACACTTTTTGCACGAGATGAACCGTGCAGGAAGAACGGTCTTCTTATGCGGAGTACGAAAGGACCTGGCTAAGCAGTTGAACGCGGTCCGCTTCCACGACTGGTTCCCTCGTGAAGCGGTTTTTCTGGAGGAAGACGTTCTCTATTCATCCACCATTAAGGCAGTCCGCAAGGTTTATGAGCTGCTAAGAGAATCAAGGCCTGCGAGCGTGGCTGTTGCAGCAGGATCAAATGGAAGGGACTCTCGCTTCGCACTGGATGAAGAAATGACGAAGCAAGAGTCCCTCTACTATCTGGTGTAAGAAAAAACTTTCAACCAGCGGCGGCTTCTTGTTTGGCGGGCTGGGCGGTGGTGCGCAGATAAGGCTTCACCGTTGTAAACCCAGGGAATCTGGTCTTGGCCTCTTCGTCAGAAACAGCACCGGTGATGATGACATCGTCGCCCTGTTGCCAGTTCGCCGGAGTAGCTACTTTATGCTCCGATGTGAGCTGAAGTGAATCAATGACGCGGATGATTTCGTGGAAATTTCGTCCGGTTGTCATTGGGTAGGACAGAGTCAGCTTGATGCGTTTGTCCGGACCAACGACAAACACGGTACGAACGGGAGCATTAAGCGCCGGAGTTCTGCCTTCGCTGGTATCGCCGGCATCGCCTGGCAGCATGTCGTAGAGCTTGGCAACTTTAAGTTCCGGGTCACCCACAAGCGGGTAAGCGACGCTACCTTGTGCAATCGATTGTCTGCAACTAGAACAAGTCGTCTTGGCGGCCACTCGCGGTTAGTCGCCAAGGGCCGACCAGAACGAAGCCGCTGCCGCGGCGGACGCCCGCGGCGTGATCGTATTGGGAAGTGGTTGCTGATCAGGTAAGTTCGGTCACAGAGAAAGGAGATCTCTGTGACAACACTTATTCAGCGGATGCGGGAAGAACTCGTGCGCCGCAACTACGCAGAAACGACCATGCGGTCGTATCTGCAGACGATTGAAGACTTTCGAAGGTATGTGGGCAAGCGTTTGGACCAACTGGGCCCACACGACATCCGGCGGTACCAAGTCCATTCATTAGAGGAGCGGAAGCTTGGAGTAGGCACTGTGTCGAACCATATTGCCGCACTGCGCTTCTTCTATGTCAAAACGTTGAAGCGTCACGACATGAAGGAAGACCTTCCGTATCCGCACTGCGCGAAACACAACCGGCGTCTTCCGGAAATTCTGAGCACGGAGGAGATGTCGCGTCTGATCAATTCAGCGCAGAACTTGTTTCATTACACGATGCTGCTTACTATGTATTCAGCGGGATTGCGGCGAAGTGAACTGTGCCGGCTGAAGGTGAGCAATATCGACAGCGGGCGCATGATGATTCGCATCGAGCGCGGCAAAGGGGATGTGGACCGCGAAATTCCGCTGAGCCAGAAGCTGCTGACTACGTTGCGCGAATACTGGCGCTGGATGCGGCCCAAAACCTATCTGTTTCCGGGAACGCAGAATGGATGGCGGGCAGACAAACCGATTACAGCCAAAGTCATCTGGGAAGCCGTCCAGAAAGCAGCGCGCAAAGCGGGCATTGAAAAACATGTCACGCCGCATACCCTGCGGCACTGCTTCGCCACTCACCTGCTTGAATCCGGAGCAGACCTGCGGACGATTCAAGTGCTGATGGGCCATAAGGATATCGAAGCCACGACCCGTTATCTGCATGTTTCCACAAAGCGTCTGCAGGCTGCCGCCAGTCCTCTCGAACGGATTCCGGTGTCGGGGCCAGGGCGCTTACAACGTTCGCGCAAGCTGCACAAACCGGAATGAGTCGGCCCACCCTGGAGGTGGCCGACATACTTCGCACGCACGGTGATCGTTTTATAGAACAGAACCGCTCCTGGCTCAGCTATCAGCATCTGAAGGTGTTGCGCGCTATCCGGCGCTGCCGCACATCCGCGCTGGGCGGTCATCTCGATAACTGTTCTCATTGCGGTCACTCGGCCATCTCATTCAACTCGTGCCGTAATCGCCACTGCCCCAAATGTCAGGCGCAAGCCCGCCAGCGATGGCTTGCCGCTCGCGAACAGGAACTGCTTGGGCTGTCCTACTTTCACGTTGTGTTCACTCTTCCGCATGAGCTGAACCGGATCTGTCAGCGCAACCAGCGGGTGATGTACAACCTGTTATTCAAGGCAGTCTCAGAAACGATGCTGGAAGTGGCCGCCGATCCCAAGCATTTAGGCGCCGATATCGGCTTCTTAGCCATCCTGCACACCTGGGGACAGAACTTGCTCCTACATCCTCATCTTCACTGTCTTGTCCCGACTGGCGGACTATCGCCTGATCACAGCCGCTGGGTTCATCCGCGCTATGACTTCTTCCTGCCGGTGGGCGTGCTGGAGAAGGTCTTTCAAGGCAAGTTTGTCGACGGACTCAAACGCGCGTATCGCCGCCGCAAGCTCAGCCTCGGCGGTGCCACTGCTTCGCTCAGCAAGCCAAAGGCATTCGCTGCCTTTCTTCGAACACTGCATCGCCAGCGCTGGGTGGCGTATGTGAAACACGCGATGGCCGGTCCAGTCTCTGTGCTCCGGTATCTAGGCCGGTACACGCATCGCGTTGCAATCAGCAACCATCGCCTGGTGTCATTCGATGGAGAACAAGTCACTTTCCGCTGGAAAGACTACGCGCGCGGAAGCAAACAACGTCTCATGACGCTCACGGCATCGGAGTTCCTGCGGCGCTACACGCAACATATTCTGCCGCATGGGTTCGTTCGCATTCGCCAGTTCGGCTTCTTGGCGAATCGCCACCGCTCAAAAAGTCTTTCCCTGATCAGCACATTGCTCATCGGCGGCTCCGCCCGAACACCCAGACCCACTCCTACGACCGCTACCTGGCAATGCCCCCGCTGCGGTCGTATGATGCGCATCGCTTGCAGACTCACCGCTCAGCAGCTTATATCCCGATGTCCTTATCCAGACACCTCTTGATGCGGTCAACCACACATGGCCCTCTTGCGTGCTTCATTGCGCGGTCGCACTCGTGTGTCTCGTTACCGGCAGCAGGTTCTATCGCGACAAAACGAGAGGCACTTTCGCCACCTTCTCTCACTAAACGACACAACTCCCCACCAACAACCGCCGCCTTCCCGCGTACATCGAAGCATCACTGCCACTCCCCGGCAGTACTAAATCACCTTTGAGGCTCCATACTCGTCCGCCCCGCCAGCGGCTTCCTTCAAGTCTCCTTATCGAAAGCCCCTCGGCATGGACATTCCGCTCATTTTTCAGCTTTTTCTGCCGAGGCGCTCCCGATCAAGGCTAACGACTAACCGATACCCATCCAACTTATTGTCGGATGGCGGCGTGCCGAATTTGAAAACTAGGTTTTTTCGAACCGTTATGGAAAATTTAATTAAACTTCTTTAATTTTGTCACAAGGGTGCCCTCTGGAAGCTTATCTAATAGAGGCTGTTGCAAACTGTTGGGATTTTCGCACACACCAGGGCTCTTGCTATTTGGTTGTTCTAACAACGCCGATCAGACCTATGTGGAACAAATGATTACTGATAGCTTGGAGTTCTAACAGCATCGACGTTGTTTTATCATTTTTTGATCTTGTTATGTCACACACACCTGAGTTATAACAGTTATGGCGAGACCCACCCGATTGAAGAAGACACCAATGGCTCAGGCGATAAGTCGATTTCGGCAGACTTTGGGAGACACTCAGCAGCAGTTTGCCCACCGTGTTGGCCTGTCGGTCACGAGTGTTGCTCGGTACGAAACCAATTCTCAGCCCAGCCCCAAAGTCCTGGCGCAATTTGTGCAGATCGCGCGCGAAGCCGACCTTCCAGCCTTCGTTGAAATCTTTGAGGACCGATTGCCACCCGATGAAGAGATCAACTTTCAAGACTTCTCGGCGGTGAAGCATCTGTTGACAGTGATGGTTGAGAAGTTGCATCCCACCCAACTTCGACAGGGCCGCTTGGCACTCGCCGCGATCCTAATGCCGAACGAGAATATGAACGAAGCTGAGCGCAGGATGCAAGAAGGTCTCGCCCAGGCAGAAGAGGCCGTGGATAAAGCCGCCGCGGAATTGGTCAGGGGCCGCGATCCGCAAGTTGACAGAAAGAGGGTTCACTTTCTGAAAACACACAATATGCAGGATTACTTCACCTTCGGTAAAGCCTACGAAGCTTTTCGAGCGGCAAGGCTGGCCGAGCACAAGACTAAAGGACTGAAAGGGCAGCCACTCTTAGATATGTTCGCGGTCAAGATCAGTGATTCTGATTCGGTCGGCTTTGAGTATACGGAAACCGCAGTGGTGCTGCCAACGGACGAGCATCCCGCACCGGACGAGCACTACGAAGAGTTGGCAGAGCGCCACATGGCAGACGAATTCGCCGAGACGGATTTCGACGCCGATAATTTGGAGCCTAATATTCCCGACGCTGCACCGGAAGTTCCAGCCAACCGGAAGAGGAAGTCAAAATGACAATGGCAGCGGGCACCTTATTTCGTAAGAACGGAGGCAATCTGCTTTAATGGGAAACCTTCTCACCTTCGCCGATGCAGCGAAGAAGCTTAAAGTCAGCAAGGCGCAATTCTCGAAGCTCATCAACGGCAAAGTCGCCGGCGTTCCCCGTTTAAAAATCGCACGAATTGGCAGGCGCGTCCTGATATTCGAAGAGACGCTAGAACTCTGGTTACGGGAGGTTGAGTCTTGCAACGGGGTTCACTAAAGAAATTCTTCGACCAGAGGAAGCGAGTCTGGACCTGGCGGTTTCAATGGAGAGAGCCTGGGTTCAAAGGCCCGCGGACAAAGGAGTTAGGCCGATGCTCAGAGATGAGCCGTGCCGAAGCTCGAACATCAGCAGACGCCATTCTTCATCAACTTCAGGGCAGTATTGCACCGGTAATTCGTTCGTCTGCGATGCCGCTCATTCGATTTCTTGAGGATACTTATCTCGACGTCAAGACCCGGAGTTGGAAGGCCTCGACACGCGGAACCACCGAACAGCTCATTCGAGATCACATCACAGCACCGTTCGGGAAGCGGATGATTCACACAATTACGAGAAAAGAATTGCAAGCCCATTTGGACCAGATGGCGAAAGACGACATGTCGAAAAGCGTGGTCGATCATGTCCATTGGCAGTTAGCCGCCATTTTCCGAATGGCCAAGAGTGACGGAATCATCAGCGTCAACCCTACGGAAGCGCTTGAAACACCGCCCTGCAAGCCTTCGGGCGAAAAGTTGATCTTGGAATTGGATCAATTCATTCGAGCCCAGATGAGTCTGGAAATACGCGAACGTCTGATCCTCCGTTTAGGTGTGGCAAC
>Ga0209208_10001001_pt1 | contig 39104 bp, 20 predicted proteins | sample S1TSphfallax_3_FD_187694 | JGI IMG/M metagenome (GOLD analysis project Ga0209208, IMG submission 187694) | Host-associated microbial communities from peat moss isolated from Minnesota, USA - S1T2_Fd - Sphagnum fallax MG (SPAdes) (version 2) | ecosystem: Host-associated > Plants > Peat moss >... | reverse complement strand
TATTTTTACTCATTTATTTATTTATTTAGAATAGTGCCCCCCCCCCCCGCCCCCCGCCCCCCCAAGTATTACACACCATTTCATATTCTAACAAAATTTAGATATTGAAAATAAACCCAAACAAAGCAATACATATTAATATAATTTTTTTTTCAAACTTCTTCCCAATGTTGTATTTATGTTTACCATCCCAATGATTCATCAAATGATTAATCAAAATCCCTTAAATGCCCCAATAAGTCATGTATCCATTAATATCTCATAAATGACCTTATATCTTAATAGCTATGATGATTTGTTTTTATCTAATGATTATTGATTAACTTTTTAAATCATGGTTCATTAAGAATGGCTCACCTAATGAATTACCATTTCCTATGGTTAGTTTTCACATTGAAAAACCAATAATGTATTTTTCCCAAAAAAAAAATTCTTTTAAAATTCTTTTAACTATATAATTTTTCATCTATTATAACATTGTGATATGAATAGTGAAATTATTCAATGTCTAGCCCATGATAATTATTGTGATTTTCAACATGTCAACTTCGTGTTTTCAAAAAAAAAATCATTATTTTGAGGATTATTTAATGACGAAATTGACCTAATTAGGGTAAGGTATCACCTAAAAACTTAATGGCAAATCAAATATAATTAGTAATTATGAATAAAATTTTGGTAAAGAGATTCAAAAGATTTAACTATGGATTTTAATAATCTCATAACATCATAAAAAACTTACTTGGTATCCTTGTTAGTTGCCATCAACTTTTGAAATTTTTAATATTATTTAAAACATAACTAATTTTTTTTATAATACTAAAATCCCTCGTGTGAAAATAAATTCAAAAATTTTCACCTTCACTTTCTGACACAATATAAATGCAAAAAGAAATCTTATCATTCACATTCAAGTTTATGTGATGTATTCAAATAATTAAAAAGAAATCATGAATAATCAAGATGTTCAAATCACACTATCTATATATATCAAGAATTGTCATTTGCAAATCTTCCAAAGGATATAATTCAATTGTTTAAACCAAGTGGTCAATGTTGACAATTTCAAAATGAATCATTGGAACCAAGTAGGTGTCAACAATTTTTTATGATTGGGTCAAATGCACTCAAAGGAGCCATAGACGTTACTTTATAAAATTAGGAGTTAGGTTTTTTTATCGCGTTCCTTAAAATTTGCATGTTAGCATATGGTAGGCCATGGTTGGGTTACTTCAAACAAGGTAGGATGAACTTCTTGTTGTCTTGTCATGGCTTCCTAATTTTGTGGTAACTTAATGGGTTGTTTCTTTTAAACTTTCTTCATGAACACTATCCAAAACCAACTACCACTTCTCATCGAGCTTCCTTCAACTAAGCATGATTGCATCTTCTTGAAGATTAATTTTCAAATATTTTTTCTATTCAATTATGAAACATTGTTAGGTTTGCAAGTTGTAGTGGTTGTGAATAATTTAGGGCTTTGTTACAAGAATGCTCCGAGGTTTTCCACCCATTAGTGGTTCCTTCTAATGCAACAACTTTCAAGTCATTTCAAGCTCAAGAAACACAACTTGAATTTTGAATGACTACTTGGCTAGTTAGAACATTTAGGTGAAGTTCCATCATTTTTTTGTCCTTGAAACATATTTAGGCATGTTCATCATTCTTAGATACTGAATTCATAAAAAATGAGCCAAACATTGTTGTCTATATCATGAAAAATGGCTTGTTTGGCTCACAAGTAAGGTTTAGAGGTTAATTTTGGTTTTAAATATTTAGGGTTTAGTTTTAAGAATGCTCAGAGACAAAGTTTGGAAATAAAAGTTTAGAGAGGAAACTCAAGGTTTTCCAAGCCATCATCCACTCCCTTTGTTGCAATAGTTTTTTATCCACTTCAAGTTTAAGAAAAACACAACTTGAAGTCAAACAACAAGTTGGCTAGTATGAACATTCAAGTGAAGTCAATTCCATCATTTTTTTATCCTTGAAACATATTAAAGTTTCGCCATGTCAAGCTCATCATTTTCAAATACCAATGTCACAAAAACGAGCCAAACATTATTGTTTCTATCCATGTAAAACTTGCTTATGGCCCAAAAAATTGTCATGCGTGATTCAAGAATTGTCTAACCTTTGAAGGCAAATTGAACTTTCATGTAAACACACATTTGTTAAGGCCTAATGGTGGAATGGAAGAAATTTGTTGTTGTTGTTCTGTAGGTTGCATATTGATAAGAACTTTATCCCAAGCTTTACAATACCTTATAGTCTTTTGAAGATTACAATTTATGAATTGGATCCATTACCGGAGTATTGCATCGATCATCCGCACTTAGTAGACCTAATATTATTTAGGGTTCCATTTCACCAACATCCATGGGGAGTGAAGGCAATCTTATGCAATAGAGAGAACTGGAATGCACATTTCAATGATTGGATGTTCTATTTGCATAGGGTGGGATGGAGTAAATGGTAACACATGTGCACATGGGTAGTTGGTAGATTGAATTGAATCATGATAGCATCAAATCATATTTCTCCCAAATAATTTTTCAATTTTTCTAGGTGTAAATTTATCTTGTGGGAGATTTAAATGATTTGTTGTGGTTTTGGAGTTCAAAGTTGATAGTTCTTTGAATTGTTGTACATTTGTAGGATCTTCGAAGAGAGATATGGCCTAAACAACTAAATCAAGATTTGGCTATGGAGGAGGAAATATTTTATGTTTCATCAATCAATTACAACAATGTTTGGGGTAGTGTAGGCAAAGTAAGAACTTGGGCAATCATTATTACTAGATTTACAAGAATCTAGGATATGTTATTGTGAAATAATGATTGTTGTTGTGCATATTTTGTGTTGTTTTTTTAGTTGATCTTTTATAGATTTCTTTACCATGTCTCCTTTGCATTAGGAATCACCAATTTATATTAATATAACATGTGAGTGTGTAAATACTTGCAACCCACATTCAATACTCATGTGATGTATTTCTTTCTCTTAATTGAGCATCTTTACAATGAGTAAACATGGGTTATTCATGTTTGTGATGCATATGATTTGGTCAAATTTCTAATATGGAGATAATGGTTGTTTCTTTTATTTCTTAAATTGTGAATTGTAATAACCTATTACAACAACTTGTGTGGATGTCATGATATCAGCATGATAGCATTGTGAAAAAAAAATTGAGCATGTTCCATAGGTATGAATGTGAACAAATGATTATTTATGTTATGATTTGGATCATAGTTCATTGTTATGTATCACTCCATGTGCTAGCTCATATATTGGTATGTGAACATGAACTATGACCCAAATATGGGCAAGATTATTCTTTTCAACAATTTTAATATTGAGGATTTGTCAAGCATGTTGAAACTTTGATCATTCATCTCTTTGATTGTGCATAGTATGATGCATATGAATCAATGAATTTTTTTATATATGGAAATCGTGGTTAGTTATTGTATTTTTGTAGGGATGAAGTGCAACATCTTACTACTTGTGATGTGAATATGAAACATCGTTTCAATTTGTTGGGTCAGAATTTCATATTTCAGCATGTTTGATTTTTGAAATAATTTATTTTCATAATGTAATGTTTTAAATTTTGTGAAGCAATTATTTGGATTTGACCTAGACTTGTTAATTAGTCTAAAAGTTCCCACCTTCCAAAAAAAACTCATAGGGTGAAAAGACAAACAATCATACTAGATAATTTGTAGATTAATTGTCATTTATTTTTCTCCATAGCTTGATGTCATCCTATGTAGTTATGATTGGGACAATATTTGATTTTACATATTGACCATAGGGTTAGAATGTTGTCACAACTATTATTTCAACTAATAAAAAAATTGGATAATTATGGTATTTAGTTATTCATGTGTCCCTTATGATTGCAATGAACCATCAAAACCAACAATTGGTGGGGATGTTGTGATGTATTTATGAATGATCCTTTCATTTGCTAGATTAAAATTTCCATAATGTAGTTCATTTTATTTTTGTAAAAATCTTTTCATATTGTAGTATTTTGAATTTTGTGAATGGAATATTTGCATTGGATTTGGACTTGTTTAATAGTTGGAATGTTTCCACCTTCCACATAAAGATCAAAGTTGAAAAAATAATCATTCATTATTTATTTACAAATTTATTGTCATTCTTCTTTTTCCACATTCTAATGTTACCCTATGTTGTTTTGGTTGGGACAATTTTTGACTTTCCATATCTGGGTAAAAGCATGGTGAAGTATACAAAAAAGTAGTTATCTCCAAGGTAGTCAAAAAATGGTCTTGTATTCTACATGAGTAAAAGAAAGTAGATTGAAATAATTTAAAATAACATAATAAAAAGCATGGTGCTTTTCTTTGAGTTTATAGTGTGGTGATTACAAAATTTGATTTTTTTTAACACAATAAAAATAAATAACAGTATTTCTAAAAATGTTTGGTCAATTTGAATTTAAACATATTTTTTCATTAGAAGTTTGATGTATTCTATCATAATATTTAAACATTAAGAATTTACAAGTACATTTAAAAGTTACATCGTGTTGAAAATGAAGAATATTCAATAATTCATCTACTTTCACCTATGTGTGCAAGTTTGGACAACCTAACAAATAGAAAAAATATATAGTTATTTTTAAAGAATTTACTTGAATGAATATTAGACATGCGATTAATCAACATCATTGTGATAAAATTAAAGATTCTCCTCATGTTGATCATCAAATAAAAAAACATTTTTACTTTCAACACATTAAAATTTGATTGTGGCTACTTGTTTTTCTTTATGACAAGGAGTAGAAATTGTCCACTATACCATGTTTGGACCCATTTACCATAGGATCCAAACATTGTCATAGCCATTATTTCAACTGATCAATAACTTGTCCCAAAGAGTCTTGGTATCTAGTTATTTATAATTTTATTTTTGTGATTGTAGTGAATAATCCAAACCAATAGTAAAAATAGAAAAGTTAACTATAAAACATATCAACAATTCAATCTCCCTTCATTTTAGGTTATTTCCATCTTTGACGCACCCCCGAGCTCCTTAATGGACTCAACTATGAGTACAAAGGTGAAGACAACGAAATAAAGAATTGAGGTGCACTCCTTGGCTAGTAGCTCTATGCGAAAAATTTGAAGATGTTAATGGATTGTTGTAATTAATAATAATTTTGTGCAAAAGGCCACAAATCTATCTTGAAGGAGGTGACAAAGCATTGAAAAGTGTAATCACCAATAGGATTGCAACAAATCTATGTGTATACACACACCTATTACCCACATGATGCCAGTCCCTATTGTATTGTTTTCTTTTTATTAGACATCTTGACAATGAACATGCCCAAAATTGAGTGCAATTGTTTTGTTGTTGAGTTTTACACATTTGGTATCAAAAAAAATAGCTCAAAGTTATTCTTTGTGGCACTCATTGTTATATGAACAATTCTCTTGTTATCAAAAAGTCTTAATTTGAATTTGGTGTTGGATAAAGGTGCATTTGAAAACCAAGATAATAAAGAAGGATTTAAGAGTCATCATTGAAAGGTATTATTTTTGGATGGTCCTTTCAACTTTTAGACAAACAAGAAAATTGTTGAAGAAGTTGTAATCATTACATCCAAACAATCTTGCAACAAAACTAGACAATTTGATATTGTAAATTTGATAGTGAAGAAGGCTTTAAGAGTCATCATTGAGAGGTTTTACTTTTGGATGGTCCTTTCAACTTTAAAAAAACAAGAAAATTGTTGAAGAAGTCACAATCATTACATCCAAACAACCTTGCAACAAAACTAGACAATTTGGTATTGTACATTTTAAATCTTGAACCTTTTATCATCTTTTTTATTGAAGAATCGAAGAACCTTGTGAGCAATTTGACTAGTGTTTTTATTGTGACTATTTTATGGCAAGTATATTGATTGGGTACATTGCAAGCTAATCATAAGATTTTGAACATGTGTAGGTTGTTTCCTTCTAGTGCATTTGTAAAATGACTATAAGCCCAATAAATGTTAAACATAATTCTTGCCTCTTTCTTGCAAGTTAATAGTCGTTTAAGCCTTCTTTTGTGTTAATGGTGTTGTTTGGAATGTCAATGAGTTTTTTCAGTTGGATAGAGAAGAGCCCTCTACATCGTTGTAACTAAGTTGCATGAGTTGCATATGTATATAGTTTCACATGTGGTGAAACGCATATGTTGCAACTCATGCAACTTGTCCAATAACATTCACAGTCATAGAAATATGATGAGTTGCAATGAGTTATAAATGATCATTGTGACTCAAAAATCCAATTGCAAGACCATTCACAAATCACCTTCTTTTTTATAATGCATGATATTATAATTAGGTCTTGTTGTTGTATTCATTTAGACTAGTGGTTAGCATAGGTGGAGTCATTATCAAGCACCTACAATTACTTAATTAACATATATAAAGGGACTTCAAAAGCACTTAGGTAGATTGGTAACAATTAGAATCCTTGTCAACCACCTAAGTCTTTGGTAGCATTGGGGGTCTTTCATAATCACATGGGTAAATTGATCAAGCACTTGGGGTCCTTGGTAACCACATGATAGTCTTTGGTCTAAATATAGATCTTCAAAATGCAAATTGCACATACTTGTATCACCAAAATTTCCTGCTAATGACATGAACAAACTTGAATTGGTTGGAAATAGAACATTGATTTGTAGATGTGCAAGTTGCAAATTTAAAAACCTTTCAAACAAATGATTGTTGCCTTGGCCACTACCTACAAACTTTACCACCAAAATACAATAGGTTTAAATATAAGGAACAAAACTAGAAACCAAAACACTAAATATTTACCTACTTTTTATTCAAAAGGGCCGGATGCAACAAAAGGAATTAAATTTGAACTTGACAATTGTGACGATTGAAGGCTCGAACTCTTTCTTCTTGAGTGTGCTTTATGATCAAAAGTTTTGTTTAGTTGAACTCAAAAACCCAAAACAAATCAAGTAGCTAAAACTCTTTGACTATGAAAACAACATTACGATCCTTGGAGCAATTGAGGTGCTTAAGCATTCAACTTTTGCAACAATTACAACAAAATTTCATTGGTCATACTTCTTAATGTGTTATGCTACATAGAAGATGCAAAACCTTTCGTAACTTTGTAATTTACATGTGAAAAGCTCAAAATGTGTACATAGGCAGAACATCAAACCTAAAATTCCATTTGGATGTTGTATGTTGTGTACATGTAGTGTAGAAAGGTGGTTAGATTAATAATTAAGATCCATGTTAAACATATGTAAGATGAGTTTAGTGAACCATGTATATTGCACATGTTCATTTTTCTGATGATGCAATGCACATGCTTAGTTTGATGCACGTTCATTTTGGTAAGCAAGCAACAATGAACCCATTCAATGATATGCACACAACTTAGACCACACAACCAATGTTGGCAAATGTAATTTTCAAGGATGCACAAAAAATGAGATAATGGGAAAAAACATGCATTTGAAAATACAACATATTATTTTGAACCACTTGATTGAGGTGGATGGTCAAAATGCAAATTTTACAATTTTCAATTATGGATTGAAAATCAACAAGATCTTGGATGTAAAATGTCAAAAAAATTCATATATCCTTCATTTGAACCTAATTACACTTGATGAATTGTTGCGTATGCCTTAGATTGAATTCTAACATGGGATTTTTGCAAAAAATAAGCTTTCCTATTTTCCCAAATAACTAAAAAGTTATTTGAAAAAAATGATGTTTTATTTTCCAAAGTTCATGGTTATATTTTTCATTTTGTGGTGCATTTGTAAAATGAATAAATAATCTAAAACCAAGTGTCCAATACATCATCATTCACATTGTTATAATACAAGTTACAATTTTGTTTCATGCACCATGTACAAAAAAACATCATTTTACAAGTCATAAAGGACTAAACTTAAATTTTATACATGTAATAATTTTTTAAAAATATATATTTTAAAATTATAAAAATAATGAATGATTTTTTAATATGTTCAATAGTTTCTTACTACCAGAAAAAAAATTCACTCAAAATTTTTATATTTACACCATTTAGGGAGTTTTAATCAAAATAGTTATTACCAAAAAAGATGATGGCTCAATTTCAAAAAATTAAAACATATATCAAAATTTGGAATTTGAGCAAATGGTTTGCCAATCTGAATTCACTGCATTCATATGAATCTTTTATCACAATTTCCTACAATTATAATGATAATTCATTCACCAAACATAAAATATCCACAAAGTTTTGCAATTTGTTTTGACATCTAATGTCATTTTTGGCTCCTTGAAATGTGTTTTGATCATGTTTGGTAATTGTTCTTGAAGTTGAACCTATTCATAAAATTCATCCAAAAGGTATATTTGAAGGACATCTCATTAATGAGGGTACACAAATATGTTCACTTGGTCTACAATGGAAATTGTTGGTCATTTTTGTTGATTGTGTGGACCATTGAATCTCTTAACCCATAAATGACAACCATATGTTTATGATTAATTATTGCAATTCCATTATTTCTAGCACCATAATGGATCTTAATACATTGTAAATATTTTTATTTCTTCTACAGTAAAACTATTGTTTTATTTCACTTACATTGTGTTAAATATCAAGTCCATTCATTAGTCTACATTATGCAATGGCTTATGTTATCCTCTATTTGAAATACATAAAAGAAAACCCCCTCCTAACATAGCTAATAATGTTTTATACAATTTTATCATTTAGAAATAAAAGCACATATTTATATTGACAACGTTTTTATCAAAATGAAGTCATATTTACAATTTTGTCTTTCATCAATCAATATCAAATTAATCTCATGGTAAGGATGTTGTGAACAAGCTTGTAAATAATAATACAAAGACCAATTGAATGTGCATTCTTCCCATCATCAACACGTCCAACTTCAAGAAAATAAATAAAACAAAAGTTTAGGTTTTGAACAAAAGTTTAATGGACAATGAAATTTTTAAAATCTACCAATACAAATTCATCATATAATAGTAACAAAACCTTGGCCTCCACCATCACATTTGCATAAAAACACACAAAAGATCCTTTGTTTTTATTGGGAGGGGACATAACATTGCTAAAGTTGTCGTAATTTCTATGAATATCTCACATGTTTTCCCTTGTGCATGGTTGCAAATGACAAAATATTGAAAAAATAGTGCATGCAATGGAACAAAGGGGCATAACTCAAGATAATCATAACATTATAAAATTTCAAAATCCACCACAAACCCCACCTTAATGATCACAATGCATTCATTGAATGATGGAAATTGATGATGGGGAAAAATAAATAATATTTCCACCAATTTGGGACCATCATATGATGGAAAGAAAGAAAAGGATATCAAACATATATAAAGTTTGGGCATTACCTTGGTAGGTAACTAATTCTGAAAAATGATCTAAGGTTAAAATTTATTAAATGTTTTAGTATAGTTAGACTTAGGTTAACTAGGAACTTAAAACATTGAGGCTACATGCTAGACCATCTAAACCACCTAAGCTAAAACACTAGGCCACATAGGCTAAGGATAAGGACTTAAGTGGTTTAACCTAAGCTAGGTTCCCAACTTAAGCAACTCAACACAAAGGTTAGAAACCTAGCTTACCAACTAAAGGTGCAAGTGTTAAGGTTTTAATTTTTAAACACTTCACTTTCATGCTTAAAGACCAAGGGTGCAAATGGGCTAATAAGAGCCACTAATGCCCCCTTAGGTGACTACTTTTTGAAAAATATTCATGAAATATTCTATAAAAAGGCTTCAATTTTTTTTAAAAAATATTTAAAAGATTCTTTGTACAATTTTGCTAAGGTTTGTGTTAAAAATTTGTCAAAATTTTTCATTTTCAAAGTTTTCCAAATCCATTTACAAGCCCTTCTACTACTGCTTAAAAATAATGGTTACAATTTTTTTTACATTACTTTTGAAGGTCCAAATGTTAATGAAATAATTTCAAAATTTTGCACATATATAAAATAAGATATAATATTTTATAATGTGCAAAAATTTTAATTTATTTTCAAGCTAAAATATTTTAAAAAAATTTGGTGTAAAAAACACAAAATTAAATAGTGGTTACGACTGCTTTTGGCTCCTATTAGCATGATTGCACCCCCAAGTCTTTTAATCATTGGATCATTATTTGAATAAGTGATATTCTTTGTCATCACATATTATTCTATGCACATTTTTTTTAAAAACCTACTTATCTACCCTATTTACTATTAGGTTAATTTAGATTATTTTAGGCTATTGATAGACTAGTAAGCTATCCTTAGGCTACTATATGTTATTCTATACTATCCTAAGCTAATCTAAACTACCTTAAGCTACCAATAGAATGTGATTTTAAGCTATTATTAAACTAGTCTATGGTACCTTAGGCTATTTAGGCTACTACTATGTAATCACTAGATATTGTACATTAGGTTAGTCTAAACTATCCTAGCTTAGAGTACACTAACTTACTATAAGTTACCTAGGCTATTACCATTACAAAACTAGTCTATGTCAAGTTCAATTGTACCTTAATCTATTTTAAGCTACCTTAAGATACCATGTTATTCTAGGCCATCCTAACTTAGTTTAGGTGTCTTTAGGTTATTTTATTATACCTTATGTTAGTATAGGTTACCCTAGGTTAGTTTAAGCTAAAATTAGACTACTTTATTCTACCATGGACTATCATAAGCTAGTCTAGATTACCTTAGGTTAATACTAGGTTTTTTAAGGCAATATTAAGTTAATATACTTACAACCGATCTACTTACCTTCCTACAACCCAACTATTACTTATTTATTTACCCTATTTACGTTCCTACCGATTGGTGCAACCTACCTACTTTATACCTACATACTTACACACCTACCTTCAACCCATGTATTACTTATTTATCTACCTTTTTATCGTCCTATTGATTGGTGCAACCTACCTACCTACCTATTTTATGCTACACTATGTGCATGGGCCCTTGAACTCTCACACACAAGCAATGTGCGTAGGTCGATGAACTTCTCTTTTGTGAATATAATGAGAAGCATTGATGAGGTGGGCATCTTATCTTGTGAATAAAAAACAAGGTGTCAATGCAACATTGTAGATGCAATAGTTCATATATATGTTTAGGACAAATTTTCCAAGTTGTGTGAAACAAATTTTATCCTCATATTGATTTGTCCCACCAACGTTTGATCTCAACTTAATGACGATAATATATATATATATACTTTGAATCACCCATGTGTTTTTTCTTAGGCAATGATGATCACTATTGTGAACCTAAGTTGGATGTGTGATAGATTCCCGGTTTGAATAACAAAGTGTCATTCCTGTGTTGAAGGGAAGTCAAAAACTTCCAAGTTAATATGGAGCCAAGCAAGAATGCTGGGCAATGGAATGAGTGCAATATAGTGCACAAACAATCTTCCACATCCGTCTTTTGGGAGCTTCTAGGATTAAGTCATTAAAATCGGGTTAGCAAGCTCTTGATGAGAGAGTAGGCCTCTAATGATGTTCCCCCAAAACAGCCTTTGAAACCCAATAGAAAAACCAAAACCCCAATGGCTCAACATGTAGGCAGCATTGCAGTGGGGTGTTGGATGCAGCTTGCATAAGATCTATGACACTCAAGTTGGCTTTTATAGTTCTCAAAATGGGAGATTTCAGATGTGGCAATTGCATAATTGCAGGCACAAAGGCTTATTGATCAGTGTTGCTTGAAGTCCAGGAACTTGAAATTGCTTATCATTTCTGTTTCAGCAAACTAGAATTCTTTGACATGAGAACAAACTTCCTGGCTGCAAGTTGCTGCAAAGATGTAGCCAAGGCATGTGAACTCTGAATAGCCTACTTAAAATGTACTTTGATTTATTGGGAATACATTTGAAATAGTAATTGTTTTACATTTCAAGATATTCTAATTGCTATAAAGTTGCTTTGCTTTCACTAATCATCATTCTTTTGCATGTATGATCCATTTGTTTCAGCTCTTAGATTGCTTGATGCAGGGACAAGTCAGGTCAGGTATGATGAGAGAGTTGAACTAAAAAGAGCCAAATGTGTCACTGATTGAACTTCCAATCCAGATACCAAAAACCAACTATACTGCCTATGATTTGTAAAGCTTCTGCAACAGCTGGATCATATGGCCAAATGCTAAGATAATATACTTTGGTTCTTCAAGGATGGATTTTTGGGGTTTCTATCTTCACACAAAATGGGTACTAAATGTATATGTGGATGTTTGTGTTTTTGGGTTTGACACAAAATGGGTATTGGGTACTGACTGTATGTGTGATACAATTGTTTTTGGTTTTTACACAAAATGGCACTAATCCATTCCTCTCAAATTCTATCTCTCTCTCTCTCTCTTCTCTCTCTCTCTCTCTATGTGCAAGAGTTTTGTTGGGAGTCCTGTCTTCTGATTCTCAAGAGGGTGGTCAAAGAGAGACCAAAAAAAGAAAAGAGAAAAGGTTCCCTTTTTTGGGTGTGTATGTATTCAGCAGACTCTCTGCTTTCTGCAGCAGCAGTTACAACTAGGTTGTTTGTAACTGCAGTGCTTGAACTTGGAGCAAAATTGATTTTGCAAAAACCTATAACAATTTAAGGCTTCTTAAAGATCCACCCACAGTCACCACCACCCAAACAAACTCTTCTCTTGTGTAAATCACAAGAAGCAAGTCACCACAAAGCCAGCAGGCCCCCCCTCTTCCCCTCTGCATCTTGCAGCAGCCACGATTCCAATACTCTCTCACTACTAATAAGAGGACTCTTAAAGATCATCATCATCTTATAAATCTTCTTCACCAGGTATACATTACGTAATGTTATATTCTTCTCCCACATTTCTCAGGCTGCAAGAAGAAGAAGATCATTCATCTGAAACATCTATCTGGTTTCTACACAGCAGTTTTTTTTTCTTCCTAGGCTAAAATTGTTACCATTGTTTTTCAGAAAAAGGGAATATTTTGTTACAAGATTTCTATTTCTTGAAAAGAAAAATCATCACAAAAGGAGCAGTCTTGGGTCAGGTTTGCCATATTTCTATCCCTGCCTGCAATACGTAGCCAGACTATAGAAAGATTTTTTTTTGGAGACATGTCATAAAGACTGATTGTAGTTTAATGCTACATCCCTCTTGGGATGCTTGCCACTGACCCAAAAGCAGAAACTCAAAGGAAAAAAAACAAAAAAACAGCGTTTCTATATAGTCTTGGAAATGGCATTTACCAAACAGAGAAAATGGGTCATCGATGATCAAAGCTCCCAAGAGTTGTGTGCAAATGCAAAGCCTTTTTTTTCGTGATTCAAACATGATGAATTTCAACTTTATACAAAAAAAAATGTCTTTGTTTTTGTGCACACCCAGGATTGATTCCCTTCCTTGTGACGTGAAAAAGCATATTATCTCTAGATTGTCTGATTTCTCTTGCTCTTGTTGAAGATCTATTATTGCTGTTTGGATTAAATGTTTCTCTTTCATATCACCATTTGACCACATTGTTGTCCATAATCTCAAACGCACAAATTATCTACAGCTTTTGATCACAGATTGTGCAAGTTCAATGCAATTTTTGCAGTTTCTAGTCAACCACCAAGTACTCAGATTTGTGCTTTTTCAATGCAATTTGCAGTTTCGAGTCAATCACCAAGTACTCAGATTTGTGGGTTTTGCAACACCTAAGTTGTGAGTATTGGGTCTTTGAAAGTAGCCAATTTCTTTCACTCCCAAGAGTCCCAAAACACACACACCACCCCCTCAGCATATGTAGTAGGACCGAAGCATCCTTAGGGTTGTGGTTCTTAAATCCAAAATTTGTTTTCAATCCAAGAACAGGTTAGATCAAGTACCATAGTGCAATTCTGTTGCTACATTAACAACAATGTGCACTTCAGAATGCAAGAATAGATCTGCAAATCTCACCCTCCATTTGTTTGTGGACTTATGAGAATGATTGAGTTTTACTTGGTAAACCATATCAAGTATACCTCTTACTATGTCACGAGAGCTCGTCTGTAATTTTTCTTTGTAGTGGTGAAGAAGCCAAACAAATGAAATGATCAGTTTTACATGCCGATTCTGTTGTAAATTGTTGGTGGTAAAGAAACCAGGTCTTTCACAGTTTTGTACTCTTCATCTTGTTATAATGACATTGCCAATTAATTACTCAGGCCTCTAGATTGCCTCCTGAAAATATTAGGTGCAAGTATGCAGAAGGCTAAAAAAGCTATGGAAGATCATAGCATAATAATTTAATCTGCAAGTCACCTTTCATGTGTGGTAAACTCTTAAGTATTTGAACAACTCATGAATTTCAATATAGGTGTAAAGACTAAAAACTTGTCTTGGTTGCTTTTGAAACCATTGAAGGAGACTCAGAGGCAAAACCCAATTCTGAAATCCCATTGAAATGGACCTAATTTCTAATATAGCCAAATCTCATCTGGCACAATAATGCAATAATCATCAATGGAGTAATGAAATTTGTTGGGTTTTTTTGGGGCATATCAAAGGTGGATATCATTGGGTGTTAGATTAATTCCAGGAAAATATATAATTTTGTGTTGGGAAATATGTGATGTTCATAGGGTGTTTTTAAGCATGAAGCAGATTTCTGCAATTGAACAGGACGCAACCCAATATTAAGTTGGTCATCTTAATTGAGTCGGAAAATGGCTTGTTGTGGAAGAAGAATGCTGCTCTCAATATTGCTCACGGTCTTTGTATCAAGCTTAATGACCTGCACTCTTGGTGAGTGCCTCTCTCTGCATGTCCCTAATTCCTATCATTTTGAACCATCAAAGTGCTCTGAACCCAAACAGTTGTCTTTAGAGCTGGCTGACAAATTATATCCAAACCTTGACTGCAATGCTAGATAGAAACATCAGAGGCTAAGTGATTCTTTAGTTTTGAGGCTCACACCCAGCAAATTCATTTAGCCTCATGTTTTGAAGTGTGCTACAGGAACGTTGAATTGTGAGGATCTGTCAAAGGAAGAATGTGCATTCTCGGTATCATCATCAGGGGCACGCTGTGTCCTGGAGAAGTACATAGGCAATGACCATGAAACACATATTGAATGCCAGGTAGTAAACAACTTTCACATGTGGCTGGTGAGGTAGGAAGTAGTAGTCTATCAGATTTTAGTGGTTGCTAGCTTCACCTCTGCACCTTAATTCTCTTATGGATTTGTTCTTCAATCCCATCATTTAGCACTCACCATCAATATCCTTCCCAGAAAAGAGGAGGGATCTTATGCCTACTTGTATGGTGTAAGATCCGTCTCACTCTCAAGGAGTAGGTGTAAGAGCCCTGCCCCTCCTATACCTTGTACTTTATGTATGTTTAAGTTCCTGATAATGTTCACCTCGTGCTTTGCAATGGGTAAATCCCCACAGGTGGCAGACATTCTCAAAATATGGGAATGCATCAGCTACCACCTCCTCTCCTAAGAGCATTATTTCGGGAATGCCCCCACCCTGGGGCTTTGCCCTACACAACAGAAGTTGGAACCCATCTTCTTTTCACTGTTGCCTTTCAATTTTGTGAAAGCTTTTAAGGCTGAGCAGATTGGGGGTGTGGTGCAACTGTTTTTGCATTCGCAGTCCTCCATGATCTTGGCGGCGAACTTAGACGAATGGATTGAGTCAGATGAGTGTGTGGCATCATGTGGACTTGAGCGGCTATCATTTGGTCTGTCTACAGATCTTCTTCTAGACTCCCGATCCACAGCAATGTTGTGTTCTCCTGAGTGTTTGAATAACTGCCCCAACATCATTGACCTCTACATCAACCTGGCTGCTGGTGAAGGTATGCATGCACCTACAATGACTGAATGCCCTGCAGCTAATCACATAAGAAGAACATTGCAGCAGCAAACTTGAGAAATAAAATTATCCTGTTGAATATGGTCATATTCAATTCACAAATTGCAATACACAAGTATTGCAAAGCAAGGGCATTCCAAACAGATTTGCATATGAGTACAACAGAAATGACATGTGGCTTTCTTTTTCCAGGACTATATTTACCACAACTATGTAAGAGCCCCAGGATGATTTCATCCCACTCCATTGTTGATCCCATCAAGATGGCCAAGGAATCTGCTCAATATAAGTCAAGCTTACATATTTCATCACTGGAAACTGGTGGAGCTCAGATGGCACTGAACGGCTTCCGAGGTGAATCTGGCAATGGCTTCAGTCAGTCAACTGTTATTGCATCTGGTCCAGCTCCATCTCCTACTGGTGCTCCTACCTTTGATCAAAAAGGCAATTCACGACACACTGATACGGCTGGGTTGCCATCAGTAGCAGCAACAGCAGCTCCTGCACCTACTCCCTCAGTGCATCAGAGTGGGCAAACAAGCAGTTTGGGAAGTCCAGTCAGGTCTCTGAGTATCCACCCAGGATCTATAATCTCAGTCCCCAATGCCTCTCCGGTAATCTCAGCTCCCACTGCATCTCCAGCTACTACAGAAGCTGCTATTTCTCTGCCATCCCGAGTTCTAACGGAATCTGCTATACCCAATACTGAATATTATCTTCCCAATTTTGCAGTAGCTGATCTTGAGGCTGAGGACTTAATGTACGAAAGCTATTTCATCTAGATATTACAGTACCAAATTGCTTGGATTTGTACTAAACCCATAGGGGGTTTTCAAATGTTATGTCCTCTCAAAAGCAAGTTCACTCCCATGCCAACAACTCCAGCCACTGCACTCTTCACTGCATTTGGTAAGCCACTCCACGACACAGTCAATGCACAAACTAAGTATGCAGCACAGTTGTGTATTAAAACTTCAATTCAGTTGTACTCTGACAAAGAACTGAATGTACTTGGCATATGATCTCAACAAATTGAAACTGTAGAACACAGCTGCTGTGTATTCTGTTGCATGATCTTGTTCAGCCGAAACATTCATTAGAAATTCTGATCGCAAAAACTCATCTTTCCACCATCTCCATGTGGTTCACTTCTGCACTGACAAAGTTTAAAGATGTAAACTTCCAAGTCGTAATTACCCACATTGAGCTTTCAGAGAGGATTTTGCTTCTGAGGATTTTGAACTTGACTCAGAGATAACACGCTTTTGCTGTTTCTTACAAACAAAATGCTTCACTGAGACTGTACCAGAAAGCTTCTCCTGATGTGGATGGGGTTTCAAGACTTTCATGCATACTCATGAAATTCTTTGAGTTATCATCTGGTTGCTGAAACCTGCATTTCCACTGAAATGTCAGATCCAAGTTCAGGGCTTGTCAATGTTTGGATCTTGGGAAACTGCTGTATTGGGTTTCAATCTCCACAATTGTCAAGATAGATTTTCTGATGCATAATGGTGCGATTCTATTCTACCGCACCATAATGCATCAATCTATCTACTGCATTTCAGTGCGGTTCACTCTATCTACCAGGTGTGTTAACATTAATTATTCATGTTTGCACATGGAGTTAAATTAAGCCATTTGATTGAAATTAGTGGTCGTTGAACAAACATTGTTGATGGTGTCATGTGTTGTTAGTGGCCAAAAATGGCAAAAATGGCACCAATGTTCAAGCTTGCATCTTCAATGCAAACTCCATATATCTATGTGCATTTAGAAGCTTGCATCATTTTCATTTCTTAGAATTTGCTTTGCCTTGTGGTTTTGCAACATTTTCAATTTTAACCACATTTTTTTATGGGTCTTCATCTCTTGCAACATCTGTCGTTTTTGTTTCTTGCAACATTTGGTGTCATCTTTGTTTTTTGCTACATTTGTTGTGGCATGTTCATTTGTGCAACAATTGATGTGTTCTGTCTTCATCCTTTGCAAGATTTGGGTTTTTCACCATGCTAGCCCTGCTTTGCACCACCGTGCTTTACATTGTGAATAGTCATATGTGTCCATTTGTGTTCACCATTTTATTATGCAATGTTCAAGGTTGCCATTTCCCCCCCTAAATATGTGTTATTTATTCATTGGATTTTTCAATGTAAACCATCATTACAAACTTCTTGAGTCATGGATTGACAATAATAATCATGTGAAATTTTTAATCGTGGATTAACATGCCATAAAATCATCATTACCCCAAAAAATTTATTGAATTAAAATTCTCAACTTGAATAAGAAGACATCTAAATAAAAGAATTGCAACATTATTTTCCAAATATGGAGTTTTGAACTTTTGAAGTTGAAAAATATGGATTGATGTTTTGTTAGTGGCTTAATACGAATACATTGTTTTTTAATGAATTTTTTGAAGGGTATCTTACAAGGATTCAATATATGATGTATTATTAAAAAAAATAACATAGATGCAAAAAAAATGTTAGAAAAACTTTAACTTATAAAAAGATATGAACTTTTAAATGTTTTTAAATGAAATTTATTTTCAAAAGTTCATATCATACTCATTTTTTGATGGACTTTAATTTATTTTTCTTATTATGCATTTTAAAGAGTTATAAATTTGGGATTTTATTCATATAATATTTATTATCTCATTAACCACATTTAATCCCCCACTTAAATAATGATATCACAATATAATACAATTTTAACATTATTGAATGGACTTTTTATGGACTATTTATTCACCAAAATTAGTCCACATTACTTTGCAACCACCTTTTATCTTTTAAAATGGACCTAATGTGTGTATTTCATCATCATTAAGATTTATAACATCTACATACATGTATCAAATCCTTTCATCATTCTTCCATTTTTTTGGAATTCCAAACATCTATTTTATTTTCTTGAAATATTATTTATTTGCATCGTAGATTCATCTATATTGGGTTTTGTTGGATGCTTATAAAGAAATTTGAACAATGGGTACAATGAATGGAATTCAAGGTTATTTGGAGCACCATTAACAACATTGGCATTAATGTCATCTATTGAAGATTGTTGTGCTTTTCATTGAATTGGTATAGGTTGACAATCATGGATGGTGTTTGCTACAGACTATTGACTATTCAATAACAATGGGTGACATCTTGACTACACAATATCACGCAAATCTTATTACATCATAGGTTAAAAAGCTTTGTAGGTGAATGCAACGCATAGATTGTAGAGTTGTAATCCATAAAATGTGTTGTATATGTTATTGTGACTTTGTAGATAGAGCTTGCAAACATTGTAGTCAAAACTTTGACTTGAAAAAACAATGGCATTGGTAGAAGCTATAAATAAAAGGGGGGATGAATTGGAGAGAGATAAAGGGGCAGAGGTAGAAGAAAGAAGGTGCTTTGGTTTAACATTGATATATTTGGTCATTTTTTGACATTTACATAACACCCAAATTTTCATAAATGTTCATTTTCATTCAATTTATTATTTATTAACACTAACTATTAACACCAAGTTAATAGTAGTGCCATGTCACTTGCCACCTCATCCTCAACGTTATTAAAAAATAAACCATAAACACTTGGAACATGTAATTTAAGGACATTATAGGTGCTAGGTTGTCAAATTCAATATGTGCATTGCTACATTTGTTAATACGTTAAACATTGGGATAACATTAGGATTATCATTATGTGTGCCCAAGCTTTAAACATTATACATCTAAATTAATATCCTTATTTTGTTTTGGTCTAATTTTTGCACCATATTCAACTAATGGGATAGTGATTTGTGGTCCAAATTGTAGTTGCAAATGTTGAGCAGTTTTCAAATACTCCCTACCATCACAATTTTCCCAACAAATTTTCCAACATAATTGGTTTTGGGGTCCTATTTTACCACTTTTCTAAGTTTTTTCCTAGGTGGGATAAGTAATATTTGTAGGCTCCACTTTTTGCATTGTCAATGTCCATTTTAATGTGAATTGATGGTTGAGAACATTATTGAAATGTGAATTGACAATGAAAAATTGGTTATGCTTTGGAACTTGATTTGAAAAAACCAAATACCACCTAACAAATGGTGGTTCCCCTATTGGGCTAGTCACATTCTTGCATGGAGTGGGCATTGCTAGGGTCACCATTCCATGGTACTATACAAGTGTTGTTGAACTTGTAATGTCCTAAAGTTTTGGTGCAAAATAGAGTTATCCTTAAAATCACCTTGTATTTGGGCCTTTTTGACCTTGTAATCCATTATTTCATCCATAATGTAAATGTGATTGCAAAGTGATTGGAAATGGGTATCATTTAATGAAATTGGATACAAGTTCACAACATTTGTAAATTCTTTTATCTTGATCATTATAGTTATTTCCAAGCTAGAATAAAATGTTCACCCATTAATGTTATGGGTAGTAGATATATGGGTAGAGACATATGTTATGCATCCATCCTTCCATATAAAAACATGTTGTCATGTGTTAATGATCAATAAAGTGAAGTATAATTACATGCAAGCCATTGTTCCATGTTAACCCAAGCCCTTTTATTTAAAAGTAGCATTTTAGTTTTGGATGCCATATTTAGAATAAATAAGTTTGAGAACATGCCATAAATAAGAGAGTGTAAGTCTATGTAAATTGTTAATCCATGCACTTAGGCCTTTTAGTTTTAGATGTCATATTTAGAATAAATAAGTTTGAGAACGTGCCATAAATAAAAGAGTGTAAATATATGTAAATTGTTAACCCATGCATTTGGGCATTTCAATTTTAGATGCCATATTTAGAATAAATAAGTTTGAAAATGTGTTATAAATAACAAAGTGTAAGTCTATGTAAACTGTTAACCCATGCACTTAAGCATTTCAATTTTAGATGCCATATTTAGAAGAAATAAGTTTGAGAACGTGCCATAAATAAAAGAGTGTAAGTCTATGTAAATTGTTAACCCATGCACTTAAGCATTTGTATTTTGTATATTTGTACATGCATTTGAGATTATTATGTATGGGAGTGTGTTTTTTATTTCTATTTTTGTGCACCAAGATTCAATAACGTGGTGTGTTCTTCTCTTATTTGTTTTTTTGTTTTTTATTTTGTGTTTGTTTACATGATCAAGTTTGTGGCAATGTGCTCTTGTTTTTTTGTTTTCAAGATTGTTGAAGGTTTTGTTCGTTTTTTTTGGTCTATTTGCATCAAGCTTTAATAACAATATCATGTCTCGATTGTTTGCATCTTCAACACCATCCCATTCTACTCCATTTCAATCCAACCATGAATTAAATTTTGCATTGAAGATTGTTGAACAAGATTCTTGCACAAAAGTTGTGATTTTGGTGTGATGTGAGTTTTGTGTGTATCATGGTTGTGAAGAACTTGTTGGCTAAAAATGGGACTGCCAACAAACCACAAATATCAAGTACTAGACACCATCACATCACCATGCTATTTATGTGCAACATCATGAAACACAACATTTTCAAACTTGGATGCAATATCGAAATTTACCATTGAAACAACAACATAATCTTTTTAGCAAAAAAACTTCATTGAAACAAACATTACATGTTCATTTTGGGTGTTCTCAAAATGTTTCTTTATTCACAATCTACCCAAATATTGTGGAGGTGCTCATTGGATATGTGTTTTTTTGTTCAGATGGCAATGGTGATGTCATTTAGTCGTGTTCTCTTCATCTATTTAAAAAGATCGATCATAAAAAAAATGATGATCATGTGTCTAGCAAGTATTTAGTCACCATCAAGAATGATTGGCTTAGCATGGGATGGTGCAAATGTGATGACATGTAATCACAATGGCATTGGCATTTTAATTGAAAAAGAAGTTGAATTTGAGGTCCATTGAAGTTGTTGTGGTCTTCACCAAAGGGATCCTATGATGAAGGTTGCATTCAAGCTTTTGATGGGTGGTGAATACATTTCACTATCAACAATTTGAGTGTGAGTTTTCACCAACAACAAACTTAGATTGCCTAAATGCAATCCACATGCCCAAAGAACACAACACATTGGGTCATGATGGGTTCATTGACATCTTGGTTTTTGCAAAAATGTATTCATTTGAATGAATTTTTTGCTAGAAGGAGTGAACATCAAATCAAGCCTATTGACTAGTTTTGGATCATCACCTATATAATCAACAATATCACAATTGAAGTTAATGCATCATTTATCAAATTGTAGGCCAAAGATCTTGTTTTTTCTTAGCATGCTAAAGAATTGAAAAAAATGGTCATTTATTTGCTTACCAAAGTCCAAGCAATCGAAGTACTATTTTTTGATGATTAAGATCCTACCACAAATTGCATATGTGGGCATTGGTCTTTGAATCATGACAATGTCATTGGCTTTTTGAATGATTAGGGTTCATTTGTGACATAATCTCTTGTTGCTTTCTCTAAACCTAATCATGATGTAGTTGTGCAAAACATTGGTGCTTTCATTGTTCATGTGTTGGATGGGATGCTAGATATTCAAGCAAAATGTAACTATGCCAACATTGGCACTAAATCCCTTGATCCTATTTTACCACACCATTTGGTGCATTTGTGTGGTTGTGAACTTGTTGCCATTGTCATCAAGCACCACCTTAGGTTGTTGATGTTTTGGGATGTTTAGTCAATTGTTAACTTGAAACTTCTCACATGATCTTTGTGATGCATGCAACAAAGAACATGTTTTCAAAAAATGATTTGATGAATGTGATCACTACATGTCTTTCAAGGAAAGTTGGGCATTAGTGTCTAGGTGGTTCAACATTTGAACTGAGTTTTGCAGTGAGCTTGTTTCCACTTTTGCAAACATGGTTATAGTGGAATCTAGTTTTTCTATTTTAGGGTGAGAGAAAGTGGAGTATTGACTGTCATTGATGGATTTATTCTTTGATGGGATAATGCAAGCAAAAAAAGGATATATTGTTGCAATTATGATAGGTTGTTGTAGAACTAAGTAGTGACTAATCTATGAAAGAATGTAAAATAACAAATGCCATAAATAGAATTTCAAATTTTCCATAAATAAACCAAATATTTTAATGATGGCAAATGCCACTTTGAAAGAGGCTTGTGTTAACCCCTTCACCACCAACAAATGGATGACTCACAACAAGGTACACCATGTCGAAAAAATGCCTAAAGGTTCAAATATGTACAACACAAATCCAATATGCAAGGTATATTTTAGTAAACTGTGTCTATTACATAACAAGAAAGCTCAAATTTTCCATATTCTTGTTATGTAACAGACACAAGTTGTAACATGTCATAGATATCATAATTCTTTTGGACACAAGAGACACAACTCACTAGCTCATGAATTTGCATGTAATAGACATATGTTTACAAGCTCTAACATGTTGTAAGATCAAAGCAAGATAAATGAACATATGAATTTTACGTTGGCTAGGTTTAGGAAAGTAGGAAGAAAATAGTTTCAATAAGGTTTCTTTTAAAATAATATGGGTGCCAACCAAGTCATACATAGGAGAAGTTAAGGCTATGGTTGTGGTGAATAATTGATGGTTTGAAATGTCCAATGCACATTCATTTTCTCTTGCAACAATGGTTTCAAAAATTCTCCCAAGTATGGATCTTTATCTTTTGTTAAGGTTTTGAGAGGGTGCATTTGTGGCACTGCAATGAATGAAGGGGAACATGATGGATTGAAAATGCTTCCAAGTACATAATCAAGAAACAATAATCTTTTACAAAATAACAAGAATACAATTATGGACACCTTGTCATAGGAATGGATTGAATTGGGCTATTTATTGTGATAATAATAATTTTCAAGTGGATTAAAAAAAACCCCAAACAAAGTAATGTGTAATTTTTCCTAATAGGTAAATAATTCTTCTCATCCTAGAACAAAAGAAAGAAAATGATTAATATCATATCTTAAAGCGAATTGCCTGAAAATTATGACTAAACATGGGTAAACTACAAAAAAATTTGAATAACATGTTTTAGATATAATCATTTGATATGTACCCAACAAAAAAAGGCTTAATGTTTATACAAATTCAATTTCAAATTCTTTAGTGTTGTACAACCTTTCAAGAAGGATGATGTGTAACAAAAAACATTATGTTAACTTTAGGTCTTTAAATTGTGAAAACAAATATGCCTATTCAATTTATGGAAAGTAATTAATTAAAGCATTTTGCCATGCATGAATGTCCTCGTGTTGTATTTCATTTGTGAATTTTTTCCCTCAATGTGTGTTACCCAAATTGGTTGAGATATTTAAACAAATATATGTCTTCCCAATTTTAGCAAATGTTGTTTTGCCATTGTAAGTTTTGATTTTTGAACGTTGAAGGGAGTTCATGATGTATTTGCCCTCGTCATTCATTTATTAGGGGTATGTTGGTAACTCAAGCATGTCACCATAGGATCATTTGAAATATTAAAACAAGTTTTGGCAATAAATTTGACAAATTTATTGGATTAATATTGGTTGAGGAACAAAATAATTCATATGTAAAAGATGAAGGGATAAACTTGAATTTGATGACTAAAGTATTGAAATTTGTTTTGAGCTATGAAATCACAAGTTTGAAGAGTTTTTAAAGCTTTAGGGCATTTGTTTTGGGCATCCATTTTTGAAAATTTCCAATTTGATATAGTAAATGAGAAAATCTACAAAGGATTTAAATGTATTTCTATAAAATTTGCATAGGTAGATTTACAAAAATGTATCACTTGGTTAAAAGAATCTAGGAAGGTAGGCAAAAGTGGATTGAAACTTGTGTAAAATTCTAGAATAGCCTTAAGAAAATTAAATATTCCTCTCAAATCTAGGTATGGAATTACTCAAATTATTCAAATTTTAACATGTTTATGGTGTTGTGCATATCAAACAAATGTTAAATATTCTACTTGTATTTGAAATGTTTTGCAAAGTGAGCAAAATGACTATGTTCCAAAAGGCTTTGTAGTTCAAGAAGCTATTTGTCTATGCTACATTAAGTAGACTACTATTAAGGTTTCTAAATATGTGCCTCTTCCTCTCACATGACATCTTTTTCAACTAATTGTGGATTGTTTGTCTATTGTTGTGTCCGTTTGTGTGTTGAAGAAATCTCATGGCCATTGACTATTAAGTGATGGCTTGCATTTTTCCATATTGATAAATTTGAAATTGAGGGAAAAAATGAATAACCCACCCTTGGTTGAGAATGTGGATGAGAATTCAATAATTAAGAAGTTGGGACTTTTTATTTCTAACATCAAGAAAGAAATATGTTCAATGTTTTATGTTTTCTTTTTATTTTAAATTGAATATAAGGAAAAGAAAACACAAAATATGCTTTGGTTGATGTTGGACCCAAGATATAAAGGTCTTCCTATTATGTCTTTTATGCATTGGTTGTGAACAAAGTGTTCAGATTGTAAAGGAGTGTGATTGAAATGCATTGATTCTTATCCTCCTTAAATGTCATTACACTTGCACATTTTATCTTAATCAAAGGTTGGTGTTGTAGATGGAGGGGTTGATGAGGATTGTAGCTTGGATATATTTGAAACAAACCCTAGCACAAGTGAACTTACCAAGGAACTTCTAAGAGTGTTTTTATGTGGAAAGGAGGTTCAAGATATGGATTGACCTAATATCTTTGATATTTGGAATTTCATGAAACATATTCACCTCCTTTACCATTATATTTGCCTTTTTTTCACATACCCTTTGAAATATTTTATTTCAAAATGAAATTTGAAACTAAAATTAATATTTATTTATTTGTTAGAGTACGTTCCATATTTTTGAAATAATTATAAATTTTATGTTTACAAAAATGATTATTTAATTGATTATAAACCTCCACATGGTTTACCAATATTTAAACCTATTTTTCATATAAATAAATCTAATGAGAATTATAATGTTAATTAAAAAGAAAAATAATTTAATTATATCTTTAAATGATTTTGGATGTTCTTGTAAAAGTTGATTAAAAATTCAATTCACATTTCTCATTTATTTGTATATTTTCACTTGTATAAATGAGAAATGTGAATTGAAATATGAGAAATATTTTTACTTGTATACAACTATTTATCATGTAAAATGATTCTAATTATTACATTACATTCTTCATCATCATTGTATGTGTTTGAAAATAATATTTTATTTTATCAATTCTTTTTCATAATTTATAAATTATAGGTGTATAAATAATGAAAACATAATATGATAAGATTGGAATCATAATATTCAAATATTTAGAAAATGTATGATGATAGAGTGTTCAAATTGACACTATATAACCTTGAAATAATCCAAAACTTTGTTTTATTTATTTTTAGGTTTATTTTATTTATTTTTTCCCCTTGGCCACATGTTTTAATCCATTAGGGTAGATAGGTTGATGAACAAACACTTAAGAAATCAAAGGAAGTCAAATCCTCACACATTGTTCTTTTACTTTAATTTGAAACTCTTAAAGAAAACATTTGTTACCCTTCATTTAGTACTTTCAACACCACAAAAATTGTTCAATTTCATAATGTCAAATGAGGAAAAATATGAGTTGGGTGTCCAATGACACAAAAAAAATCATTCAATTTGGTTAAGGAATGAGGAAAATATTGGAAAAAAAAAATCATTCAATTTGGTTAAAGAATGAGGAGAAAATTGCAAAAAAAATCATTCAATTTGGTTAAGGAATGAGGAAAATATTGGAAATTGTCCGATGATAAGTACACGTCCTTGGGAATAGGCCTGTGTTCGGTTATGGGCACCTTCTTCTTTTAGGTTTTCCCGCTGCAATTTGGAAACCCTAAAATACTTGGGTCGGCAAATCACACCTCGAAAAGCGAAAGATTCTTCCCGACGAACCGACGATCGACGCATGTGTCGAGGGATTATTGAGTTTTGTTGCGGAACATGCGATTGATGACGATGGAGGAGTCGTTGTTGTCCACAGAAATCGCAGCGGTCGGTACTTGCTTCACGCAACTAACAAATATAGCACTGACTTTCCTCCTCTTTTTTTTTTTTGGTCTTGCACAATGGTACCACATTTCATTCCTTTGTGCGAGTTCTGTACTCAGGTCCTTGTGTTTTCTCAGTAAGTTCTGCCGCTGATTTTTTTCTTTTTTTTTCAAAAAAATTCTTTTGCTGGTATGTTTGTGTGCTTGAAAAAATATGTGCTTTACAGTGTGTCTTTGACCTAATTTTGTGGTGTGAATTGAGATTCTTTCCAGGAAGATGAATCGGGCAATAGGGATGGTAGTACTACCGAGAATTCGACAGAACAGAAAGCAGCAGAGGTTTATACTAGAGATGGCATCTTGGATTATCGGGGACGACGTGCAGTCAAAGCAAAAACGGGAGGATGGAGAACCTCCTGGTTTATTTATGGTATGTGGTTTCAATCTGGAGCTTCATGACCTAAAAAGTCTATTCCCACTTGCACATGTTGAGTTTTCTTGATGCGGTTGTTATTTAGGGTTTTTGTATGTCTTAGGGTTTATCTGGTGGTTGCCCTTGTGTGATGGATCGATTTAGAAAACGGCCAAGTTCAAAGAGCTTTGAAGATGATGATCGCCCTGTATGTTTTTTTGCTGTAGACTTGTAAAGATTTTTTGCCTTCAAATTTTTTGCCCTAATCAAGGAAAGCAAATTACAGGTGGAAGTTCTGGAAGAGACAAGAGGGAAAAGCTCAGACAGAGCACTGACCTGAAAAAGTATTTATTGTTGAGTAGTAATCGACTGTGGTGTTGTCAACAGGAAACCAGGTATTTACCAACTTAGCATTCTACGGATGCTCAACAAATCTGGTGATTTACTTAACATCCGTAATGCATGAGGACAATGCGGCAGCTGCAACAAATGTAAGCAACTGGAATGGAGCAGGCTACATAACCCCACTCATTGGTGCGTTTCTGGCCGATGCATATTGGGGAAGATATTGGGCTTCAGTTGTCTCCAGCTTTGTGTTCATTCTTGTAAGCAAACAGTAAGCTTTTCCACATCCTCAACCATTTTCATCAGATTCATTGAGCATTTTCTTGGATCTTATTTGGAAACTATCATTCTTTCTATGTTTTCTTTGCTATGCAAGAATCCCCTATCAGATGTACAGACATTTACGTTGTACATGGAAAATCTAACAGTTCTGACCTGCGATTAGTGTGTCCAGGTCTTTAGGAGCATAAGAGATCAGGACATGGATTACTGTGTGGAAGTGACTTCATCTTTTAAGCCAGTACTTATGCTTTATATTGTCTGTGGCAACTGGCAGGGCATGATTTTTCTAACAATTTCTACATCTCTGACATCCTTAAGGCCTGCCCAATGTGCAAGCCAGGATTCAACATGCCCCAAGCCATCCACTGCACAGGCTTCATTTCTTTACCTTTCTCTATACATTGTAGACCTAGGAGCTGGAGCTTTATATTCAGTGGCTATGTCACTGGGGGCAGATCAATTTGATGAGGAAGACATAATTGAGAAAGAGCAGAAGACTTCTTTCTTCAATTGGTATTATCAATCCATGAACATTGGAGGGATTTTGGCTGCAACCTTTTTTGTTTATATTCAAGACAATGTGAGTTGGGGTTTGGGTTTTGGGGCTTCTCTAATTGCTGTCGTAATGGGGACTGTATTCTTCCTAGCTGGCACCCGTTACTACCGCCACCATCCACCAGGTGGCAACCCATTGGCCCGGATTGGGCAAGTCATTGTAGCATCTGCTCGCAAATGGCATCTACAAATTCCATCAGATAGTGATCTTCTTTATGAAGTTTCACTAGATATGGAGTCCACTATTCGTGGCAGTCGAAAAATTCAGCATACTGATGAGTTCAGGTTTGAGACTAACTATAAGCTTTAAACACATTCGGGCCTGAAAGTGCTTTAGATGTGTTAGCTTAATTTCAGTTTGTATAATTACCAATCAATGTATACCTCTCCTTCCAGTACTTATGTTTGATGCTATGCATGGTTTTAAATTATAGGTTCTTGGACAAGGCAGCTATGGAGAGGGAAGGAGACAAAAGTAGTGGAGCTTCTAAGAATCCATGGCATCTTTGCTCTGTGACCCAAGTTGAAGAGGTAATACTTGCTGGTGAATCCAGGTGGTGGATGGGTTTCTTATAAGTTTTTAAATTTGTGGCAGTTATTCTTTGATAGCACTACATGGATCTCATCTTCATCAAGTACAAGTAGAGTTGCTTGAAATCATGGTTCAAAGGTGTCCATGCCAGGACCATTTCACAAATCTCTTCAAGACTACCTATTTCTGTTGGTGACCAATGCTGTGACCGATTAAAGACCACCTCAAGGAGGCACTACTTCAAGTGTAGGGTAGAGGTTGACCTGTCTCAAACTTGTTTTATTATCTTCTCCAAATTATTTTCTAGATAGCTTGCAAGATTACTCATAGTAAGACTACTGACTACTGCAGGTGAAAGTTCTTTTCCGGATGGTACCTATTATGGTAAGCAGTGCCATGTTTTCAACAGTTTACAATCAGCTATCAACATTATTTGTGGTTCAAGGAGCAACTATGGATGTCCAAATAGGCCACTTCAACATCCCTCCTGCTTCTCTGACTATTTTTGAGCTTTTGAGTGTTGGATTCTGGATCCCAGTTTATGATTTTTTCATTGTGCGCATTGCACGTCGCTTTACACACAACCAAAGGGGTTTCACAGAGCTCCAACGAATTGGTATTGGGTTGACAATTTCAATATTTGCAATGGTTGCAGCAGCTATAGTGGAAATTGAGCGCCTTAAAGTGGCAAGAGACCATGGGTTACTTGACGATCCAAATACAGCTGTCCCAATGAGTGTGTTCTGGCAAGTTCCACAATACTTTTTGGTGGGTGCAGCTGAGGTTTTTGCATACATTGGAATTTTTGAATTTTTCTACAATGAAAGCCCAGATGCAATTCGCAGCTTGGGGACTGCATTTGCTTTGCTGACTATTGCATTAGGGAGCTTCCTCAGTAGTTTGTTGGTCACAATCATAACCCACCTCACTAAAAGAGGCTCAAATCCAGGGTGGATAGCTGACAACCTTAATCGTGGTCACATTGACTACTTTTTCTGGCTGTTAGCTGTATTGAGTATTTTGAACTTAGGATTTTACATGTTCTGTGCCCAGCGGTACAAAACAATGGAAACTCTGTGCCCTGGGGTTCTGGATCGGGGACTGAACCTGCCTGATCCTGAGCACATGAACTTGCTTGAACCAGAACTCCAGGTTAGTATCACAGATTAATAAAAGTTATTGCATGCCAAGGTTCCCTCTCGGGGATTAGTGCTGGATGGTGCTATTTTGGCATGTTACCATGCCCTGTGACTCGGGTATATACTCCACAAGTTTAGTCTTACTTTTTTGAAGTTCAAATTTTAACAGAACTTTTGTTGAGCGGTCCAGGTGAGTCTATGACTATTAATGGTTATTGATGCATATTCTATTGATGGATATTGGTGTTTATTAATGATTATTATATTAATGATTATTGGTGACTATTTATGATGTGTGTATGACAGTGAAAAAGGAGAGTTATGAAAACCACTAAATATTTTTTAAGTATTTCATTTTGAGCTCTTCTTTAGCACTGTGAGCTCAATTCTTCCCTGCGTATTCTATGTTTGTCCCTTACATTGAAACCTGTGAGAAATCTGAATCAAACTGACCACTGCAAATAGCCTTAAAACATTGCATGCATGTCTTACAATTCATTCTAGAGGTAAAAATTGAAAAAAAATTGCATGGGAAATTAAACCAAGTCCAAGTGAAATCCTTCAGAGTTCAATGCCATAGGTGCACATATACCAAGAGGGATTGATTTATTCTAAAGTCACCAGGTCACAAAAACCAGTCAGTTCGAATCTGCTTTAAACAGGCCCATGATTTTATAGAACACTTTATCCACATTGATTGATTTACACCAAAGTAACAACACTAGAAAAAACCATTATAGGTCTTGTCAAAATGAAACCTACATATGGGAACATCAACCATTTAACCAACACAAATTTAGAATCCTGTACTGATGCAGTGAGCTAAATGGCCAACACTTGCACCAGCCACACAAGTCCTAAACACTGGCATTTCTTAGTACAATGACATTCTGGCCTTCCAACCACATTCAAACACCTATGCATTGGAACAACCAACCAGAATCCTCTTTACAAACCTACACACATCCTGTTTCTAACACTCTACTCTAATGAGCATAACTGTGAAAATTTCTCATGAGTAGGGCCACAATTCAGAGCCAAGATAGTTCAGTCCCCATGCACCTACCATGGTGTGCTTGTGGTGTCATTTCACTATGACCACCTTGCATAGTGGTCCACCATTTACCCCAACAAATAAAACCAAGAGCTTGTTGGGTTTGGCCCCGCCACCCATTGCTTGACTTCATGGTGAAGCCGAAATCCAGAGGGATGGGACAAGATGGGGCAGCCAAAGCTACCCCTAGAAAGTGACACTAGAAGGTTAGGCATTGTCAGCATTGCCACCAGTTGCCTTGACCCTCAAACACAAACTAATGAAAACATTGAGGGCTGGGGTGCCATGGTGCCTTGCCTAAAACACCTCTGCTGCCCAGTGAAAACGGCAGAGGACAAATAACCCAAAATCCAATGATTCTATATGACAGGTGCACACAAAACAATGGACCAACAAAAACCCCAGGACAAGGTTCACCTTTGCTTTTGATAAGCCACCATTTGTAGGTGATCTATTTCACTACCTATTGTACCGAGATTGGCTTCGTTTCTTGAGGAAGCTTGGGATATCAACACCTGATGTTCCATTGGTGTTTACAGTTGGAGACACAAGTGAAGGCCGAGTACCATACCCAAATTGCCCCTGCAAAATACAGAAGTCATGTACAATAAGATTTAAACAAAGACGAAGACAAGAGAAGGTCATATACATGCACATGTATGTCCCAACAGGGTGGGCATTCTCAAGCCATCACAAAATCAGGTATGAATTAGGGTTCTATTGTAAGCTCTTCTCTTGATGAGATCTATTCAGTAGATTGAGACAGTGAGGAAAAGCAGAAGTTAAATCATTTGTGCTGGTGGAAAACCATGTGTTGGCCAACTTGCCTTCAAGTTACGGAGGTCTGATTCATCTTGTGGTCGAAAACCTGTTGCAATTAAAGTTATGCTTATCTGCAGCATGACCAAACAATGGAAATACTACTTAGTGAACCTGCCTGAAACATCTACACTCATGCCAATCACAATGAGTGTTCTTTGAAGAAATTGTCTCACACTAAAATCAGATCCCACTCGTAACTGGTGACACAGTTGCTGGTAGAAAAGTCAAGAGAACTTTCTGACACCAAGTTACAACCAAGATTGCTTCAAAGTTTCATTTGGGACATCTGTAACTGTGATCAATCAAGTGTAATATTTTCTGATGAGCCTTAGCTGACTCAATAAATGACCATAGAATCCATAGATTTATCCTGCAGGTGAAAATAGTTTGACTTCAATCCAGATAATGCAGGTACATGCAAGGTCTTGCTTGCAAGAAAGAAAGAGAAAAGAAACATTCAAGCCAGAAGATGCAATATATCTTCATAAGTATTCAGAGCTTCTTTATTTCAAGTAAACCTGAATAATATGAAGAGATGATCCCAATGATAAGGTTGTAGATATTTCAGATCTGAGGACAAAAATAGACCAGCAAAGGAGGAAACTGACCATAAAGAATAGAGAGAAAATCAAAACAAAACTGAGGAACAGTTTGAACAGCAACAGCCATGAGCATGTTCAGAGACAGTCATGAGCCGCACATATGACAGTGACCAGTGACCATAACATCTCCACTATTTTCATCATCTGCTGGCTGTGGATGGATGTCAATGTGATACGTTAACAAGCATACTGAGTTTCTGCCACAATATGGACAGTAATGGGAAGACGATGCCATTATGGTTGCTAGCTCAGAAAAACCTAAAGGAGAATGAGAAGACCAAAAAAACCAAGAAAGATGAGGACCAGAAAAGAAAAAGAAAAACCAAAGTGTGTTTTTAAAAGCTCCCCATTTAGGATTAAGCCCATCAAATATTCATTTTGAACATTTCAAAGGAGAAAACACTGAACAGAAATCCTTCATTGTTAAACAAACCTCTCAGTTGATGTAATAGGATTTTGAAAAGTAACCTTTTCTCCTCAGAAGACTAATTGAGCTCACCATCTGACTACAAAGAACCCCCTTAAACTACCAAACCTTAAGAACCTCTAAACTATTGAGTACACCAACTTTGGCAGAATGTGAAATGTTGAAATCCAGATGAGTCATACAAATCATGTTAATAACTGCATATTCTGGCTGAGAATGCCAGTTGGAGAAATCATGTCTATGAGTTTGCAGAGAAAATTCCACAACCACCCTTTTAAGGTAACAGGACAACAAGCACAGTCATAACCCTATGAGAATGACTCACAAAATATCAGACCGTCAATTTATCAAAAATGGCAGTGACAAGCAGCCATCCAGTAGATAAGAACATGATAATCAGCCCAAAAATTCAGGCAATCCATTATACAAGCATCTGTGTCATGAGTTTAAAGGGTGCAGAAATTGCAAGGGTATCAAGAACTAGAAAATCATCTACCCAACTTATATGGAGGATAACTTAGAAAGAAAAATTGGACAAGATTTAAGCTTATTAAATCTTAATAAGATGGTCCAAAAAATCAAACTAATATGTGAAGAGGTACTACACATTGGCATACCAATTTATCACTCAATGACCAACTCAAATTTTTTGAGGAATAACTTATCTAAAGAAATCTACCCAAGAAGATATATCTGAAGTTTTTGCTACCTCCTTATCCTTCAATCAAGCATATTTGAAGTTAAGGACTGCCCTCTGAACCAATAAAAATCTGAAATGAAGGGATCATACTCACTAGAATTATCATTCTAGGTTTCAGATGCAATTGGTTGATTTTATACAAAAGAGTTGAGAAATCAAAGAATTAGAACAAAAAGAGAGAAGATTTGAGAGCATTGATCATGAGTGATTCAAGAACTCAATGACTTCAAATACTCCCAAGGAATCTTTACAAACACCACTACTCTGTGAAGGGACATAATCTCCCTGCAACTTGTCAACCCACATGTCATTGACCACCAGCAGAATAGCTTTAGATGGCAGTCAAAAACTTCTGTGAGAACTGGCTGCATATATAAACCAAGGCTTCATAGAACTTCTAAGCCATAAGAGGAGAAGTTGTGCAAGGACCACAACCTGTTTAAACTTATCAGTAGCATTGAAAGAATCTTGAAGACTTAAACTTCTTAGTTAAACTTCAGATTTTGACAAACTTGACTTCACATAGGTGCCTTCAAGAGAACTTATCTTCTCAAAAAATGAAGCGCCATAATGCTCCTTACAGACAAGCACAATGTTACATTTATCCATCTAGGTAATAACACAAAAATACTGGAAGCTATTAAGGAGTTAGGACTCAACACAAGATGTGAACTGTAGAGGAAACACAGCCATGGCAAAAGATGAAAGAAAGATTTGGAGAACAAGGTCAGAAAGAGGATTCCAGAAAGAAGACTTACTTGATCATGGAGTGACTCATCAACTACTGCTCCAAAAATGAGATTTGCATTTGGGTCAACAAGTTCGTAAATAACCTCAGCTGCTGCATTCACCTAAGACACAATGATGACAAGAAGTGGTGTGAACATAGTGATAGTCTCTTGCATGTCCAGTCACAACCAGAAACATCTATGATTGTGAGTAGCTAACATTTTCATTGCTGACTTCATCAGGGCAATGTCAACCACCAACCCTCATAGTGAGGTTTCTGTTGCAGATCTGTAAAGCCATGGCTAGCACACCAAAGTAAAGGAAACAAAAGACCCAAAATAAAATAATAGACAAGAAGTAACAAAGGGGACAAGAAAAACAAAGAATAAAAACAAGAGGAAGCAGAAAACATGAAAGGAGAACATAAAATATAATCCTGCAAGATGAGACAGATTTGAGGACAACAGGGACTTCAGAAACCAAGCTCCCTGCTAAGAATCACGAAGCCCTTGAAAGAATCAAAGAAGATCCCAAAGGTCAAAACTCCAATGACAAATCTTCTTCGTTAAACAATCCACTTGCCAAGGGTAGATAGTTTTCACAACCAGATCATTCAAACCAGTTGCAATGTATTTTGGGCTAGCCTGGGTTGACATGTGTGCTAAATTCTAAAGCATGAAGGATGCTTGGACAAGGGTGGGTGACACATATTCTGATTGTGAACTTTGATGTCATTATGCTGTGCTAAGTTGATCTGTCAAACTCTGGGCTTGTCAAGTTGTTGCTATCCATTGCCCTTTAATTTCTTACAGAGAACATAAGGCAATGCAAGTAGATATGCTGCAATAATTTCTGCTCCATCGGTTCAGATTTGTACAGTATTTGAAGCCATACCACACTACAAATCAGTGAATTTTGGGCCTGACAGTCTTTGGCGGTTCATAAAGAAAAAGAAAGGGCAAGTAAAAAAATAACAGACCTCAAATAGTGTCATGTCTTTTCCACCAGTTATATTCCACACAATCCCTGTTGCACGTTCTATACCAACATCCAATAGAGGGGATTGGATCGCACCCAATGCTGCATCTCTGGCTCTAGACTTCCCTGCCACAAAGATAAACAAATGGAGATCTTCAAGAACTAATCTAGAATTGTGAGATTGTCAAAACCATTCCAACCTCCATGAGAATATTTACTTCCACACATAAAGCAAGAGCCAACCTGTGGCAGTTCCGATGCCCATTAGGGAAGAACCAGCATTGGCCATAATTGCTCGAACATCAGCAAAATCCACATTTACCAGCCCTGGCACCTGCAATTCAGCGGCAATGGCCCTGTCAACAATCCAAGGACACTCAGAATTGTTTTTGCTTTTGTGTTTATGGACATAAAGCAGGAGCTATCCTCCAGCTAGATGGCTGGAAACAGTGTTTACATATTTGGCTGGCAGGCACCAGAAAGAAAACAAAGTACAAAATCTACAAGAACTTTCTGCTTAGTCTGATTAGCAGGCATCTCTAATCCCGAAGATTACACCATCCATTACCCATCTGTCTAGGGTCCATAGATGTAGAGTCAACTTACTGTGATGATGTCTGAGATGCCCCGTACTCCCTGACGAAGTATATCATCTGCTAAATTGAATGCCTCTGTGACAGGAGTAGACTGTGCAACTGCAATAAGCAGCTTGTCATTAGGTATAGTGATCATTGTGTCAACATTATTGCGAAGAGCAGCTATAGCTTCCTGTGCTTGCACTGACCGCCTCCGCCCTTCAAATGAGAATGGCATAGTGACTATGCCTACAGTCAGGACACCCAGCTGCTTTGCTATGCCTGCAATGATAGGTGCTGCTCCACTCCCAGTCCCTCCCCCCATTCCAGCCTGTAACAACATCATCCTTATCATATCAAGCCAAGCTGGTTGGCAACCCATGAGGTTGCCAATTTTCTGGTGAACACAAGTTTAGGGTTTTCACTTTTGTGGAAAAATGAGCACTGAGTTCGTGTGCAGCAGCATCCTCTGCTAGTAGTAGTAAGGGAGAGAGACTTACAGTCACAAAGACCATATCTGCTCCCCGCATGGCTTCCTCCACCATTTCTATACTTTCTTCAGCAGCACTCTGACCTATCTCAGGATTCCCGCCTGCTCCAAGTCCCCGAGTGAGCTTCTGGCCTATTTGTAAACGGTTACTAGGAGATACCGAGGACATTGACAAAGCTTGAGCATCAGTATTCACAATCCAAAACTCCACTCCTTGCATCTCGCTCTCCATCATTCGGTTGACTGCATTGGAACCTCCACCCCCGACGCCTACAACCTTGATCTTAGCCTCCTTGTACTCCTCCATGGCTGCATTGGTATCCTCCCACGTCGCCAACGGAGGAGACACACAACATTCTCGACCATTGCGTCTTAAATGCTCAATTTCTATTCCTCCAAAACCCCGACGACGTGAAACCGATGCTACTAGAGAAATTCTCCTTCTCCAGAAACCATATCCAACACCTGGTTCCGTCTTTCCCACCACACCAACAAACTTTCTCGCCTTTTCCAAACGCAAAGATGTTGGAAAAATTCCACCTACAATTGCTCGATTGCCGCCACCGCCACCACAAGTGAAGAACAATTTGTTGTCGAGAGAAGAAGAAGAAGAAGAAGAATTGAGCGAGATTGACGACAGTAACAAGCCACCCACCTCTCCAACGTACGCCATAGCCACTGCCATCGCCACAAAATCGAAGAGCTCATCCCTTCTCCCCCCCTTCCCCTCCGCCCCGCTCCCCATCTATCGGAATTGCAGCCCAATGGGGGACCTTCCCAGCTTTGGTCCCTTAGAAAACCCAAGGAAAGTTGTAGGGGAGGTCCTTGTACTAGTGGTTTCTCGCTAAAGGGGTCCTACTCAAGGGCCTCACCCCAAGGGAGTTCCAAACCTCAAGAGAACCCACGAGTATTTGGACAAATACTTCCTTAGACTTCGAGTACATGTTTAAAATTGTGTAGGGGTAAGGCCCTAGTCTAGGGTTGCGACTAGTGTTGGTTTAACTATGTATACCTACGTGGTTGAGCCCTATACCTATGTATAGGACCTAATTGTTAGGGAATGGGTTTGTTTTACTGTTCCCATGTTTTTTTTCCAAAGATTTCATACCATTTGTTTTGAAATTTCATCATGCCAATTCCTTTTCTTGCCTTTTGTGTCCTTAGATGCATTTATTTTACTATTGTCACAAATCTTACAATGCATAATTTGTGCATTTTCAACATCCATTTAAGAATAACCATTCAAACCCGAAAATAAAATTTAAAAATCTCAATTAATTGATTTTTAAAATTATAACTAAAGTCTCCAAATTTTTCTTTGAGCATGAAGTTTTTTTAAGGATTAATTTCATTTCTTCCTCATTTTCAAGCATTTTACTCTCTCTCTCTCTTTTATGCAAAATAAAGAATATTTCAAATATTTCCTTGTCTAGTGCAAATTTATTTATTTAAATTACAACCATATTCACATTTTCATTCGACAATTCCATTTTTTCACAAGTAGAATTATCTTAAGTTAAAACAAAGTTGAGATGCCTAAACAAAAATAAATAGGTGCAATTTTGTTAATGTGTACCAAAGCAATTGAAAACACTACATAATTTTTTGTATTTAACATTCTAGAAAAAAATAAATAATTAATTAATTATAAATGGAATTTTTAAAATTTTAGATTCAATATATTGATATGACATATTTTGAAATTTTGAAATCAATCTTATGAATAAAAAATACCCAAGAACACTTTCAAAATAATTGTAACCAATACTTTTGCAATGTAAAAAGACTCATACTTAGTTTTTTTCTCTAACATTGATACTTATCTACCTATTATTTGGAATTTTAAAATATGAATATGAATATAATAGTATAAAATAATTATAGACATAATATTTTTAAATATAAAAATTTCAAGAATATATTTATTAAAAACAATGGCCAAAGGGGTGGGTGTGGTTCATGATAAGTGTTTGCACTCAAATTTTCTACCAACTATTTTGCCCAAGATAGTGAATTCCCAAATGTGTTTCCTATTAAAATGATTTTTTTTACTTTAATGTCTTTCCATTTCATTTGGAAATATGTTTCAGTACAATCTTCAAATCCTATGTCCTAGAAAGAAAAATAAAAATTACGAAATAAAATTCAAATGCAAAATAATTACTCACTTTTCTTTCCTCATAATGTAATGTTATAATGCAAGTGCAAAATAAGGAATGAAAAATAAATATACTTGAAATGAGGTTGTAAATTGTGAAGATTATGTCCTTCACAAAACAACAACACAACATGATGAATGAAATTGACACAAACTTACAAATTGAAAGAAAGATAAATAATGAAACAAACAACTTGCAAACAACCATAAACTTATAAGTTTAAGGTAATTGATAGTGGTTTAAAATACTCATTTTTTGGGCATGATAATTATTATACATGATTATGTCATTTTGGAAGCATTTCAAGTTTTTCAAAAATGAAAAAAATAGTGAAAGCATTGGGAACACTTGTTTTGCTTTCTATTAATGTGATTGCACCCACCTACAAATAAAAACAAGAAAAAAAACACAAACAAATGTTGTGATTT
>Ga0209208_10001000_pt1 | contig 39111 bp, 27 predicted proteins | sample S1TSphfallax_3_FD_187694 | JGI IMG/M metagenome (GOLD analysis project Ga0209208, IMG submission 187694) | Host-associated microbial communities from peat moss isolated from Minnesota, USA - S1T2_Fd - Sphagnum fallax MG (SPAdes) (version 2) | ecosystem: Host-associated > Plants > Peat moss >... | reverse complement strand
AAAAAAAAACATTAAAAGAACCACCAATTCCAGTTATTTCAAAAACCTAAAAAAAGAAAGAACGGACAATTTTTCATGAAAGAATGGGTAAAGAAATGAACGTTCTCTCCAACTGGCTTTGACTTTCTGTATGTGTTTTTGAGAACCGTGGTTAACTCGACCAAAAATCGGTTCTTTGATGTTTTGAGGACCAGCGGGTAAGTGGCGTAGTCATAACCGGGGGTATGTGTCCCGGATTCCAAGAACCGCCCAACGCGGGTCCTGTTCAGCCCTTTCTTTCTCTCTCTAAACTCTTTAGCGTTCTGCGCTTGCGAGGAGCGTGTGTTTCTTTCTGTTCTCTTTTCCCTTTTGTTTTCTTCTTCTTTCTGTCGTCGTCTTCGTCGTGTTCGTCGCTCTCGCCCGCCCCCAACTTGCCCCCGGCGACTGTGCGCAGTATTTTTTCACTTTGCCTTTTTCTTACTCGGGTCGTCGTCGTCATCGTGGTCGTCGTGGTCACGCGAGCGATCAATCCAATCTTGTGACAGGAAAGAAAGAACGAGACACAGCAGTCCAAGACTTTTGTCTATTTTTTTTCCCCTTCTTTTCCGCTGCCCTGCGGATCTATCTATCTATCTATCTATTATCTCTTCCATCCGTCTCTTTTGTCAGTCGCAGATTTTTGCTCATTTTCATGGCAACCACAGATTGCCGGGTTGCTTCCTGCTGTTGTCGTGAAGGGTATCTGAATTTGTTGGCTTATTCTTCTTCTTCTTCTCCGGAATACTCCATCTTGTTGTTGTTGGTATCCAACTGTGATGGCGGTGTCGCTCATGAATCTGCTGCTGCTGCTGCGGATGATGACGATGATGATGCATTTGGTTTGAAGCTTGGATTTGAGATTTGATGGTGTAGGAAAGAAATAAAAAATCTGCTGTTGGGTCGCTTGTTGTTGGTTTTGTTCTCGCTTCTTCTTGTGAGAGGAGCAGCAGCTTTGAAGACACGATGTGAGCGCGAACGTCGCTTTGGTTCTGTGGTTACTGGAAGAGAGAGAGAGAGAGTGTGTGTGGGGATTTTTTTTTGTTTTTTTTGGTGGGGTTGTGGCGATGGCGTCGAGGTCGTATAGTAACTTGTTGGAGCTCGTCGAGGGTTCGAGTCTGGGCGACGACACAAATGCGGCGGCGGGGGTGGGGAGTTTGCCAAGCACAGGAGGAGGAGGAGGCATGCGGAGAATGGGGGGACGAGGAGGCGGCGGGGTTGCGGCAGGTGGAGGGTTGCCGAGAGCGGCGACGGTAACGGGGATCTGCAGTGAGAGCAGGGACGATGACGGAAGCAGGTCACGAGGGGATGAGAGTGTGAGCACGGAAGCGTCAGTGCTGTCGGAAGGCAATCGGATGCTCATCGTTGCACACATGTTGCCGTTGAACGCGGCGCCAGGTCCCGACGGAAGGAGCTGGAGTTTTGAGTGGGATCGGGATTCGCTTCTGTGGCAGCTGAAAGATGGGCTTCCTGAGGAGATGGAGGTGATCTACATCGGGTGCTTGAAGGTGGAAGTCGACGGCAGCGACCAGGACGAAGTCGCCGCTACTTTGCTGGAGAATTTCAACTGTGTTCCTGCTTTCTTGCCCACGGATCTCAGGAACAGATTCTACCATGGCTTCTGCAAGCAAATGCTGTGGCCTTTGTTTCATTACCTCTTGCCGCTCAGTGCTGCCCATGGTGGTCGCTTCAACAGATCCTACTGGCAGGCATATGTCTCAGTGAACAAGGTAAGATACCCCACAACAATGCTGCTGCCATTGCCATCGGAGAGAGAGAGAGAGAGAGAGAGAGAGAGAATTGTGGATGTGGGTGTTTTTGTCCTGGTGCAAAGTGCTGCAGCATTTGTGAAGAAGCAAACAGAACTTTTTTGGCATCTTGGGTGGTTTGCAAGTCTTGGTAAACTCAAAAGCTTACAATGAGTTTTGCTGCATTGGGAAGCAAAACAGAACTTGTCCAAGTTTTGCTAAACTCAAAGCTGACAATGGGTTTTGCTGTATTGGCAAGCAAACAGAACTTGTTCGGCATCTTGGGTGGTTTGCAAGTCTTTGCTAAACTCAAAGGCATATAATGTGTTTTGCTGCATTGGGGCATGGATGGCAGGTATTTGCTGACAAGGTAATGGAGGTGATCAGCCCGGATGATGACTATGTGTGGGTGCATGACTACCATCTCATGGTGCTACCCACTTTCCTGCGCAAGCGATTCAATAAGGTGAAGCTTGGCTACTTTCTCCACAGTCCCTTTCCATCATCTGAGATCTATCGCACGCTGCCAGTGCGGGATGAGATCCTGCGGGCACTGTTGAATGCAGATCTCATTGGTTTCCACACCTTTGATTATGCACGACATTTCTTGTCATGTTGTAGTCGGATGTTGGGTTTGGAGTATGAGTCCAAGAGGGGTAACATTGGGTTGGAGTACTATGGCCGCACTGTCGGCATCAAGATCATGCCTGTGGGTATACACATGGGTCAGTTCAATGCGAGTTTGGGTCTGGCTGACACCAAGTGGCGAATTGGTGAGCTCAAGGAACAGTTCAAGGGGAAGACAGTGTTTCTTGGTGTTGATGACATGGACATTTTCAAGGGCATTGGTCTCAAGTTCCTGGCTCTAGAAGAGATGTTGAAGCAGCATCCACAATGGAAAGGCAAGGTGGTTTTGGTGCAAATTGCAAATCCTGCCAGAGGAAGAGGCAGAGATATTGAGGAGGCACAAGCTGAGGCACATTCCATAGCTGACAGAATCAATAGAGAGATGGGAAATGAGACATACCAGCCAGTGGTGCTGCTAGAGAGGCATGTGCCTCTGTATGAGAGGATTGCCTTCTACACCATAGCTGAGTGCTGTGTGGTGACAGCAGTCCGTGATGGCATGAATCTCATCCCTTATGAGTACATTGTGTGTAGGGAGGGTGGTTGTCAACTAGATGCCACTGCAGTCAAAAAGAGCATGTTGATAGTGTCAGAGTTCATTGGTTGTTCTCCATCTTTGAGTGGGGCAATAAGAGTGAATCCCTGGAACATTGAGATGGTGGCAGATGCCATGAATAATGCCATCACCCTGAAGGAGCCAGAGCAGCATTTGCGACATGAGAAGCATTACAAGTATGTAAGCACCCATGATGTTGCCTACTGGTCAAAGAGCTTCATGCTCGATTTGGAGCGAACTTGCCGGGACCATACCCGGCGCCGTTGCTATGGTATTGGCTTTGGACTGGGCTTCCGTGTGGTTGCCTTGGACCCTAGCTTTAAGAAACTTCGAACTGAACTTATTGTAGGGGCGTACAAGAAGAGCAACAGCCGAGCTATCCTGTTAGATTATGATGGCACTATGATGCCTGCATCACACAAGGAGAGTCCCAGCTCTGAAGTTCTTTCTCTCCTGAACACACTCTGTAGTGATGATAAGAATGTGGTTTTTATCATAAGTGGGCGGCCCCGCAGCAAACTAGCTGAGTGGTTCCTGCCATGTGAAAAGCTAGGACTTGCAGCTGAACATGGCTTCTTCTACAGGTATGGACACAGCTCTCCATCTTCACTTTGCAGAAATGTTTTTTTAATAATCTTGCAGCTCGATTTGTAGAATCCAGTGTGAGACCAATGGGCAAATGTAAATGACCTGATATCTCTAGTTTGAGCTATGTGTTTCTGCAGGTGGCAAAGGAATTCGGACTGGGCCACATGCAGGTGGCAGAATGCACCAGAGTGGGACCGTCACAATGCCTTGGAGCGGGACATGCCAGTCATGAGCTTTGAATGGAAACAGGTGGCAGAACCAGTGATGCTGCTCTATACAGAGAGCACAGATGGTTCCTACATCGAGTACAAGGAGAGTGCATTGGTATGGCACCACCAGTATGCTGATCCTGATTTTGGGTCATGGCAGGCCAAAGAAATGCAAGATCACCTGGAGAGTGTTCTGGCCAATGAGCCTGTTACTGTGAAGAGCGGTGCGCAGATTGTTGAAGTAACACCTCAGGTACAGTCTCTGCCCATGGATATAGTCTGAACCCCACGGTGTTGGGCTACAGTTGTTGGAATTTTTGACTTGAAAAGATTTTCTATTACCAGGGATTCTCTTTCTGGTTGATGAGAACATTCCGAACGGACTTGTGCAGTTCTTTTCCAATTGAGGAATTTCTGATTTCTCTTCATAATGTGGCAGGGAGTTAGCAAAGGGGTGGTTGTGGAGAAGCTACTTCTCATGATGGAGAGAGAGCATGGGTCGTTGCCAGACTTTGTCCTGTGTGTAGGAGATGATCGGTCCGATGAAGATATGTTTGAGAGCATTGAGGTGCTGATGAATGATGCCCCTAGTGCTGAGGTGTTTGCTTGTACAGTGGGCCAAAAGCCAAGCAAGGCCAAGTACTATTTGGATGACACTGTGGAAGTAACCAAAATGCTGCAAGGCTTGGCATCGGCATCTGATCCTTCAACTGCCATTTCCTTCTCACAATTCCCAGATTTAGCGTCGCTTCACATATAGGTAGTTGCACTCCCACATTGTAAATAGTTCTTTTTGATGCCAATTTTGTGATCACAAGCTGGAATCACAAGATTTACATCGCATCATAGGTTTGGGTCAGGAAGGATAATTCTTGATCAGCACATCAGGCCCACAACAGGCTAGTTAATTGAATGAGGTTTTGACTCTGTAGTGTTGGAGATCACGATTTTGGCTAATCATCCTTGAATGGGTGGCTGCCATTTTCACAGTGATTGGATTTTGTGTAGTTAGAAGATAAGATTGGAGAGACAGGCTTGCTTTTTTGGGCCTTTTTGTTTTTGGCTTGCCACTTGAGATAGCTTTGCATTGTAAACAATGAAATTACTTTGTATATTTGCAAGCTTAATTGGAGAATATTTCGACAGAGATTGCTGGTCAGTTTGGTGTTGGAAATGGACTCTGAATCCTACAGTTGATTCTGCCTGCCTATTACTTGGGAAGCATTGGACAGGGATTTGGTTTTGCCATGCTGCTCTCCAGGAGCCAACCATACAAAGTTTGTTTGATTGCAATATTTTGGCTGCAGGTGCTCTGTTGTGAGCTGCAGAGGAAGATATTGGGATCAGATTAATGATCTTACATCCACTTTTTGTTTGATTTCGCATTTTGAACAAGCAAACAATTCTCAGTGCCACCATTTATTTTCAGGTAATGAGCTTTTACTTCACAGCTGGTTTTAATGGCCATGGTTTGTGTTGTTGATGACAGTCATGCATCCAGGGGTTGACACCACCTTGGCTGGCATTTTTGTGGCAGGAAAGTGGGAGCATTGTACTTCAATCTTGGAGCTGAAAACATGTGTTTGCATATGTGCAATGCAGGGTGTAACCTAGTTTGACCTTGACAATAGATAGACTGCTTGCCAAAGTCAAATTGGTTGGCAAAAGGCAGAAGTACTCATTTGGGTTTGGTTTCTGGTTGGTACAAAGTGTGTGATATTCTTTTGATTCCTGGCAGGTACTTTACATCCCAAGTAGGCAGTCAGTGTATGTATACTGATTGAAACTGTTTGTGCATTGGGGACAAGTTGACAGCATTGATGCATTGATCTCATCACTTCCTGTGTAACATCTCATGGCAACACTACAGAAGCAGCAGCCTGACATTCCAATACTTTCTCTCATTTTTTATGAAGTTGTGTCTAGGCTTGGCGCTGCTGTTTGTGGCATGCCGCAAGTCCACTCTGGATGATGACACGACCTCCTCTACTTTCAGACAGAGTCAACATTTGGAGTTAACAAGACGTGTGCTGTGTTTGTTGGGCTTCTTTGTTGCAAAACATTGGAGGGGGGTGGTGCACACATGCGCTCTGGTCATACTAGAGACTTCTTCAATCATCCCTTGATGATTTATACCATAGTGACTTGCTTGCTGAAAATTGTGTGAATGTAGGTTTTTCCCCGGTGGAAGTAGCACTTGGACTAATCTTTGAACATGTGAGCTGATCATGGAATCGGCGCCCTCAGCAGTCATCTGTTGTCTCTTGAGGTTCGAAAACCAAGTTTGTTGTTGGGAAGTGACTTTGGAGTTGGTCCAGGTAATGCTTTTCGCATGGTCTGACTTGGTAAACTAAAGCAAATGGACCTCTAGACCTCCAGACCCAAACAAGAGGCTCTGCCCCTTATGGCAAGTTCAAACCAGCAACAGTGGTTTTTTTTGGGGGGTGCATTTCAACTCTTGTCTCAATAAGAAAACAACCCAGTGCCTCCCATAGAAAGTTTTCTTGGAAAAAAATGGGCCAAAATTGCCATATGTCAGAGGAAAAATATTTTGAAATCTTCATATTTAGGCAACAGGTTCCAGCTTTGAGTTGTAGAAAATTTTGGCTAATTCCTGTAGCCAATTCTGGCTAATTCATCTTTTGGATGTCTGGCAGTGTGGGTCATCACAATATTGAGGGGAAAAACATCCTATGGAGGAAAAAAATTCCAAGATGTCCATATTTAGACAAAAGATTCCAGATCTGAGTTGTAGCCAAATTTGGTTAATTCCACTTGTAGATGGTTGCCAGTAATGGCTACATCACAAAACTGAGACAAAAATTCTGAAATCTCCATATTTAGAGTTCCAGCTGTGACTCATAGCCAAATTTGGCTAATTCCTCTTGTGGATGATTGCCAGTGTGTAAATCACCAAATTGAGGAAAAGCCCTATAGAGGGGAAAAAAATTCTTGAATCTTCATATTTAGACAATAAGGGTCCAGCTCTGACTTGTAACCAAATTTGGCATATTCCTTAGCCAAATTTGGCTAATTCATTTTGTGGATGATAGCCAGTGTGGCTCCATCACAAAATTGACAAAAAAAAACCGAATTAAAATAGGAAATGTGCCAGGAAGTTCCAAAATGATGACTTACAATTCACAGGAACTCCTCCTGACCATTTCAGACTAGACTGAAATATGATAACATTTTGGGGGGAGGGGGGCGAGATTATCACTTAGCGAACAAGTCAAACAATTATGGTGCATTCACACTTGATGTTAAGTCAGTGTCAAATGAAAATCTAGGTGGCATCCTAAGTGGCATCCGATGTTAAATGAGTGATAACTTAATGTTAAGTGAATGTTAACTTATCGTAAAATGTTCATGGTAAGTAGGTGTAAGTCCTAAATGACTAGCATGGTGATGTGGAACTCAACACTAGAGTACCTAACACCAAGTGTGAATGCACCTTTAGAGTCTAGAAAGAAAATAATCTTACTAAAAAGCCAGGCAAATACTTTGCATGGTTTCCTTGATTAAATGGCTAATAAGAAAATCCAACAGCCCAAACTAAGAACATAATTAAACTATGATAATTAAATCCTCACTAATATGGAGCAAACCTGAATTAAGGTGCATTCACATTTGGTGTTAGGGACTCTAACGTTGAATCCCCTACCGCCATGCTAGCCATTTAGGACTTAAACTTAGTTGCCATGAAAATTTTATGTTAAGCTAACATTCTCTTAACAATGAGGTATGGCCCATTTAACATTGGGTGCCACCTAGGATGCCACCTAGATTTTCATTTGACACTGACTTAATATCAAGTGTGAATCCACCATTAGGAAGAAATTTCCTTTCTTTCTTTTTTTTTCCTCATTTAGTATCTAAAAAGTGTTTAGAATTGGGCTATCTATTAGAATGCAAGAATGACAAAGAAAAACACAAAAATCTTCAACCACTCAAACATGATCTAACATAGATTTATTTTTATTTTATTTTTGGTTTTCTCTAAAGGAATTTATGCAAAAAGTTTTGAGTATTTTTAGTTTGTTCAAAACATAATCCAAAGACATAATTCATTATGAAATTGATTTGCATAGCAAAAACAATTGTAGAAACATCCAACTAATTCATTTGCAAGATCATAGATTTTAATTGGGAGGTGTGGATCAGATTCCAAGTTGCCAAATTAGAAGAAAAACCCTGTAAAAAAAATCAAGGATTTGCCAAATTGGTTTTATCAGCTATCCTATTAGGGAGAGATTATCCAAAAGTGTAGTTTTTTTTTTTTTTTTTTTTTTTTTTTTTCCTTTGGTCCAAATGACTACAGAACAACAATGTAATTTTCATTTGGTCCCACAAATTCAACAAATTTTTGCTTCTTTAAAAAAATAATTCACCAAATTCCTTTGTTAATATATTGATATTCATTATCCATGTTTAATAAGTTAATTTGTACATGATGATTTTTACTGTTTATTTGTACCCAATTCTTTTTACATAATTGGGAAGAAAGGCTGAGTTTATGAAATCTACTATACGTACATGTATACACGTACTTATGTACATACGTGTATGTATGTATGTATATATGTACGGTAGTAGATAGACTGGTCTCGGTAGAAACTATCATGGGCAGACATAAGATATTCTAAGACGGGTAGAGAGAAATCAGTGTTTCATGCGGCGACACGTCAGAAATATGGCTGCCCGGATAATGATGGCTTTCCTCGAAGTTGGAAATGGGCAGAGGACGGGCAGAGAAAACTAGGGGCAGGTGATTAATTCTTTTCAACTAAAGTAACCAAAAACCATCGGTACCGATAGGATCTAGATTTCTTTAACGTTTGAAGGAAGGGATTCGTTGAAAGTGGGATTCGTAAAGATCTGTTCTGATCCTGGGATGTGATAAAAGTCAATGAGTAAGACAAAAGAAGAAATAGGCGAAAAGATGGAAGCGACAGAAAGAAAAACTACGACTAAGACGAAGCAAAAGATGAACGAGACAATCAATCGGTAGTACGTTTCGGGCAGCGGGTAGGGTAATTAAAAAAAACGCTAGGGTTTGTAGCAGCTCCTTCCTGCCTGCCTGTTTGTTCAAGAGGCGGTCACACTCGTTTTGCAGAAGCGAAGAAGTCGCGCGCATCAGCTTTTCCGGTTTCTGCCCTCTTGCATGGCAACAACACGCATCCATCGCCGCCGCGATTTGTACTACTTAGCAAGTGACGCGCTTCTGCATCTATAAGAAAACGGCAGAAATACCTGCCCATCGCCTGTGCTTGCAGAATTTTTTTTCTCAGCTCTTCTCGTTGCGTATCTTAGGAGAACAGGACAGAAGAACGGCGCGACGCTGGAGGCCCTTGTTTTCAATTAGTAGCAGGAGGAGCAGGATAAGCACGACGAGGAGCAGCAGATTTGGATAGTTACGACAGGGAAAGAATTTCGCGGATTGGAAGCTTAAGGTTGGTACGTACAGACAGGAAAGAGCAGGAAGGAAACAAGGCTTTGCGGGAATCTAAAGGTATCGGAAATACAAGATGATGGCAGGGGGGTTTTTGGTGATGTGTTTGTGATCCTATTCCATGGTAGCAAGAAGAACAAAGCAGCAGATGATGGTCCGGTAGTGTGTTGAGAAAAGAGAGGAAAAAAACAAAAGAAAGAGAACGATGATGGGTGGTGGAGTGATGCTAGCATGTTTTGCTTAGAAGAAGAAGAAGAAGTTGGGACGGGTTTGATGGTTGGTTGTTGGCAGGCAGACTGGTTGAAGAAGGAGGAGGAGCGCTGGAGCTCTTGTAGGGGCTTCCGGACTAGTGGCGGAAAGGCAGGAAGCTCTCCTGTCCTGCTGCCTATGGCGGTGGAGATGATATCGGTGAAGAAATTGACGGAAAGTAGTGGCAAGTATGCGTTTGTGGTGGAGTGCCGGCCGTTGGATGGGAAACAACAGCAGCAACGGGAGGAGGTGACACGGAGCAGGAAGTTCGAGTGCAAGGGATGGGATGATCTAGAAGCGCAGAGCAAGACGCTGCGGTTTGTAATGGCGACGGATAGTTTGTCGACGTTTCGAGCGTTTCTGTTCAATGAGCCGCCCGGTGGTGGACGCGAGGAGGTGGTGGCACGAAGTGATGGATCAACGACAGTTGGATCCACGATTGGTCGGACGGAAGGAGGAGGAGGAGCAACAACAATCATGTCGCTGGGAGCATTTCCTGGTAAGATTGATTCTCAGGGGAGCATCCACATCAGATCCTATGTATGTGTGAGGCAGAAGCAGCTCAGTGGTCCCAGATATGCAGTGGCGTTGTGCCGCTTGGAGAATGGTCGGTTGCGAGCTATGTCATTCCATGAGCAGCAAGGATCGTCTGTGGATGAGGAAGGGTTGAGGACAGGAGCAGAGGATCAAGCAGTTAATCGTGCAGTATTGTTTCTGAGGAGCATGGCCTTTGAGAGCTGGCGGAAACATGGTGGTATTGAAGCTCTTCTGCGGGAGCAGCAGCAGCAGCAACAGGCAAGTGCAACACTTGGTCGGAAACGAGGAAGGGAACGAGGGTTGAAGCATCCCTGCTCAGTTGTTGAGATGAAGCAAGGGAAAAAGGTGGACTGTCTGTGTGGCAAGAATCGTAGCCGCGGCCCAATGATAGCTTGTGAGCGCTGTGGAGCATTGGAACATGCTGAATGCCATGGGTTACGCAGTGGCAAGCAGGTCATTATTCCCACTTCATGTTTCTTCTACCTTCGTCTCCTTCATTGAAAAAAAAATAACTGGGAGAGCAACACCTGCCTGTTTCCATTCGGATTTCCATTCCTTTGTCCAGGAATATATGCGTTCTGTTTCTCGAAATTCTGCAGGCTTTTTACATCTGGACTTTTGGTTCTTTGAGGTCTTGTCAATTCCATCAGACAAGGTTGCTCGCTTGCTCAATTCCTGTGCTGCTAGGAGCAAGCTCCTCCTGTAAAGGAGCCAAAGAGGTGGCTGCTAATGTGCTGGTTCCACCGACCACAGAATCCATCTTGTTTCCATGGGAAAATATATTTGGACAGTGACTTGAATGGCCTTCAGATTTTGACAAAGAGTGTTGGGAAGATAGAAAAAAAATTCTATAGTTTCCCTTTTGGGTGTTGTTGGAACAAGCTCATCAGCAAAAGGATGGGGCAGGCACACATGAAACTTTTGCACTGATGATTACAGGAAGGCATTGAGCCAGTGATGATGATAATGAAGCTTGGAAACTACCAAGGAGCTCCTTTTTTGTAAGGAGATGCCTTGCCTGGGTTTGGAAAGAAAGCAGGTAAAGAGGATCTGTAAAGGTAAGTTGAGATGCTGATAGAAAGATGCAGAAAAGAAAAAAAGAAAGAAAAAGTGTTGAAGCCTAAAGTTTCAGTTTGGTTTCTTATGTTGCAGATGCCAGTGGATTATGTTTGCTCAGCATGTCACAGAGCGCAGAGGGAGGAGGTTATTGTCATCAGATTGGAGGAACAGGTTAGTCCCAGGAATCTACGACCACAGCTGTGGTGAGACTCTGAGCGCGGTTTGTTTAACAGGACAATTGCAGGGAACACTCTCTGCAGTAATGGAGTCTAGTGTGCAGAAAGCTTCTGCAGGAAAACACCAATTTGGGGACAGGCACATATATTGAAATGGACAGGGATCAAGGTCTGCTTAGAAGTAGTGGAGACTTCTACACAGAAGCAGCCACACATGCATAATTACAGCTTCATTATCACAGTTCTTCTTTTGGGAACAAGAAGGAGCTTGATCCAGGACATCTGGTGTTTTTCCTGTTTGGTTTGCCCAATAGAAACAGTTGTGGAAAGAGGGTTTGTGGGATCAAATTGGTGGATTTATGGTTGTATGGACACCTTGCCTCTTTCTCAGATTCCTGAGAGCCAAAGCTGATTGTAGCTGGAACTGTCACAGCATCAGTACAGTAGTGAGGGTTGCAGTTACAGGTGCCCTGTTGTGCCAGCTGCTTGACTTCGAGTTCAAAGGAGAGAACCTTGCATAGAGACATGTTAAGATGAAAACCGACAGCCAGAAGGTAATGGCCTCCAGATGCAGTCACTGGCTGGCTATTATCGGATGATGGCAAGAAGCTCCTTAGCTGCTATGGTAGATGGTAAATTCGACCATGGAAAAGTGGCAACCTTGTGTGTATCATGGACTCATGTATTTTGCACTCTGGCAGGAAAATCTTTGGAGTGTGCAGCTAGACAATCTTTGGACTGATGAGAAGGTCGAAGAGAAGGAAGGCAGTGAACCTGTCTGTTGCATTTGTGGATGTGAAGATAACGAAGATCTTGAAGCCCTGGTACTTGCAACTTGCCCTGGCTTGATGGAAACCTTGAAGATTGCATGCTAATTGTCTTTGCCAAGCGTGCCATGATTCTGGCCTATACCTCTTCTGATGCTGGTGGTTGTAACTTTACTGTCAGAATGTAGACAGGAGCCTATTCTAGTTGTATATATGTGTTGCAGTGTGCAAGCTTGATTTGGATGTTGTTCTGTGCTGCTGATTGTGGATCATTCCAGCTGAATCACACATTTCATCTTGGCACTGAAGGTATAGCTTGTTTGGGTTCATCTGGACAGAGTCAACCTTGTTTGTGCAATGGGCCATCTGCTGCTCATCCAAGCTGTGTGACAGCTGCAATAAGCGAAGCGTCACAAAGGGGGCATCCTATGCAGGGTTCAGAATTAGCCATTTGCCATATTTGTGGTGGTGCCGGTGGAAGTGTGACTGGGGCTACCTTAGGGTCAAAGGACATGGCATTGTTGAACAACAATTCTAGGAGTTCAAGACGGATGACCAAAGCTGATCAGTTCATTCGTGGAACAAAGAGATTGCGTAGTGCCCTTACCAATGGTGTTGTATCAACCAAATGTGAAATTGTGGAGCAGAGACCCACCAAAAGTAGCAAAGATGAAACGGATGGACAGGCAGTGCAACAATGTGGACCCAAGTCTGAGACACCAGTTGTAGATCAGAGCAAGGTTTGTATACCAACTTTCTGAGAACAAATCAGGAGCTGTCGCCCTCAGGCACATTTAATGCATAAGTTGGGTTGTGCATTGTATCCCTTGAAGCAGTTCTGCCATTCCTGATATGTCACAGCTTGCCCCCAAGTTTGTTTATTTCATTTGGGTTTCATTGTTTGTTCTTTAAAACTGGAGGTTTCTCATTGCTGGTTCCTTGTCCTGTTTGCAGTTGGAAGTGCCTCTTCTGGGTAGGCGCTTTAGTGATGCAGCAGCAACTGTTCCCATAAAGAAGCGCAGGATACAGTTGGAGGTTGCCCGTTCACCCTCACCACCCCTCAAAATGGCATCTCCAAGAGCCCGCCTAGAGATGTTGACAGCCAAGGATAGATCTGAAGCCACTGCTAAACCAAAAGTGGCTCAGGACCTCAAAGATGCTGAAATAGTTGAGGAGGTACAACTGGAATCAAAGGGTCCATCAAATGGGGATGCTGTTGCCAGTGATGTTGGATCTGGGGAATGTGAAGCAGAAAGACACCATCTCAAAGTAGATGAGAGGGAAAATGTTGAAGATTCTCATTTCAGACACATCAATGATGATGAAGTCATGGGTGCCTACAAAGTAATGGCCCCAGGAAGCATTGTTGATTCAAAGGGAAAGATGATAGATGTAGGCCATGACATCATTAAGGTTGTGACTGAAGGTACTCAGTGCAGTATGTTGGATGACATGGATGATGACAGCGCTGGCAAGCTGAAAGAAAAATATGAGTCCAGCAAGAGAAATAGAGATGCTAATGACCAGTACATGTATACTGCCAACAAGTTCACACAAGATGAAAGCAGTCAAGTGGTTTCAGCAGTAGATTTACAACAGCCAGAAGTTTCGACAGCTTTGGAAGGTGACACAGATGCCTGTAGTGGGGAAAGGCAAGCTAAGACTAGCAGTGGATGGGAGATGCATGCTGATGGTCTATCACCTAGATCAAGGCTGTCTGACACTAAGGATTTGGGATTAAAATTAGGGCAGGCAGTCCAGGAAGCTGCCAAAGGTGGTGACTTTTCTTGTAGTGATCCTTCTGTGGAGGGTTCTCATAGGGATGACAGGAATGGTCCCCTCTGTAATGACCTACGAGCTGATGAGGAAGGCTCTAGTAGTATAGTTGCAACTGAAAAGGATACTGATGTGAGTGGTGCTAGAGATGAGCGTGGCAATTTTCCTGAGAATGAATCAACAGTGAGTGAGCTTGAGAACACAAATACTGGCACTGTATCAACCTCTAGACAAAGCAGTCGAACTCGAGATGATCGTCTTCACTGGGACTTGAATATGGACTATGCAGAGTGGGAAAGGCCGACAGAGGAGGATATGACTTGTGATATGGAGTTGAAGTTCAGGGTCACAGCAGAAACTGTTGGAGAATCTAGGCAGGGCAATCAGGAAGTGCAAGGTGATCATCAAAGTGGTCACCTGGATGGCTATGAGGACTTGGACCCTCTTCTTGAAAAAGGGAGGTCAGAGCAGTTGTGTGCTCCAGATACAGCACAGGATGGTACTGGCACAAGTGGTACAACTGCTTGTGCAGGAAGAGATGGAGAAGTTCTGGAAACTCCGGTCATTGCATATAATCCAGAGCAGTTGGCAGTCACAAAGGTGACTGGAGAGCCTGGGGTTCATGGAGTGACTCTTAATAGTCCAGAAAATGTTTTACTGACAAAAGCATCCGCTGAGATGAACAGAGCTGAGGAGCTGGAAGAGAGGAAGGATTCGGGCTTGGAAACCAGCAACTTTGCAAATGAAGAACCAGTTATGGGTGCAGGTACACTTGCTGACAATACAGATATCTCAAATTCTGCAGGAGCAGCTAAATATCAAGGAGGGAGAGTAACTGTTTGTCAGAAGGTGGATAATGATGTCTGCATGGAAACAAGTACCTCTCCCACTTATTCTGATAAGGAGTTCGCTAAGTCTGATGGTTCTAGTAAAGAACCCTCAGCTGATCTTGAGAAGGTGGGGCCTTCAGATGATGTGGTTATGGAGAGCAGAAGATTTTCAGATGGGGAAGGGTTGCCATCCTCTCCTCATGGAAGAACCTCTTCCTCAGCAGTTGAGGAGCTGGAGGCAGAGCATGTTGATTATGGTGACTCTGATTGTAGGGATGATTATGAACCTGAGGCTGATGAGAGTCGGCATTTGAGTGGTATGCATGCTGAGAGCAGGTTGCAAGCTGTTGATGTGGCAGTAGAGGGTCCGGCAGATTTGTCAAGGGCTTCATTGGGACCAACAGCAAGGTCTCATGCTGCAGTTCCTGGAAGTCAAGGAGATGAAAAGAAATATAGCACAAAGCTAAATCCTGAAGGTGGTCTCTTGAGCAAGGTAGTGTGTGGGAGCAGCATGGATTGTAATGGCAGTAGCATACAAGGGTCAACTGCAGATGCAAATAGACTTTTTCCTACATCAGAACTGAAGATTCCCTCAAAATCGTATGCGGATGAAAACCTGGCTTCAAATGGAGAGGTATGGACTGGGAATGGGCACTTAATTATGGGGTTGATTCTTTGCTGACATTGACTTCTGTATTTACTATTTAACAAGCATTCGACGCAACTCAGGTTTTAAGCCTGTTTGCTGGTCTTTGATAGCCGCCCTGATTAAGGTTTATTGAATTTGCTTGCCCTTGTTAATTTAGCAGGAGCACCATGAAATCCACAATTGCAGCAGCGGTTGGGATAGAGGGAGGTCAATGGAGAGGTATGAAATGATGGACAACAAAGAGGATTGGCATGCCATCATGCATGAAGAAAAGATGATGGTAAAGTCAGAGATATCTGGTAGGTGTTCTGAAGTTGTTGGCCGAGTCAAATCATCAGGATGGGATCAGCTACCTGAAAGTTTTGAGAAAAAAGAATATGCTTTACAGGCAGTAAAAGAAGGTTCTGGGAGAGGTGGACGAGGAGCACCACAGTGGGCCAATCTCACAGGGCGGGGTGCAAGTATGAGCAGCAACAATAGCCGAATAATGACTAGCCAGTTCAGTGCAGGGCCTGGAAGGGGATCATTGGTGAGAAATGATCCACCAGCAGAACGGGTGAGGTCAGACTCAGCATGGAGTCGGGATCATCAATTGCACGGTCGCAGGCAAGTTTCCTCAAGTGTTGTGATCTGTCAATGGTGGCAACTTCTTTCAACTGTGGATCTATGGATCTAGGTATGTTGCATTGTTTTTGAATTTTATCTGTGTGCTGTGAACAAAGCTGAAGGAAGATTTGTGCCTGTGCTTGCAGAGTGGATGATGGTTTTGAATTGAGTCCAAGGCATTTATCCCGTGAAATCGGACATGGTAGAGGAAGGAGAGGTTCTGTGGACTTGTCCAGTGGTCGAGGCAGACCTGACTCTTGGTTCGATAGTCCTAGTGGGCCTCCCACGCCTTGGAGAATGGGTCCAAATGGACATCTCTCTCCCCCAGGTCACTTTCCTGAACCAGGTTTCAGTCCTCGTGGGCCAACAAATGCAGCAGCAGTGGCTGCTGCAAAAGTTGAGAGCAGTGGTTTTGTTGTGGCTCCAGATGGCACGATCATTAAGGCAGGGGGCCCAGCTGCAGCCCCCATTCGAGGTGTGACACGGCCCTTTGGTCCAGCCGGTCGTGGAGGTCGTGCAAGCACCCTGTTCAGTATGGGAGGCAAGGAAGGTGGGGGAGCCAATGTGGCTATGCATGGAGTAGGAGCCATGGGTCTTCGGGACAACATGAGAGGAGTCAGCATTGGTTTACGGGGCCGGAGGAGTATGGGCATAGGTCCAAGCATTGGCATGGGTGTTGGACCGGGAATAAGTGCAAATATGCCAGGAAGAGGCACTTCAGCTCGAGGTCGGGGCTTCAACAGGTTTGGTGGTCGTTTCACCTCTCAGGTAGAAGAACCAATGACAGAAAGTTCTTCAGATAGGCCAGGAAGTAGGCATGCTGATAAGTGGGGCCAGAGAGAGAGAAGTCCATCTCCACCATCTGTTCGACACAGTAGAATCTCTCCTGTTCGGAGGCCACATTCTCACTCAAGGTCTAGATCTAGGTCTCCACATGTGCACGTGTCACCCAAGCTTCTAACCAGTAGCATTGGGGACCCTTTTGTTCCTGTATCACCCCAGCCAAAAAAGCAGAGCCATTCACCCATCAGTGACCACAGGCCTCTTGAGATTAAATCAAACACCTGGCCTCAAAGCCATTCAGAAAAGCCAGATTCTCCCTTGGGCCAGTCAGAGCTACCTCCACCTAGATTACCCTTGCCGCCACCCCCACCTCGCAGTCAGCGGTCGCCACCAGCTGGTCTGAAGCGCTTGAGTGATAAAAGAGAAACAGATCACCTTTGGGAACGAGAGAAAGACAGAGAACTGGATTGGGAACGGGAAAGACCTGTTCCTCACATGCGCACACCTCCCCACAGGACTTCCCCACATGTGGTGCATGGTTCAGCCTTAATGGATGACCGTGATCGGCAATTACTGGCAGGCATTTGCCATATATCGCCAACAGGTAGGCAGCACAGGCAAAATGTACTGTCAGGACCCCAGTCTACTCAAGAGCAATCTCCACATAGTTCTCGAGGAAGATCAGCAGACAGAGCCAGTGACTTGAGAAGATTGACAGGTGAAGAACCTGGAGAACGAGAAAGAGGTGCACATGGGACAAGAAGAGAAGAGTTATTGGGTAAAGGAGGGGAGCACAATGTAGAAACCTTAAGGGCTGGAAATGACAGAGATGCTAGAGATCGAAGGATGGGTGCAAGTGCTCGGAGAGATGGAGGAGAGCGTGATGATGAGGGACTGAGGGCAAAAGAGACCCACCAAAGTGGTAGAGATGGTGGAAAAATGGGAGGCAACTCAAAGTATACCATCAGTCGAGAGGGAGATGATGATGTAGCTCCAAGACGCCGCAGACCACCTCCTTGATTGATCGGCATCAGTAAATAGTTTGAAATGTCCTTATGACATGCTTGTACTGCCAAAGACAGGTTGTTGATCAGACCTTTTAGGTATGGACAGGTGTTGCAGGTTTTAAAATTGTAGTTCTTGTAATGTTGGGTACATACTTCTTAGGATTTGGCACTGTCAGCTTTCTTTATTTTCAGGCAAATGACCAAATAGAAGCTTTAGGAGGTGACAACTGTGATATGGAGTTGGGTACCTTCATGGGGAAAACATGATGGGAAGAAACAAGTTGCAATTCATTGTTGCAGAATTGACACTTCCACCCTGCTGATATCAAGGTATGGCTTGTCTGGTAAATTCAGGACTGCATTTCCTCGGGAACTCCAGCTGTCAACGTCAATCAGTCGTGTTGGCATGGAATTCTTAAATGTCTCTGCTCGGTTAGGATGATGTGAGAAGTCATATTACATAGCATCATTCTCTTCTTAGCCCCCAAATTCATGCAAGCTGATGAATGTAGTCCTTGCTACAGATTGGTGTAGGGACTTTTTGAAAACTATTCATGCATGGCTTTCAACAGTAAGAAAGGCAAAATGCCACGTCCAAGGATAGACTGGTCCCCACTTTGTTGAGCATAGATTGTTGGCATTTTCCTATACCAGCCAGCTTTGGGTTGTTGGGCACTGGAAAACCCTAATATTTATCCAATATAAGACCAAAAGAAATTTTCATTCATGTGGCAACAACTTAGATTTCAGACAACACTATTGGATGAACAAAAAATTTATTAAAGAGATCCATAACATGCAAGAACTTGGATTTAAGACAATGCTACTGAACATGAGCAGAATTTTCATTTAATGATATCCACAACATGTGAAAGAAATGCGTTCCAGGGTTCTTTGGAGACTCTTGAATAGTATTCTGTCGAAGACTGGGTGACTGTATTTGATCTCAGCTGTCCATGGGTGAAGATTTGACCATGGCTATTTGCTTGATCTGGGCTGTCCAGGGGCAACCGGATTTTCTTGGTTGTCTGCTAATGAGATTGGGAAGTTTGAATAACAGATGCTTCCAACATAAGAGTATGCTAAACTTACAAGTTTCTAACATTGAACAATACAACATGATTCCACCTGGAAGCTACTGGAGAATTCCCCTCAATTTTCCACTTAATAATACAGCATTTGTATTTGCATTTTGGCATTGAACTTCAATCAAACATGAAAAAAGACATCAAGGAACACCTTGTCAACAAGTAAACCAATATTTGTAATGAGAAAACTCCTCTCTTGTTGCATGCAGAAACAGAGAATTCCAATTCTTCCCCTGGGTGCTCTGTTCTCTCGGTCACTCTTGTGTGTCAGTTTTGATACACTCCACCTCAACATACCACAAACTAAATGAATTGCCAATTAGAAGTTTGAAAGCCTAGTCAGAGAAAGTGATACACTGCACTAACATTTTAGGTGCTACCTTGAGTAGAACTCAGGGATTGAGTAGGAAGTGGATGCTTCTTCAGAAGGAGGTTGTTCCCAGGATATTGCATGGCTCACAACATGCTTATCCTGAAGCAAGGATGCGGTGGTTTGTGTTTGAACTGCCTGCCCAATTTCAACAAGACAGTTTTTCAATAGGCTGTAGTTTGCAGCTTGCTTCGAAGCTGGCTTGCAGATTGTCAAATGAGTCGCATTCTCAACCTTGTAATTGTTGTTCCATGACAATTGTTGAGCTGAAGCATATGGTACCAAAACTGGTTCCTGCATAGACAAAGGTCAATTTGAAAAAATCAATGGAAGAAGAATGGTTTTCAAATTTTCCTGCAATCAAAGTATTGGTTGTTTCTTCACACCAACCAAGCAAACCCCAACCCCAATCCCCCACCCCATTTTACAGCGGTAATGAAGTGAAGTTTGGTAAGTATTTTAAAATTGATCACAACCACAAAAACGATTTTGCAAATGGACAAGTGATGTAGAGACCAAGAATGGCACATATGGAGACCTTGCACCCAATTCCTTCTTGCATACATCCTTATAACCCATGATCAGGACTTTTGGAAATTTCAAAGCTAAAATAGAAAGCATGCTCACAGGTTTAGAAGCCAAAATGTTTTGTTGAAGAGGAGTTAAAATAGCTAACTTTTCTAGATGAAATGCTTACCCCTGGTTCAAGAGGCAATCCTTCCCCCAATGCATAAATGTTAAGGCTGTCTGTAACTGCCAATCTGAAATCTACTGAAAGCTGCGCCATTTGTCGGTCAAATGATTTCACATTTTTCAAAAGGCCTGATTTCTTGATCTGACTCATGTTGGCAGCAATGATTTGTTTGCATTGCCAAGCCTAGTAATTTTTGAATGCTTCTTCACCAGCAGCATGTGGTACACCATAAAAAATTGTCCCTTTCAGATCACTCAAAAACAATTTGCACCTTTCTTGCACTCACAGCTCCATATCACTCACATTGTGAGTTTGTTTCACACGTTTGTCAACCTCAACCACCAAGCTTTTGAGTACAAGACCTCCAAAGCTATAACCAACCAATACAATTGGGGCTTCCCAATAGCTTTTATAATTTCTACACATAAATAATCACTACCATTAATTAATGATGACTTCATTTGCACCCCATGGGACTAGTTTTACATAACACTTGCAACCACTTTACTATGAACATTGTCCAAGTCAATCTCTTTCCAAATTAAATCCTACCAATGAAATCCTATAAAGTTTGTTATACAAAGGACTTGTAATTGGTATTGCCATATGGTGAAAGTTTTTGAAAATAGTATGTAACTACAGGGATTAATCCCTATTGTATTATGATCTTGAAAGCAAGCATCCAACATTCTATTCACAAAAAATCATCACTACATAAACTTGTTGAAATTGGACTTTGGTCTAACATCTTTAACATCAACATCAGCCATGCCCAATTTCATATTTCAAGGTTGAAGCAGGAATGAACAGATTCAAACATCAGTAGTGCATAGGTCAGCATGGCACAAAACTTGATTCAGGAAAAGACATAAAAAGGTGAGTGGTGGTCTTGATCTGAAATAAAGAACAAGAGTAAATGTTTCTACATAGGAGATATTTGAGATGAGATTGCAATACCTATTTGCCACCAAACTTTGGATCAGGTTTTTTCCAATTTCCATCACATTGGAGTTGGCACCAAGAAGAAGAGTTGAATCATATGATAGAGAAAGAATCCAAACATTATTAATATTTTCACTCGCCAAGTCTGCAAGCAACTACTCTTGTGGCCAACATACGAGCTGACCACTTGCAGTTCATGATGTCCGTGTGTCTTTTTCCATTCATTGTGTTTCCCAAAGCCAATGCCATGGTAAAAAATGACAACCATTCCAGGCTTCATCAAAGTGGACTTGAAGAGTTCATGCACTGGCTGAATTGACTGCAAAGTGGAAAACAAACATTTGATATCATTGATCATCACATTAATTAGGATCTTCAACATGTGAATGGGCGAAACACTCAAAACTTGAGGGTTTCAAAGGAAAAGACCATATATCTGGTGCTACCAATATTTTCTATGTAGTGACTTGTGTAACACTTCATAGATTCTATTGGCTTGAGTATTCATTGCTAGTCTCATGTAAGAACACACTCCAAATACCATTCCACAATCAGGGACGTTTTAGATAGCTTCAAAACATGCACAATTAGTCTAGTGATCAACCCAATGTTTCAGATTTGGCTAGCATCCTATGGAGTATTGGTGTTAACACAAATTGTGCAAATGAGAACCTGATAAAAACAGATGTGAACATGCTGCTTAATTATACAAGCAGCCCATTGTGTAATGGCTCTACCCCTTACAGCAAGTTCAAATGACCAACAGTTAAAATAGGAAATGTTTGACAAAGTTCTGGAAAAATGAACTCATGGTTCACAGTAACATCTGGTGAACATTTAGTCTAGTGATCAATCCAATTTTTCAGGTTTGGCAAGCAAACTACAAAGTGTTGGTAACACAAATCTTGCAAACTAGAACCTGATAGACATAGAGGTACATACAAGTCCACATTATCATGTAATGGTTCTATCCCTCATGGCAAGTTCAAACCAGCAACAGTTAAAATAGAAAGTGTTCAACAAAGTTCTCAAAAAACACCTGGTAAACAATTACTAGACTGGTGGTCAACCCAAAGTTTCAGATTTGGCTAGCATCCTATGGAGTGTTGGTAACACAAATTCTTGTAAACTAGAACCTGAAAGGCATAGAGGTGAATACACTGCTTAATTATACAAGTGCGCCTCAAGGTGGAATGGCTCTACTATTAACCCTTATGGCAAGTTCAAACCAGCAACAGTTAAAATAGGAATATGTTCAACAAAAGATGAACCCACAGTTCAGTTCAGTTCACACTAACACCTGGTGAACATTTTTCAAAATTTGGGACCGCACGAAAAGGCGAGATCGAAGTTCAAACGAGCAACACTTAAACAGGAAATGTTCCACAAACTTCTCAGAAAATGAACTCGGAGTTCGACATAACACCTGTAAACCTACGGATGATAAATGTTCAACATACTAAATTGGAAACACGTGGTGCCGGTTAGCATGGTGAAGCCCAAGAACGTAGATCCTTCAGTTATGTGGGTCTCCATGGTGAGTGCACATGACCCTAGAATGTAGCGATACCAAACTTTGATCCATTTCTAGGTGCATCAAAATGTCTCTATCCTGAAGGGCAGAGCGAATGAACTCTCTAGTCCCGCAAAGTAGCAGTCCCTCCACTAGTAGAATTAGGGTTTTGAGGTTATGTAACAAAGGATGCTCGTTATGAGTTTGGGGCTCGTGAGATTTGGCATTGAATTGGCCCATGGTGTGCAGCGATGAGCAAACAGCGAATTGAAGACGTCACGATGTGAGTGATGAGTAGAGAGATGATCTAACTGCCGCAGCAGAAATTGTCTTCGTCAGAGTTGTATCGTCTGCAACAACATGCCCTTCAAACAGTGTGAACTTATAGGCTTCATCTACTCGCACAAAACCTTCACCCAGCTGCACATCGCCAGAAAACATAACAATTCAATTTTCCAGAACTTCAAACTTTGGGACATATAGGCAAAGACACCAGAAGTTATGGTTGACATCCGAAATGAGCAAGTTGTGTACAGGAAGAGATCGAGAATTAATCAAGAGAAGCTGATCATTCAGTGTTGAACAAGCATATGTACCCTTCCATCCTTTCGTGGTAATGCAGTGGAGTTGTTACCTTGAGACTGTATGCGAAAGCTGTATCTGAAACTCATACAATTAAGGCAATAACACTAGAACATCTTCAGATCTCTTGCGTTGCCATCGCTGTTGAACTATGTAAGCGAGGAATAACTTACCGATTTGTTGTGCGGCACACGCGAACCGCAACGACTTTTGACGCGGTATAGCCAATGGATCGGAAGAGCTCATGTAGATCATCGTAAAGTCCCAGGGCCACGTTGGGATCCCGGGAAAATTACGGGGAATAAGAGATTGTACATTTAGATTACTAGGATAATGAACGACGATAATTTAGATTAGATGAAACTCGAACATCGCGGCCATGTCTAACCGCGAGCTGAAGATCTGGGCACCAGATGGCTAACATCTTCCGTTTCCAAGTTTTGCTCCTGGAGAGGATTCTGCAAGAATCGCTATCTTGAAGAGGTTTTGTTTTCCTCCTAATCAATTCTGCAAGGATTTGGAGACCACCGGAGTCCGACTAGCTAACAAACTGTACACCTGTGCCTTGGAGTCTTGTCATTCGGCTCGAAATTTGCAGAAATAAGTACACAATGACGTAGTCTGGAATGGTAAAATGTATTATTAGCACCATCATCTGCTAAACACCTATCTCCACACAGTTCTCGAGGAAGATCTGCACTAGAAGTCCTGGGGAGAGAGGAGGTGGGGAGCGCCATCTCAAAGCCTTGTATGCTCAAAGAGTACATAGGAGGCTGCAGTTGTGGTAGGCAGTGCCTACACTTGCGAGGAAAGGAGGAAAAAATGGCTGCAAATTGTTGCTGATTTGATGATTGCACAGGTCTGCTGACTACAAAGTATGGTGAGTCTCATATTGTGGAGCATTTATATATGCAGGATTAGCAAGGGATATCTTAATCATTTCTTTAGCTATTGAATCCACTAGTGTTGTATGTCATTGTTTCCTCAAGGTTTTTCTGCCTTGGTGACTGCAAGTGCTCAAGTCATGATGTTAAATAGCAACATTCCCTGCTTGGCATGTGGATCCCTTATTGTGGGCTGACTGCAAATGGCATCCATGAATTAGCAATACAGCAAATTACATTCAAGAGGGTAGAATGATACATCAGTCTTTGACTTGCAAACACTAGAAATCCAACATCAGCTCATGCACTCCCATTGAGGTTGATCTGAATCTAATTTTATTACAGGAGATATTGAGAACAAAGTGCAATATCTCTGTGTTTGACAGTTCATTGTTCATATCAGTTATTGGTCATTTGTTGAAACCATCAAAAAAAATAGTCATTTTCATGAGAGAACTATATTTGAACTTGTGAAGCTTCAGACATCAAACAAGGTAATATACAAATTGAGATAGAAGTTAAAATAGAATAACACTCAATAATACTATAGCATTGGTGTTTGCATGGTTTTGCATGTAAATTGTGCTTATTTCAATCTTGATCACCCTGCAATAACATTTTACTTGCTGACATAGATCCAAGTCAGGAGTGGTGTCCAAACTGCATGATTTTTTAGGAGGATCTTGAATTCTCACCAAGTATGTTTCATCTGAGGGGTGGGTTGAGTTTGAACTCCCTTCATGATAGTCAGAAGAACTTCTTTCAGTTTGCTGTAGTTTATGGCATTCTTGGAAGATGGCTTGCAGATCGTCAAATGGTGGGCATCCTCGACCTTGTAATGGTTTCTGCGTGCCAATTGTTGAGCTGAGGCATATGGCACTAAAACAGATCCCTGTATTCACAAAAATACTTTCAACATTAGCTAAACAATATTAATTGATGTTAAGCTTGCCGACAACCTGGAAGAATGATTGAGTGTCTCTTCACCCCTTTGGAACTATTAGGCCTCTTTTCAAACTTTAAAACTTTTTCACTGCCATCTAACCAACCTCCATCTCCCCAAAGGACTTGAAAACCAGTACATTTCCAGAACTTTGGTTCAGCAACATGGATGCCCAATTTCTACATGCAACGAGTTACTGTGGATTTGCACATCTGGAATGAAATCCACCTTGATACATAGCTAAGGTTTTGAATGAAAAGCTTACCACTTCTGGAACAGGCAATCCTTCACCAAATGCATATATCATGAGGCTTGGTTCTACAGCACTGTCAAAATCTACTGTAAGGTGTGCCATTTGTTGATTGAAACAATCCATACTTCTCAAAAGGCCTGACTTAGTAATTTGCTTCTTCTTGGATGCATTGAATTTTTTGCATTGCCAAATAAAGTACTCTTTGAAATCTTCTCTACCACCAGCATGCGGTACGCTATAAAATATGGTCCCCTTTAGATTCCCCAAAAACTTTTGGCAACTTTCTTTAGCTGCTCTCTCCAGAGCATTCTCAACACGAGCTTGCTTAGCACGCTTTTCCACCTCAACCACCAAGCTTTTGACAACAAGACCTCCGAAGCTGTAACCAACTAATGCAATTGGGGCCTCCCAAAGGGGTTCATATTCACTGCACATAACCCATTATTGCCATCAGTTTAAGATACCTTCTTGATAAATGCACAATTCTAAAACTCCCACCAATTTGTATATCCAAGATCACATGATACAGACCAAGTTATCAATAAAATTCGGAATGAAATTAGACAGTGTCATATTCAAACATCAAATGGGTCTACAACAATTGCATACATATCATTAGATTCTGGACATTATCAATGATTTGTTACTTACTGACATGTGATAGAATGCAATTACTATCAGAGCTAATCAATTAAAGGATGACCTTTTTAAAGGGTCAAAGGTGCCAATATCAGGTTTTTTTAATTCTTTGGAAACACCATCCTCAGGTAAAACAGCCTAAATCTTTACTTGAAAATATAATTATGGACTTTCCTACAATGTATTTGACATAACTATAATGGCATCCACGCCCAACTTCATCTTACAAGATTGACAATGCAAATAAAGACAGATTTCAAGGGCAATTTGCATGTGTCATATGACAGTGGGTATGCTTGCATGGGTTTTAGGAGCAAGACTACTAATAAGTATTCGTACACAAGATATTCAGGATAAGATTGGCATACCTTTTGCACACCAAGCTCTGGATAAGGTTTTTTCCAATGTCTGTCACATCCTCATTTGCACCAAGAAGAGCAGAATCATATGATAGAGAAAGAATCCGAACATTGTTAACATTTTTACTGGCCAAGTCTGCTGGCAACCACTTTTGTGGCCAACATACACACTCGCCATCACTGGTTTCGGATGTCCATGTTTCCTTCCATTCATAATTTTTCCCAAGGCCTATGCCATGAAAGAAAATTATGACCAAGTCAGGCTTACTTGAAGTGCACTGCTGGTTCAAATCATGAACTGGTGTGATCCACTGCAAATCAAAAGGAAATGCATGACCCAATTTGTCAGTCACAGGCATTGACAAGCATCTTTCACACATGAAGAATAGATCAAACATTCAAACCCTAAGGGTTTCAGAGGCAACAAAATATAGACATTATGATATCAATCCCGAGCTACTATGTGATAAGATGTCTTGCAAACTGGAATCCGATGCGTGTGTGGAGGGGAATACGCTGGGTTTACACACAAAAAACTCCCAGTTTCTCAAGTTACTTTTCCTACAATTATAGTATTGTGAGGATTTGGGAGTAGAATTTACCGATTGAATTTCATCAGCCATTTGCCTCTCCTCGGTTGTAGAAAAGAGTTGGCCTATGATGCGCAATGAGCGAACAAAAAGTGGAGCAGATCACGATTTGAGTGACGGGTTAGAGAGATCTGATTGCAGAATACTCTTCTTCGGGCAGGCTTAGATCGTCTGAACCTGCCTTTCAAGATATTTTGTCACAATATCTTTTCAGCCTTGCCAATCACTAGAAAACATAGTATGAAATATGCAGAAATTTGCAATCTTGGCAGTGTTTGGGACGATTGCCTTGTTGCCACCTCCTCTAATTCTGCTCTCAGCTCTGCAAAATATTCTCAGCTTTGTAAAATATGATAAGGCCTAGTTAAGAAAAGGCCTCCAAACTATAGGCACTGACCTCAAGACAAATGTTAGGCACAAAAGAGACCAAAAGTGGTTGCGATTGACGTTGGAGATGAGCAACTTGAGTGCAAAGATCAAGCTCTATGCCAAGCTGCTGAACTAGCGGTCCTGCAGAGACTTTGTGCAAGCACCATTGCGCGACTATTTTACATTCTCATTCGGAAGTGCTAAGTACCAAGAGGAGCTTGCTTCAAAGTGTGTGAAGACTTTTTCTCTCAAAAATAATACACTCATACCATGGCATTAGCAAGATTGAACTATCGTCGGAGAAATTTTATCGTCGGTACCGCTGAAACGAGGAAGGATCCCACTAGTCGTGTCGGACACGGAAACTGGAACAACGTGATGGACATTGAAGACTTTTAGTTATAAGAACCTTCCGGTTGGCTGGGAACAGGGATTTATTTTTTGTTGCAATCAACCACAAGAGGAATTACCCGAATTTTGGCTACAGGTCAGAGAGGAAAGGGAAAAAATTCAAGAACCCTGCTGTCTCTTGGCGACATACTGGAATTTTAGTCTCTAAATATATGGCGATTTTAAAAATAAAATCGTTGAAATCCAGCGACGGTGGCACATTGAAAAAAATCATTTATATGAGTCAGACCTGTAGTGACTGTCTTTAGTGCACTTTCCTGTCAAGGCATCTTCATGTTCTACAATTTCTCTTCAACCTCAACGACAGGCAGTGTTTTGTGTAATGTCCAGGTAAGTTCCAGCGTGCTCAGGTATGTACGGAGTTTTGAAATTCAATCAGTACACTTGCTGACTGGAAACACGCCTTAACAAGCTGGGGCATGGTTGGCCAATCTCTAAACAAATGATGGAAATAAGTGTTTTATACTCAATTCCAATGACTAAACTTGTCAATTGAAAGAGTAGTACGATACAGGAGTCTCCTATAACTTAAAATTCAAACTGATCTCCAATTTAAGTTCCAATTTTCTTCAAGACATTTCCTAGGAGGGTTTTCTTGTGAAATCAAAGGAAATTCAACAACTGCTCTCATTAATGGATTCTCTTCAACTCACAACACTTCACTCAAAACTTTAGGTTACAAATTAACAAGTGTTCCCTGCACGGTATTCTGTGTCTTTGTTTTGTTACTGAACATGGTGGACTTGTCATCCTTGTCCCACTTTTCCCTTTGTCCTCTGAACTTTCAGAAACATATCATACCACATCACTGGAGAATAGAGGCTAGAGTCACTCACCAGTGGGTGTGTGTGTACAATTTGTGTTTCCATTTTCCATTCTTCTGGTAAAAGTCTTGAATGCTTTTGCAAAGGGGCATCTTTCAGGGTGCAAATTCCAAAGCTTATCCCTTCACAAGTTTTTTCTGCACACACATTACCTGCTACAGTCCTGACTCTTGGAAATGCAGAAACACGGATGTACAATATTATTGCATCTGAAACTTTTCACTTTTGTTTTACCTCGCTGGACACAATCACTGGCAAATTATGGTAAAAATTGCATACATTATGTTCAGGCTGAATGAAATCTATCCATTGAACAGATCTGCAGCAAAATGGTGGTCTCAGAACCTTGAACAGAATGTGACTGATGTTCACAAAGCGCTCTTGCTGTATCCAATCACCATCCTCATTTATGACCCCACCCCTTATTAAACTGTGTATGATCATCATGGTGTCATTGTCAAGTGACAGAACTGAAATAGGTCATGATCTTGTAGCCATTATGCAGCAGCTGCAGCAAATCCTTTATTCCATATTTGAATCTGCATTGGGATGATTGTATTTACATCATTTTTCAACCATTACTGTGACATGGCACCAGCAATTTGAAAGAGCAAGTGGTTTTGGGATGTAAAGCTCTAATATGTGCAACGCTGCTAAATACATCTTTGGCAGGGTCTCCATGCCAATTGCAAGCACTTTGCACAATGCTTTGATGAGGACATCTGTGAAGTCACAATTGTCATCAATGTGACATCATAGTGCACTAAGGTACACACACATTCTGTCACTTGTGAACTTGACTGACTAAAATTGATGTCATTTGATTCTAGACCTAGTTCGTGGCTTCATGCAAAATGAACACCAAGAATTGCACATTACATAAACTCTTGACACTACACCTCTATCACCATACTCTTCTAGTGTTCAAGGCAACACCAACCTCACCAACTCAAATGCAACAAAGCACATTAACTTCTCCAGGAAATGCAATGATAGCACAACTGACAAATTGCAAAATACATTGAAGGCAGAATTTTTTTAAATGAAGAGGTGAGAAGAGATAATTTGAGAGTGTAAAAGCTCACCCTTGACTCAAGTAATCTCTGATTTGTGTTTCTGCACCCAAACTCCATACCACAGCACTCCCAATAAACCAAACACTGTACATATGTTTAGAAAGGACCTACATTGCAAACCAATTAGCCTGTGAGAGTATCAGCAGCTCTGGTGTCAAGTACAAACTATGGAGACAGAATATGTGAATGATGCCAATCCAAATGTGTCAGTGTCCCCGGTACCTAGTAGCATTGCTTGACCGTACATTTCTAGATTTTCTCCAAGAAGTCATTTCAGATAGCAATTTTTTTCACCAGTAGAACAATCCTGGATCTTTGTGACCTTTGGCTCTTCATATAAACAAATATGAAACCCAAATCCAGAAATTGCAGCCACCTACATGCATTAAACCCACATCTGAATTGTGCAGAATTTCTAGTTCCAAGGTTGCTAACCATATGAAAAAATTACCATTTGCATGTATTCCAGTGGTGATGTTTAATTATTGTCATAATTATTGATAATGCAGGTATCCAGGAACCAGATTGCAGCCTAATAGCAAGGAAGGAAGAAGTGCTCATATTTTGGACTTCACCAACAGGATTGCAATAAGGCAGTACAGGGAATTCACAAAATCTCGCTGATTATAAAAATGCAATATCTGATGCAAATGTGGTTTCCCTTGACTAAATCATCTGTCATAGCATTAGACTGCAATGGAGTATCTGTGTTCATCTGGGACTCACAAGAATTGCCTCAAAATCTCTAGATCCAAATCAGTGGTAACTGGTGCCATAAAACTCATTACTCTTTTGTTCTTCCTCTTGAAACTCATGTTTGGAGGTTCTGCATTTAAACTGCAACAAAAATCCACATGGAACTAGCTCATCACCCCCTTGATGGACAGGACATGCAATTCTTCAATAAATGAGAATATTGGCAGCAGCCCTTACTTTTGACTAGTTTTATTAAGTGATATTCAATGTGGCAACATCTGGTTCTAACTTGAATCTCTTTGTGGTCAGTCCTCAGAAAAAGAGCCATTCCTGGAGTTCATGTAGGAAGCCCTTGGTCCATGACACCACATAAAGGGGCATGGAGAGTGGAGCAGAAATTGCACCTTGCAAATAAGTAGTGGAGCATTTTTAAGTGGGAGGCTAAGACACTCTTAATTCTGCTGGCTGTTTCTTCCAGATTGCAATCAACATGTTCAAACCTCATCCTTGTCCTATAACACCAGAATGTGCTGTCACATAAATATTTGCAGAAACATGACTCATGTGGTGTTTCAAGGCTTGCATGTCTGCTGAAGCAATGAACTTTGAACAATCTCAGAGAATCAAACAGGTTGATTCTAGAAAAAGCTTGTTGTGTATACTTGCTTGCCATCAACCCTGAAAAACTTCAAGCATACTCGGGTCTGAGGTCTCAAAAACAGGATCTCTAAAGAGACAACAAATAGAAAGGACACTGTTGTCCGCTCCCAAAATCTTGGGCTCCCTTTCAAAGAGGAGGTTATTACTAATTACCTGAATGATTCATGATAGAGCCAAAACTTTACTAGTAATTGACTACTCTTGCACATGCCTAAGGAGAAGAATTTCTCTTGTCACCATCCATTGCTAAGACTCAGTAACAACTGAAAAATAATTGAAATTTCCTCTTAGCAATCCATTGCTGAGTCTCAGGTAGACAGTACTTAACAACTAAATTTCTCATTTCTATGACCTGAGAACACATCACAGAGAATGCACCTGACAGCCTTCACCAAAATTCCCATCTTTGCACATTTCCAATGCCTAGCTGCAACATTGAATGCAATTATTGTTCAACACTGACCAAACTGATCCAAGCAGCTGAACTAGATATCACAACTCTTCAACTTACCATTCCACATGGAGATAAAGCTGGCCACATGGATCAATGCAGGTGAAAGATGTACTAACCAAGAAGAGTATATTGAATTCAAAATCTACCAGCTATACTAGAGTCAAAATATCTGTACCTGGGTGATCTGCACTTGTCCAGCAGTAGCCCCTCACCAAGGTACTAAGACACTCATATTTAATTACAGGGCAAACATGGTACGCAATTATTTTCTCAATTGTTTCTATGCTGATGCTTTGTTTTCTCTACCTGTTGGTGACAACATTGATGACCAACCTCTAGTATGCACTTAGCTTTTGGCAACAGTGGCTAGATAGACAATAGAAATCTCCTCTGAGTTGACAATATCCAACTAGCCAGAACCAGATTCCTGAACAGTTACAAAATCCACTCTAATCACATCAGACATGCTCTCCCATTCCATAAGGACATGATTGTCTTTCACATTGGAAAGCTGATCCATAGCATGATTGACAAATATTGGCAATCAATATCTCTGAATTATTTCCAAACAATCCTTCTTCCCATTGATGGTTGACAGCATATTCAACGTTCTTTTTGCTTCAAACACATATTCTGAATTGAGAGTAGTGTCATCCTGTTGAATGCACCATTCAATAACAAAGGTTGGTTGTATTGCTCCACACAGGTCTGAGCCAAGGTATTTTTCCCATTCATTGGTGTCCCTTAAAACTTCAAGTGGGAAAGGACTTGGGGGATTTCAAGTGAAATTGTAGCAAGCTGAAGATCATTTTGTTGAACTCAAGTCTTGATATATGAAGCCTCTCCACACATCTGAACTTGTACAATTCTCATATGCTTCCCCTCGTGCAGATGTATCTCCATCGGTTCCAGTCTTCCTGAGACTCCCTTTAAGGTGAGTACCTTGGTAGCCTACTTCCAATTCTGCACCCACTTCTGATTCATCATTATCAGAGTGAGTTTGAGTTCGTCTCACACTTGACTTTGTATCTTTGGGATTCCCCATCAACAATTCAACAAAATGCAATCTGGCAAGACCCTTCTGATTTCTCAAGGATGTTTCCAAGGTCTGTCACATTCTCATTCACACCAAGAAGAGCAGAATCATGATACAGAAAGAATCTGAACATTGTTACCATTTTTACTGGCCAAGTCTGCTGGCAACCACTCTTGTGGCCAATGTACACGCTTGCCATCACTGTTTATGGATGTCCATGTCTCCTTCCATTCATCATTTTTCCCAAGGCCTATGCCATGAAAGAAAATTACGACCAAGTCAGGCTTACTTGAAGTGCACTGCTGGTTCAAATCATGAACTGGTGCGATCCACTGCAAATCAAAAGGAAATGCATGACCCAATTTGTCAATCACAGGTATTGACACACATCTTTTGCACATGAACAATAGGTCAAACATTCAAACCCTAAGGGTTTCAGAGGCAACAAAATATATACATTATGATATCACTCTTCAGCTACTATGTGATAAGATGTCTTGCAAACTGGAATCTGATGCGTGGGTGGAGGGGGATAGGCTGGGTTTACGCACAAAAAACTCCCGGTCTCTCAAGTTACTTTTCCTACAATTATAGTATTGTGAGGATTTGGGTGTAGAGTTCCCCGATAGATTTTTGTCAGTCATTTGCGTCTCGTCAGTTGTAGAAAAGAGTTGGCCTTTCAGGTCTGGATCAGGCATCAGAACATCCGCCCATCATAAAGTGTAGCACAAGCTGAACGTTATTCATGAACCTAGACATATGTACATCATAAGGTGTAGGAGGGGGAGGGTTCTTACACCTGTTCCTTAATAGAGGGAGGGATCTTGTGCCTATTGCATGTAAGTAAGTACAAGATGTCTCCCATTCTTAAAGAGTAGGCATAATTTTCATCCTACACAGCTTGGAATCCTCAGTCCTTTCCATTTTGAGTTGTGTGCCCAAAGAGAAACATAGGAGGCTATAGTTGTGATATCCAGTGCCTACACTTGTGAGGAAATTAAAAAGATGAAAGAGAGCTGCAAATTGTTGCTAATAATTTGATGATTGCATCAGTTGATTACAGAGTACCTATCATTTGTATCATATTGTGGAGTATATAACATGTGGCTATTTGAAAAAGGACATCTGTAAAATAAAAATTTAGGCATTGAATCCAGTAGTCTTGTATGTCGTTGTTTCCTCAAGTTTTCCTCCTTGGTGATAAGTGTTCAGGTCATGTTACATAGCATCATTCCGTTCAAGTCATGTTGCATAACATTCCCTTCTTGGCAAATGACAAATGGCATTATTGAATAGTGAGGTAGCAAATTACATTAGAGACTGTGGAAGGATGCGGGCTGACAAATGGCATCATTGAATAACATTGTACCAAATTGCATTAAAGTCTGTCTAACAAGGTTGATGACTGTCCTTTATTTGCAATAGGAATGCAACATTAGCTCCCACATTGATAACCATGGATTGCCTGCATGTTTCCATTTCTCGCAGCATTGAGGTCTTTAAAACTCAAGGCCAAACAATGACATGTGCAAAACATCAATCCAAGAGAGCTTTCTTTAACTGATAACAACTTGGACTTTGAGACACCCCATCCCAATGAGATTCATCAGAAACCAATTTCTGACAGCTCTCTGGAAATATGCAAATCATATTCATTTGTTGAAGAAGATTAAAATTCAGATTAATAATTACTTTCATAAGAGTTAAAAGTTATATCTGAACCTCGAAGTTTCAAACATCAAGCAAGATAATTAAACAAATTGAACCAGAAGCTAAATTAGTAGAATACCCCTCAGATCTCCAAAGAATGTAGCCTTGTTGTTTGCAGTCTGGTTCTGCATAGAACTTCTTGTGCTTATGTCAGTCGTGATCACCTTCCCCTCAACTTATTGTGAACTGAAATAATCAGCGATCACAAGGTCATAACCCGAGTTGAGAAATTGATTACACTGCATTAACATTGTACCTGGCTAACGTAGGTCATCCATGTAAGGAGTTGTGTTGGAACTAGATGATATTTCAGAAGGCGTATTGAGGAAGCTCAGTTGGCTCAGAGGGGGTTTACTCTGAGGGGTAGTTCGCCTTTGAGTTCCCTCCATAACAACAGCAAGAACATCTTTCAGTAGGCTGTAGTTTATGGCTTGCTTGGAAGTTGGCTGGCAGATTGTGATATGCGTAGCATCCTCAACCTTATAATGATTTCTGCGTGCCAAGTATTGAGCTGAAGCATATGGCACTAAAACTGATTCCTGCACATGCAAACCACTTTAAACGTTGAAGGAGATTGACATTAAGTTTACCTCCAATGAAAGCATGATTGAGTCTCTCTTCACCCAACTTGAATGACCCTAGTGTACATATCCCAAAATTTATCAATGACCATTATAGCAGTACTATGGGATTTTACACTGTAACTTAGTTATCAAATGACTTGATTACTAAATCCTTTTATATATGTTGAAAGTTCAAACAGATCCACCTTGATAGTCATTATTATAGCTAAGACTTTTGGATGAAAAGCTTACTCCTCTTCTAACAGGCCGTCCTTCACCAAATGCATAAATGATGAGGGTTGGATCAGCAGCAATCTCGAAATCAACTGAAAGTTCTTCCATTTGTCTATTGAACCCCTCAATATTTTTCAAAATGCCTGACTTGGCAATTCGCTTCTTATTTGCTTCATTGGATCGTTGACATTCCCGAACAAAGAACTGTTTGAAGTCTTCTCCACCACCAGTATGTGGTACACCATAGAATATTGTCCCTTTAAGATTCTTCAAAAACTTGTTGCAACTTTGTTTTGCTTGTTTTTCGAGAGTATTCACAGTGCGAGCATTCACACGCTTGTCAACTTCAACGACCAAGCTTTTGACCACAAGACCTCCGAAGCTATAACCAACTAGTACAATCGGGGCCTCCCAAAGGGGTTCATATTCACTACACAGAAACCATCAATGCTGTCAAATAATGATAACCTCAATTGTCAACTTCTTAACTTGAACAAATTACAAAAATCCTACCAATTGTAATCTCCAAGATAACATGATATGCACAAAGCCATCTGTAATGTCGTGAACAAAGTTAAGCCCAAGTTAGTTTCAGACATAAAATAAATAAACAGCAATTGCAAAGTTTCATTAAATTTTGGACATTGTTACTAGCTAAAGATAACATTCCTAGTAGGTAATTATATTTTGGATTTGACAATTGAAAGGATGACCTCAGGGTAAAAACTACCATGCAGTCAATGTCAAGTTCCCTTGGTCTTTCAATTTTTGGGCCACCATGTCGAGTGAAAGTAGTCTAAATCTTCAGTAGTACAAGCAATTCTATTTGTTTCACAAGTTTTCATTTGGGAAATATGTCCAGCATATCTGAGACATATGGGCCCTTTTTCGTATGAAACATGGCCAAATCAATATCTTTTCAACATAAGTTTCCTTGTAAAAGTTTATTAAATCCTAGAAACATTGGTAGGGGGAGATTACTAAATTATATTCCATGGAAACATTGACATTTTTTGAATATGTGCCCACTTTGAACTTGTATTTGTTAAATTTGAATGTTCTCCAAAGCATAGGGTAAAGCCCCAAGGTGGGGACATTCTCAAAATGAGGGCCCTAGAGGGATATTCATGGATATAAGGTGCCCTCCACATTCTAGGGAATTTCTCTGAGTACTTTATTATATGTAACTCAGGGGTTTAGGCTTCTTTAATGTGATCTAGAAAACAAGTTTCTAGAGCTCTTTCTTAGAAAGAAACCAGCCCTACCTTGTTTCAAACTAGACTTTGCTTCAATGTCTTGAACATCAACTATTATGGTATCGATGCTGCCCCTTTTCATGTTTCAAGATTGACACTACAAATAAACAAATGCAAAGAGTGGATATGCATACATCATAGGCCACTTGAGATCTAAAAATAAGTGCTTATACTGCATTGGTTTCAGAGGAAGACAATGTTTTTGTACATGAATGATAGCTAAGTTCAGAATGCGATACCTTTTTGACACCAAACTCTGGACGAGGTTTTTCCCAATGTCTGTCACATGCTCATTGGCACCAAGAAGAGCAGAATCATATGAAAGAGAGAGAATCCGAACATTGTTAACATTTTGAGTTGCCAAGTCTGCAGGCAACCACTCTTGTGGCCAACATACACGCTTCCCGTCACTGGTTGTAGATGTCCATGCTTCCTTCCATTCATCATTCTTCCCATAGCCTATGCCATGGAAAAAAATGACAACCAAATCAGGGTTTGTTGAAGTGCACTGCAGGTTTAGATCATGCACTGGTGTGATTGCCTACAAGTGGAAAACAGGACAGTTGGTCAACACAATGTAACAATCACCATGATGAATCCCACATCTTTCCCACATTAATGGGTCATTTGAACACTCCTTGAACATTAGGGTTTCAAGAGGAAGAAATCAAATACACTACACTATCAATCTTCTTCCACTATTTGATGATATGTGTAACAATTTATATCAATATATATTCTACTATGTATCAGGGGATGGGCAAAATTTATCTATATGCTAATTATGCTAAATTTTGATAGTGGTCCAATAGATGATTGTGCAATATTATGGACAGTGAAAAGGATAATTGACAATTATGATAAATTAGGACAATGAAAAGGACAAGTGATTGATGACAACAATATCATTGGCTGGATGAGACATTTTTGTAATTTAAGAAACCTAAAAAGAGCCATTAAATCGTTTGTGGTGTGACATATGTCTAACAATTCATAGATTCTAATGGCTTGAGTACTCATTGCTAGTCGCACATAAGAACACCTCCTGAATGCCATCATACAGCCTATCCCCATGTTCACAAAGCTTGCAAACTAGAATCTGATTGATGTATAGAGAGAGGAATATGCTACTTTACAGGGAAAAAAAATTGTCTCTCAATCGACTTTACCTACAATCGTAGAATTGTGAGACTTTGGAAGTACTCACCATTTTTCAGTCTTGGCAGATGTAGAAAAGTGTTAGCGTATGTTGCACTATGAGTGAACAACAACTGGAGTCGATCACCACTTGAAAGACTTAGTAGAGGTCTGACTCGATAGTACTCTTCTTCTTCGCCTGCTTCTTCAACAAGACCCAGGTCGTCTGCAACCTGCCTGCCTTCCTTTTGAAATATTGTGTACAAAGGCTTGTTGTACTCACAAAAGCTTCACCCCCTGCAAATCATTAGACAACATAGAAATACGCAGAGATACGCAATGACACATGATAGTCTGGAACGATCTGCCTTGTTGCAGCCACTTGCTCTCATGCTCCTCCTGGGCGAAATCGGAGCAGGGGTAAATTCATATCAAGTCCTAGTTTAGGAAATGCATCCAAACTTCAAGAACACTATTGACAGAATCACGTGAAGGCAAACCAGGCACCAAAGATTGCGACTGACATTGGAGACATCAACAAGCCTCAGGTTTGGAGAAAAAAAAAGATCAGAAATGGCAAAGAGGAATTAGTTCCATCCTTGTTTGAGGCTAACCCAAGACTTAAATTTCTTCAGAGATTTAAGTCTGCCAACACTGACTTTGTCAAAACAAGGAAATTTACCGATCGTCCTGGACATCGGACAAATATCATCAGACAAATTTTGGCATCGCGTTAGCCAGTGAAACAAGGGATGCTTACCGATTGTCGTGTTGGACAAGCAAACCTATTGATCATCTTGCGAACAGTATATCTAGACAGTGTCATGATGAGCTTGAAAGACTTTTTTGTGCACTAGGAACTTTCCAGTGTTCTGTGGTTATTTGATGTTTTAAATAACCGATGGTTCCGGTTCTTACAAAATTTTCAGAATCAAAGAACCGTCGGTTTCGGTGTTTTGAGAAAAAAAAGATTCAGAGAACTGTTGGTTTTTGGGAAAATCAAAGAATTAACAGTTTTTGTGAAAGAACCGATGGTTAGAAAGGTGATTTCTTGCATGTTTGAAAATTTTGAAAAGCGAGGTTCTCTACCAAAATCGGTATTTGTTTGTCAAGCTTGCATGGTAAGCAGGTATAATTAGCAAATCCTATTTTATATATAAATTCACGTAGTGCGTCTGTTCGTGCGTGCGTCTGTCCGACGCGACGGTTCCGCGTTTTAATTCTTCGGCAAAACCGATTCTGCCATAGAAAATGCAGAGGCCGGTTCTGCCGGTAAAAAGCCACAGACCGGCCCGGACAGTCGGATTCGGAAAACGGGATTCGGCCCGGACAGTTGAATTCGGAAAATGGGATTCAGCCCGGATAGTCGGATTCGGAAAACGAGCTTGCATTTTCTATGGCAGAACCAGTTTTGCCGGTGAATTAAAATGCAGAGGCCAGTTCTCCTCTCCGACTCTTCTTCTTCTTCACCGGTAATCTGCGAGGCCGATTTTGCAACCCCTCTCTGTGTCCGTTCGTCCGTTTATCGAGGTCCTGAAACCCAGGTCTTGAGAGCCAAATATCGAGGTCTTGAAACTTCAAAATTTTTAGGATGTGGTTTTCAGGATGTGGGATCTCAATTTTGGGACCTGGATTTCACACAGGGGGCTTCACAGTGGCCTTCGGCCATGGGCACCCACTAGTATATAATTACAACATGTGTCTGCGTCTGTTTGTGCGTTCGACGACGGTTCCGCGTTTTAATTGACTAGCGGAACCGGCCCGGATAATCGAACAGTCGGACAGTTCCGCATTTTAATGGACCGACGGAACCAGGTCGGACAGATCGTTCGACCTGGCAAACGGAATTCTCAAGGCGAAGAGACAGACAGATCGTTCGGCCTGGCAGACGAAATTCTCAAGGCGAAGAGACGGACAGTGACGCGCTCCCAAGTCACAGGGTGAGACCAAGTTGAAGGTCTCACAAAGTCAAGTTGCGGAATCAAGACTTGGTAGCACGCTCCCGGCTTCCAACTCTAGAAAGGGGTAGAGGGTCGAGTTCGGAGCCCCGGGATTAAACTAGGAAGGGATCAAGCTTTTAGATTACACGAACCTGCATCACAAACCAACACGAGTTGGTTAGAATCCATTCTGGGTCCTTTTGGTGTAGGGACAAGCCACAGGCACTCGGACTCACTTGGACACACCACACCCC
>Ga0209208_10000999_pt1 | contig 39124 bp, 38 predicted proteins | sample S1TSphfallax_3_FD_187694 | JGI IMG/M metagenome (GOLD analysis project Ga0209208, IMG submission 187694) | Host-associated microbial communities from peat moss isolated from Minnesota, USA - S1T2_Fd - Sphagnum fallax MG (SPAdes) (version 2) | ecosystem: Host-associated > Plants > Peat moss >... | reverse complement strand
TTTTTGATGCAAGTCTAAGACTTGGGTTTATTTTTTTGTTGTGTGAGAAATAGGAAGTTGGGGTTTTGCGTGCTCAAAATGCACAACTCAAGATGTAGGTACGAATCATGAAAATCAACAGGTTAATGTGATATTCAGTTTCTCACCACTAGGTGAAAAAATTGTGTACAAAGAAGGGGTTGCAGTTGTGCTTACAAATCCACAATGGACAGGTTTGCATACTTTTGCATGGTTAGTAGGTTTAAATCCTCTCAAACACTCTTTTAAAACCTGCTCTGTATGTCTGCAGATTTCTGAGCTGATGGAGGAGATTCACCATTCACAGGTTTGTACTGTGAAATCTATTGATGTGGTTTACAAGAGCAATGTTAGTTGGGGGATATGTCAACCAAGCATGTTCTCAAAGACTTGTCTGTTCCTAGGGTAGCATGATAGGGCTTTTAACTGTGTTGTTATACGTGAGGGACAAGAGCTTGATCTAGACAAACCTTTAATTATTGATTCATATGTGCTTATACTTGTCTCTGACTGTGAAGATGTCTCATATTTTCAGCTGCAATTTCATATGTTTGTCCAATGCTCTACACTCACAAGTCTATAGTGGAAACATCTTTGATAAGTTGTTTGTGTTCATCTTTGTGTAGGCTCTGCTTTCAGTGCTCTATCCAGAGCAGCACAATGCTCTCAATGCATTTCAATGGACACTTCAGAGAACACCGGAGAGTTTGAAAACCCTGCATCAACCCATACACCCCAGAATTATACCTGTTCCACCCTCACATCAGGTGGCTCAAGAAAACCACAAGCAGTTTCCAACAAGTATAGGTCAGGCTAACTTGAAAAACTGTAGGAAGTACTAGTCTCACAGACTACAGACTCAATTTGCCCAGCATTCGTCTTGCAACTACATAGGAGGATCAGGTATGCGCAATCAAGCATCACCTAAGCTCAGGGTTTTGCAAGAGAGGAACATGTGGGGGCAGTCTTATGCCCTGGAGTCTTCAAGAATCTCAGAGTGTTCTAGAATTCGGGAACCTAGACAAGGAAAAAGGGATAGCACTCAAGCTAGGCCATTGCAGACATTTTCTTCTTTGGCATCAATTGGTAGTCGAGGCCTGAAAAACACCTTTCTATTGCACAATGCTCTTTTGCTATTGCTGAACCTTGGAAAATGTTCCCACAATTTTGTTACTTTCCTTTTGGAATATGCAGTTCTTTGCCTTATGCATGTGTTTCTCAGTGATTATAGAGTTTTGTTGATCGATCTGTTGTTGACAGGCACTCTTGGTAATTCTAGATAGCACATTGAACAAAGCAGATGAAAACCCTAAACCCTAACCCTAATAGTGGGACCATGTGACACATGGCGATTCAAATTCTCAAAATGCTCATATTGAGACACGTGGCACATTTCGATTAACCAAACACAAAATATGTGGCCATTTCTTGGCCATTTGATTTAGAAAATTCAAGATCACAATCTGGTTTCCCAAATACTAGAAACCATGCCATGTGGCAACAACCCATTAGTTAATCGAAAAAAACATGGCCACTCCTTACCCACACGATCAGGAAAAACAAAATATATACAAAATGATGCCTTGTATACATTATGTATATACTGGCCCCATCGGATGAAACTGTATATACTACATTTAGGCTCCATCCACCATCTGATGACGTCATGCTGATGTAATTGGTTTTTGCGACTATTTGTCGTTTACGACTTGTCTTATGCGACTAACAGCAAAATAGTTGTAAAATGTCGCTTTCAACTAAAAATTAGTTGTAAACACCAGTCATAAATATGGGGATTTCTATTAGTGTCCCAAGCTCCTTGATAAACTCAAATGTGAGTTTGAAGTGAAAACAATGGAAGAGCAAGGAGTGGGGCACGTTCTTTGGCTCGCAACATTTTGAAGGTAGAAGGGCATGTTGGAGCTCTAGGATTGGACTAGGAAGAATGATAAGCACTTAATCACTCACATGAACTTGCACAAAACTAAACAACAAGTTGGCTAATGCATAGCTGGAGCACTTTTGGTGTTAGGACGAGCCAGGGCAAACTTAGACTCACAGACTCACCACGGCCTAGACTTGGGGGAAGCCACCACCTTCCCCCTTATAATACACTCTATGCCTTTTCATGAGGCTCACATCCAAATGACATTTTGTCCTAGGACTCCCAAGTGGGAGTCCCGAAATTCTCATAATTGGGATTCCCGCAACTTTGCACACCCATAACTTTGCGTGCAGACCTCCGATTGAGATGAGGTTTAAAACAAAATTATAGCCCTTGTTGAGAACTTTCGAACGGTATGTTGCATGCCACCTGCACGTGAGGAAATTAGGGCGATTCTTGACTTTTAATGGTCGGGAGTCAAATTGCCAATTTGATTCCCGACCCTTCTTTTGGCCCTAACTTGTGTTTGAGATGCCCAAATGGGTTATGCAAACCCATTTTAGACATCTACGTTCCAAGGAATTTCCAATACTATAAAAAACTCCTCAATCCATTGGGTTTGGCCCTTGTAATTGCTCTTTGAAAATTTGGGAGTCTGATGGGATTCCAACTCCCAAGGTGGAAGCTCCCTTGGGAGTGTGAGGGTTCATTCCCTTACACTTTCCTTCACTCCCAGGCTTCCCTCTTGGCCCGTAACCTTGCAAGCCCTTGCTTTGGTTGCGAGCCCAAGGCTAGGGTTGCAACACCCATCTCCCAAGAAACGAACACCTAGTGAGTGATCCTAGACATGGGAGCCAAGCCTGAAACAACAACACATGATGAGGAATCCAAGTCCAAATGCTCCATCGGAAATGTCACTTGTGAGGCTTGCCTTCACGTTTTCCAGTATCATGCCCTATCACACCCAATCTTTGTTTTAGAGGTTGCATGATAGGTTACAAGGTGAAGGTATCCTAGTCAATGGAAATGGACACTCCATTGAATTTTAATTCCGGTGGGACTAAAGCAAGGTCCCCTCCCAAGGATGTAGAGGTGTCATTTTTGGTACGTTTTTTTTACACCCCCAATTTGGTTGGAACTAGACCACAGCCAAAATCTTTTCCCCTGTAATCATCTTTGTAAGGTTTGGAAAACCACTTGCATATTTTTGGTATTTATATATAGATAATAGGCACATTATGACATGCTTTTGAAGCAACCACTACTGAAAAGGAGGTTACACTCGAAGAGGCCTTGAATGTGAAGACTGAGGTGATGTGTTTGAAAAATGAATTGTGCCAAGCTCAAATACAAATTTAGAAGGATACTTTAACAATCTAGGCATTAGAGTCAGCCAAGTCTAACTTTGCATGTATGCAAAGCTAATTGGAGAAGTTTTTGGCCAAAAATGAAGAATACAAAGCTCAACTCCCTATGCTCCAAGACAAGTTGACAATCATTTAGGCTGATTTAGATTGCCTACATGTCAAAAAGACGAAATTTGAGGTGGAGTATCAAAAAGTGGAGGTGAATTGAAGATCTTTAAAGCTCATTATTGTAATGGATGCGTGTGAACTTAGAATTGCAACAAAATGCGCCAAACGTCTTGAGAAGGAAAATGCAAACTTAGACGTGAAACTATGCTCCTAAGCAAACAACTTGAAGAAACATTCAAAAACCATCAAGTGTTTACAACTTAGTGTCCATCAATTATCTTGCCATGTTCCCATCACTTAGGAACAGTTAGAGTACTTGTAAATGCAAATATGGTCGCTCACCTAGAAAGTAAAAGAAACAAATTATTCTTTCAACCGAATGGCCAAGTTGGAGGTGACCAGAGTTGAAAACACATTCATAAAGGTAGAGCTCCTCATATATTGGTAGGAGGTTAAAAAAAGTCGAACTATATAGTGGGAGTTTTACAAGGCATTGATTATTGAAATTTTGAACGATGCCGTCGCCAACTACTAAAAAGACGAGGAACTATTAAAACTTTGGTTAACTACCTATGCCCAAGCCTTCTTAGATTTTATTGTACTACCTTTTGTTCCTCCATCTCTAACTAGGACAACATCCAGAACTACATTTGGGATAGTTAGTATGCGAAGAACAAAGGAAGGAATTGGAACAACAATGGAGGTGGATTCCATTGTTGTTGAAATGGCAACTGAAAGCACTTAGGTTCCTCCTAATACCATTGAACCTACTATCAAATCCATGCATCCTTCCACCTTGTCCACCATCGTAAAAATTAAAAAGCGTACCGAAAACCTTCAATCGGGGGATGGCATTAAAGTTGCTCTGATGGTAAAATAAATAATTTTGGTAGAAATAGGATAGTTTTACTTGATTTCAAGGACAAAATCCAAAATAGAAAGGAGGATAATGTTAAGGCTTCGAAAATTTTCTAGGCTACTTCTGAAGAGTTATAATTTTGTACTGAAAATCAGATTTGATTGGTTTTTTATATATAAATTTATTTTAACACTTCTATCGATTTTACATTTCTATCGATTTTAAGTTACTATTGATTTTAAGTTAGAACCGATTTTAGATTACTATTGATTTTAGGTTAAAACCAATTTTAGGTTACTACCCATTTTAGGATATTAATGGCTTTAAATCACTACCAATTTTGAAAAGTTGTTTATTAATAGAACTAAAAATCAATTGTCGCCTTTGACTTCTGTTCCAAGTTTTAAATGTAAGATAAGGTTGGATAACTTGGAATTTAAGAGGATTTCAAGGAATTTTCATTATTTTAAGGATTCCCATTTTTTTTGGACAGACTTGAAGGTTTTTTTTAGGGAAATTCAAGGGGTCTTATTGGGAGGCTTTGTTATTTATTCAATTTGTAATGTAATTTGGCACATTGGAGTTTTTTGCATGAAATGAATTTTGTTCTTGCTTTACTTTTTACTTCACAAAGTGTATTGAAGTTGTTTTTCCACTTGTTTTTTATTGCAAGCTTTAGAGATGTTGCATAATTGTTTATTGTGATCTACTTGTTTTTTTAAAAAAAAGTGATAGTTTATTTGCCTAATTATTTTTTACTTTTTAAAAAGTGACTATTTGTCATTAAACACCAACAAATTTGAAGTGTTCAAGTTTATATTTATTTTCAATCAAATACCCAAAAACACTTGGGAATTCATCTAACAAAATCATTTCCAGAAACACATGAAAGAACCATGTTTAATCCATCATAACATGTTGGGTGAAAATCCTTTAAGGTGTACCACATAGGATGAAAAAGGGCCTAGTCTTTATTACAATCCTTTTCTACCTTATATTTTGATCCCCATAAAAAATAATGAGTCAAAAGTTATTAAAAATTATAGAAGGACTATATTTTACACCATGAAAATTTTAGATTCCATCATAATCATTCATAAATGTGTCTTTACATGATAAAAAAAGACTAAGTAAAAAAGATAGAAAAGGGTGACGCTATGATAAGATTTTAGTACACCTTAAAGAATTGGAACCTTGTTGAATTAAATTCAGAGTGAACTTGAGTGTTGTCCAGCTTTTGACACAACACTTCAAAAAGTTGTATGGTTTTGTTTTAGAGAAAATTCTGGTGTAGATCATTGGGCAACCTCTAAAACTTTTTTAACAACAACTACATGCACATTTGGAAAATCATCAAAAGTGATGTTGCACCTCCTTTCAAGAACAATTGCTTCTTTATTACTTGTGGTGGCAACATTGATCACCCTCTTTGCACCTCCCAACACTAGCCTTTGCACTTGCAACAAATCTTCACAACCTCGAATTTCTTTTACATGCCAATTAGGGCCAGTTTCCTCCCTTGATAACATTTTTTTTGTTTCAAACTCACACACAAACTAAACACCTTTCTTTTCTTGGGTCTATGCATCAACAAATTCAAACCCCTTCTTCATGCACCTAACATTTGGTGGTTGTGAAGCTCATTGTACTTTGTTTCACCACCAATTTCCACCAATTGAACTACATTGGTTGCCTTTGTCTCCCTCAACTTTGAAACATACTTGCCACAATAAACCACATACTTTTCCTAGTCAAATTTGCTACCATTAAACTAATAGATCATGCCTCATGCAAATTTTTTGTCAATATGCCCATTTCTAACCTTGGAGTTCCTCATGACATTCATTAAATGTTCTTTGCTACATTGGCAAGAACCTTTCTATCATACCTATACCCATTTTTTGGGCCCAAACATTTTTTTGATTTGTGAAGATGGCACCTTTTTTTCATTAAATTGATAACATTGATCCCTGTTGTCTTTAAACTTTTGTTTTCAACATACCAGGCAACATCAAAAGCCAGTCTCTAAACTTTGAATCGATAAGCTTCTTGGTGAGCTATAATGCAAATTAAAAAACAAACAAAAATATACATAAGTTCACAAATGTTAAATATTGCCTTTCCTTTCACTAAGCTTCCTAATGTTACATAACACAATTGTGAAGAAGCTAAAAAAGAAATATCAACAAGTTTCAAAATGTAAGAGGAGAGGTTTTTGAAGATAGGTGTTGCCACCAAGTTCAATTGTGCAAGCAGTAGATAGGTGAAAGAGAAGTTCAAATTGAATGTAAAAAAAAACATGAGAAAAAATATTTAAGTCCTAGTTGAATAATGTAAAACATTGTCATAATTTGAAAATCCCTCCAATTTGTTTTTTGTAGGACATAGGTTTTACTTTGAATAGGTCAAAACTTTTATCAAAATTGTTGTTCATTAGTCTTAAAAGTTGTCTTGACCATGTATACCCAATCTTGAATATGGCCAAAGTAAAATTCAACAAGATGAAAGGGTTATAAATATTAGGTGTAGGACAAAGGGTTTTGAAAGGTGTCACATCGAATTTTTACAAGAATATGATGCAACAACCTAAACATTGCATTTTTCAAAAGCTTGATGTACACATTTGAACATGAGAGGCATTGTTGTGGGTGAAAACACATTATGAAAGGACTATTTTAGGTAAGAAAATGGTATTTTTTTGGGGGCAATATTTTTTTTTTCATTTAACATTTTGATAAAGGTATAAAGGGTGAAATCATAATCAAACGAGCTAAGGCGCCAAGGTAAAAGTCCTTTTCCAAATACCACATATGACATGTGTCGGTTTTTATGTTAGTTTAAACTTAAAATTATGTATTTCAAATACCCCATTTCACATTGCATTTTGAATACAAATTGATTTATATCATGTATATTATGCATTCATGCCTTTTATCATATATAAAAATAATGAACAACTTTTGTTAAAATCATATTTTCAAAATCCATAATTTTTAGAATCAAAGGCACTTTTGAGTTAAATGTGCTCAAATGGGTTATAAAAACAATTTTTATCAATTCAAGTCCTTTTGCCCTTCTAATCATCAATGTTAAAATCTTCTTTAGTTTTCAAAAGGAGTGGTGCACATTTGGTAGGAAAAAAACATTTGATAAAAACAAGGATTGTTTAATTTTGAGGTTTGAGTGCTTCGAACATGTAAAAACATTTTTGATTTGTGTCACACTTTGAGCATGTAAACTTTGCAATTGATGGAAAATATTCCAAATACATTTATGACAATCTAAATTATTATGATTCCTTTGTCATTTTTCAAAATAAAAAAATGTAATTAAAAAAATGTCCACTCACTTGGGTGGCTCCTTTGACTATGATTTTAGCTTTAAATAAATTTTGATACAAAGCTTTCAACGTAATTTTTTTTAATCTTTCAAATGAAAATAATTTTTCAATGGTTAATGTTTTTTAACACATTTATGTTCGTTTAAATGAAAATTTTATTCAGATGTTTTTTGTGAAATCGCATTAATCAAAAAATTCAATTATAATTGAAATGGTACAATCAATTCATATTCAATAAATAATTAAATAATTCATCAATTTAAAAAATTATTTGAATCATTTTTTTTTAAAAATTACATTTTGCAGTATATTGTGATAACATCTCTTTTCTCACAAATATACTATTTAATCATTTAAATTTTAATAAAAAATTAGTTTCTTTGAAATTCTCATTATTTGGCAATTGAACTACCTTATTTTGAATATAATCTATGAAAACTTCTTTTAATATTGGCTTGGTGGAAGTTGAAAGTTGCATAGTTTTGAAATATATATATGTGACAACATTTTTTGGTCACTATGGAGTGCTTTCACCTTCACATCACCTTCCCTACAACTTACACTACACAACACAAATAAGATGATTAAGACCAACGAACTCAATGATGAAATCAAAGTTCAATTTAGCCATCGCCATGTGACAAATACCAAATGACTACCACAAACTATTAACAAACGCCAATTTGACCACCAACATTGATGTGACCACCATGAAAGTTATAATGAAACCCATGGCTCTTGCAACAAACAATGATGGTGAACCAAGTGTGAGCAATGACTAATGGCAAACCAAATGTGATCAAGGACATAACCACAATCAAGTGCGATGGAAGATCGAAGCACAACTAGGTGCATGGAGGATTAAACCACAACTAGATGCAAATAAGGACAGGTTGCCAACTAGGTTTGAACAACAACAAAACCACAACTAGGTGTGAACAACAACCAAAACACAATGATGAGCTACATAACATCCAACTTTTGCACAACAAGGGTGAAATGAAACACAATGAACAAAAAACAAAGATGATGGATATGCCAATTTTGCTATGTTACAAGGAAGATGTAAATTGGATGAATCCAATTCTACCAAGAGGAAAACAAATTGCACCATTGGTACAAAGGTGGGAATGCCAAACCTATAACCCCTAATTTGTGGTGTTGCTTAAAAGTTAGGTTTATCATTGTTGATTTCTCACCTTTTTGTAAGGTTTGAATTTGGCCATGATGTGTAATGGATATTTTTAATAAAGAAGACAATGAATTTTCCTTTCATCCATTCCAAACAAGGGTTAGATCTTGTTCACTTTTCAAATTTTCACATTTGTTTTATAGGTTGAAAATTGTTTGGTCATCAGGACCACTTGTGTTTATTGAAGATTTGTTTGTAATCAATGGACCCCTTCCTTTGGGGAAATATAACTTTGTTGTTTCTCCACCAAACGATTCAATTTAAATGGCTATTCGGTGTGCCCAGACATAAGGAAAAACTTATTTTGAAGCCCCATCACCAAAAAGAAACCCCTAATGCACCTTTCCTCTATGATGCTGCCTTATGCGTTCCATTACTGGCATATCTACCCGAAAGTATATGAACAAGTTTGTCAGTATTTGCTCCTGGCATCCAGCAACGTGCAAAAAGACAAAACAGATCCCCTAATACATGCCACAAACATGGTTGTGACTCACATGCTACTGGTGGCTCATAAAGCTTGCTCCACAAACATGCTTGTGACTCACATGCTACTGGTGGCTCATAAAGCTTGCTCCACAAACATGCTTGTGACTCACAAAGCTTGCTTGAGGTGCTAGTCCAGTGAACCAAAACTCTCCACACACACACACACACACACATATCACCTTTAAAGCCATCCAAACGGGTCACACTCCCCTCCTGTGCTGGGGTGGTGGCCTGGCTTTTATTGTTTCCTTCTCTTCAGAATGAATTCTTTCATTTGTTCCAAAAAAAAAGGGGGAAAAAAAAAGAAGCCATCCAAACACAGCTGCTACCAAGTTTAAAATTGTGGTAACTGCTACCAAGTTTAGAATGGTGACAACCTTTTTTTTTTCCCCAATTTTTGATATCGAAAATTTGGCGATTTGTTTTTTAAATAGCAAAATTTGATTTCTCCTTTTCACCCTTTTGGGTCCTCTCCATAGCTCTCTCTTTTTTACTGCTCCCATGATCGGTTTGTGCTTTTGGGTGCTGTCTTTTGGTTGGATGTTGAACCTCTCTTTCCTTCTGTTTCTCTTTCACATGGTTGTTTATAAAGAAAAAAGAGTTTAGCAGAATTTTAAAGGAGAAATGTGTGATTCATATGCTCAAACTTTTGAAGCCAGCATATGGCAGATGCCACTTTTGTGATATAGGTGTGAAGTGTAGGTAAAGGCCTCTCCCGAGGGGCCTCCCCTCAATTGGTTTGGTTAACAATACCACACTTAGTGTAGGCTCAAATATTAGGGGAGGCCCTGGGCCAAGTTTCTTTTGTTGGCAAATTTTCATCCAATTTCAACCTGAAAAATATGATCTCAACCAATACAAAGATTTTTCACAGAAGAAGTGGCCCAAAGTGCCAGATTTTAAAGATAAATTCAAGCAGGTGGCCAAGAATATAGAAGGATTTTGGTTTTATTTCTACTTTCATATCTAGTATGTAGCCAAATTTGGGTAAATTTTTTCCTGGATGATTGCCAATTTAACTAAATCACAAAAACCCTGCCCTGGAGAGGCTTTCCCCATGGGAAAGTACCAAAGCACCAAGGGATTTTTAATTGAAGGGCAGAAGGTTTGTGGGCGTATGGTGGAAGGTTGCTTCAATTGATGAAAGCATCTTCTGTGCACGGAGGTGCTTTCAAATACATAGAACAAACCGTCTTGGAGTGCTTTATGCATAAAATAACCCTCAAAGCCACATGCATTACCAAAATAAGGGGGATGTGAGGTGGAGTTTAGGCAGGCTCAATTCCAGTAGTGCTCATGGCCAATGATGTTACACAGCAAAATATCCAAGTGTCGTTTTTATTGTTTATTAAAAAAAATTGTGATACCAGGTGGGTACCCTCTAGGTATCAAGGGAAAAAACTAAAAAAGTAGTGTTAGCATTGTGAAAAAAGAAACACCCACCTTGCCGGGCATTTTGTTTTTTGAAATGTGAACGGATGCAGCATGAGTTGTTACACTGGATAAGTGTGCATGCACATAAATTACATTTCTGGGCACAGGTTTTTATGTGTAGGGTAGTGCCCCAGGAGCAGGGCATTACTGAAATAAGAATTCCTGAGGCAGGAGCCAAGGGGTTTCTTATTTCAGTAACGCTCGCACTCGGTGGGCGTGCCCTACATAAAGCACAGCCAAGTTTTATTTTTTCTAAAACTTTTAACCCATGATATCTCGTGAGCACCTGCCGGGTATCAAAGATTTTCAAGTTAAAAAAAAGGTGAGAGCATTTCGAAAAATGGAACACACTCCATACAACGGCACGGACTGCATGCTGTTTTTTGGAATGCACTGCCATCACATTTTGCTTTAAAACATAACCTTAAAATACACTAAGAAAATCCTAACATTGCTTTGCGCAAGGCAAAGTCCTCTTCCTGAAGGCATGACTTTGTTTGAGGTATCTGTCAGATACCAGTAACCCCAGGCACCCAAAGCATATTCCAAAAACCAAGGGAAGCCATTTTGGGATGAGAACAGCTTGTGCGTAAAACCACTGAAAAGAGTTAAAGAAAAACATTAAATATAGATCCCAAAAGCTCAAGAAGCTAAAGCAAGCTTTTCAAGGGCATTAGGATAACAAAAGAAATAGACATCAAAAGAGAAGAAAAGAAAATCAGTGAAATAACTTTAGAGGGCAAACCCACATAACAGGCTCCTTATAGGAGATGCCCACATGACAGGTCCCTTGAGTTGGAGCCCGGCACCACTAACTCCATAATACCTTTAATGCGAAGATTGTACTGGGGAGAATGTTTTATTGTTGTATCGTGTAGGATAAGGACCCAGGACCGAGAATGGGGCCGTTTTGCGAAATTAGATCTGGCATGAGAACCCATGTCAATCTTATTTTGAAATGGACAGATGTGATTTTATTTGTCAGGAGAGGAGGCACATTATGCATAAGGACGAACTATGTGCCATGCTATATTGGGGCAGAAATGTAGTGAGGGTAAGAACAACTCAGCAGTGCTCAGTATGTGACCCTGCAGAACTTATTTCTTACATCCAAGTTTAATTATTTAGTTATTTTCCAATTTGACCCATAAAATTAAAATTGGGACTGCAAATAGGTGGGAATCTACTAATAGTAAACCACCTGGCCCAATCATTATTGTTGACCAATCAGAAACAAGGAAAGCAGTGAAATTATATTTATCCTACTCTGCTGTAGCTTTTACCTTCCTGGGGAAAAATGCTAGACCAAAATCATTTTACTGAGCCAAAACTGCATGTTTTCACCTTTCTTCATATATTTATTTTCCTGGATCCGATGTTGAGCATTCCTGGAGCTACTCTAAGACTCCTCCATATGTTAGAGAGATTATACCAATTCCTTGTCACAGAGGAAACATGTCTATGGAATAGGGGGCCATACTTTACCATATCCTTGCCTTAGCTAAGATTTCATTAGCCCATAATAGATTCCATTAACATGGGGTAGATTCTTTTTTATTCTTGGAGTTCACAAAATCAAAGCCATTTGCACAAGGCTTTTGATTCCTAACAACTTCAAATCGAAAACTTGAAATTGGGTGTGAAAGAATTTGAATATTCTTGTAATTTGAATTCTTATAATCATGCCAGACTTGCATAGGTCCGAACATCCAGACCTCATGATTGAAATAAAAATCCTTGTGCTAGCCTAGTGACTTTGAAATTGCAGGCTTCCAAAAAAAAAAGAAGGGAGTCTACTGCATACAAATGGAATCGACCTTAGGCTAATGAAATATTATCTGATGCAAGGGGTTTATCGCCCAAGCTTAAACACTGGTTTAAGCTTGATTTGGGCGATAAAGCAAAAAAGAAAACTTTTGCTCCACATCATGAGGCCATGACCTCTGTAAATAAGGGTGCCCGGATACTTCTCAGGAGAAATATCGTAAAGTTATTTAACCATCAACTGAGCTTCTTTTTTTTCTTTTTGAACTTTCAAATCTGGTATGTACGCAAATTTGGCTAAATGATTTGCTAGATGAAAATGTAGTAGCCACTTTGGTTACATCACAAAATCCTTCAACGAAACGCTGCTTGTACAGTTAGGGAAAGTCCATAATACTGAAGATTCCCTCACCCACAAGATTGGAAGCAGCAGCGGCAGCAGCCTCTTCTGATCTTGCACCAGTTCCTATAACTAGAGATCCCAGTTCAGTTGATTTTTGACATTCCTGAGAGTTAGTTGTTGGTCCACCAGATTGAGCATAGTTGCAAACAAACACTTTCTTCCACTGCATACATATATAGGAGTGGTGGAGCGTCCTCTTTTAATAAAACAATCCTAATAGTCTAATGGCTGAGCGGGGATTAGAGGATGTGGAGGTGCAGAATGGCAGCAGGTCAAGTCCGCTGACGAATATGCAGAGAGATCCGAAGCTGGTAGATCTTGAGAAGCAAGATGCAGCAGGAGTCGTTACGAAGCAGTTGCAGCAGCAGCAGACGCCGGTCTCACTCACCTGGAGCAACCTCAGTGTCACTGTCTCGGGGCGTGCAGGGTCAGTACTACACGGTCAGCGTGCCAGACTTCTCCATAACTCCATAGGTAATTAGTTACTATGTGCCACACTAACGGTCTCATTCCATTAGGAATTTAGGCTGTTGTGATCACCCAACCTGGGTAACTAATTCAGGAACTACAACACCCATTAACAGCGCCTCTCAAGATTCTTCATGCTGTCATTTGTTTGCTCCAGGAAAAATTATGCAGCATGCAGACATGAGTTATTTTTATCATGGGTTGTTTGAGCTCTAAGTAGTGCCAGAAGCATATGTATGTAGGAGAAGGATTATAATGCTCTGCGAGTGAGGAATATTGAACGATTAATGGGAGTCATTGGGTGGGTGGGAACTTCTTTACTTCACGGGCTGGCTGCAGGATATGCTGAAGCAGGCTCCATAACCGCTATAATGGGTCCCTCGGGATCAGGAAAGTCGACTTTGCGTAACGCCATTGCAGGTCAATATCACTAAGGACATCTTTCCATGGGCTGCTGTGATCACAGAGCTTTCCATTAACTTTTTTCAATTAGCTTTTCTCACAGTCATCTCATAGCTCTACTCGTCAAGCATTGACCAATCTCACAAGCTATGAGAGTTGTGAGTCAAAATGAGAGTGCCAAATTTTTCAGAATTAAATTTAATACAGAGTGCCAAAGTTTTCAGAATTCAAATTTTAACCGCTGAGTTAAGAATCGAAATCTAAATTAATTATTCGACACTGAGGTGCCGAACCTGAAAAGGTACTATGGTAATTCTTCTAGTCTAAACTGTACAGTAGATAATGAATCAGAGAAGTTTATGTCTTGAACAGTTTTTGAGGAGGGAGGCTACAGATTGCTATCTTCGAATGTGCCTATTATTTTGCAGGCAGGTCAGCTGGAAGTGTACAATATTTTTTCTGGCAGGGAACTGCATCTTGTTGGAAGGTTTAATTGTCTGAAGGATGATGATGATGGTGTCTGATGGATGCAGGAAGGCTGTCTCCAAATACCGTAATGACTGGGAAGATTATGCTCAATGGGCAGAGCAAGTCCACACTTGCCTACGGCCTTGCAGTACGTAGCTGCTGATCAAACATCTGACATCCACACCCATCAACAGACTCAATCCCTGATCATCTCATGACTGGCACCAAATTTATAAACCCAATTTCTTTCTTCTTTCTTTCATCGCTGTATATTGTAAATTAGCTAAGATATATATTAGTCAGCCGTTTCTAATTTCTTTGTTGAGCGTGCAGGGCTATGTGACACAGGAAGATGTTCTCGTAGGTACACTCACAGTCAGAGAGACCATTCAATATTCAGCAAGGTTGCGTCTTCCTGACAAACTCTCACCAAAAGAGCTGAAAGAGATTGTGGACAGTACCATAGTGGAAATGGGACTGGATGATTGCCAAAATACTCCAGTTGGGACTTTCTTTGTGAGAGGGATCAGTGGGGGTGAGAAACGCTCGAGTATTGCTCTACATATTCTTACTCGTCCTCACTTACTCTTCTTGGATGAGCCCACAAGTGGTCTGGACAGATTAGTGAATAACTTTCCTATTATTTATTTATGGAAGCTCCTTCGGCACTTGACTTCTATATTAAAATTTCCTCACAATATGTCTGCAAACGGATCTCCAAATCACGAATTAAATTATATTCGAATCATTGAGCTCAGTCTTATTCTGTGTAGGGGAAGGAGCCCCCTTCCTCCTGGATTTGCTAAGGCCCGGCTTAGGGTGATATAGCCCAAGACTGGGCCTGAATATCCAGGAAGTCCCTCAAAGGGGTTTCTTCCCAAACATGATGAACTTGTTTTTAATTTCAGGAATCTTAGGAAATGGAAGGTAACTGGGAAACAAAACATTACCTTCCTTTCCCTAAGATTCCAGAAATTTGAAATGTGAAAGTTCACGACGTTCTGTCTTGGAAGGTGCATTGAATTATACAGGTGAAATTTAACAAGTTCATTACGAGATGTAGGAAGCCGGAGACTTAGTACTTTTTGAAAGTGTTGTGTTGTACACTGTGAAGCATTGAATAATTCCATGTCTCTCATGTTGCGATGTACATCCAAGGAACTTGGAGAACTTCTTACGAATCCTTAACACTATGGGAATGGAGATCATCATGAGTTCAGACTTACTGTGAGATCATGGGTTGCAGTGCTGCAGCTTATTTTGTGGTACAAACATTGAAGAACTTGGCTAAAGGAGGACGTACGCTTATTTCCTCCATTCATCGACCAAGCAATGAAGTGTTTCAACTCTTTGACTCTTTGGTTCTTCTCTCATCCGGAAGGACCATCTTCTTCGGAGAGCGGGAATCTGCTGCTGAGGTAGAATAATCTCTCAAGTTCTCCACTGGATGAAGTTCTTATGGTTTTGGACATTGGTATATCATGAGTTCCTGGTATTGGGATGATCTGGAAATTATGAGAGTTCATGTCTGTCTTTCTCTCAACTTGAAGGGTTCTATATCCCTTTGCAACAGCAGGATTTCCTTACCCGCCTCTCCGCAACCCATCTGATCATTTTCTCCACACCATCAATGCTGACTTCGATCAAGTCAAGAGCACTCTCAGAAACCTCACCAAAGTAAGAAGAAACCCCTTCTGATCCCCCAAAACTCCTCCAGTGTTCTCTAAATCCAAATCCAAACCCTAACCTTTTTCTTGTGTTCTCTTGCTGGTTCTCACCATTCTGTGTAGAATTTGGCTAGGCCCTCTTGTAAATAATTGCCAGCCCACCTACCTCACAAAAGTGAAAAGAAAAACCCTGATTGGTTCCATTCCCTTAAAAACAAAAAACCTCGGAGACTTATTTATTTAGTCTGTGTAGAGGTATGCTTACAGAGTGTAAAATCCTGCAGGGGCATTTCAGAGAATGGCACACCTACAGGGTATCACTGAAAAAGAAATTCATTTTTTGAAATCCCCTGCGTGGCTTTTTCTATGATACCTAGTGGGTATCAAAGCAATTTATTTATAAAAAGTATGCATTGATTTTTATGCTGAGCAATTCCCTGGGAGCAAGGGGTTCTGGAAGTAAGCACCCCTTGGGTCTGCCTCCGCCAGCCAACACTGACTTCCAGAACTCCCCACTTCAAGGCTGTACCTTACAATTGAGGTTGTTAGTAGCATTTTTTTATTGAAAAAAATGTTTTAAAAAAAAACCAAAGAATGCAAAAATGAAGTGATTATTGTGATTTTCAATTGCCAGAATTTGACAGAACTTAAAAAAAAATTTCAGATTTCTGTACATAGTTTAAGTAGGGTAGCCAAAAATATAGAAGGTTTTTAAATTTTTGTATGTTGATATCTCAATTATAGCCAAATTTGGCTAGATTTTCCTATGCATAATGGTTGCCACTTTGGCTACATCACAAAATTGACCAAAAAAACACTGGTTCTCATGGTGGAACTTCCCTTACAGAAATGGATATGATGTCCATATGTGTAGGGTGCAATGGATGTGGAGGTTGGCGAGCCATCTTTGTTTGGGAATAGTAGTACTAAACAGGTGGTGACAAAACTCTTAAAGGCGTATGAATCCAGTGAATATGCAGCAAGAGCCATTTCCAAAGTTCAGCAGATCACAGCAGAAATAGTATGTACCTACCTCATCATTTTTGTTCTCTGTTTTTCTGTGATTGAGGTTCTTCGTCCTATTCATTATTAGGTACTCATTGTGTTTGGAAGATATTATTTCTCTATCGAAGTGTTAAATGGGATGGATGTGAATATCTTTCATTAATTATTAATGAATATGATAAAGCTCAACAATTAATAAATATTTATCTCCAAAATTCAAATGAACAATTATGTACTTTATCTTGAATTGATGTAATTTAAAAATGTAAGTAACCTTCCAACTATGTACATCGTCTGCCAACAGGGTGAAAAAGTATTGTGATACTTGGGAGAAGTGGAAGCCAGGCAAGCTTTGTAATGCAGTGTGTGACACTTACAAGAAAATCTTTTACCAACATGATGAGAGATATAGGGTATTATTGGCTTCGCCTTGTTATGTACTTCTTGATCTCTCTATGTATGGGTACCATCTTCTGGCGAGTTGGTAATGACTACAAAGCAATCTTGGTATGCAATAGTCACACCTAATGGCAAGCTCAAGTTTAGGCGAAGGCAAAATCTTTGCTTCCCTCAGATTTTTCTGCCAAATTTGGGATACAGGACCATATAGATCTTATTCTTCCATTTCATCCTTGATTCAAAAGCAGAACTTACACCCTTTGCTTTCAAGAGGGCATGCCTGAAGTCTGAAGTGCATATGTCAATTCATAATGTTCTGGCCAAATGTTTAGTTCAAGTGGAAATCGTCCCTGCAACTATTCATTTTGTGTAGGGTATGAACCAAGAAGGTGACTGTTCTGGGAATGCAGGGCCTGTACATGGCAAGAGCTGAGAGCTGGACCAAATTCCTAGAACAGCCCCCTTGGAGCTCCTCACTGAGTGTAAAGATTTTGCTTTTAGAAACCAATAGTTGTGATTCATTTGAGAGAAGAGGAGCATCCCCATAAGGTGCCATCCGAGTCTGTTAACACAAATAATTTATGCAAGGTAAAACACCCTCCACATACACCTAGAAAAATTCTACCAGTTCTTTACACATGGAAAGAATCGGCATTGAGGAAAGAGCAAGCTTACAAGCTTACCACCAGCATATTAAAAATGGGGAGTGGTACCCTGCATAACCTGCAACTGGTTGAAACTAGTTACAAACAGTGAAAGCCACAGGGCCACACAAGCATAATGCCCTCACCCTAACACACCAAACAGGGGACATACAGACCATAATCTCCCCATGTGGCAAAGTGTAAGCTAGGGCACTGCCCTGAAGGGCTTCACAGGTTTGAGCCCCTGAGTGAAAGGGGATCCCTTACCTTGCATAAATAGTTTTTGAAAAAAATCAAGAACTTGCCAGCCTGGGCAAGTGGGTTACAGTCTGTGAAGCCCTCTGCTAGCCTGGAGAGTGGGTTACACTTTGTGAACCCTTGCCCAGGCAGGTTCAAAAGTGTATGTACACTAAAAATACAAAGGATTTTTTTTTCAAAATGCTTTATGGTACAAAGAAATTCCCTGTACAAATGCAGTTTCAATGAAATCTGTGTAAGTAGTACTATCAACCACACTGGTCCCTAATTGCGCAGTAGGATGTGCCCTAGAAAATACAAGATCTTGTATTTTCTAGGGCCAACAATACACATGTGAGACAAGGTGTTGGGTGAAGAGGGTCCTGGGTTTGGTTATGGAATATTTCCTGTAGGATTCATTGTAATTTAGTTGCTTTGGCTTTCACAGGCAAGGTCAGGTTGCATGGTTTTTGTATCCAGGTATTTGACATTCATGGCAATTGGAGGTTTTTCATCATTTGTTGAAGATATGAAGGTGTGCTCATTTTATTCCCACATGACTTCCCTTTGTTGTATATACAGTTTTGAAAGTTTGGTATAATGACTCTTGCAAAATCTATAGCAGGTTGTTACCACAATGAGTTTTCAGATTTATTTTTTTGCAATGGTCAAGTTATTGGTACAATCATGTTGGCTACCATGTGTAACTTACATGTGATGTTAACCAAAAGGGAGTTTTCTATGGAATAATCTTGCAGGTGTTCTGTCATGAGAGGATGAATGGCCATTGTGGAGTGGTAGCATTTGTGATAGGCAACTTGTTATCATCATTACCCTTTCTCTTCTTGATTTCACTTGTATCTGGCACCATTGTTTATTATTTTGTGAAGCTGCACCCAGGATTCGACCATTATGCATACTTTGTCCTCTTGCTCTTTGCAGCCTTGACTTGTGTTGAGAGCTTGATGATGGCTGTGGCAAGTGTTGTTGGAGCCAATTTTCTGGCAGGCATTGTCATTGGTGCAGGCATTCAGGTGTGTGGCCCTGTTGTAGATTGTTTTGAAATTCCATCACCTAACTCCCCATGGTTCTTGTTTTTGCCATTAGATAGTTGCACTACAACAGCTTTGCATAAGGACTTCAAAGTGTCTCAACAATTCAAAATATAGTATCCAAAGAAGCAAATCCTCATACTGAAGAACACTGAACAAAAGAACATATGAAGACTAATTAGTAACTACACATGAGTTGATCCAAGGTAGAACACCTTGAACAATGAGGTACTGTGGTGCATTAGCACCAGAGAAATTAATTTGCTAATGATTTTTGGTATGCTCTGGCCAGAACTCATCTGGAACTGTGGTGTGATCCAGTTCTCTTTTTCAAAGAAAGAACCAGTGAGTAAGGGTTGGGCATATGGACCCTTAACAGGTAGTTCTCAGAAAAATGGAAGAATTGGTCAAAGAACTTTCCTTGAACCACCCTTGATTTCATTGAGGAAATCAACCACTTCTTTGGAATTTTTTCAAAAGCCTGTGATTAGTGGTTATTTTATTCTGATTTCCCCCAAAAATCCAGAACTGGGGGTTCTGCAATTTCGAAATTTTTCAAAAACTTGGAACCAGGGGTTAGAACAAAATCAAAGAATTGTCTAATAGCGGTCATAACCACAGAAAGTTTGAACTTGGAAGATAAACACACTTTGATATTGATGCTCACTACTTGCTTGCCTGTACATTGGATCTACAGGCAATTTCATCTTCGTTGGGGGCTACTTTCATTTGAATGAAGATCTGCCAAAGCCTGTTTGGAGATACCCAGTCTCATACATCGCATTCCACACATATACCCTTCAGGTACAATCCACTAAGATTGCTTTCTGTTTCGAAGTCTCTCGTTTTTCAGCTTTTCATAGACTATTTTAATACTTGAGATTATTAGCAGGATGATTAAATCCATTTCCAACAACTAACATTGTAATACTGCAGGGGCTATTCAAAAATGATTTCCTTGGACTCACTTTCAAGAATATAGTCGTGAATGGGGAACCAGCTGGTCCTGATTTATCTGGGACCTATGTGGTGGAGGAATTATATGGGATGAGAAATCATAATGGACGGTGGATAAATTTGCTAATTAGTGTTGTCATGCTCATCATCTACCGTCTCTTGTTCCTTTTTTTCATCAAGTTGAATGAGAAGTTTGGACTATGACTACATGCACTTATACAGGCACAACCTTGTAGTATGAAGAACATGGGTGCACAACACCTAAGAGATGAAGAATCATGTGATAAAGATTCTAGAGTTTCAAGGACATATTTTAAGTCAACTATATTTGTGAAGAAGTTTCACATCTTTTGAAGTTTCAATTTTGAAATTACGGCCAATGGTTTACTTTAATTCCAAGATATTGGGTGACATATGTTGAATCCAAATCCCCGTTCTTTTCTACCAAGTCATCTAACTTTGACTTGGTTTTGACCATCACCTGTTTTGATTCATTCACCTCAACAATTACTTGCTCCTTGTCCTTCTCTACCTTTTGTCTACAGACCTCCTCTCTTACAATCATGTTCTTCATTTGTAGAATTTATACCATCATCTTTTCCACAATTTTTTTTTTAGTCTCACGTTCCTACAACCATAGTTCCTTCTTTTTTTCCAAGCCTTCAACCTTATGTTTATACTCTATGAATGCCTTCTAATATGCATGGTATGTGTCATTCCATGCCTCCTCTTTCTTCTTCAACTCTTGGCATTCCTTTTATAACTTTGTCCATTCCATCATCCTCATCTTTAACTCCTTATTTTTTATGGTTAGTTGCAACATCTTGGCATTGACTTTCTCCTTTGTCTCCTTTTTTTGTTTCTTCCAAATTACTATATGTTGTTTGTACTCCTCATATCCTTCTTGTTCATGCTTCATATATTTACAACAACCATGTTTTTCTCCCTCCATTATGGTTAATATGGTTTTTAATGTCTTAATTTCCAAACCCAAATTACCCACAATTGCCATTGCTTGAAACATTTTTATAGTTTTGTTATTTTTTTATACCTCTTCTGCTATTTCCTTAACAAATTTGGGCGCCAAATCTATGGTGTCTAAGCTTTAGACTTTAAAAGCATCTTCTAGTAACATTCCTCTATCTTTCATCTATAAACCCAAATCTGTATCCAATCCTTACCCTTCTATTGATCTTGGTCTACTCTATTGTAGCACTATGGTAGGTGGTTTATTAAATGTTGAATCTAATACAACCATTTATTATTCCTAAGATGCATGCGGTTGTTGTTTTTCCATCGATGGTTGTATAACCTATACATCCATTGGAGCTTCCTAATGGACCTCCATTTGTGCATGAAAATCATACAAATTGTCCACATCATCATACTATGTTGGTTTTACAATGTTATTGTCACCAGAAATGATCTAATCCTTTTTTACTTAATTTGTTGTGACTATTCCTTCCTTTTTTTAGTCATGTTTTGAGCTATGATCCCTTTGTGGTTTGGATGGAATATGTTTGGTTACCATTCCTAGAGCTATAATTCCTATTGGTTTGGTACTTCAACACATGATTTTTTAAGGCCTAACATCCTCTCTTGATTTCCTCCATTATTTTGATCCTTCTCCAACTTCATATGTGTTCTTCCTTTTCTACATAAATTTTGGAGATCCCCTTGTTATTACTATCCAAAACTTGTTACTACTCTTTAAATTTGTTGAACTTTTTTTGAGTTTATGTTTTTTTTGCTATGACCTCATAATCTTCATGAAATGTCTACATGAACAATCTCTTTAAAACCAACACTAAATGATAGATTCCGTTCTTGTCTTCATGCTTTCTTGTTGTGTGCATTTTCTCCTACATCTTTGTCCATCTATCCAATTCACTACATAAATTATTGAACAAAATGTGTCCAACCTACCTCAATTCCCTTTTCTACCTTCATGAATGTTAATGCATTCTTGTTGTTCATGTAATTCACCTTCTCCCTCTAATAAATCACAAATATAATTACAAGATATTTAACACAAATTAATAGTTACACTTCTTAACATTCCACTAGTCTACATTTGTGTATGGAGGTCCGATATCATGTTTGAACAACAATTCTTTTATTAATGTTTTGGTCACCTATCCTTTGGATCCTCAACATAAACACTTTGACAAACACTAAAGGCATCAACTTATCAATTGCTTGCTAATGACATACACTATGTTTATCTTGCCAAAATAGATCTCAGATCCTTTGATCACAAAAGTATTCAAGAATTCTACTAATGCATCATGATCCGGTTCCTTCCACTCAATGGCCAAGAACATGACCAAACGAACCTTACTAGCCCAAGCATCTTCTTTCTCTCCAATTTCCTTCCATGCCTTTAGTCTCTCCACCTATTTAAAATAACTAACTCTATTTGGTTGGAATAGAAATATATATGTTCTCATCTAGGATCCTAATTCCTCTTTCTATTAGAATTTTTTGATTCATTTTCCATTGAGGGTTTTGTTTGTTTCTTAGCACAAATCCTAATAAGTTTCCCAAACTTAATTGAGATGATGAAGGAAGTAGGAGTTGTTGTTTTGCCATTTGTGGCTACACTTCCTTCTATGTGATTTATGTGGTTTCACCAATGCTCGTTGTTGCTTCCATGAATTGCTAAACTACACCAACACCTTATTCTAAATTGTTGGACTCCTAAATCTCTTGAATCTCCATAGGTTTTTGTGTTGTTGCATTAAGTCCCATTGCCACTTTTGTTCGCCTTTTGAAAATTCCTCTACATAGCCTCTCCAACAGTGGTCTGATCGTCTCCTCAATGTCTTTTACACATCTCACTACTTCACCGATTTCTTCCGTGAATCATTTCCCTTCCTCACACTCTAATGATGATGGTGATGCCAAGGTCACCATATCCACACTTCTATTTTTACTCAAAATTTAATCATATAAAAAATCTATAGTTTTAAAGGTAGAAATTAAAATTGAAAACATGAAAAATCTATGGTTTCAAAACCAACATAAATATGAAATCGTATTATGTCTCCTTATCTTACTCTAATAGCTTTATAGGTCTTACTGTGTGTGTGTAAGAAAACAATCTCTAGGTGAAAACACACTACGAGGAGGTCACTTTAAGCAAGAAAAATGTATTATTTCTAGGTATATTTTGGTATATTTTGGGGGAAATTTTTAAAAATTACATCTAGCATTTTGATAAACATATAAAAATGTATTTTGATACAAATGCCTCCAACATAATTCTTGTCATCTTTCAAATGAAATTAATTTTTCAACAAATTTTTTTTTTCCAACACACTTATGCTCGTTTAAATGAAAAATTTGTCCAAATTTTTATTGTGAAAATCACATGAGCCAAAATTTTCAATTGTAATTGAAATGGTACAATCAATTCATATTCAATATATGACTAAATATTTCATCAAGTTTTGCAATTATTTGAATCATTTTTAGAGTATATTTGCACTTTGTGATGTATCGTGACAACATCTAAATTCTCACAAATATACTCTTTAATCATATAATATTAATAAAAAATATAGTTTCCTTTGACAATTGCATTATTTGGTTATTGAACTACCTTATTTTGAATATAATTTATGAAATCCTCTTTTAATATTGACTTGGTGGAAGTTGAAAGTTACATAGTTTCAAAAAATAATACTTGTGACAACATTTTTTGACCCCCATCATGTGTTTTCACCCCTCTCAAAACTCCCACAATTTCCAGAACTATGTCCTAAACCATTTCCCCAAAATCAAATGTCCAACAATCCTAATCCTATTTAGCTCATTCATTGCCTTGTTTAATCCCTACCATTCTCCTAATATATTCTACTTTGGTTGATCACTACCACACACTAGATAATAACTAATTACAAAATTATAAATTTCACAAGCTATTTTGTGATGTGCAATGTTGAAACAAAAAAAGGGCTTCCTATAAAAAACAAAAAAGTTCAAATTTTCAAGGATGTTAGATAGGTTTTGTAACTCCACTTTTACTTTTCCTCAACAAAACGTTTCAACTATTACTTCTCTTCATCAAAATAATTCAACTTGACACATTTATTTACAGAGCAAACATTTAGGACCAATATCTTTCCAATATACTTGGCCTCTATCTAAAGCCCCAAGTCTTCCTTAGGAAATAGGGTTCCATTAGTCATGACTTGGACAATGCAATAGACCTTGTGATTAAATAACATTCAATGAACTTCACTATGCCATTTTATGCATATGGTTTGCATCTTTTCAACTAATCAGTTTCCAAAGATCACCATCAAAACCTAATAAATTATAAGATTTAATGCACTCGTTGATTGAAGTAAAAGCAATTTGAACACACCTATGGCTCATATAAAAGAACTAGAATTTTCCTTGGTTAATCCAAATTAATTAAGGAAGTTTCACCTAGAATTTAAATTTTATTCTAACCTTGAAAACCTTTTTTCTAACACGAATTGGATTATGTTTTTGGAGCATTAAATTGTTTACACCATAATATACTAAGGTTTTTTTTTTGGTACTTGAAAGTGCATCCATGGATAACAATTATGTTTGTCAATTGAATAGACTTCTTGTCATTTGTGTGTAGACCATTAAAATTATTCTTGGAATACTTCACATTTGGAAGGCCCTGCTCCATGGGCCTTCCTCTAATTAGGGGAGGCCCCAAGAATCAAGCTTTCTCCTCTACTTCAACATCTACTTTAGCACTACAACTTCATTGGTTTCCTCATGTGCAAATGTTTTTATGATATAATCAATTGGTTTAGTTAAAACCTAATTCCTTTGCTAGTGTGTGTGTGGGTGTGCAAATTTTCAATGAATGTGGGAATTATTTTTTTGCCACTTTCAAGAGCAAATCAAAGTTCAACTCCCTTTGAGCATCAAAATTTGTTTTATCTGTTTTCATTTAGATACAATTTGCTCTAGTTGATTAATTAACTTCCAAGTAGTTCCAATGGTGGGTGCTATTTGTTACTTTGTCAATGTGTATAACATGCAAAGACTACATTAAATATTTTTTCCTCTCCACCCATAAGGTCCTTGAACATCATGACCCTATAAGATGAGATAGTGTTTTAATGCATCAACCATGGGCCAATCATTATTACCGACCAATGAAGAGTAGTCATTTTGATGTCATGTGTGTCTTTCAACTATGCCATAATGTGATCATTTTGTAAGTCAAACTCAAACAAGGGCTCAAAAACATCACATTCTAGTGGAACTTCATCCAAACTTTTACATACAATGCCATTATTGGAGTTATTTTATCACCTACATTAGTTGTTGTGCATTACCAATGATTAATTAAAAAATGAGTTGATTTCAATATGAAAATTAAGTTCCATATTGAAAAAAATATGAAATGACATTACATATAAATTGAGTTGAATTTGAATTCAAATTTAATTGAAGAGAAATGGGATGCAAATTGGTGAAGAAGGTATTGAAAATTTGTTCATTAATATGGTGTTGGTAACAAAATTAATAATGTTATTTTATTACCTACATGGACTATTGTGCATTAACCCCATCAGGTTTATTCTTTGAAAAAAAAACTTTATTTCAATATTTATACAAATAATATAATTAGTGTGAAAGTTGTCAAAGTACTTTGGTAATGGAGGCAAAGGTTGTTTACAAATTGGGTGAGTTGTCCTAGATATTATTATTTTTGCTTGCAATGACTAATTAATTTTCACTATTAAAATTCATGGTTTATCAAACCATACAACTTGACTAAATGATCATTTTTGACCTCTAAACATATCCATTTTGATTGGAAGCTTAAGTGTTGAATGACATGTAATTTTTTATCAAGTGATTCGACCAAGATGACCTATTCAACCAGGTGTCAAATTGAACATTTAATCAAAATATACTTTAAAATGAATATCCCAATCAAAATGACATTTGATTTAATCAAAAGTGACAAGGGGTACCTATATTACTTAAGTACCCTATGGGTTTCGTTGGTCAAAATGGCATTTGGCCCAATCAAAACTAACAAAGGGTACCTATATTATGTAAGTACCCTAGGGGTCTCACCAGTCAAAATAACACTTGGCCTACTCAAAAAAAGATAAATATTATTTATACTAACTAAGTGCCCTAAGTCTTATGTTGGGTAAATTAAACATATACAATGTTAATAATGTATGTTTCATAATTTTGGTTTAATACCAAATATGGTTTAAACAAACATTTTTTATGTTAATTTTGGTATATACTAAACATATATTTTTAATATTTTTGATGTTATTCAAATTAAATTTTAAATTTTGAAATTTTATAATTAATTTTTTTTAAAAAATCATTTATAAAATTATTTATTATAACCTTTAGTATGTCAATTAATAACAATATGATATATCACATTATTATGTAAATCACAGTTTATTTAATCAATTTGTTGTTTACATTTTTTATTTGGAAAAATGTTATAAATACCTTTTTTCAAAATCTTCAATTGATATGATGTTAAGGTTTTTAGAAATTGAATTGATGATTTGAATTAATTATAATTATCATGGTTATTTTTAATCAATACTTTTGGAAAGCATTAGTTACAATAGTTTTTTTTATGTACTTAATTACATAAGTTTACAAAGTTTATTTCATTATAATGATTTTCTGAAATTATTTTATAATAATTTATAACCATGTTTTGTAGTTATTAAATCACAATTCTTTGAGAATTATTTAATTATTATTTGAGATTTTTTTTGGATTTTCGAAAATTATTTAATCATAGAAATTTACTATAATTATTTGATTTTATTTTTTAACAATCTAATCAACATAATTGTTTGTAATTCAATTACAATAAATTCATTTAACTATTTGGTTATATTATTTTTCTGAATTTATGTAGTTTTAATTATTTTTATGACTATCTAATTCCCCTGATATTTTATAATTAGTTAATAATAAAATTAATACCAACTTAGAAAATCTAATTACATTTATTTTTAAGAATTACTTCATTACTTAAGTAAGGTAAATTTATGAAATTATTTCGTTACAATATTTTCTTTAAATTAATTAAATATAAAAATTTTGTGAAATTTTTATTACAATTTTTTAAAAATATTTATTTATGTTATTTTCTGCAATTAAAAACATTTATATATCATTAATATTTCTATTATATATTTCAAAAGATATTTAGGTTTAATAATTTTGAACATATAATAAAATTTTAAATTACAAGAATATTTGAATGTATTGAACGACAATAATCTTTTGTAACTTTTTAAGTATATTGTAATATTACTGAAATATTGAAACAAAAAATTTCTCTGTAATTGAACTTGCATAATATTGAAGTATTAAAAGTTGATTGAAATAAATAATTAAAATTAGTTTTTGTAGCCTTTATGAATTTATTATGATTATTATTATCATTAAACTTGTTATATACATGCATCACAACATGTATTCAATATATATATATATATATAATCCAATATTTATAATACATGTCGTAATGTAACATGGTGTCAACTTTGTAATTATTACATATTTGAAGAAATTTATAGGTATTATACAAAGAATTAATATAAAATGATTGAGCTATGAAAAAATTTAGTCATAATTTTTATTAGTCATTATTATTTTTGATTAAAAATATTAATCCAATGTGGGTTTAAAAGTAAGAATTTTGAACACAACTCGGATTTAGGGCAAGCCACTCAATAAATGGCAAGGGTGTCATGGGGTTTGTTATGGATCCTACAAAAGGTGAGTTGGTGATCTCACATTTACAACCTCACCACATGCCTTTTAGATGTTAATTATGGGTGCAATCCATTTGTAAGAACCAAGGTCATGTTCATGTGCATGTTTATTAAGATCCATAATCTAGCTCATGGGAACATATATACAACATCGTCATGACGTTTTTTTGGAATTAACTATTTGGAAGTCTCATTTTCCTAAACACTTGCTAACATGCAATTCCATGGCTAAGAGTTTAAACATTGTTGGAGGAATTGTGCAATGGATGGGAAAATTGAACATTTTATGTATTTCAACAGTGATGGGAATTTGTTTAGGAGATTTAACTATTCGATGTTTTTTAGCAAGTTGAAAGATGTAGCATGTGATGTTGGCCTTCACCTAGTGCATTGAATAATGTAAATGCATAGGACTAGAAGAGGTATTAGCAAACTATTGAAGTACCCATGAATTTGAACTTTAGTGACATCATTTTAATGTGATTTCAATGCATCTTCACAACCAAATTTTTGTATATTTTACACATGATTGTTTCTTGCACCATTTTTGACATGCTTGATATACACTTTATGAAAATCTAATGCCATTAATTAGGTTGCATAGACAATTTACATTATGACAATCATATTCATGTACTCCATCTCTAATAGATAAGTCAGTAGTAGAAATGAAATTTAATCCTTGCAAAATTATTTCACACTACTATGACAACAAATTTTGCACTACAATATGCACAAATTCACAATTTCTACCTTATTTCTAAACACACTTGATTTTGTACTTCATGAAAACATTAGATTCATGGTTATTTCTTATAACCAAAATTTTCATTTCAAAGTACACTGCCAAAAAATCTAGAGATGAAATTACAATTCATTGCATTACGTTTTTGAAATTACAGAACATTCACACAACAATATAGATATGGAAATTATTGTAAAAGTTTGTACTTATTTGTTTACTAAACAAACTCCATTAGAATTATAGAAAAAATCCATGTTTGGTGGAAATGAAATCGAAACAATAAAATAAAATATGTGGTATTTCCAAAACATAATATGTGATTTTCTACTACAAAGTACCTATAGCTCCTTTTACTCTTCCCAAAACTGTGTCTAAAAATCCCCTCCTTCCTAGAACTCTCCCTTTTGTGTAGTCCCAAGTCACATCATTATGGTTCCAAAAACAACAAGAATTTAAAATTCAAACTAATAATGTTCCATGATTAATTCGTATCCATATGCTTCGTTCATCCAAATTATGTATTCATCTTACCCCCTTAACATTACCCCCTCTATATTTTGGATTTAATCCTTGAAATCCTTGGAAATTGATAGAAAATGAAATGAATGTATTATGCAACGTTCTAAACATTTGTTTCCTCCACTATAATCTCTGTAATTTCAACTTATTCAACAACCAATGGTTCTATATAGTTTTAACCTCCTTGTCCACTAACTTAGTCTATGGTTTTATTTCCAAGGGCTGTATCTTTGACACCTTTTTTTCTATTGTTGGAATAATCTTGACTTGCTTTTGTTCTTGAGTTATTTGTGGTTCTTTCTCTTCCTGGCCCCCTCCTTTGAGGTCTTGTGGTTTCTTTATTTATATTTCCTCTTCTTTTAACTATTTATCTTTTGAGGTTATGTGGTTATTTAGTCTACACTTCCTCCTGCTAAGATGTTCACTAGGCCTGCTTCAACCTCCTCATCCTTGTTTGATGCCTTTGTACTTGTTGGATTGCCACAAACAAAATTTGGAAAACTCTTTTGCTAAACTTCCAACTTGTACCTCATAATTTTTTCATCAACTTTATGTTGAGCCAAATTCTTCTCCAACTCTGTAAAATATTCCGTTGCAACCTCCCACCATTCCTCATATTCTACCTCAAAATCTTTCATCTTGTTTTTTTTGTCCTCATTAAGTTATAGTATTGCAACATCTATTCATAGTCCTCTAGCCTTTTCTTGACATTAGTTGGGCTGAGACTCTTCTTTTGTTCCTATGTAATCTCCAACTATGTTTGTAGATGCTACATATTCCTTTGATACGCCTTCTTTTCCTCCATCAGCTTTTCTATTTCTACTTTTGTTGTCTTTCTTTTAAGCTCCTCTAATTGTAATAAAGATGCAATATGAAATAACAATGCTTCTATCCACTTTCTCTCAATGGTTTCCCAAATTTTAGCCTTCTACCTTAAATCTTGCAATTTTTCATCTTGTAACTTTAGCCACGTTATGCTACCCTTGAATTCCTCATTCTCATCATGTAATTTTTTAATGAACACTTTAATCTTCTGCTTAGCCTTTGCCTTTTTTTCCCTTCAAATTTCCACATTATGCTCATACCCCTTTTAAAAAAAATTCTCCTTATCCAATTCCTCATGTAGTATTGCCTTCTCCTTCTCCCTTATGGCCAATCTATTCTTCAAACCACTCACCTCCATATTTGAATTCCCCATATCGAGATTTACAATTGCCATAGTCTGAAATAATTCAACTACTTTAGTCGCAACCCTAGCTTTAGGCTCGCGACCAAGGCAAAGGGGTTGCAAGGGTGCCGGCCGAAAAAAAGCCTGGGAGTCACATCACATACTCCCGAGAGTGTAGGAAAGTGTGAGGGAGTGAACCTTCACACTCCCAAAGCAACTCCCACTTTAGGAGATGGAGTCCTGGTGGACTCCCGAAACTTCAAAGAGTGATTTCAGGGGTCAAAACTCAATGGCCTATGGCGTTCTTTATATCATTGAAAAGCTCTTGGAACGTAAATGTTTAAAATGGGCTTGCATTGCTCATTTGGACATCTAAAACACAAGTTATGGCCAAAAGAAAGGCCAGAAGTCAAACTGCCAATTTGACTCTCGACCAGAAAAAGTCGGGAATCGACCCGATTTACTTGTCTGCAGATGGCGTGTGATATACCATTGAAAAATTTCTCAATGACGGCTACAACTTTGCTTTAGACTGCATCTCGATCCAAGGTCTGCTCGCAAAGTTATGGGGCTCCAAAGTTGCAAAAGTCCTAACTTAGGCGATTTCGGGACTCCCACTTGGGAGTCCCGGGACAAAAAAAGCCATTTGGATGTGGGCCCCGTGGAGAGGTGCAGAGTATACTATAAGGGGGAAGGTGGTGGCTTCCCCCAAGTCCGAACCGTGGTGAGTCTTATGTGTCCGTGTTGCCCGTGGCTCGTCCTAGCACCAAAAGTGCTCCAACTACGCACTAACCACCTTGTGTGGGTTTTGTGTAGGCCTGTGTGAGTGAGTGAAGCTTGTCAACTCTTCCTAGTCCCATCCCGGAGCTCCAACATGCCCCTCTACCCCTCAAAGTGTTGTGAGCTAGGGAGCGTGCCCCGACTCCTCTTTCTTCTGCTATTTTCTACTTGGACTCACATTTGAGTCTTTCAAGGAATTGGGAGTGCGTCATTTGTGCTTACATTACTTCTACAACTACCTCCTCCACAAACTTTGGTGTGCTTGTCTATGTTATAAAATTCTTGGATCCTTTTGTAAATGATCCCATCTTTTGCACCAATATGTTCCCCAGTTCGAATTCAAATGGAAATCCCTTTGCATATCTTAGTCTACTAATTCGTACTTGTAGTTTTGATGGCTTGAACTCTACAAAAGAAGGTTTTGTCTCCACTTTTTCTATTTGCAATCTAATAGCTTTCATACCTTCATGTGTCTATTATTATTGTTGCTAGAAATGTTGTGGGATTCCAATGGTTTCCATCCAATCTTCATATACATACCCAACAAAGTGTAAATGTTCCCCACCCTCTAGAAACCTTGTGTCATGTTCCCTTTTAACTTCTTACTTCTATTCCTTCAGTTATTTATCTTATGGAGATGTCATCTATGGCACCTCCTCCCTCTACTCCCTTAGTTGTCCCTCCTATGGAAATGTCATATGCAATACTTCCTCCCTTTGCTCCTTTAATTGTTCCTCTTATGGAGATGTCATTTGTGGTACTTTTATAGTTTGTCTAGTTACTTGTAGCACTATTTGCACTTCCCGTACCATTGTTGGCATTACATATGGTTCCACTCTGCCCTTCATCATTTTTTGTGCCCTTACTTTTATGGTCTTTTGTTCCCTCTTCACTCATAAGCTTGAGGCTCTTCCTTCCTCAACGTTGTTTTTCCTTTTAAGAAAACTTCTTGGTGAGTTTACTATAGCCTTATTTTTATATTCTAGTGATGTTTACATCTCCTTAGTTCTTTTACCCTTGGCCGATGGTTTCTATGGATTCTCCTTTTAATGCACAAATAAATATTGAAAGATTTTTACCAATACCAAGGTATATTTAAAGGTATCTTTCTTATCCCCCTTATTCTCCTTGACATACTTATCCCACCAATCTAATTCACTATATAGACTATTGAATATAATTTGTGCCCAATCTACCTTCTACCCCTTTTTTGCTCTCACCAATGTAATAACATTTCTGTTGCGAAAATATTGTACCTTTTCCCTTTAATAAACAACAAATATAATGGTAGGATATTTGACATAATATGGCAAACTTAATCTCTTTACATTCCACTGATTTGTGGAAAAATTTATAAGTGTAAGTCTACAACTTTGTATGTTTAGACTACTAATGATGCTTAACTTGCCTTTTAGGGTTTTCTACGTACCCTTCTGCACATACTCCAAAGGCATTTATAATTAGTTGTTTATTAATGACATACATTTTATCCTTATGCCCAAAGTAAATATCTACACCTTTGATCAAGAATATGTTCATAAATTCCAACATGACATCGAACATTAGTGCTTGCCAATCTGACGCACTCTCAAGCTCCTTGATAGATTCAAATGTGAATATAAAGTGAAAACATCAAAAGAGCAAAAAGTTAGGGCATGTTCCTTAGCTCACAACACTTTGGGGGTAGAGGGGCATGCTAAAGCTCCGAGATGGGATTAGGAAGAATGACAAGCACTTAACCACTCACACGGACCTACACAAAACCAAACAACAAGTTGGTTACTACATAGTTGAAGCACTTTTGGTGCTAGGACGAGCCAGGGCAAACTTAAACTCACAAGACTCACCATGGCCTCTTGGGGGAAGCCACCACCTTCCCCCTTATAATATACTTTATGCCTCTTCATGAGGCCCATGTCCAAATGGCATTTTTTCCCAAGACTCCCAAGTGGGAGTCCTGAAATTCTCAGAACTGGGACTCCTACGACTTTGTAGGCCCATAACTTTGCGTGAAATTTTTTGAGTGAAATGAGGTCTAAAGCAATGTTGTAGCCCTTATCGAAAGCTTTCCATCAATATGTCAGAAGCCACCTACATGCGAGGAAATCGGGGTGATTCTTGATTTTTAATGGTCGGGAGTCAAATTGCCAATTTGACTCCCGACCCTTCTTTTGGCCATAACTTGTGTTTGAAATGTCCAAATGGGTAATGGGAGCCCATTTTAGACATCTACGTTCTAAGAGCTTTCAATGATACAAGGAACTCCTCAATCCATTGATTTTTGACCCCTTCAATAGCTCTCTGAAAATTTGGGAGTCCATCAGGATTCCAATTCCTAAAGTGGAAGCTCCCTTGGAAGTGTGGGGGTTCATTCCCTCACACTTTTCAACACTCCTGAGAGCATGTTCCATGACTCTCGGCTTCTGTCTTGGCTCACAACCTTGCAAGCCCTTGCCTTGGTTATGAGCCCAAGGATAGGGTTGCGACACAATCCATCAAAAACAAAGGAACAAGCCCTAGTTTAGAAGTCTAATCTTCTTCCTTCCAATATCCTTCTAATTCTCCATCCATTCAACGTGCCTCGTGAGCCCTGGATTACAATTAAACAATTTGTTAAGTTTTAATTCCATGAATTTATTTAATAATAATGATTTGAATCCTTATAAATTTTCAAATAATAATTATTAATTGTTGAATTAACCTTTGGATATTTCCAAGCATATATAACCCTTTTATTTAATTTTCTCTAATGATTAGTATATTCTATAATCTAGTAAACCTTCCAAAGTGTATTATCATTTTTATGTTGTAAAAAGGCAAAAAATGATGTATAATTAGATGTGATTTTATTGATATATTGAGAATACAAACCCATAATTAACATTAACATTTCACCATGATAATATTAAAGTAATTTTATAGAATAATCTTCAGGCACTAATGATGTATTTGTACGATTTCTAGAATGTAATCATAGGACATCCTTATTCAAACTTTGCTTATATCAAGTTTTTAAACAAAACTGAAATCAAATTTAGATATTAGCATTTCCACCTAAGTAGCCTCATGTAAACTATGATTTAATAAATATTTTAGATGGGGAATATCACAATTACAAAAAGTCTAAAATGCAATGAATGGTGTGAGCTAGATATTTAGCTCAATGCTCCATGGAAAGGGGGTTGATTGAACCATGTAGCCAATGATAATGGCCATCACCGATAATCCAAGTTCAATAGTGAAAAACATCATCATTTTTGCACCAACAATTTTTGAATTTTTTTGGTGCAACTCCATGAGTTAGAAAAAAATGTAGATATATTACTAAGGCTTGTGGCTTAAGAGACAATCGATGATCACATGTTAAATGATCGACTTGAGTGTGCACCACTCTTTTGGACGATTTTTCTTTGCATGACCATTAAAAAACATTCATATCAAACGACGCTTCTTTTATTAGCATAGCTAGAGCAATCAAAGGTGTAGTAACATCATTCGCCATGATTGAATCTTCACCTACATCAACAAAAACCAAAAGGGTAACCAAAGTAACTTGGTATTCACATTTGAAATAGGTTGATGCTTTTATTTTAAAAATCAAGATAAATGTAATGTGTGATTGTGATGGTGGAACTACATGAAAACCTTGACATCCTAATTCTAATGGATTCATGAAGCTTTAATTTTGACGATAGACCTAGAATGTACACGGGAATTCTTGTAATGGAAATTTATTTCCAATTTACTATGTATTACATAATTAATTAGTACATGGTAAGAAATAACTAGGGGGTATTAAATAAATAAATAGTACATGGGAATGTTACTAATGTTAATGAGTTGATTTAATCAAATGGAAATGCAAGGATGTATACTTATTACTATTGGTAAATTATCCCAGGAGTTAGTTACTTTGAAATAATTAAGATGAAAAAGTAAAATTTTCAAGTTAAAAGGATGGAATTGATAATGATCGACCTCAAAGACCCCATTAAAATATCCAAGGTAAGGAAAAAGATGAGTCTTTCAATTTCATTAGTCATGAAGATTATCATCCTATTTTGATTGGAGGACGGAAAGTCTCTAGAACTAGAGCTTGAGAGTCTCTAGTAATATCATAGGAGTTTGTCAAGTGCAAAAGAGAAACGGGGAAAGGAAAGAAGTGAAAAGAAAGAAAAGAAAAGTAAAGAGGTGAAAAGAGATCCACATATCCAAGGTTGTGGAAGTCAAATCTTTAGATCTAGATCTAGATCTACTGTGAAAGGATCTTGGAGTGAAACTTTGAGAGATTGTAGAAGATTATAAGACACTTCTATTTTCAAAATTCCAAAAGAAAAAGATTTGTTTTGTGAGAGTTCTAAGCTTTTGAAGATTTTGTGTCAGATCTGGTTTTCTGGTTATATCTCCTTTGTTTGAGCTTTTTTGGATCTGCAGCTTTGGAGTTTTATAGATCATAAAGGACTATATATGTGAGAAAAATTTCAAGTCATTTGGATATGTATTGAGAGAGATTCAAGTATCTAAAGTTTCAGTCTCAATTTTGAAGTCAATTTATTTTGAAAGTGATAACTCTTTGTGATCATCATCAATAGAGCTGAAATTTTGAACAGATATAGAAGACATATATCTTATGTGTCTCCCAAAATTTCAAGGAATTTGAAGTTTCTAAGAGCAAGTTGTAAGTCATTTTGTGTTCAGGTCCCAGTTTGAGGTGACTTCAAGGAAGTAGCAAGATCTTCCAATTTATGAAGTCAAATGAGCTAAAATTTTGAGAGACGGTAGTAGACATAGTTTTTTATGTTTCAGAAAAAATTCAAAAGGATTCAAGGTCATATGTGAGCAATGTAACTTTGCAAAGTTGTTATGACATAAGCTTACATTGAGAAGACATCAAAACAATTTTTTGAAGTGGAGTAAATACAACTTGGGAGAACTTGAAAAATGGAGTTTGAAGATTGGGAAGCGTAAATACATTATCAAGACCTTCATACAAAAGTTTGGTATGTAATCACGTACTTAATACCATACAAAATATTATACAAAATACGTACATATACATAAAACCTATGTATAGTATAGAATTTCATATAATACTCGAGACATACATACATATACAAGGTCCATCTTGTTCAACCCTAACCTTAACTCTAATCCTAGAAACCTAAGGAAGGAAAAACCTAATCCCAATCCTAGAAACCTTAAGAAGACATTGAATGTTGCTTTGAAAGATGGCAAACGGTCTTTCTCAAATTGCAATTGAGAAATTAGACAAGAACAATTTCCAAGTGTGAAAATTTAGGATTATGAATTTCTTGATGGGGAAAGGTTATTGGGAACTTGTAACCGGTGATGAGACAAAACCTCCTCTCCCAAAAAACCCCACACATCAACAAATTCAAGCCAATAAAACTTAGCATGAAAAAGCAAGAAAAGTCTTGTATTGGCTTTCTATGAGTGTGTCCGACTCCATGATTGTGCATATTCAAGATGCAAAATCACCCAAGCAAGCTTGGGATACATTGGTGAAGATGTATAACACTAATACATAAGCCTGCAAAATGCAGCTCAAACAAAAGTTGCATAATCTATAGAAAAACAAGATGAACATCAATGACTATTTTATAAAGGTGAAAAACCTTGCAAATGTTCTTGCATCTATAGGAGCCCCTATAGATGATGGAGATCTAGTGGCCATGACCTTGAATGGTCTTGGAAAAGACTATAGCTAGTTTCATACTTCAATTACAATTTGAGAAACATTTCCCGATTTCCAAGATTTAATAACCTTGTTTATAAGTGAAGAGATGAAAGTTGTTAGTACCTCATCTAATGGAGGATCACAAGAAAATGTTTTCTACTCAAATTCTAATAGAGATAGAGGTAGAGGTAGAGGTAGAGGTAGAGGTGCTAAAACCTCATTTCGAAGCCGACATGGAAGCTCGCATGGTGGACATTATCAACATGAAGGTCAATCTCATGGAGGTGGACGAGGAAACTTTAGAGGAAGAGGAAGTCGTGGAGGTCCTGGTGGAAGTAATCAAAGTTAGCAACCAAATAACGACTCAAATTGTTATTACTGCGAGAAACATGGGCACATGGCAAAGAACTGTTATCAAAGGGAGCATGATGCACAAAATGGAAAACTGCAACAAAGGAATTATGCATCAACTAGCAATCAAGGTGATGAACAATTGTTTGTGATGCAGCACATGGAAAATTCAATGATAGGAAGAGTATCAAATAACAATGTCTGGTATGTGGATTCTGGAGCTTCAAATCACATGACTAGTCATGGAGAATGGTTTAGAGACACAAAGGATTTGAAGACACCGGGGTTTGCGGAAACTGGTGATGACACTACACATCCCATCACATAAATTGGCAAGGTGCCATTATCCATACAAGATGGGCAAACAAAGTACTTGAAAGATGTACTTCATGTTCCAACCATAACAAAAAATTTGGTCTCCGTAGGCTAGATGGTGGAACAAGGTTTACATGTGAAACATGCTAATTGGGAAAGCAAGCTAGGCATCCATTCCAAGTTCAAACAACTCATGTAAGTTCTAAACCTTTGGAAATGATCCACTCAAATGTGTGGACCATGAAAATAGAATCCATCGGAGGATGCAAGTATTACGTGAGTTTCATTGATGACCAGAGAAGGAAGGTGTGGGTCTACTTCATGAAACACAACGGTGAAGTGTTTCAACATTTTTTTAATTTCAAAGCAATGGTGAAGGAGAAGGGTGTGAGCATCAAGTGCCTAAGGTTTGATGGAGGGGGAGAGTATTTTTCAAATGAATTTAGTGAATACTTGAAGGAGCATGGAATTCAAAGGAAGTACTCATGTAGTTACTCCCCACAGCAAAATGGAATTGCTGAAAGGAAAAAATAAGCACATTGCAAAAATAGCACGTGCCATGTTAAATGAGAAGAATTTGTTAAATTACTTTTGGGTTGAAGCGGTAGCAATTGCAGTCTATATCATGAATTGAACACCCACATCAGCAATTCATGGCATGACACCTGAAAAAAATTCACAGGCAAGAAACCAAATGTTTCACACCTCAGAGTGTTTGGTTGCATTGTATATGTGCATGTTCATGATGAGAAGAGATCAAAACTAGATCCAAAAGTTGTGAAGTGTATCTTCATTGGATAATCCTTAGAATAAAAAGGATATAGATGTTTCAACATTTCCACTTAGAAGTTGCAAGTGAGTAGAGATGTTGTGTTTGATGAGATGGTTAGCTAGTACCCACCACTAAATATAGCAAAAGATGGAGAGGCTAAAAATGGTGATGTTCCATCAAATGTGGAACAAGAATCACAATTAATTAGTGGACCACAAGAGTCCTTAATTAGTGGGTCCAATAGCACTCCATGGAAAGGAAGATTAAATCTTCAAACATTATAGATGGTAGTTCTCAAACATCACCTAGAAATCCTTATGTAGATGATGAATCAAGTGATTCAGAGAATTCAGAGAATTCAGAGCATGAGTGAAGAATAAAAAATCCCTTTAGTTACTACTCTAGGAGCTCGAATGGCGAAAAAAACTTTGAAAACACTTAACAACAACAATGGAGTACGAAGATCCACACGAGTTAAGTACCTTGTACAAAGACTCACATATGATGGCTTTGTAGCTCATCATTACGCATACATGGTGAGAGTTATATAGGAGGTTGAACCCATTTGTTTTGAATAGGCAGTTGGAAATCCTAAATGGGATAATGCCATGGATGAAGAGATGGCGACGTTGGATGCTAATGCTACTTGGGAATTGGTAGCTTTACCAAAGGATAATAAAGCAATTGGGTGTAAATGGGTGTACAAAGTCAACACTACAATAACATGGGGCTATTTTGCGAACCAAATATCATCGCAAACAACAAAGAAAGAAATTTCCAAAAGCCCGTTGTTGCGAACCATAATTCCTCGCAAACTCTTGACCTTTTGCGATACCATAACAT